>Ga0207433_10001275_pt1 | contig 54692 bp, 56 predicted proteins | sample YelNatPaOPGAMG01_FD_187559 | JGI IMG/M metagenome (GOLD analysis project Ga0207433, IMG submission 187559) | Hot spring thermophilic microbial communities from Obsidian Pool, Yellowstone National Park, USA - OP-RAMG-01 (SPAdes) (version 3) | ecosystem: Environmental > Aquatic > Thermal springs...
AAAACATAGCCAAAAAGTTATGAAATTTCATAGACTTTTCATCTCCACTTACGAAGTGGAGATTGGGCAAAATTCCAATACTTTGGATTCAAACGGATAAAGTTAGATTAAAAACAGTAATTATTTAGTTTTTCCCAGAATTTCATAATCGCCAACTTCATATTATAGATTATATTCATTTTTGAGGCTTGTCAAAACCTCACCCGAGATTGTCCTGATGAAAATCAGGATTGGGCAACTACATTACAAACGATTTCCGGTGTATCCCTATAATGTATCTTGCAGACTACTCCTTTTTTGGAAATAGAAGATGGAAGGCAATTGTATATAGAAGGAATATCCCGGTTAATCTGAGATATGAGATAGGAGCAAGATGGAGAAGACTCTTGCCAGGGAAGAATAGATGGGTAATCGCCGAAAGAATTATAGTTATTATACTTAAAGCAAATGCCACATATTTTAAGGTCTTCATAAAAACCCCCTTTAATAATGAATTATAATCAAATAACCTTGTTTGTCAAGCCCCATTGACTTGTTTTATCTTCTGGATAGAATCTGTTATGATTACCCTTGGAATTGAGACATCCTGCGATGAAACCGGAATTGGAATTGTGAGGGATGGAAAAGTTCTGGCAAATGTAGTTTCATCTCAGATTGTCCACACAAGATTTGGTGGGGTGGTCCCTGAACTTGCTGCAAGGAATCATATAAAAATAGTTCTTCCCTTAACAAAACTTGCCCTTGAAATTGCCAATATTAAATTGCAGGATATTGACCTTATCGCCGCCACAAGAGGACCAGGACTCATCGGTTCAATTCTCACCGGGCTCTCTTATGCCAAATCTCTATCCCTTGGTCTAAAGAAGCCATTTATTGGAATAAATCACCTTGAGGGACACATCTATGCCCTGCAATTCGGAGGCCAAAAAATAAATTATCCATATCTGGTATTGATTGTTTCCGGAGGACATACCGAGATTGTTCTTGTGGAAAGGGAATTTAAATACCGAACCCTTGGCCGAACCCTTGACGATGCCTGCGGTGAGGCATTTGATAAGGTCGCCAAGATGCTCGGACTCCCCTACCCTGGTGGACCATACATTGAAGAGGTAGCAAAAAAGGCAAAATCAAAAGGCGTGAGATTTCCGATTCCAAGACCAAAGGGATTTAACTTCAGTTATGCAGGTTTGAAAACTGCGGTATTATACTACATCCGGGAGAATCCAAGATATAACATAAATGAAGTCGCCAGGGGATTTCAGGAATCGGCATTAGACCATCTCACTGAGGTAGTAGAAAGGGTCCTCCAATCATCAAAGATAAAAATCAAATCGCTCGGGATTGTGGGTGGTGTTTCGGCAAATAGAAGACTTGCCGAAAAATTTTATAATTTTTCAAAAAAGAAAAGGATAAAATTATTTATTCCCGATTTACAATTTTGCACAGATAACGGGGCTATGATTGCCCTAATTGGTGAAAAGCGCTTTAAAAAATTGGGGGCTTCTCCATTATCTATTGATGCGGTATCAAGAGAAGAACTTGAGAATGTCAGCGCTTCCGGTGCTTCTTTTTAATCCTTTTCTCCTTCTTCTTTTCCCTCTTTTCCTTCTTCTTTTTCTTTTTTGGTTTCTCTTTCTTCACCTTTTCTTTTCTGGTTATTTTCTCTTCTTTTTTCTCCTTGAGAGTTTCTTTTTTGACTTTTTCTTTTTGGGGTTTTTCCTTCTTTTCTTTCTCACCTGCTTCCTCTGGTAAAGACCTTCGCTCAATTAGTTTACGGCGGAGGTCAACAATTTCGGGTTCACTCTTTTCGGTAAGTTCAAGAATTGCCATCTCCGCTCCATCCCCGAGTCTTGGTCCGAGATGGTAAATCCTGGTATACCCACCGGTTCTATTGGCGAATTTGGGTGCAATATCCTCGCAGACAATTTTCACAAGTTTATGGTCAGGAATATGCCGGTAAATATATCTCTTTGCCGACAAATCCCCCTTTTTTGCAAATTCAATTAGACGTTCTACAAGACGCCTTGCCTCTTTTGCCTTCTGGAGGGTTGTTTTGATGCGCTCATAAATAAATAACGCCCGACACAAATTCCGCAGAAGGGCAACCCGATGTGCCTTTTTTCGGCCCAGTTTCTTTATTCTCTTACCGTGTCTCATAGATTTGGTTAAATCGTAATCGCCAATTGGTTAAATATTTTACTATTGCCATTTTCTTCTTTTATACATCTTCCTTCAAATACTTATCAACTTCCATTTCAAGATGAAGACCCATACTATGGAGGATTTTTTCCAGTTCTTTTAAAGATTTTCTACCAAAATTCTCATAGGTCAGAAGTTCCCGGCCACTTTTTCTCACCAAATCGCCAATCGTTAAAATATTCTTGCCTTTAAGGCAATTGGATGTCCGAACTGAAATCTCAAGTTCATCAATACTACGTTTTAAAATTTCCCTGATCCTGCGATGTTCAGCATCAAGTTGTTCCTTGGAAGTAAACAGGGGTTCAATAAGGAGCTGAAGGCCCTTTTTATTGAGACTCTCCCTCAATTCATCAACCGTTTTTCTGATTGGATCCTCAAGCATAAAAATTGGCTTGCCCAGGTCAGTGAAAAAAGAAAGATGATGCCTCAACAAACTTGCGGCCTCCACCACCGCCTCAATTGGTGTAACTGTGCCGTCGGTCTTTACCTCAAGCACAAGGTGGTCATAATCAGTCTTTGTGCCCACCCTCACATTTTGAACATTGAAGTTTACCGAGAGAACCGGCGAAAATAATGCATCAACAAAAATTGTGCCGACCGGCACGCCCTCCTTTTTCAGCATTTCCGCAGGGACATATCCCCGCCCCGATTCTACTTTCATTTCAATGGTAAGATTGACCTTTGAATCATTGACCGTCAATATCTTCTGAGTGGGATTGGCAATGACCACAAGTGGGTTCTTTTCAATGTCGCCGGCGAAATATTCCTTCTTTCCTTTTACCCTCAAAATTAGGGTCTCAGGGGTATCACTCAATAATCTTACCCTTAATTTCTTTAAATTCAAAATAATCTTAACAACATCCTCCTCCACACCAGGAATTGTAGAGAACTCCTGGGAAACATCACTAATCCTCACATTTGTAATTGCCGACCCCTGAATAGAGGAAAGGAGCATCCGGCGCATTGCATTGCCAATCGTCACCCCAAATCCCCTCTCAAGCGGTGATATTATAAATTTACCAAATCTATCGTTTGTTGACTCCTTATCAATTTCTATACCTTTGGGAATCACCATTGGTTTTAGTGTCATAAAACTCCTTACTTTGAATACAACTCAACAATCAAATTTTCCTGAACTGGAATTGTTACCTCCTCACGTTTAGGAAGTCTGAGCACGGTGCCTGTCATATTTTCCTTATTCAATTTTAGCCAGGGGACAATCCTTTCGGGGTCTCTTTCTTCAATAGACCTCTTTACAAACGGATTTTTCTTCATTGCCTCGCTCAATGAGATTACCTGATTCACCTTTACCTGATAAGAAGGAATATTTACCTTCTTCCCATCAATGAGAATGTGTCCGTGTCGGACAAGTTGCCGGGCCTGGGTTCTTGAGGAAGCCATTCCAAGGTGATAAACGACATTATCAAGCCTTCTTTCAAGAAGAATCAATAAATTCTCACCAGTGGCGCCCGCCATCTTTACCGCCTCACCAAAAACCCTTCGGAATTGCCGTTCCAAGACTCCATAGACTACCTTTACCTTTTGCTTTTCTCTCAATTGTGTCGCATAAGAGGTCAGTTTCCTCCGTCCTGCCTTTCCATGCATCCCTGGTGGATAACCCCTTCTTGAAAATGAACATTTATCAGTAAAACAGCGACTTCCCCTCAAGAATAACTTCTCCCCTTCCCGCCGGCAGATCTTACATTTTGGACCGATATACCGTGCCACTTATACCCTCCTTCTTCTTGGCGGTCGACAGCCATTATGGGGGAGTGGTGTCACATCCTTTATTGCGGTAATTGTTAAACCAACAGTCTGGAGCGTTCTTATTGCTGCCTCCCTGCCCGGACCCGGTCCTTTTATTCGCACCTCAATCTTCTTCACACCGCGGGCTAATGCATCTTTAGCCACCGCGGTAGCACACTGCTGTGCTGCATAAGCAGTCCCTTTCTTCGTCCCCTTAAATCCACACCGACCCGCTGAAGACCAACACAGGGTATTACCCTTGTTATCACAGATTGAAATAATAGTATTATTGAACGATGCAAAAATATTTGCGACACCGGTAATCTCAGCCCGCACAACCTTCTTTTTCTTTACCGCCTTTTTCACTTCTTCTCTCCTACTGCACCTTTACTAACCGCCACAGTCTTCCGTTTTCCTTTTCTGGTTCGGGCATTGGTTCGTGTCCTCTGTCCTCTGACGGGAAGTCCAATCTTGTGCCTTATCCCACGGTAACTTCCAATATCAATCAGCCTCTTTATGTTTGCCGCAATGTCCGCTCTCAGGGCACCCTCAACCCGATATTCAGATTCTATAATCTTTCTTATCCTTGTCACCTCATCGTCGGTCAGGTCCTTTATTTTTTTTGAAGGGTCAACCTGACATTCCAGCACAATCTTTCGGGCTGTAGAAAGGCCAATACCATAAATTGCGGTAAGCCCGTATTCAACCCTTTTATTAAGAGGTAAATCAACTCCGGCAATCCTTGGCATATCCTACCCTTGTCTCTGTTTATGCCTCGGATTTTTGCAGATCACCATTACGACACCCTTACGTCTTATAATCCGGCAGGCAATGCACCGTTTCTTTATAGATGATTTAACCTTCATTTTAACCCCTATTAAATTCCATAAGTTTTAATTATATCAAATTTTAATAAAAAGTCAAGTCATACATTCCGCGTTTAGCACTGGATTGAGGTTTTATTTATATCTCCAGACAATCCTGCCCCGTGAGAGGTCATAAGGGGAGAGTTCAAGTAAAACTCTATCTCCCGGTAGTATCTTTATATAACTCATCCTCATCTTTCCTGAAACATGCGCCAAAACCTTATGACCATTGTCCAGTTCAACACGGAACATTGCATTGGGCAGGGTTTCAATTATGGTTCCCTCAGTTTGAATCAAGTCTTTCCGTGCCATTTTAACTCTCCACCACCCTTGTTACATTTAAATTACCCTTTTCAAGAACAATAATTGTATCCTCAAAATGGCAGGATAGGCTCCTGTCTCGGGTAAGAATGGTCCAGGAATTTGCGGAAGTCACCACCTCATAATTTCCCATATTCACCATTGGCTCAATTGCCAAAGCCATACCGGTTTTTATCTCTGCATCCGGCCCATCCCATAGAAAATTTGGCACCATTGGTTCTTCATGGAGTTCTCTACCAACTCCATGGCCGGTCAACTCCCGAACCACACTAAATCCATTTTCCTCAACGAATCTTTGAATTGCCCGTGAAATATTGGAAATCTTATTCCCATTCTGTGCCTTTTCAATACCCCTCTTTAATGCCTCTTTTGTCACTCTAATCAAACGAGCGGCCTCCTCGGTAATCTTTCCCACCGCAAATGTCCTTGCCGCATCCGCAATATATCCATTATATTTAACCCCAACATCAATCTTTACCAAATCCCCTTCTTTAATAACCCTCTCATCAGGAATTCCGTGCACAACCTCTTCGTTTAGGGAAATGCAAACACTCTTCGGAAAACCCCGATAATTTAAAAATGCCGGAACCCCATTATTCTCCCTGATCAATTTATCAATAATATTATTCAATTCAATCGTCTTCATTCCTTCCAAGTTTAATTTTGTAATCGTGCAAAAGATTTTATAGATAATATTACCTGCCACCACCACATTCTTTATCGCCTCTTCATTTAAAACAGCCATCAATTACTTCAACGATTCTTTTAAAAACCAAATCCTTATCACCCATTGCGGATACCATTCGGTGAATCCCCAGTGATTTGTAGTATTCAGCAAGGGGTCTGGTCTCTTCATTATAGACTTTGAGGCGATTCCTTATCACCGCCACATCATCGTCAGGTCTTTTAAGAAGTTTTCCCCCACATCTATCACATACTCCAGTTTTTTGGGGTGGATTTGTGATTTCATTATAGAGTGTGCCACATACCGAACAATAAGTGCGACCCGATAATCTCCTTATTATTTCGTCCTCGGGTAGAGATAACTCAATTGCCAGAGAGAGTTTTAAATTATGCTGGGCAAGAATCCTTTCCAGTTCAAGTGCCTGATTTAAATTCCTGGGAAATCCATCAAAGAGAATATCCGTATTCAAATTCGCCAAGAGAAAATCTTCAACAATTTCAAATATCAGTTCATCCGGCACAAGTGCCCCATTCTTGATATGTTCCTCAACCATCCTACCGATTGAACTGCCTGCGGAAATCTCTTCCCTCAAAACATCGCCCATTGAAAATTTTTTAAGATTATACTTCTGCGCCAGAATTTCCGCTTGGGTTCCCTTGCCGGCACCGGGTGGACCAAAAATTAAAAACATCACCTCCGTCCCCTAATCTTTCCCCTTTTCATAAAGCCTTCATAATGATACATTAAAAGTTGAGATTCAATCTGCTGGATTGTATCAAGTGCAACACCGACGATTATCAAAAGAGTGGTGCCGCCGAAGTAAAATGGAACTTTCAAATAGCCGATCAAATACCAGGGAACAAGGGCAATGAACCCCAAAAAGATTGCCCCCGGAAGGGTTATTTTGGATAGAATATTATCAACATAGTCTGCGGTCTTCTGTCCGGGTCTTATTCCCGGAATAAAACCACCATAACGTTTCATATTTTCGGCAAGTTCAGTCGGATTAAAGACGATTGATGTATAAAAATAGGTAAAGAAGATGATAAGGGCAAAATAGATTAAATCATAAGCCCAGAAACCGGGTTTAAACAGTTCAGTCAAATGTTTCAATGTTGGCACATAGGCGGCAACTGTTCCGGGAAAGACAACGAGTGACTGGGCAAAGATTATAGGAATTACACCCGCGGTATTCACCCTTAAAGGCAAAAATGTTGATTGACCACCATACATTCTACGACCAATTACCCTTTTTGGATATTGAACCGGAATCTTCCTTGTTGCCTGGGTCATTACAATTACCGCGGCAATTATTAAAACCATAATTATAATTACCAAAACAAGATTGAGTAAAGACAGGGCACCGGTGGCAACCGATTGGACAGTTCTCATAAAATAGATGGGATATTCTTCAAGACAGCCAATGAAGATTAAAAATGAAATTCCATTGCCGATTCCCTTTTCAGTTATCTGCTCCCCTATCCACATCGCAAATATTGCCCCGCAGGTGAGGGTAAGCATTGCGGTAAGACGAAATGCCCAGCCTGGATTATAGACAATTTGCATTGTCCCTTCCGGGCCGGTAAATTTCTGCATCTCCAAGAATGTCGCAATTCCGATTGCCTGAAATGCGGCAAGTCCGACCGTAAGATACCTCGTATACTGGGTAATCTTCCTCCTGCCTGCCTGGTCACGCTGCAGTTTTTCAATCTGCGGAAAGACCGAGCCAAGGAGCTGGAAGATAATTGAAGAAGAGATATAGGGCATCACCCCTAAAAATAAGATTGCCGCCCTTGATAGTGCACCACCCACAAATATATCATACATCCCGAATAGCGAACCCTGTTGTTTCAACTGTTGCATCAAAAGACCCAGTGCCTGGGCATTTATCCCGGGTAAAGGGAGATGTGCCCCGAGCCGATAAATTGCTACTGCCCCAAGGGTAAATAAAAGTTTCTTTTTTAAATCCGGAACTTTAAATAAATTTTTAAAGGTTTCTATCATACCTCAATCTTCTCAACCTGGCCCTTTGCCTGGATAATCTTTTCTATCGCCTTATTTGAAAACTTATGTGCCTTTACAAAAAGGGGATGGTTTAACTCACCCCGGCTTAAAATTTTTACTAAAGAATCATTTTTTATAATTCCCCTCTCCTTTAATAATTCGGGGGTTATGACTGTGTTGGGCGGGAATTTGTTTAACTGGAAGAGATTTACTTCTTCATATTCTTTTTTAAATATATTCACAAAACCGCGTTTGGGAATCCTTCTCGTTAATGGCATCTGGCCGCCTTCAAAACCCATCTTGACTCTGTAACCTGACCTCTGTTTATGCCCTTTGTGTCCCCGGGTAGATGTTTTGCCATGCCCTGAACCAGGACCACAACCAATCCTCTTCTTTCGGTGTGTTGCCCCATAGGGCGGCCTCAAATCACTGAGTTTCATCTTCTATCTCCTCAATGTCAAGCATATATGAAACCTTATCCAGCATACCGCGCACCGCCTTGTTGTCAGGAAAAATCCGCGTCTTACCAATTTTTGTAAGTCCAAGTGCCTTCAGGGTGAGTTTGTGTTTCTTTATCTTGTCAATCGGACTTCTCTTTAATGTCACCTTTATCTTTTTCATAGTGCTCTCTTTTTATTATAAAGTAGTCAACGGGTTTGTTGCGCATCTCAGCGGTGGTTTGAATTGACCTTATTGATTGAAGTGCCTTTATTGTTGCCATCGCAAGATTGGTTGGATTCCTTGAACCGAATGCCTTGGATAGAATATTTTTTATTCCCACTGCCTGACAGACCGCCCGAACCGCATTGGAAGCAATGATACCGCTACCGGGTAAGGCTGGCCTCAATAGAACCTTACTTGCTGAAAACCTGCCAAAAACCTCATGGAGTATAGTGCCTTCACAAACATCCACCTTAACCATATTCTTCTTGGCAATTTCGGTTGCCTTTTTTATTGCGGGGGCAACCTCGGCCGACTTGGCATGACCGATGCCGACTTTCCCGGCACCATCACCGACCACCACACAGGCATAAAGTTTCAGTCTCTTTCCTCCTTTAATTACCTTGGATACGCGCTTTAACTCAACAAGCCTCTCTATAAGTTCAACTGCCTCTTCCATATTCCCCCTTTAAAATTTAAGACCAGCCTCTCTTGCCCCTTCAGCAAGTGCCTTGACCCGACCATGATAACGGTAGCCACCACGGTCAAATGCCACCGATTTTATACCCCTTTCTAATGCCACTTTAGCAATCATCCTTCCCACCTCACCTGCAATCTGGGTCTTTTTGCCTTTCAAATTTGGCCTGTTTACTGACGATACCCCGCAAATGACTTTACCGCTTGTATCATCAATAAGTTGGGCATAGATATGCTTGTTACTCCGAAAGACACACAATCTTGGTCTATCCGGGGTTCCCAATACTTTCTTTCTTATTCTTTTATGCCTTCTTATCCTGCCAATTATCTTCATTTAATTTTCTTTCTGATTCACCATAATACTTATATCACCCATCCAACACTATGTCGCCTGGACAACTGCCCGTTTACCGACCTTCTTTCTTAAGAATTCATTCTCATACCTTACCCCTTTATGCTTATAAGGGTCTGGCTCACGAGTTCTTCTTATCAATGCTGCCACATCACCCACGAGTTGCTTGTCAATACCTTTTACCGTAATATATGTAAGGTCACCTTTATCTGCACTCTTTACCATCTGAAGTTCGCACTTTATTCCTGGCGGGATAGGAATTGTTACCGGTTTTGTATAACCCAAAAATAACTGAAGACCGCCACCTCCGAGTTGGGCACGATATCCGGTTCCCTGAACTATCAGGGTCTTCGTATAACCATTGGTAACTCCGGTTATCATATTACTTATGAGCGTCCAGGTCGTCCCCTGCTGGGCGAAAGATTCTTTACTATCATCTGCACTTAAAACATAAATAGATTTTTCCTTAACCTCTACTTTAACATTTTTTGAAATCGTAAGCGAAAGTTCTCCAAGGGGTCCCTTTATTATCACCTGATTGTCCTTTAAAGAACAACTGACATTCTCCGGTATGATTATCGGTTTATTTCTCTTTTTTGCCATAGACAAACCTCAATAAACATATCCTATCAACTCCCCCCCAATCTTCTCCTTCCTTGCCCTTCGGTCAGTCATCACACCCTTGGAAGTGGTAATGATTGCAACTCCTAAATTCCCCAGGACCCGGGGAATTTCGTCCTTTGATACATAGACCCTTCTTGAACACTTGGAGACCCGAACAATATTTCTTATTACAGATTCTCCATCCTTTGAATACTTCAAGAGAATATTTATCCTCCTCGGCTTCTTTTCGGAATCCAGGGTGAAGTTATTGATAAATCCTTCTTCCAGAAGAATCCTCAGGATTTCCATCTTCAACTTTGAATAGGGCACCGAGACCTCGGGTTTATTTGCCCGGCATCCATTTCTAATTATTGTAAACATATCAGAAACCGGATCCATAAAACTCCTTTAAATTCCATTTTATAATTTTAATTTTTTTCATAAGTTTTAATTATATCCAATTTCAAAAAAAAGTCAATACATAATTGACATTATCAAACCAATGGTTATAATTGGGCTGCTGATTGTGGGAGGCAAAAATGAAGAAGAGGCCCTATGAGTTGAAGGTTGAGGAATTGAGATGGGAATGTAATCCAAATTTATTGAAGTTTAAATCAAGCGATGAACTCTCCGTATGTGAGGGGATTATCGGGCAACCAAGGGCAATTGAAGCCCTGAAATTGGGATTGAATGTGAAATACCCGGGCTATAATATTTTTATCACCGGACCCGTCGGAACCGGTCGGACCACGGCAATAACAAAACTCCTTGAGGAACTGAAAGGAAAGAAGGACAAGTTAAAGGACCTTCTCTATGTAAATAATTTCAAAAACCCCGATTTACCAAAACTCATCGTCCTTGATGCTGGACAGGGAAGAAAATTTAAAGAAAGTATGTCTGAACTCATCTACCACTTGAAACTTGCCATCCCCCAGGTCTTTACCAGTGAGGAGTATCAGAAGAGAAAGCAAAAGATAGTTAATAAATTTGAAGAGGCACAGAAGAAATTGCTCACCGAATTTGAGAAAAAGGTTGAAGGGTATGGACTAAAACTCGTTCAGGTTCAGATGGGACCATTTGTCCGCCCGGCAATATTGCCCGCCATTGATGGCAAACCGGTCAATCTTGAAGAACTGGATGCCCTGGTTGCTCAGGGAAAATTGAAAGAAGAGGATGTAGAAAAAATAAAGGACAATATTCAGAAACTTGAAGATGAGATGGGCGCGATCTATATAAAAACCAAGGAGTATCAGAATGCTGCAAACGATGAACTCTCAAGATTGAATGAATGGATTGTAAAGCCAGTCGTGACCAATCTCATTGATGAAATCAGAAAAAAATTTGAGAATAAAAAAATTGACGAATATCTTGATGAGGTTCTTGCGGAAATCCTGGTGAATTTAGACCGTTTCCTAAAAAAGGATACAAAAGTTGAAGAATTCAGGGATTTTGAGGTAAATCTTTTGGTTGACAATTCGGATACAAAGACCGTGCCAATAATCTTTGAGACTTCACCAACCTTCAAAAATCTCTTTGGAACAATTGAAAGGTATCCAATGGGTCCGGGAGTTTCCACAAGCGATTTTCTTAATATCAAGGCTGGCTCATTCTTGAGAGCAAACGGCGGGTATCTGGTTCTCAATGCCTTTGATGTCCTGATTGAACCCTGGGTCTGGCAGACACTGAAAAGGGCATTGAGGAATGGTGTTGTAGATATCCAGGTCTTTGACCCTTTTTATATCTTCTCAACATCCGCATTAAAACCTGAACCAATTTCAGTTGATGTCAAGGTTGTAATGATTGGCAATGAATGGCTCTACTATCTCTTATTCTATGGTGATGAGGACTTTAAAACAATCTTTAAGGTCAAGGCTGACTTTGATACGGAGATGGTGAAAGATATAAAGAATATAAATGAATATGCTTCGTTTGTAAAATCAATCTGCCAGTCAGATGGTCTTTTACCATTCAGTAAAGAGGCAATTGCTGATATTATTGAATACGGCGTAAGGCTTGCCGGAAGAAAAGACAAGATTTCCACCAGATTTCACTTAATCGCCGACATAATAAGGGAATCCGACTACTGGGCAAGGCAGGCAAAAAAGAACGAGGTTTCGCCTGAAGATGTCCAGAAGGCAATTGCTGGATGGCGTAAAAGAATAAATATGTATGAAGACAAAATCCAGGAATTGATTCAGAAAGACATTTTGATGATACAAACAAAGGGCAAGGCGATTGGTCAGGTAAATGGACTTTCTGTCTATCAACTTGGGGACTACGCATTTGGCCGACCGACAAAAATTACAGCCCGAACATCAATCGGCAGGATGGGAATAATAAATATTGAACGGGAGGCAAATCTCGCCGGAAGGACATTCAATAAGGGTGTGCTAATCCTTTCCGGTTTTTTACGTTCAAGATATGCCCAAGAAATTCCTCTTTCAATGGATGCCACAATAGGGTTTGAACAATCTTACAGCGAAGTTGATGGAGATTCCGCATCCAGTGCGGAAGTATATGCAATACTTTCCGCGCTTGCGGGTGTTCCATTAAAGCAGGAGATTGCAGTAACCGGCTCGGTCAATCAGAATGGAGAAATTCAACCAATCGGCGGGGTAAATGAAAAGATTGAAGGATTTTATGAGGTATGTAAGGCGAAGGGATTGACCGGAAATCAGGGTGTAATCATACCCAGGGCAAATGTCAATGATTTGATGCTTAAACCAGAAGTCGTGGAAGCAGTGAAGGCGGGTAAATTCCATATTTATGCAATAAAGACTATTGATGAGGGAATTGAAATCCTCACCGGAATAAAGGCCGGTAAAAGGACAAAGAGGGGGTTTGAAAAAAATAGTATAAATTATCTTGTGGAAATGAAATTAAAAGAGTATGCAGAAAAGATGCGGGGATATACAAAAGAGGAAGAAAAGAAAAAGAAGGGGTAAGGTTTATAAAACCCTACCCCTTTTAAGAGCAGAATTTACTTCAAACGGAAGGTTGCCGGTTTAACCTTTTTGAATATATCAAGATGCCTCTTTATTGTGATATACACAGAGCGTTCGGGTTCCTTCCTGTGGAACTTATATCCTCTCTTCTTTAACCGCTCTGTTATCTCACGATAATGTAACGGCGTTTTGCTCTTCTTCAAGATATCAATCATCAATTCCTTTATCGTGAGTCTCTTCTTTTTTGCCTTCATATTACCTCCTTAAATTTTTTTTCTCTCCACCATTGGAGAGTTGGGAACCAAAATTCTCACAATTTCTAATTACACAATTATATACAAAAAGAAATAAAAATCAAGAACAATGTGAAACTTAAACCACAATATTTACGATTCTTTGTGGCACATAAATTATCTTCTTTACCTCTTTATCAGCGAGATATTTTTTGACCTTCTCCTCATTGATTGCCAGAGACTTTATCATTTCCTCATCGGTTGCGGATTCAACCTGAATATGACCCCGGACCTTTCCATTTACCTGAATCACAATCGTTATCATATTATCGGAAAGATATCTTGTGTCATACGCCAGCCATTTTTCATACATTAAACTCTTGTCCTGGCGGTGAATCTGCGACCAGAGTTCATCAGCAAGATGAGGGGCAATCGGCGAGAGGAGATTCACAAGCACATAGAGGCCATAGCCAAAGACCAGGTCCTTATCTTTATAGGAAAAAAGTTCATTCAACAATTCCCATAATGCAGCGATTGCCGTATTAAACTTGAACCCTTCAAAATCTTCACTGACCCGCTTGATTGTTTGATTGATCTTGATGAACAGCCTTCTTTGATTGACATTAAAGGGTTCTTCAGGTTTTTTTCCCGCGATAAATTCTTTATTCTCGGTAACAATCCGGTAGATTCTTTCCAAAAATCTCTGGGCACCGGTTACCCCTTCATCACTCCACTCCATATCCCGCTCCGGTGGCGCGGCAAACAGAATAGTGATTCGTGCCACATCAGCCCCATACTCTTTAACAAATGGTCCAACCGGCACCACATTCCCCTTAGACTTTGACATCACCTCACCATCTTTTAATACCATTCCCTGCGTGAAGAGATTCTTTACCGGCTCATCAACCGGAATCAAACCAGCATCAAAAAGAACCTTTGTAAAGAAACGGAAATAGATAAGATGGCCGGTCGCATGCTCAATACCACCTATGTATTGGTCAATGGGCAACCAAATCCGGGCATTATCCGAGGAGCAGAATTCCTTTGTATTATGTGGATCAAGATATCTCAAGAAATACCAGGATGAACAGACAAATGTATCCATTGTGTCAGGGTCACGCTGGGCAGGTTTGTTACAACGCGGACATTTAGTATTGATAAAATCCTCCACTCCGGCCAATGGTGATTTCCCTTTAGGAATGAAGTCCGCTATCTTGTCGGGAAGAATAACCGGGAGAGATTCCTCAGGAACCGGCACCACCCCGCAATGGTCGCAATAAACAATTGGAATCGGTGCCCCCCAGTAGCGCTGTCGGGAAATCAACCAGTCTTTTATCCTGTAATTCAATGCCTTTCCTCCCCTTTCCTTATTCTCTAAAAATTCCGTAACTGATGTAATCCCTTTTTGGGATTCAAGTCCGCTGAATTCACCTGAATTCACCATTATCCCGTAATCAATGAATGCATCATCCATTGGCAACTTAATTTCTCCATCCCTTGGCTTGACGACAATTTTAATCGGTAAATTATACTTCCTGGCAAACTGGAAATCCCGCGCATCGTGGGCCGGCACACCCATCACCACCCCGCTCCCATATTCAGCGAGGACATAATCCGCAACAAAGATTGGAATTTCCTCTCCGTTTATGGGATTTATTGCATACAATCCAGTTGGCACACCATCCTTCTCTTTATTGGCGCGCTCAATGAGGCTTTTCCTACCAGCCTCCTTTATGTAATCCTGAATCACCGACTCATTTTTTGTCCCTCTAATCAATTTTTCTAATAATGGATGTTCAGGGGCAACAGAAAGGAATGTCACACCATAGATTGTATCTGCCCGGGTCGTAAAGACCTCAAGTTGGATATCGCAGTTTTTTACCGGGAATATTATATTCGTCCCCTCACTCCTTCCAATCCAGTTCCTCTGCATCTGTTTTACCCGTTCTGGCCAGCCCTCCAACTTATCCAGGTCCTTCAACAGTCTTTCTGCATAATCGGTAATCTTAAAAAACCATTGATTCAGTTTTTTCCTTTCAATTGGAGAACGACAATTTGAACGATAACACCGACCATCCACCACCTGTTCATTTGCCAGAACCGTCTGACAACCCGGGCACCAATTTACATACGCCTCCTTTTTATAGGCAAGCCCCCTCTTCAGCATCAATAAAAACATCCACTGTGTCCATTTGTAGTAATCGGGCAGACAGGTGATAATCTCACGCGACCAATCATAACTTATCCCCAGGGATTTAAGCGATTCATCAGAAACTTTGATGTTCTGAAGCGTCCATTCTTTGGGATGAATTCCGACTTCAATCGCCCGATTTTCTGCGGGAAGCCCGAAGGCATCCCAGCCAAAAGGATGTAGCACATCGTATCCCATCCTCCTTTTATATCGAGCAATTACATCTCCAATCACATAATTCTTGCAGTGTCCCATATGGATATCGCCTGAGGGATAGGCAAACATCACTAAGACATAATATTTATTATTGGGACTTTGGGGAGTCAAAAATAGCCCCTCTTTCTCCCAGAAGTTCTGCCACTTCTTTTCAATTGCAAGGTGGGGATAGGTCATATCAAGAGCTCACAAATTCAGTGATGATAGAATCTCGGCGCCGCATTTCTCGCAATACCAGGAATCCGGGGTATTAATGAATCCACATTTAGGACAGGCAATCCCTTTTTCCTCCTTTTTGACTTCCGCATCAGGAGGTTTGCTTGTCTCTTTAACCTCTTCAACAAGCAATTCCTCAATCTTCTCTACCGCCTCCGGGGTTTTCTCTTCCAGAATATGTTCATCAATCTTAAATTCCTCCTTCTCCTCCTTGACTTCTGTTTTTCCTAATAGACCCTCAAACCATTTTAGATTATTGAGTATTTCTTCTCTTTTTTTAGTAATTGCGGCAAGATTATTTTTATTTTCTTCCATCAGTTTCTGGTATGTGGCATCATCGTATTCACCAATTGCATAACGCAATTCTGCCTCTTCAATCTTTAATCTAAATTCCTTCTCGTCCTGTTCCAAAGTTTTATCTTCCTCCTTCAATTTAGCAATCCCGGCTTCCACCAGTGTTCTATTCTCGGAAATCTCTTTCTCGATCTGTTTGAGTTTATTCTCGTAATCTTTTTTCACCCGCTCATAGACTTCAATACTAACGGTACTTTTCTTTTCTTCTATCTTTTCCAACTTCTTTATTAGATCATTCCGCGCCGATTCAATCCTCTGCAATTCTTTCAATTTATCTTCCATATCTCACCTCTTTTTTAAAATTCCTGAATGCTTTGTAAAAAAAATTTCCATTAAAACATCAGCAAAATTTGAACCTACTTTTATGGAATGGTCAATACTGGAAAGTTCATCAAGAAGACCAATCTTTATGGTTTTTACCCCTCCTTTCTGGAGATAATTGTTTATCACCCTTACCAGGGCATCAACCACTTCAGCCAGCGATTGAAAATACGGTCTCATTTTTTCAAATTGCCACAATGTCTCTCGTCTTCCCTCAATAAATCTTTGAGCCAGTTCATATTTATTGTAGCCGCTTAAACCTCTGATGAATTCACCGGCAAATTCATAGGAAATACTTTTTGCTTCATAAAGGTAATTGCTCAATTTGACTAGTTCATTTTTCAGGCCGGTAAGGTCAGCGCCGAATTCATTAACCAGATAATTAAGTAATCCCCGTGCAATATTAGAATTTTTTTGCCCCAGGGCTTGTAAAACTAAATTCTGCAGATGTTCTCTGTCAATTAGAAGTAAAAAAGAATGCGCAAAAGAAAATGTCGCGCGGATCTTTTCGTATTCCTCATTCATTTTCTTAAAACCCAACTCTTTTTCCATCCGATAGGTCATAATTAAGCAGGCTGTTTGGGGAATATCCCGCACCATCCGGGCGAGGTCTTTCAATTCGCCTTTTTCTTTCTCCTCAAGATTTTTGATAACCACAATCCGTTTCGACGAAACGAATGGAAGTGTGTATAACCGATTTGTAATCTCCGCCGCGGAAAGTTCAGTAATGGAGCAAACTTCATAGTCAAATGATTCATTAACACCCACCGCTGATTTAATTGAGTTTATCGCCTCAGCGAACAGTAGCGGTTCATTGCTGACCAGCAAATAATGACGAAAGATTTCACCGTTCTTAATCTGGTTTTTTAATCCTCTTAAATCCATTCTTTTATTTTACACAAATTTTCCGAATAGTCAATAAGAAAATGCAAAAAATATTTTTCTTGACTTTTCCAGCCGACTGAATAAAATAATTTATGGTCGGCATCGGCTATGATATTCATAAACTTGTTGAAAAGCGCAAACTCTTTTTAGGTGGCGTGCGGATTGACTTTCCCAGGGGACTTCTGGGCCATTCTGATGGTGATGTTCTATGCCATGCAATCTGTGATGCCTTACTGGGCGCGGCAAAATTGGGCGACATCGGACAGCACTTTCCACCCGATGACACAAGATATAAGGATATCTCCAGTTTAAAAATTCTAAAAAGGGTTGGCGAGTTCTTAAAAGATTCAGGATTTCTTGTAAAAAGTATTGATGCAGTAATTATTGCCGAACAACCGAAAATCTTGCCTTATGTTAACGAAATGAAAAAGAATATCAGTCTGGCTCTAACCGTCTCGGAAAATCACATCTCAATAAAGGGAAAGACCAATGAGGGACTCGGTGATATTGGCGAGGGCCGGGCAATCGCAGCCATTGCGATATGTGAAATTGGAAGAATTTATGATACCCCTGAAAGATGATATTGAATCTTACACAAGGCCATTTATAACCTATCTCATCCTCGGTCTAAACATCATTGTCTATCTTTATGAGTTTTTAATTGGCTCATACAAACAGGATTTTATATGGCAATTTGGAGCGGTTCCCTATGAAATATTCCATCCCGTATATGTATCTGGCGAAATGACTTTGATGCCCTATTTAAAAATTCTCTTCAGTATGTTCATCCATGCGAATTTTATGCACATCTTGGGGAATATGTTATTTCTCTGGGTCTTTTCAGACAATGTGGAAGACCGAATCGGCCATTTCAAATTTCTGTTTCTCTATCTCATCTGGGGTATTTCAGGAACATTGCTCCATAGTCTATTATCATCAGATTCAAAAATTCCGATGGTTGGGGCAAGTGGTGCCATCTCCGGCATTTTGGGTGCCTATGTTGTCTTTTATCCGAGGGCAAGAATTCTTTCTTTAATTCCTTTCGGCTTTTTTTTGCGAATGACCTATCTTCCTTCAATCTTTTTTATCGGTATCTGGTTTCTCTATCAGTTTCTATTTGGTATCGCAACAGTCGGCGCCACAGGTGGTGGTGTGGCCTATTTTGCCCATATTGGTGGATTTGTAGCCGGATTATTATCCGCCCTTTTGTTTACAAAAAGGAAAAGAAGAAATAGGGTGGATTATGAGATATTTTAAGGTATAGGAATTTGAAAAATTTCTATACTTTGGACCCCTCACCTTAATCCTCTCCCCGTTTTAACGGGGAGAGGGAAGGGTGAGGGGCGGGGTTTCAGGGGTGAAACCTCTGATTATGTTCCTGTATAGGAATTTCAAAAAATTCCTATACAGCAGATAAGGAAAATTTCATTATAGAAAAGGACAAGACACATCAGGGACATTCGTAATGCCAAAGATAGTGCACAACCTATGGCAACCCTCACCTTTATCCTCTCCCTTTCCAGGGGAGAGGGTTAGGGTGAGGGATGGGGGTTTCAGGGGGCATCCCCCTGATGTATCTTGGATTCAAACGGATAAAAATGGTAAGAGGTAAGTTTTTCCCAAAAAGTGTGCATTTTTTCCTATGGCGCGAAGAAAGTTCTTTATCTGTCATGCTGAACCTTGCCCCTGAATCAAGTTCAGGGTCTCTATTTCAGCATCTCATAAAATCAACACTTTTAAGACCCTGAAGTAAATTCAGGGTGACCGGGCAGGTGAAAAATTAGGAAAAACTTAACTATTACATTATTCTTAATAGGAGGTAAAAATGCTTTATCTATTGCTTTTGAGCGCACTTTATAACTATCGTGCGCCACTTATCAACAAGATTGACCCGCGGTGTTATGAAAATGAAATCGTCCATGCCTGGGTCTATTTCACAGATAAGGGTATCACCGCGGAAGAGATAAATCGGGTGCTGGAAGGTATTAAAAGGAGAATGAATTACTCAAGCATAAACCGGAGAATTTTAAGGAAATCTCAGGTTTACTATGAAGACATTCCAGTTAAAGAAGACTACATAGAGGAAGTTATCGCCCGCGGTGGGATTTTGCTTTACCGCTCAAAATGGTTAAATGCAGCAAGTTTTCTTCTAAATCGTGCCGACCTTGAGGAAATTGCAAAACTGGATTTTGTTTATAAAATTACACCCGTCGCCCGCTCCAAAAATATTCGGGAAATTGAAAAAAGTGTCCAGCAGGACACCGGTCTTCTCACTGACCGGCAATTGAGGATGTTCAACATTGACTCGCTCCATAAGTTGGGGGTCTTCGGTTCAAATGTCAGGGTCGGTTTTCTTGACACCGGTTTAAGAAGAAAACACATCGCCCTGGATAGTGTCAAGGTCATTGCGGAGCACGATTTTCTAAGTGGCGACCAGATATTTATGGAAGGAAACCCTGTGACTTATCAATATGGTGTTTATACGAGTTTGCTATTCAAATCAACCAGCAATCGGATTGAACTCTTTGCCGTCGGTGATACATATTACCTCCATCAACCAACCAGGGATGTCCTCTATACCTACTCAATGGATAATGGTGCTACCTGGCGGGAGATGAAAAATTTAACGAATAACTTCAATACCTGGGTTACAGAACTTGCAGTTTGTGGTGATAGTCCAACATTTGTCTTTTATCGCGACCGAAGTGGAATAAAATTTCTGACAATGGATACAAGTTTAATCACCCAGCCGCAAAACTTAACCAGTGGTCTTTCATTTAGAGAGCCTTCAGCCGTGGAAATTGGTGATACAGTTTATCTTTTTTATCAGAACAAAAATAGATTATATCTAAGAAAGGGCACATCTAATGGTTTTAACCCTGAAGAATTGATTGATAGTTCAGGTTCAAATATAAAAATGCCCAGGGCAATTGGTGGTGACTTTAAGGTTGGTATTTTCTATTATAATTACCCTGGAGATTCAATCTTCTTTCTCAGGGATACAATTCCAGTATCATCATTTTCCAAAAAGTTTACCAACTTAATTGGCAAGGACCCTTCTGCCCTCTCTTCCGGTGATACAATCTTCTTAGTTTATAAGGATGCATCTACCCCTCCCCTATTGCGGATTGGTTTTACAAAATCAACCGACTTCGGGCAAACTTTCAAATCCCCTTTAATTCTCTCAGGAGAATTAAATTCAATCGGTAAGGTCTCAATCGCCCGGATCCAAAATCAAATCCTCATTGCCTGGGAAAATGAAGGATGTATCTATTTTCGTCTCTCCTTTGACAATGGAAATAACTTTGGAAATCTTGATTCATTGAATAAAGAATTTGTCTATCTACCGACCTTAGGGGTGGTGGCTCAGGAATTCAAGAAATTTTATTGTGAGAGGGGTGATGACAATACCGATGACACCACCTACCATCCCAGGCATGGCACCGAGATGCTTGGTCTGGTCGGTGGATATTCACCGGATAACTACATAGGAGTAGCACCCGGTGCCCAGTTTATTGTGGCAAAGACGGAAAATCCGGATTCCGTTTATGAATTTCCGATAGAGGAAGATACCTGGGTCTGTGGTCTTGAATGGTGTGAAGAAAAGGGTGCGGATATTGTCTCAAGTTCTTTAGGTTATACAAACTGGTATCACTGGCCCGAGGATTATGATGGCAGGACCTCACCCGCATCAATCGCCGCCTATGAAGCAACGAAAAGAGGGGTCATCGTTGTCACGGCGGCCGGAAATGTTGCAATGCCCCAGCTTGTTATCCCCGGTGATGCGCAGGGAGTAATAACTGTCGGTGGTATTGATACATTGTTTGCCCGCTGGGAATATTCGGGTTATGGCCCGACCTATGATGGGAGAATAAAGCCAGAACTGGTCTGTCTCGGTGCCGCACCAATTGTTGTTAATCCGGATTCCACCAACTCTTTCCTCTATTCTTTTGGAACTTCTGGTGCAACTGCGTTAGTCTCAGGAATTTGTGCCCTCTTGCTTGAAGGACATCCCAACTGGAATCCTGATTCAATCCGTGAGGCACTCATCAAAACTGCAAGCAAGGCGGACTCCCCAACCGACAGCATCGGTTATGGCTGGCCTGATGCGGTAAAGGCTTTTTATTATACATCACCAATAGGGGGCTATCCACTAAAGAAGAACTGTCTTTTAACTCCATTCCCCAACCCCTTTATCATAGGTGTTCACAAAAATATTTGCCTGCCATTTTTCTTGAATACAAAGACCTATGTGGAATTCTATATCTTCTCAATTTCAGGAAAACTCATTAAAAAAGAAGAAAGGACTGCTCAACTTGCACCCGGAAAATACACCGATACCGACCCCGCATCTTTAAATGCGGGATTTTTATGGGATGGTAAGGATATGGATGGTAATTTTGTGGGAAGCGGTATCTACTACTGTCTTCTGCATACATTGAGCGGTGGTGATGATATCACCAAAGTTGTTGTGATAAAATAAAGAAAGAGGTGGTTATGCTGGAAAAGATATTTAAATTAAGTGCGAACAGAACAAATGCAAGGATTGAAATCCTTGCCGGTATCACCACATTTATGACAATGGCGTATATAATTGCGGCAAATCCCTTGATTCTGCAGGCGGCGGGAATGGACAAAGGGGCGGTGACACTGGCAACCTGCATTGTGGCTGGTATTATCTCAATCGTGATGGGTCTTTTAGCAAACTATCCAATTGCCCTTGCCCCGGGAATGGGTTTAAATGCATTCTTTGCCTATTCAATATGCTCGGGAATGGGTATAGACTGGCGCATCGGTTTGGGATTCTTCTTTATTGAAGGTATCATAATTGTAATAATTACCCTGACAAAACTCCGTGAGGTCATCATAGATTCTATTCCCTTCACCTTAAAATGTGCGGTAAGCGTGGGAATCGGTCTCTTCCTTGCCTTCATCGGTTTTGAACAGGCTGGACTTATCGTCGCAGACCCCAATACCTATGTGAAAATCTCTCCTATTGGTGAACCTGATGTATATCCCAAAATCATTCTTACTGGAATTGTGCTTGTGGTAACAACAATTCTTTTGGTAAAAAGAGTTAGAGGGGCTATCCTCATTGGTATTCTTGTGGGCACCGCCCTAAGCTTCATACCCTTCTTCCGGACCAAAGGAGAAATACTACAACTGCTGAAACCTTCGCTTGTGCCCACCTTTTTAAAATTGAATATTTTAGGTGCACTTCAGTGGTCATTTATCACCCTCATCTTTACCCTTCTATTTGTTGACTTCTTTGATACTGCAGGAACTGTTATTGGACTTGCGGTGAAGGCAAAATTTCTTGATGAAAAAGGCCATATTCCGAGGATTGGTCGGGTTCTCTTTGCGGATTCCCTGGGCCCGGTCCTCGGTGCCCTTGTTGGAACATCAACTGTTACATCTTACATTGAAAGTGCAGCCGGGATTGAAGAAGGGGGCAGAACCGGTCTCACCGCAGTAACAACCGGGATTCTATTTTTAATTGCCACATTTGCCACGCCACTTGTCGGATTCATCCCTTCGGTTGCCGTTGCCCCGGCTCTGATTATTGTTGGAATAATGATGATGGAGTCGGTATTGAAAATTGATTTTAATGACTATTCTGAGGCGGTTCCGGCATTTATTACCATTGTCAGTATGCCCTTTACCTACAGCATCTCCAATGGAATATCCCTCGGCTTTCTCTCTTATGTAATCATAAAACTTTTTGCTGGCAAAGGCAAGGAAGTCTCTCTGATTATGTATATTCTCGCGGTCTTCTTTCTGGTATTCTTCATTGCCAGCCCGGTCTTCAAACAATGAGGGGACACTCTGTTTTTTTTCTCATTGCTCGCCCCGTTAAATACATAAATACGACAAATTAGTTCCTTTGTGTTTCTATTTTTAAAATCTCTTATTTAACGGGGCGAAAAGCAAGATTCCTCACCTGTCATTGCGCGTCCTCGCCCATTATCAATGGGCGGGACGAAGCAATCTCAAGACAGGCTCGGAACAGGCTCCGCAATCTCATTCGTTATCGCACAGTTCAGAGATTGCCACGCCCTCGCCTTCGGCTCGGGCTCGCAATGACTTTTAGTATAAATAATCCGGGTTAAGGGATTTCAGGGACAAAGTCCCTGAAGTATGTTCAGGTATAGAAATTTGAATAAATTCCTATACAGAAAGATAAATGTAGTGGTCTGATTTATCGGACAATGCCCAATGTATCAGGTAAGTTTTTCCCAAATCTTGTCCTGACGTAACTCAGGAATGTAGGGTAAGTCTCCAGCTTTGCTATTAAAACAATGCAAACCCAAAGAAGCTGTGTTGCAATGTCCTTCCTTCGCAAGGAGTAGAGACTTCAGTCTCATAATCTCTGGGGAATAAATTCCCTACTCCAAATTTTTATGGCGACTACCCCAAGCGAGATTCTTCGGCTTCGCCTCAGAATGACAGAAGGCGAAGGACACAGAATGACAAATTGGGATTATGACACAACCTCTTAACTGTCACTTTAATTGCAAGGCTAAAGCCTTGCCCCACATTTTGGGAAAAACTTACATATTACTGCCCAATGAATTGGGCAACTACAATTTTATATCCCTTTTTGAAAGGGGTTTCAGGGGAAGAATTCCCCTGAAGTATGTTCAAGTATAGGAATTTGAAAAATTGCTTCGGTCGCTTCGCTCCCTTGCCTAACCTGCGGTTAGAGCGCTATACTTAATAATGAAATTTCTCATTATAGAAAAGAAACGGACAACCATAAAGGTTGTCCCTACGAAAACATTGGAATGACACCACTTGTGGTGTCATGACCGCACAAGTGTGGTCAATCCAAATTGGAGGGACAGAACTTGCCCCTGTCCGTAGGGGTTTCAGGGGCTTTAGCCCCTGAAGTATGTTCAAATACTGTTATCTATGGATTCGGGTTAAAATCTAATCCGGTATTGATATTGTAGATTGTATTCCCCGGTTCCATCCCTTTTTATCAATATCTCATTTCGGTCGTCAATGAAGTATTCAACATTAAATTCATTAGAAAAGGATGTGAGGTCATAGGTATAGGTAATAAAAAGATTCCTTGAAATATATTTGCCCACCGTCAGTTTTGTCTTTTCCTGGGTTTCAAAAATCGGTGCCTCAATCCGGAGATAGTCAAGTCCAGTATATGCCCTTAATCTTCTTGAGACATCACTCTCAAGCCAGGCAAGGATACTCTGGGGTAATACCCTGCCCATATATTCACCCTGTTTCATTGATTCAAGTTCACGCCAGGTAATATTCAAATTTAGATAGGTGAGAATGTCCTGTTCACTATACAAAGGAGGCTCGGAAAAGAATTCAAGAACCGGTTCAGTTAGCCGACCCGAGCAGTGTAGAATAATTCTTATCTCCTGATTGGTTTTCGGGTCGCGGTCCCGGGTGTTCAATTCTGCCCAGAAATCAAGTTCCGGGTCAATCTTTGGCTCGGGCAGGAAATTCACCTTTCCCTGTGTAATCTTTAAGATGTGATTGAGCCAGTAATAATTGCCCCTTTTTGTCTCCAGACTGCCCAGAACAGAAATTGGTCCTTGGTCCTTGATGATGTAAACCTCACCCCCAAATTCTATATCTGTATCACGATTGCGCAGCCAGATATTTCTCTCACCAACCAGTTTTAAGTTCATCCGCCAATCCGGTCCTGCATTTTCTTCTGCCTCTTCAAATTTTGTTCCAAATTCAATCGGAACGATTCCTTCCTGGATATTGATAATGCCATTATAGGAGGTAAGACCATCCTTCATAGTCAATGTGAAACTACCGCTTCCCACACCATAGGCATAATTCTGATACTGCATTGGTGCATCCTTAAACTCAAAATCAAAGGAGAGATTTTTTACCTGAAACTTTGGTTCTAATCTTACAACCCCACCACCGGTAATATTTTTTCCGGTTGGCAGTTTATTGTAGTTAACTGCCGAAACAATACCTTCGGCGGATTCAAAGACAATTCTATCTCCAAGGAAACGAACCTTGCAACTGACCGAATCCAATTTTGCTGAAATAACCGGCACTTCAAATTTTCCCTGTTCAATCTTCCCCTCACCGGTAATTTTAAATTTTTCCAGATTACCTGAATATTGGATACCACCGCTCATCAGACAATCAGGATTTCTCATAAATGTCCCTAAAAATGGGAATATCCAGGGTCTTAGATTTTCAAATTTTATGTCTATTTCTGAATTCTTAAAAGAAAATAGTCCTGAGGCAGTCAGGGTTTGTTGCTTATCATCAGTGATGGTAAGATTCTGGATAAATAAACAATCATTCTTATAATCTGCCTCCATTTTGATATTTCCATTCCCCAGGCCCAAAAAGTATATTTCCTGGCCGGCAATCTCAATTTCATCTTCTGTAAGATGCATTCCAATTTTACCCCGGGCGTCATAGACCCCAAATAATTTACCAATCTCTTCCATCTTGCCATCGGTCAAGGTTATTCTCAGGGGAGCAAAAGACCCATTAAGGATACCACCGGCAAAAAGGAAAGAAAAATCTCCCATCTTCTTATTGAAGATGTCAAAGTCTATCGGTGCAGTATTTTTTATTACGAAATCCTTGCGGTTAAAATTTAGAGATTCTACAAGGCCAATCCCCGATGGTTTAATCACTCCTGAAATTTTGAGGTCATTTTCTTTTCTTTTCATTCCGAGAGAAAACTCTCCCTTTCTAATACTAATTGAAGCACTATCAAGTAATAAATTCTTATATGATAAGGCGCTTAAGTTCAACTTTAGATTTTCAAGTTCTTTCTTGAAAATAAATCTATCAACAGAAAAGAAAATCTCTTGGGCAACAAAATTATAAAATGAAAGTTCATATGCCCTTAAGTTTGCATTCAGAGTTATCTCCTGCAGATTGTAATTTTCTGCCTGTAAATTTAAAAACCCGGATATATTGCCTTTCACTGGCAGATACGAGGAAAACCTTAATAATGAAAAATCATTGAACTGAACAGAAAGCCTCAAGTCGGGATAGACCATACCCCGGACCAGAAGGCTATTCTTTATAAAGAGCGAATCAAGAATGACCGCCCCCCTTGAAATAATCCCCGAGAATTTGAGAGAATCAAAATCAAATCCCTCAACTGCTGGTGAACTCAAAATTCCGGAGAAAAATTCGCGGCGATAAATCAAATTGCCACTTAACCAAATTGGTTTATCTATCTTTACCATTCGGTTGAGATTGATATTCTTAAATCCTAACTCAAGGTTGAAATCTCTTAAATTCGTTCCCTTTAACTGGGCTGATAATGTCCCTTCCAAAAATTTTCCCTCAAAGATATTTAAAAATATTGTATCACCGAAGCAATTGGTCTCAAAATTGAAATAATCAAAAAAATAGATATTCTGTGCAAAACCATGAAGTCTGGGCAAGAATTTCTTTTTTGGTAAGTTTATCTCGCCCTTTAATTCAATCTTTCCTTTATTCAGCAAAGGCTTCGTTTTAAAATAATCATCAATTTCACCAGGGACAAAAGAAATTTTTTCAATCTGAAGGATTCCGGATTCCTTATCAGTCCAATACTTTCCCCGGGCATCACAGAAAAATCCTCTGCCCTTAACCTTCAAGAACTTCAACTCAAAGGCATTCTTCTTGATATTCAAAGCGAGATTTGCCGAAGTAACATAAATTGGAAATTGAGGAGTATGATTTGAAATTCTCACAGGGATATTAAAAACAAAAGAAAGGTTCATTGTCGTTATATAAAAATTCATTCCCCAAAAATCAAGAAATAATAGTCCAGAGATGTCTTCAAGAGTATAAATTTTATCATCTTCATAAATCAACCGTCCACCTTTTATGTTTATACGCAATGCAAGATTGATTTTTGGCAAACTGAACTCACCGGACTTCACATCGGTCTTCCTTTTTATATTTATAACTGGCTTTATAAGAATAATATCAAATAGTGTGGGGAGCCGGAGTCCAAGCAGTGAGAGGCGATAACTTATCCGGGCGGATTCACCATAGATGCTATCGGTTTGTGAAATCTTTATCTTATAGGATTCAAGTTGAAAACCTTTGAATATATTCCCTTTCAGTTCCTTGTATTCAATTTTTATTTTGGCACTTTTTTGTATAATACCGATTGCAAACTTCCCCCAATCAATAGAAAAGAAGATTATAAGAACTACAAGAATAATAGAAAGAATAATAATACGCAAAGGACTCTTTTTTCTCATTTTTATTTCCACCTTTCCTTAAAAAATATGATATAGCCCAAAGTATATTCCATACCCTTCCTCAGTCATCGGCAGGCCAAAATCACACCGAATCGGGCCAATTGGTGTATTATATCTTAATCCCAATCCCAGACTCCATTTCAAAAATTCTGTCCTGGAGAGGTCTATTTTGTTATCAACATAGCCGAGGTCTAAAAAGGAAACCAGTCCCCAATTTTTAAATATACCAGTCCTCATTTCAAAATTAGAATTAAAGAGAATCTTTCCATAATGTTCATCACCAATGGAATCCGGGCCCACTGACTTTTCATTATATCCCCTTAGGGTATATTGCCCACCCAGATAATACTCCTCATCAATGGAAAGTCCATCGGTTTGAAAAATAACCCCTGCCTTTGTTCGCTGGGCAAAAACAATCTTTTCAAGAATTTGAAAAAATGTCTTTTCTTCTATTTCAATTCGGAAAAAGTTATTTTCACCACCCAAAATTCCACCCGCATACTCAAAAGTAGGGATAAAATATAATCCCCGCTTTGGATTGAAGAATTCATCCCGATAGTCAACCATCGTCTGGAATTTCACACTGTTGGTTACCCCCTTTATCGTATCAGGCAGGATTGTTTCTGATTCGTAGTCAACGAATTTATATTTATTGGAAATGTTCGCCTGGATATTTTCACTATAGACCCTTGAGAAACGGAATTCAGCCCCCCTGGTTTTCCGGATAAATTCACTACTCTTTTCATACCAGTAGAACGGCAATATTGAAAAGTTCAATTTAAGGGGTGTAATATAGGGCAGGATATAGCGGGTTTCAAACTTCGCCTCCCAATCACCTTTAATATCAATCTTAAAAGAAGGTTCAATCCTGAACCTTTGACCAAGATTAAATAGATTCAATTCTTCCAACCCAAAAGAGAGCAAAAATCCAATGGGTAACGAAACCCCGGCCCCGAAGTTCAAAAGTCTTGTCTTCAACTCTTTTACCGAAAATATTAAATTCAAACTATCTGAAGAAACCCTGACAATTTCCACACCCACGGCACTGTAAAAACCGAGGCTGTATATTCGCCTTTGACTGTTGAGGACCTTTTTTTGATTATACCTTTCACCCCTTTTGAGTTCAATCTCCCTGTGCACAACAAGGGGATTGGTTACCTTTAAACCCTTGACCAAAATATCTTTAATATAAAAAACCTCTCCCCTTTTGATAGAAAATATGAGGTAGCCAGAATCCGGAACTAAAGAGAAAGTGACCTCGGCAAAGGCGTAGCCCTGCTCTTTGTAAAAACTTTCCAGTTTATCACGGGATTCTTTTATCCTTTCCTGGAGAAAATAATCGTTGGGTTTTATAACAAAAATTTTTTCAGCCGGCTTTTTTAGACTATCCTCAATTCTTATCTCCTTTATCCTCGGTCTAACTCCCTCAATTATATTGAAAATCACCTCCACCCCTTCTTCTCTTTTCTTAACTTCTGATTGAATTTCGGTTTTGAAAAATCCCTTGTTGTAGTATATGCGGGCAATACGGTTTACATCCTGATTTACGATAATTTCATTGTATTCCCCTTTTACCCTGGATAAAATGGATTGTCTGATTTCCCGGTTCGGGATTGCATGATTTCCAATAAAGGTAATTTTTGAAATTGGTTCGCTTAGAAGAATAAAAATGAGAAAGGAGGTCAAATAAGAATTTTTCCCCGCTCAATTATTTTTCTACCATCCAAAAGGAGTGTGGGGTTTTTAATTACTCCGTCAAGATGAATTTTTGCATCATTTTTACCACCGAATCCCAAATTATTTCCAAATGCGATATGAACAGTCCCCATTACCTTTTCGTCTTCTAAGACATTCCCGGTGATTTTTGCCTTATAATTTGTTCCAATACCAAGTTCACAGAGAATCCGACCCTTCTCACCTGCCTGGTCAAAGATTTTTTCAAGGGTCTTATTCCCCACGATTTTTTTAATCTTACCCGATTCTATTTCTAAACTGACCGGCCTCTTGAGCAAACCGACTGGAGCAAATGAACCATCAATGACCACCTTCCCTTCTGACTTATCTTCAAGGGGTGCGCAATAGGCCTCACCCGCCGGCAGATTGGAAAAACTACCCGGGGTTTTTATGATACCGGTATCAGGATGGCCATCACGCTGACTGATATCTAAATAGAGTTCTGCATTATTGAAAGTTCTTATTATGACGCTTTTTGCCTGACTCAATAATCTTTCTATCTTTTGGGTAAGGCGGGCAATCCTTCTGTAATCCGCATTCAATGTCCTTGCCATCACATCGGCCGTAATACCGGGCATTGTGGCACCTCTAATTCCGGCATTTGTTGCCTGAATCCGGGCCTGGGTATGGGTTAAAGAATAACTGGTGGGAATTATAAAGGCATCACATTTTTTTAGCACTTCTGCAATGAGAAGCGGAGGCTCTCGGCCATGACCACCGGTTGGTGCTATTTCAATGAGAAAGGACGCACTCCGGTCAGGAAGTTCTTCCCATAGGGCAATCCCGATTTCCCGACAGAACCTGTCGGTGATGATAATTACCCTTTCCCCCTTCTTTATACCAAGGCAATCCCTGATTACGATTCGGGCCGATTTTTTTAAAACCATATCACCACCTAAAATGGGCAAAGGCCTTGTTTGCCTCAGCCATTTTGTGGACTTCTTCTTTTTTCTTTATTGCCGCTCCCTCATTTTTGCTGGCCGCAATTATTTCCTGAGCAAGTCTCTGTTCCATACGATACTCAGACCTTGCCCGTGCTGCCTGAATTATCCATTTTATTGCCAGACTCTCTTTCCGATTCGGTCTCACCTCCATTGGAATCTGATATGTTGCACCACCAACCCGACGGGGCCTTACTTCAAGAACCGGTTTGACATTGTTCAGTGCCCGTTCAAAAACCACCAGTCCATCTTCCTTTGTAATCCTTTCAATCTCTTCAAGAGCCTTATAAAATATCTTCTGGGCAATGCTCTTCTTTCCATCCCACATCAGATTATTGATAAATTTACTGACCACGATACTTGAAAACTTCGGGTCGGGTTGAATCTTTCTTATTGTTGCCCTTCTCCTTCTACCCATATTGACTCCTTACCCGGCTTGAGCCTTTGGTCTCTTTGCTCCATAAAGGGAGCGACTTTTTCTTCTATTTTCAACACCCGCTGCGTCATATTTTCCGCGCACAACATGATATCTGACACCAGGCAGGTCCTTTACCCTGCCGCCCCGAACAAGAACTATGGAATGCTCCTGTAGATTATGCCCTTCACCGGGGATATATGCAGTCACCTCATACCCATTAGTCATTCTCACCTTGCATACCTTGCGCAGGGCAGAATTGGGCTTTTTAGGTGTTGTTGTATAAACCCTTGTGCAAACTCCCCGGCGCTGGGGATTTCCAGTCAATGCTGGAGCACGACTCTTCTTCTTTATCTTCTTCCTTCCCAGTCTAACAAGTTGATTGATTGTTGGCATTTGCCTCCTTTTCTCAATTATATCCAAAACCTCTTTAATGTCAATATTCAGTGCAAATCTCCGTCTGTCTTGACTTACATTCTTTTTTGAATATAATTCAAATAATTTTATGAAACAGTTTGTGGTGATTGGTTTGGGCAGGTTTGGTTATTCAATTGCCCGGGCACTCAGTGAAAAGAATTTTGAAGTTCTGGCAATTGATCGAAACGAAGAAAGGGTCAAGGAGATTGAAGGTATTGTCTCACAGGCGATTGTGCTTAATGCAACCGATGAAAGGGCATTAAAGGAATTGGGAATTAAAGAATTTGACACGGCAATTGTGAGCATCGGTGATAATATAGAGGATAGTATAATGGTCACCCTGCTGCTAAAGGAACTGGGAGTCCAGCAGGTCGTGGTAAAGGCACAGAACGAACTCCACTCCAAAATCTTGCAGAAGGTCGGGGCCGACCGAATTGTATTTCCTGAAAAGGAGATGGCGGAAAAGGTTGCCGAAACCCTTGCCAGTCCAAAGATTTTTGATTATATAGAACTCTCAACCGAATACGGAATTTTGGAAATTGTTTCACCAAAGAAATTCTCTGAAAAGACCCTTGGCGAAATCAAATTGAGGGAGAAATTTGGCATAAGTGTCATTGCCATAAAAAGAAAAATCCCTTACACAAAACCAGATGGCACCCCAGATTTTAAAGAAGAGATAATCGTTGGACCCGGGGGTGCCGATGAGATACTTCCTGGAGACATCCTTGTCCTTTTGGGAAAATATAAAGACCTCAATAGATTTGAAAAATTATGAATTCTGACTATGAAGACCTATTAGAACTGGCAGAATTCTATATCCTGAGCCAGAAATATGCTGAGGCAATAAAGGCCTTAAAGAAGGCACAGAAGATAAACAAATTGGACCCAAAACTCTATTATAACTTTGGAATTACCTATGAGGCATTGAATGAAAAAGATAAGGCAATAAATTCCTTCCGACAGGCATTATCCCTTGACCCCCAGTTCAAGCCCGCCCAGGAACATCTGGACAAACTGGTAAAAGAATAAAAAGTTAAAAATTCTCCAATTTAATCTATGACCCCCCTCCTCTTTCTACATAACCTCAAAGTGGTTGACCTTAATAAAAAAGAAACCAGAAGGGGAGGAATTCTTATAAATAGAGACCGGATCCTTAAAATCATTCCTGAAGATAAAATAAAAAAATTCTTTAATCTGCCGAAAATTGACCTGCAGGGGAATTTTGTTCTGCCGGGTTTTACTGATTCCCATACCCATCTCTTGAGTATAGGGATTGAGCGCCAGAGGATTGACTTAAGCAATTGCCGTTCAATAAAGGAATGTCTGGAAATGTTAAGGGCGGGCGAATTTAATGAACAAATCTGGGGTGTAAACTGGGATGAATCAAAATGGAAGGAAGGCAGATGGGAAGGCATAAATCGCAAGGTTTTGGATAGAATAACCAAAAAAAAACCGATTATTATGCGCCGGGTCTGTGGCCATTTTGCCATCTGCAATACCTTTGCCCTGAAATCAATTCCCAAATCTTACCGACTGATAGACTGGGAGAATGGCTATCTCTATGAAGATTCTGCACTATACTTAAATCAAATATTTCCGCCTTCTGAGGAGATGTATGAAAAGGCAATTGAAATTGGAATTAATGAAGCATTGAATCTTGGTATTACCTCTATTCACGAAATCACCGATAAGACTGGTTTCGGGATTTATCAGAAATATCAGGAGAGACTGAAGTTAAGGGTTTCCCTGTATCTTACGAATTTTATTGAGGAGGCGATCAATTCCAATTTACAGTCAAATTTCGGCAATGAATTTTTAAAATTTTCCGGAATAAAGTTTTTTATGGATGGTTCAATCGGGGCAAGGACAGCGGCAATAAAAAGACCATACCGGAAAACCAACAATTATGGTAAACTTTTAATTGCCGAAAGCGGAATCATTGAAATCATAAAAAAGGCTGAAAATAATTCTTTACAATTGATGCTTCATTCAATCGGCGACCGTGCTACAGAAATTGTCCTCAGGGCATTTCAAAAAACTGGTTTGAAAAAGAACCCTATGCGCCACCGGCTTGAACATATTGAAATTTTAACTGAAGATCAAATTAAAAAGATTGCCCAGCTCGGTCTTATTGCCTCAATGCAACCAAATTTTCTCCAATGGCAAAGTCCGGGGGGTATGTATGAAAAAAATCTCGGTGCGCGATATAAAAAGATGAACTGTTTCAAGAAACTTACCGAGTATGGAGTGAGAATTGTCTTTGGTTCGGATTGTATGCCCCTTGGTCCATTAAACGGAATAAAACTTGTCTTGAATCATCCAAACCCCGAAGTTAGATTATCACCTGCCGAGGCACTAAAATTTTATACCCAATCTCCCCACCTTGCAACATTTGATGAAAGGGAAAAAGGAGCAATAAACCACAATAAACTCGCTGACCTTGTGGTTGTTGATAAAAATCCCTTAATAATGGAAAACCTTAAAAAATTAAATATCAAGATGGTATTCGTTGGGGGAAGGATTGTCTTTAAAAAAGATTAAAAATTTATGAAGAGAATCCTCTTTCTTTTTACCCATGCTTATAAAAAATTCAATGCGGACCGCTGTCCCCTCCTTGCCTCAGCCCTGGTCAATTCTGCGATATTCAGCCTCTTTCCTTTAATACTTGGAATATTATCCTTCTCTCTTTTTATCCTTGGTTCATCTGAGGCGATAATAGAAAAAATCCTGCCGGTTTTAAAGCAGGTTCTCCCGATTGAAATTGATGAGATTGTGAAGAATATCAAGGCAATAAAGCAGACCTCGGTGGTTATTGCAATTGTTGGGTTAATTGGATTCCTCTGGGGTTCAGCAAGTATCTTTGGGGCAATTGAATCCAGTCTCAATTTTATCTGGAAGGCAAAGAAGGACCGGCCATTTTTAAAGAAGAGTCTGATAACAATGTCCTGGGCATTTCTGGCCTGGATAATTTTGCTTGGTTCCACAGGTATTACATTCTGGACAAGCGCCGTTGGCTTAAGGGGTTTTGTAAAATTTCTACCGATAATTAACATCCTTATCAGCAGTTTAATCTTCGGCCTTATCTACTGGTTCTTTCCGAATAGAAAGGTAAAATTCAAAGACGCATATTTAGGGGCAATCTTCACTGCCCTGTTGTGGGAATTGGCAAAATTTCTCTTCTCCCTTTATGTCACCAGGGTTGTCAACTACTCCAAAATCTTTGGCTCTTTATCCACCATCATTCTGCTTCTACTCTGGCTCTACTATTCAGCGGGTATATTCCTGTTTGGTGCGGAATTGAGTTATGTCTATGCCCGCAGAAAATTTTTGAAAAGAAAATAATCGTGCCAGAGTTTTTATAATGGCTAAAATGTTATCCCAATTTTTCTCTATGAGAGTGAAAAATCTTATTTCATCTATTGAAAAATGTAGTATTTTTAACTGTATAATCATCATATTTGCCATGATTTTCTTGAGAATATTTTTTGAAGGTATAATGGAAGCTGCACACAGCGTAGGATACTCAAAATTTTCCTACCGTGCAATATTGATGTATTTTGTCCATTTTCCATTATTCTATCTAACCACATTTCTTACAGTCACCATTATAATCTCTCTTTTTCTGCAAGAGAAAATAACCAGGGTTACAAAAATCGCCACGCCGGGTCTTGGTTTGATTATTCTTGTGCCAGTCATTGACGCAATTTGCGGGGGTGGTTGTTTTATCACTTATCCATCAAGATTGGAGAGTTATTTCTTACATTTTTTGAATCCAGTTGTGTCGTTGGTTGATATCGGTGTATCAACAGGACAGAGAATTGTCATTTTTTTAATTTGTCTACTTATTGCGTTGTATACTTACATAAAGACGGCAAATTTTTTAAAGACATTGCTACTCTTTTTTGTTGTCTATCTAACAATTCTCTTTTTCGGTGGGTTAACAACAATCATTGCAGGTAACAATCCAGAAAGTATCTACATAATCGGGGGTATGCTCAAAACTGATACCCAGAAGTTTTCAGCAATTTATGCCCTATTATTTTTGATTGTTTCTTTGCTCTACTTTTATCTTCTTGATAAGAAAAATTTCCGATTATTGATAACATCAATGCGTGCTGAACGAATGGTCTTCTATGGTGGATTGGGTATTGCTGGTTTGATTCTGGCACAGCATCAGTCCGGTTTATTCTACAAAATTGATTTTTTCAATTTTCTTGCAACACTTTTTGTCTTTTTCAGCCCGGGTTTTAACTTCTGGGTTGTGCAGATTCTGAATGATTTTTTTGATGTGCAATCTGACAAATTTTCAAGACCACGGAATCCTTTTCTCAAAGGTATCAAAAAGAGTTATTATATAACTACTGGTGTATTCCTCTCTCTCTTTGTCCTGATAATTTCTTCAATCCTGAATTACCAATCTTTTCTCATAATGCTCACCTTTTTGCTCCTGGGAGTTCTATATTCTGTTCCGCCGGTGCGTCTGAAGCGGATACCGCTTGTTTCCACATTTATTCTTGCTATTGCTGTGATTCTATCTATCAGTCTTGGTTATAGTCTTATCTTTTACGAAAAGGCATTCCAGCGAATTCCGGTTTCTCTAATCTATGCGATATTATCAGGCGTGACCCTTGGTTTCAGCGCAAAGGACATAAATGATGTTGAGGCAGATAAGAGAAACGGCATTATCACATTACCGGTTCTTTTCTATCGGAATGACAATACATTTGGTAGATTGCCGTTTAGTCTTATGGTTAGTTCAAGTTATCTCTTCTTTGGAATTTTTTTCCATAGCATCTTCTTTGGTGCAATTATCTGTTCAATTATCACATTCTGCTACACTTTGTTCAGCACCAAACCCCGCGAATGGATTTATTTTATGTTCCTCTATTTCTTCAGCATCTACCTCTTATTTTCTTTAATTCTCTAATTCCCTGATACCCTCCATATTGGTTAGATGGGTAAATGTTGGGATGGTCAAATTCCACCACTCTCTTTGGCAGACACAACAAATAATATGAACTGTCATTCTGAGCGAAGCAAAGAATCTCACTAAGACCTGAACGGTTATCAAGACTTTTAGACGCGAAACAAGTTTCACTACTCCATCATTACGACGGTAGGGTGTTCTAAAGAGATGTTTCACTCCATTCAACATAACACTTTGTGCCATTTATTTAGAATCTGGTTCTTATCTCTTCTAAAATTCCGATATAAGCATTTTCAGGAAAATTTCTTTTTAGAATTTCATAAGATTTTCCAATTGACCCGCATAATTAAACAAGATTATTGACAAAGCCCTTTTTTGAGGTAAAGCGGTATCAATGGTTGATTGGTAATTATCGGGTGTTTCGTTTGGCGCGGGCAAAATTAGTAACCCGAATTATTCATACTATTTTTGGTAAATTTCATTCAAATACAATCCTAAAGCGGATTTGCGCCATTTTTTCAAGCACAAAATTTTTTGACACCCTGCTTTTTTTGGCCCATAATGAATTATTGATAAATTGTCGTTGTCTGATCCTGATTTTTCATCAAGATAGGCTTATCAGACTCCCGAAGAAAATTTACTTCCACTTCGTAAGTGGAGGTAAGGTTTAAAAAACATAGCCAAAAAATTATGAAATTTCATAGACTTTTCACCTCCACTTACGAAGTGGAGATTGGGCAACCACATTTATCTATCAGATGATATGGTTAGATAGAAATTAGTTAATCTGTTTTGTTGTTCCACATTTCAACTTGAGCCGTTTTTTTCTTTGGACTCCTCACCTTAATCCTCTCAGTTACATTTCCTTTGTCAGTAGCGAGTAGCAAGTAGAGAGTAGAAAGAATTTTAATTATTTTTTTGCTACTTGTTATTCTTTACTTTTTCTACTAAAAAGAAGGTATGGCGGACGATCTTGCCAATGTTTTTGTAGTGGTCAAACTTGCTTGACATAAAAAATAGGATTGTAGTGGTCAATCTTGCTTGACTTCTTTATGCCGAGTAAACTCGGCCACTACATTTTTTATTATGTGTTTATACCAAGACTTCAAGTTTTTATCGTGGTTGGAAACCGCTCTCTGGTTTTTTCTTTTTGTCATTGCGAGTTCTTTTCTTCCTTGTCATTGCGAGGCAACGAAGTTGCCGAAGCAATCTCATTTGTTATCGGTCATTTCAGGGATTACTTCGTCGTTTGGTTCCTTACAAGAACAGATAGGATTGCTTCGCCCGCCTTCGGCGGGCTCGCAATGACTTTTCGTATGAATAATCCGGGTTAGGGGTTTTCAAGGTGAGAATCCCCTTAATGATGTTCAAGAGCGGGTGGTGGAAGTGGGCGGTGGTTATGAGAAAGGACAACGAGTGGAGAAGGTCCGTACCAGGGTCGTTGGGCTTGAGGGTTTAACCAGTTATGATCAATATGGGCCTGGGAGTTGGAGTAAAAGTAAGAACAAAAAAGATTTTCGGGTGAATGAGATTAATGCGGTGGTGGTTTAGGGGTGCATTGTTTTTTTACTTTAATGGTTTTTGCCTTAACGAATGCGTATCGGGAGGAGCATTGTGAAAAAGAGGCTTTGGAGGAAGAAAAATCAATGGGGATTAGACGTTGGCGTGAGGAACAGCAAAGTGAGGCGCGGGATAAGGCGATAGTATTTGTTGGTGAGCATTATGGTATCTTCTATCACATCTTGACTTTTTTCCTTGATGTGAATATAATATTGCGAATAGCGGTATGATAAGAAATATTTTCTATTTCGGCATTGGGTTTTTTATCTGCTACTCAATAGTATATGCCCTGAGTTATGTTGAATCTTCCCAGGGGCTGGAAAATCCTGCAATGGAAGGCGGTAGAACCGAACTTGAGATGGTTGATATCAACAATGATGGCAACATTGATATTCTCTCCATCGGCGACCACGGTTCACCCTATGTAAATACCCAGGAGCACGGCGTAATGGTCTGGTTTGGGAACGGTCAGGGTGTCTGGAATGTATATCAGAATGGTGAATTTGGCTATGGTGGAATTGCAATTGGGGATATCAATAATGATGGTCTACCTGATATTGGATATGGTATGCACCACAATTATTCAAATACTGATTTTGGGGATTCCATTATAGAGGTTGCACTTGGCGATGGAACGGGTCAGAACTGGACTCCCTGGGATGATGGAATTTCCATCGGGGATCCGAGTCCCTGGGGGATGTTCTGCACCGATTTTGCGGATATTGACAATGATGGAGACCTTGATTTGGGTGGAAATTCATTTGGTGCAGATGACGGCATTCACATATTTATCAATCATCGTGATGGCACCTGGCATCAGTCATTTGGCTTTATCGGTGGAAATTCTACAATGGATTTTATGTTTGGTGATGTAAATAACGATGGCTTTGCAGATTTCTGTGCTGGGCACAGTTATGGTAGCATATATCTTGGTAATGGTGCCGGAGGTTTTACTCAATCTGATGGAAATCTACCACCAGGAGGCAATCTTGGACGCAGAGGTCCGTCCCTTGCAGATGTGGACAATGATGGTGATATGGATTTTTCCTTTTGTAATTCAAATGGTGGAGTGGAGGTGTGGACCTGGCAGGGAGGTAATACCTGGCAATCTTTTTCAACTAACTTGCCCACCACCGGACCCTATGACTTTACCCAACTCTGCGATATGAATATAGATGGCTTTATGGACCTCTGTGCCTGTGGTGATACTACGGTTACAATCTGGTTGGGAAATGGTAATGGTGTCTGGACCCTTGATACAACCTTCAAAACACCCCAGCCCGGAGGACCGCAGGCTTTCCGGGTTGGAGGAGATGCCGACCACAATGGCTATCCGGATATTGCCCTGGTCAATGACGAAGGCGATTCTTGGAATTCTGCAAACCGGCCGAGGTTCTACAAAGAATCTTCAACTCCGGACAGCCTTTTTATCTTTCCGGTGTTTCCCAGAGGCAACCAAAGATTCTATCGTGGTTCAGTGCAGTTTATCAAATGGACCTGTGGGGTTCCAGCAGGGACTGCGACCATCAAACTTGAACTCTCAACCACCGGGCCCAATGGTCCCTGGACACTCATTGCGAATAATTTGAATAACAATTGCCGTTATCAATGGCATATTCCGCCGAATATCCAGGGTTCTGAAAACTGCTACATAAGATTCACTGCCACCACTGCAACCGATACCGCAGTTGCAATAAATCCCTTTGCCTTTACCATACTACCAAGCACAGGCACTGAAGAGATTGTAGTAAAGCAGAATAAAAAAATAGATATGATGGTGCATCCCAATCCTTCAGGAGAAAAGATATTCATAAAGTTAATTACTTCAGGTGATAAAACCGAAATAAAAATATACGACAATGTTGGTAAATTGGTAAGAAGATTGTTCCAGGTAAGAGGCACTGGCGAATTCAATGTTTACTGGGATAGAAAGGACGAACAGGGGAATATAGCTCCTGCTGGTGTATACTTTATAAAACTTGAGAATTCCTCAATATCACTTGAGAAAAAAGTCGTGCTTGTAGAATAGGGGTTCTTTTCAGATACGGTTTCTGAACGAAAGTTTTCTTTTTCTGCCATCCTGACCCTGACTGGGGGAATTAATATTTACATTTTAACATTTTGTTAATTAACAAAATGATAAAATAAGAATGTATAAAGTGGAAGTAAAACTCTATATAAAAAAAGAAATGGATAACTTTATGGTTGTACCCACACATCAGCATAATTTATGCAGGGACAGGGCTTGCCCCTCACCACTGGGGTTTTTAAAAGGAAAAACCTCCCTGAGAGGGTAACTTCGTAAAAAGGGGTGAAAAATTCATTCTTCCAATTCTTTTCCCCTTGGCAAATCAGGCAAGATAATAGATGCGATATCTATTTCCCTTCTATAATTTTAATCTCTTCCTCTGTTAAATCATAAAGTTTATAAACTAAACTATCAATTTGTTCTTCCAATTCCTTTACGCTTGTCTGTTTTTCTGGATTGTGCAAGTAGTCTTTAGATTGGGTTAAAGAAAGGATTTGGTTTACGAGGTTAGTTATTTGATCTGCTATGGATTGATTCTGTGGTATAATTTTCTTTATAGGTAATTTTCCCATATAGTGTTCGTCAAAATGCATAGTCATTATAGCGCGATTATATACAAACCAGCAATAAAACCACTCTGCTAACCATGAATTTAAAATTCCTAAAATATACTGATAAGGGAATGAATGCTTATTTAAAAATGTATTCATTACTGTATCAAGAGTTAGTAGACCTTCTCTATCATAAGTCGCCGTTATGATTATTCTATCAAGAAGTAGCTTCTTCAAAGCGATAGTCCATCTTTACAAGGGAGAATCGCCAGTCTTCTCCATCAGAAGAGACAAAGGCAACAAGCGCAGCATCTTTATCTGACCTTGTTCCTAATTTACCCTGCAAGTAATAAGCGACAAAATTTCTTTGTGCTGAACGGGCACGATATATGGAGACTTCCTTTTTTAATTTTATAACTAAGATGTCAATCTTTTTACCCTCCATATCTATATAACGACCAATTCTTTCCCAGGAACTAATAAAATCAAGGTATCTTTCAGTTATCCCCTGTATTCCATTTCTGGGTTTAAGAGCTTTTGTTCTATCATAACTTTTTAAAAGATTGGCTATAAAAGTAGAAAAACACTCTTTATCAAAAGGTTTTTCAAAGGTATCAATTACTAATTCTTTTGCTTGTTCTCTATTCATAATTTCTCTTTATTTATTTGTTCACTCGTTGCTATGAATATATCTCACTGCTCCTTTATTGCCCATTTGTCCCCTTTATGTCTCCTTTTTGTCCCCTTTGTCCCCTATAGGTTCCCTTTTAATCAAAACATAGTGAGTTCCTTTCCCTGTCTCGCCAATCTGTTTCAGTATCTCCTTTTCAACCAAGACAGATAAATCTCTTGAAGCGGTCTTTTTTGTGGTATTATTTATTTCCTGATACTCTTTATTTGTAATTTTCCCTCTTTCCTTCACATATAAAACCGCCTTTATCTGCCTTTCATTCAATTCCATCTTTCTTAAATTTTCTTCTGTATAGAAATCTTTGAAAAAATAAACGGAAAATCCGCCTTGTTCTTCTCTATATTCTGGCTCTGGTAATCCCTGTTCCTTACATAATTCAACCACCTTTTTGTCCCAGAACCCCACCTTTCAATAAAACCTGAAAGATAGAATACATTGGCTATTAAAGGATTTCTTGGATATGAGGAATGCTCTTTTTTTAGGTCTTCTACATTTATCTGCGGAGGTAATTTCCCTGGATTCCAAATCCATATTTTGTCATCATATAATCTGATTTGAATTTCAGCAGTAGATAAATAATCCCTGTGAATTAAAGCATTAATTACCGCCTCTCTTATTGCCTCCAGAGGATAATCCCAGATAGCTTTTCTCACTATACCTTCTATCTCAAATCTTACATTCAAATGTTTTTTTTATTGCTTCCACAGTTTTTTCCACCTGTTCAAAAAGATTTCCCTCTATTATAAACGTATCAATAATCTGGGTTGGAGTTTTAAACCTTCCTACCCTTACATTTGCAGAAATGAATTTCCTCTGCGGGTCTTTTGCAAAAAGCAAAATTGCTGCATTTGTCAGTTTCTTATTTTCATCAAAAAGTTTTAAGTTAGAAAATATTTTTTCAATGGAATCTAAATCTGTAATACCTGGGACTCTCAATTTTGCAAAGTTTTTAAACTTCTCAACAGATGAAGAATCTATGGGTGATAAATCTAAATTAGATGAGAGATTATCCCAGGTCTTTCCCATTTTTTCTAATAGAAAATAGGCTAATTCGTTATCTTTCAACTCCTGTGTAGTGCTTCCGCTTCTTATATAAAACCTTCCTTCATACGAAACTGGAATACTTGAAGGGAAAACTTTTATGTGTAAAGTTTCCTTCCCTTCTTTTTCTTCCGACATAATAGATGGTGTTATTTTCAATTTGTTCCTTATTTTATCCAAAAGGATTCTTAGGTTTATCTGGTGGTTTTTAAAATCAAAGTCTATTGAGGACCACACCAAAGTGGTGGATTCTTAAAAAGAGAAGGAATAGAGCAAGAAGTATCAAAATAATCAAGATTGAATAATCAATAAACTTTAAGTCACTTTCAAGATAGAATGTCCTCTTCCTGTCTGGTGCAAAACCCTTGGATTCAAGTGCCAAAAATAGGTTATCCATACCTTTTATCGTAGTTGTGAATACAGGAATTATTAAGGGAAAGTGGCGCTTAATTCTATTAAAGATTCCTCCTGAATAGAGGTCAAGGCCTCTTAAGGTCTGTGCCTCAGTAACGATCATTGCCTCTTTTAAAAATAAGGGAACGAGCCTGAATGCCATTGAGATCGCAAAACACAATGGATAGGGTAAACCAAGTTTATGGAGTCCAAGGCTGAACTCTTCTATCATTGTAATGGAGAAGAATAATAAGCCCGTTATGACCATTAAGTCCAATCTCATACCCATTCCCAGCCCGTAAGTCAATGAGTCATCAGTGATTATTATTGGACCAAATTTTAAGATTGTCCTGCCCGATTTTATAAATAATGCCCATAGAATGCTACTAAATAAAAAAAGGAGAATAAGAATAAAACGCATCCTGATTAGATTATTTGTCCCTCCGCCGAGGATTGTCAGAAAAACGAAGAATATAAGAAGTGGCAGGAGGTGGAGCGGAGAATTGAATATAATTGCGGAATAGAAGCCAAAGACCATTATGAAAATCTTTGTCAGGGGATGGAGTCTGTGTAAAGATGTCTCCTTTGCTATGTATAGAGACATTTTTTAAACTCCTCAACACTTAAAATCTTCAAACCCATCCTATTACCCAATCTGCAGATCTGAGGTGGCTCAAGATGGTATTTGAGCAATTCTTCTTCCATAGTGAATAGTTCCCTTGTTGGCAGGTCAAAAACAATCCTCCCCGAGGACATCACAATTGCCCTTTTTGTATATTCTGCAGCGACCCACATTGAATGGGTGATGATGATGATTGTATAACCTTTTTGATTCAGAGATTTCAAAACATCCATAATCATTCTCTGTTGATTGTAATCAAGTCCGGTGGTTGGTTCATCAAGGATTATTATGGGTGGTTTAAAGGCGAGGACCGTTGCCATTGCCAGCCGTTGCTTCTCACCGGTCGTCAAAGAAAATGGGTCTTTATCTTCATAACCATTTAAATCGCATACCTCAAGCGCCTCTTTCACGGCCTGTTCAATCCTGCTATCATCCCAGTTAAAATTCTTAAGGGCGAAAGAGACCTCCTCCTTTACCGTGTTACAGAATATCTGATGGTCGGGATTCTGGAATACATAGCCAACGAGTGAACCAATTTCACGCCGTTGATATGTTCTAATATCTCTCCCTTTAATCTTAATCCTCCCTTTTTGTGGTAAGAGCAATCCACAGAAGAGTTTTGTCAGAGTTGTCTTGCCTGAACCATTCTGGCCGATGATACCCAGAAAATCGCCCTGATTTATCTTTAATTCAATATTATGCAAAACTGGTTTATTCCTTTCATACCCAAAATATAAAGACTCACATTCAATGATTGGTTCTTTAAGTTTTTCCATCTCCCCATTGAAATCAACCGGTTTAATGTTTATTCTATTTTCTCTTATATAATTTATACCATCCTCTACGGTCAAAACACCCGGAAAGATAAGGTTTGTATCAACAGGTCTTATGCCATTTTTTTGTAGCATTTCGTTATCAATGAGGATTTCTTCTGGTCTGCCCCGGACAACTGCCTTTCCATCGTTAAAGATAAATATTCTGTCTGCCTTTAATGCCTGGTTTGAATCATTGTCAATCGCAATCTTCGTTCCAGAAATCTTATACAGGATATCATAGACCATCTCCTTACCAAGCGGGTCAAGGTCAGTGGTCGGTTCATCAAGGATTAAGATTTTTGATTTACTACACAAAACCGAAGCGATGGCGACGAGTTGCTTCTCCCCACCGGAAAGGTTGAGAATGCTCCGATTCCTCAAATGGTCTATTCTGAGAAGATTTATTACCTCTTCAATCCTAATCTTCATCTCTGATTGAGGCAGGGAGAGATTTTCCAGAATAAAGGCGATTTCAAGGAGGACATTTGTTGAGAATAACTGGGTCTCAAAATCCTGGAATACCATACCAACATAATGGGGCATCTCACCCCTTTTTAGACTCTTTATCTCCTGGTGAGAAATCATTATTGTTCCACTCAATTTTGCCTTTATTGCCCTGGGAATAAGACCGGCAATTGATAATCCAAGGGTTGATTTGCCAGCCCCATCCTTGCCCATTATGACAATGAATTCACCATCTTTTACCGATAGGCTCACATCAGACAATGCAATCCGGTTATTGGGATAGATGACCCTTAGATTTTTGATTTCTAATATATCTTTTTCCAAAGATTTAAAGGAGGAATAGTCCGATAATTATTAAAATCACAGAGGGTATGAGCCCCAGAGAGAGGGAAAGACTGCCTTTGACACCCTGGGCAAAACCGAAGGCCAGCAATCCCGATTTATAGATACCAGCCGAAATAAAAATTCCTAAAATCATTCCTGAAATACCGCCGATGAATAGCAAAGCCATACCAAGTCTCTTTATAAAATTTCCACGGAATGGATGCAGGTCTTTCTCATCCATAATATCGGTATAAACAAAATGCCAGTTCCTGATGCGTTTTTGTAATGTCTGGATAAGAATCGGCGATAATATCCCGGCAACGATGAAATTATTTAAGAAGATGATGCTGGCCAGGGCAGAAAATGGGACGAGCCCGAGCATATCAACACCCCAGCCGATAAAGACTGCACAGGATAGACTGGCATTGAAGATTGCCCAGAGTAAAATTGGTAGGTTGAATGATATAAAATCTTTTTCAGATTTTTTTAAACCATAGACTATTTTATAGGGGATGAGTCCATAAAGGAAATTTCCCCAAAAGCCAAATATACTGCCCAGCCCAAATGTGCCACCAAGGGCATCGCCAATGAAATTCCCAATTGCCGAACCCCAGGCACCGGCCGGGCCGAAGAATATTGAACAGACAACAGGAATCGCGTTTGCCGGACGAAACTCGGTAAATCCCGGAATCAGAGGTATCACAACCTTAAACGGGATGAGGATGGCAGCATATATTGCTGCGGAAAAGGCAGTAAGGATAATCATCTTTGTATATCGCCACATTGTAAATAATTCTTTCATAGGTCAATACTACCCAAAAATTAAGTTCTGTCAAGGTTTAAAAACCATCTCCATTTTTAAGGGCGAAAAAACAATGCTTGACTTGGTGAAAATTTGGGATAAAATTATAAGATAAGGAGGTAATATGTTTAATATGGCAAAAATTGTCGCCCTCGGTATTTGTATTATGGTTGTCTTAAATTGTGCAAATTTTGCCTCAGTGGAATTTGGATTCAACGATGAAGGAATCTATCGGGGAACATTGGGGCAGTTTGGCATCAGGGTTTTGAAGATTGAGGCAAAGACCAAAGAAAATTATTCACCACTCTGGGAAGGCACCCGTCTCGTATTTGTCCAGCGCGAAGGAAGCGGTTTTGCGAGCATTACAGAGCAATCAATTCAAATGGATCCGGGCACCTATAAAACCCTTAGAATCACGGTTGATTCCCTCTGCTATGTCACTGATGTAAATAGCTTTTTGCTCCTTGATACAGAATATCAATTTACTGCCAGTTCCTTCAGTGATATTACAATTGATAAAGGAGATGAATTGAGGTTGGTTATTGATATCGCCAGTCCCCAGTGGTTTGACAGTGATTCAATGAAGATAAAGACCGGACATCAGGCATTTGAAGGGGCGGCCGTCAGAAGATATTATTGATGTTTAAAATTATAAGATTTAAGAGAGTATCCTCAACCCAGGATGTGGCAAAGAGGCTTTTTGACCGAGAAGAGGAAGTGGCAATCTTTGCCCTCACCCAGACCAGAGGCCGGGGTAGGAGGCAGAGAGCCTGGTTCTCGCCGCCTGGTGGTTTATACCTTTCGGTTCTCCTCTTTCCCAGAATAAGATTTAATACGGTTCCCCTTATTGCCGCACTGGCCGTGGTGAAAACCCTGAATGGTCTGGGATTTAAAAAAGCCGCCATTCTCTGGCCCAACGATATATTGCTGGGCAGCAAAAAGGTTTGTGGTATTCTCTGTGAAAGATACAAAGATGGAATTGTCTGTGGAATTGGACTTAATGTAAATATCAAAAATTTTCCCAAAAATCTCACTAATGCGACATCACTACTTTTAGAATCTAAAAAGATGTATAACCTGAATAAAATCCTTGATGAACTTTTACACCACATTGAAATTTTTTACCGACAGAGTCAGAATGGTAGGTTGAAGATTGGTGAGATTTATAACTACCTAACCGGAATTGGTGAGATGGTTGAAGTCGTGCACAAAGACGGCATAATCAGAGGAACGGTCTTTGACATTGATGATGACTGGGGATTGCTATTGAGGGATGAGTCCGGAGTGATCAGAAAGTTTTACTACGGTGATATAAAAAGGCTAAAATGGTAGTGGCAATTGACATCGGAAACACCCAAACCCATATTGGATTTTACCGGAATGGAAAATTTGAAAAAATCTTGAATTTACCAACCGAAAAGAGTGGTAAAGAAAAGGTGCTGAAAAAAATTTTTTTGGGCAATAATTTTGTGGCTATTGCCATTGCTTCGGTCGTGCCACAGGTTACGGAAGGGTATATTAAATTTTTCAAAAAATTCCTTCATACTATGCCTTTAATTGTTTCCGGTAAATTGAAAACCCCGGTTAAATTTCGCTACCGGAATATTAATAATCTTGGTGCCGACCGCATCGCCAATGTGGTCGGTGCCAACCTGCGCTATAAAAAGGATTTGATAATCTTTTCTTTTGGAACGGCAACGGTTTGCGATGTGGTGTTGAAAAATGGTAAATACCTTGGTGGTTTGATTGCCCCGGGAATAAAGACCGGAATTCGGGCACTTGAATCCCGGACCACCCTTTTAAAAAAAGTCCCTCTGAAAATCCCGAAAAAATTTCTTGGTTTGAGCACTGAGGAATGTCTTCAATCAGGAATTCTAAATGGCACCAGATTGATGGTGCAGGGGGTTATCCGGGAGATTGAAGGTCAATACAGAAAAAAATTCTTCTGTGTCAGCACGGGTGGATTGGGGAAATTGATGAAGGACTTGATTCCAGAAATATCTCTTTATGACCCGGAACTGACACTTTATGGAATCATAAAAATTTATTATTTGAATGTCTAAATTGAAAGAGGTTTTTGTGACAAGAAGTCCTGCCGAGACAATAAGGTTGGGCAAAACCATTGCCCGGAAATTAAAACCCAATGATCGAATATATCTTTATGGTGAATTGGGCAGTGGCAAGACCACGCTTGCCAAAGGAATCGGTGCGGGTTTAGAGGTTAAAGAAGAGATAACAAGTCCCAGTTTTGTGATTGTTACAAATTATCAGGGGAAATTCCCGGTCTGCCACATTGACCTCTACCGACTCCAGCCTTCGGATATTGCCAGTTTGCCCATTGAGGAATATTTTATCAAGAATGGAATTACAATAATTGAGTGGGCTGAGCGCCTGCCCTCGCCGATAAATCAGGGACTAAAAGTTTTTTTAAAGATAAAAGGAAAAAATAATCGGGAGATTAGCATTGAAAATCTTGGGGATTGAAACTTCATCAAGTATATTTTCTCTCTGTTTGAGTGAAGAGTTGAATATAATCTATGAAGTAAGACAGAACCGTGAATTATTTCCGGCCCAGCACGGAAGTATATTTACGGAAACCGAAAGAGTGATGAAAAATCTCAATGGCGAGAATCTCGCCGCAATTGTAGTATCAATCGGCCCCGGTATGTTTACCTCACTGAGGGTCGGCTTGAGTCTGGCAAAGGGATTGAGTCTTGCCCTGAATGTCCCGCTTGTGGCGGTGAATACGCTTGATGCAATTGGTCTATCCATAGCCGATTTGTATAAACCATTTCTATCTCAGAATTTTGGATTTATAGGGGCGGTGATAAATGCCTATCAGAATGAATTATATGCCGCAATCTATAAAAATAATGAAAGGGTGAGTGAATACCTGCTGACCACGCCCGGCAATTTATTTAATATCCTTGAAAGATTAACAGGAAAATCAACTCCGGTTTTCATTGGGGGACCGGGTGTTGAAGCATTGAAGAAGGAAAAAACCCCACAAACTTTACAGATTTCATATCTTGATAAAACTTTCTTTTTAACCAGTTCAATGCTCATTCCCCTTGCCCTGCCTTCAATCAGACAGAAAAAATTTTGTAATCCCGATTTACTTGAACCCTTTTATTTGAAGAAGACGGCGGCGGAAAAATGAAGGAAGTTTCATATCATCCAATGCGGTTTGAGGACCTGGATGAGGTATATAAATTGGAGTATCAACTCTTTCCCAATCCCTGGCCAAGGTCATTCTTTGAAAACGACCTCCAGCGATTTAATACAATTGCCCTCGTTGCCCGGGATACTACGAAACCTGTTGGTTATGTAATAGGAAACTGCATAGACCTTGAATTACACATCACAAATATTGGAGTGGCACCCGATTATCAAAGGCAGGGAATTGCCCAGCATTTGATGAAGGAAGTTGAGGAGATTGCCCGAAATCGGGGTTGTATTTATGCCTATCTTGAAGTCCGGGTCAACAATCTCCCAGCCATAAATCTTTATAAAAAAATCGGCTACCGGATCCTCTACCTGCGAAAAAATTATTATCTTGATGGAACCGATGCCTATGTGATGGGTAAGGAGTTGCAAAAGGAGGTTTTATGAATTTAATAATGCTAATCATTGCGGGCTTAAATCTCTATTTCTTGAGGGAGTCCGCCGACCTTTTGGTAAAATATCTGCCCGAAAAGGAAGTTGCGCAAGTAATTGTCTATTACAGTTTTTCTGATGCCCATTGGGATTCAGTCATTGCCCAGGTCAAAGGAGACTGCTGGGAGGCTGTGATAACCTCCCCCGAAACCCTTAATCTGGTCGGTATTTATATAAAATATCCTGATGGCATAATTGATGATAACAAGGGAATGCTCTATTGCTATGAGGTGAAAAGGTCACCGCGTATGATATTACCACTTTCAATCAGCGACCTGGAGGCAGTGCTGAAACAGGCGAGAAAAAAGATTGCTCAGAAGAAACATCTTGATGAGGCAATAACATTGCTTGAATATGTTGACCGGATGCTTGAAAAAATACCCTATCGTGTGGGAACAGAATTGGAGATAAAAAGGAATGTAATGAGCGGTGAAGTTGAAGAATTAAAAAAGACAATGGGAAGATGAACTGTCCAAGATGTGGTTATAAAAATGAGCCGGCCGCTAATTTCTGTAGTAATTGCGGACTGGGATTAAAAGAGATATTGGGACAGCGCCGGCGGGTCGCAATTGTCTTTGCCGATATCTCCGGTTTTACCGCGCTCAGTGAAAGACTGGATCCGGAAGACCTCAAGGAATTAATTGACAATTGTCTTAAAAAACTTGCCCGGGTAATTCAGAACTATGGAGGCTATGTTGATAAATTCATTGGTGATTGTATTATGGCACTTTTTGGCGCCCCTTCGGTTCACGAAGATGACCCGTTGAGGGCAGTCCTTGCCGCACTTGACCTGCAAAATGAAATCCAGAAATTCAATGAAGAAAAGGGGCAGCGATTATCGCTTGCTGTGGGCATAAATTACGGTCTGGTTGCCACCGGAGATTTAGGTCGCACCGGCGCATTCACAGTGATGGGTGATGTTGTGAATCTGGCAAAGCGTCTCCAGGAAGCAGCCCCCGCGGGTAAAATTTATGTAAGTCAATCTATATACGAAGATACAAAAAACGAAATAGAATATAAGAAATTATCTCCAATTTCAGTAAAGGGAAAGACCCAAAAAGTTTCCGTCTATCTGCCCGTAAAAGTCAAACACAGATTTTCCCAGCGGAAAATCAGGGAAATCCCTCTGGTTGGTCGGGTCAGTGAATTGAATCAACTGAAGAAGTTATTTTCTGATGTTCAAACCTTTAAGGGCAGGTTTATATCTATCGTTGGTGAGGCAGGAATTGGTAAAACGAAGTTGGTTTATGAGTTCAAAAAGACACTTTTCGGGGAACACAAAATCATTGAGGGCAAGGGAATTGAATATCTCAGCAATTCTCCATATTTTGTATTAAAGGAAATCTTAAAGAAAATTTTTGTTATTGAGGAGGGTTTAACACCCCTTGAGGTTGAGACAAGGATTGAGAAATTTATAAAGGAATTTGATGAGCCGGTAATTTCCCTGAAACTCCCCTTCTACAAATATATTCTCTCTGCCCACCAGACACCAGAAGAAACGGCACGCCTTGAATCTATGAAACCCGAAGACCGTGTGCGACTTACTGATGAGGCAATCATTTCACTATTCTTTACTTTTGCCCGAAAAAATCCTTTAATCATCATTCTTGATGACTGCCACTGGGTTGATAAAGAAACTATGGAATTTTTTTACAAACTTACTGAATCAATAGGGTATAAACCGGTGATGATTATTGCCCTTTACCGTCCGGATTTCAAAATCGGGAGGGTTGGCGCTCTCCCCTATTTTACAAAAATCTCCTTAAAACCCTTGATTAAACATGAGATTATGGATTTACTCAAATCTATCTTTAAGTGCCCGAAGATTGATGAAGAATTATTCAAATTCCTGCTTGATAAATCCGGGGCAATTCCGCTCTACATTTATGAACTGGCCAATAGTCTACTGGAGAATGATTTAATAGCTATTGAAAAAAACAGGGCACGGTTGAAAATTTTACCACCGCACCTGCTCACCCGCACCGTTGATGAACTGGTAATGGCAAAGGTTGACCGATTACCCTCTGATTTGAGACATATCATCAACGCCGCATCGGTGATTGGCGAAGAATTTTCCCTGAATATCTTGAAGGAGATAATTCCTGATGAAAAGAGATTAAAATCTAAGATCGATTTAATTGAAGAAATGGATATCATAAAATCTCAAGTGGAGATTGGCGAAAAAGGACAGGAAGAGACTGAGGGAAAAAGAACAGAACATTATGGCTTCAAGCACAGTATTATTCGCGATGCCATATACAACTCGCTTCTTAAAAAGGAGCGAAGATTGCTCCATAAAAAAATTGGCTATGCCCTGGAAAGGATTTATTTTAATAACCTCGCCGAATACTACGATACTATAGCAAACCATTTCCTCTGCGCCAATGAAATAGATAAGGCAATTTACTATCTTGAACGGTCGGCCGACCGGAAAAAAGAGTTGTATTCAAATGAGGAGGCAATCAATATTTATAAGAAATGTTTAACTCTGATTTCCCGTAGAGAGTCAGAAAGAATAGCAGGGATATACGAAAAAATCGGCCTGATTTATGAACTAATAGGCAATAATAACCAGGCAAGGGATGCCTTTGAAAATATGGAAAAATATACAAAAGACAAATTTCGGCTTGCCCGGGCATATTACCTGAAAGGAAATGTCTTAAAAAATTTTGGTCAATATGATGCAGCATTGCGACTGCTGAATGCAGCAAAAGATAAACTCACATCAATCCGCTCTGCTTCAGGAATTGAAATTGTCAATGAACTTTCCAGCATATTAAACAGTGAATCCTGGATATACCAGATAAAGGGCAAAATGGACACTGCGGAAAAAATCGGAAAGGAGGCAATTACCCTCATTACCGGACTGAAAAACTGGCATAATTACAAAAGTTTGAAAGGAACCCTCGCCAATGCCTATAAAAATCTTTCCCAATTTTACTATCTTGAAGGAAAATTGAATGAGGCAATCAATTTATGTAAAAATGCCCTGCGTCTCGCTGAAGAAATTCAGAACCAGCAAATAAAGGGAACTATATACACAATTCTGGGAATGGTCTACAAAACAAAAGGCGAATATGAAAAAGCGATTGAGTCATATAAAAGGCAATTAAAAATAAGTGAGGAACTCGGCGATAAAACAGGAGTGGGCATTGCCCATGGCAATTTGGGAAATGTTTATCAGAGTAAAGGTGAATATGACAATGCAATTTACCACCATGAGAAATACTTAAAAATTTCTGAGGAATGTGGCGACCAATTGACAATTGCAACCGCAATAAACAATATTGGAATAGACTATTTTAATAAAGGTGAATACCATAAGGCGATTGAATCTTTTGAGAAATATTTAAACTTAAGCAAAAAGATTGGCAGTAAAAGAGGAATGGCAATTGCCTATGGTAATTTAGGTGAACTTTATATGAATCAATTTGAATATCAAAAGGCAACTAAATTTTTCAAAAGATATCTAAAAATTAGTGAAAAACTGAAGTATAAAACAGGAATTGGGACAGCCACCTTAAATCTTGGCCAGGTATATTTAGAAACGAACAATCGGAAACTGGCAAAGAAGTATCTGAATCTTGCCTGGGAAATTTTCAATGAAATTGGCAACAAAAATGCAATCGGTTTTGTCCTGAACAATCTTGCCAAACTTAAACTAAAAGAAAATAACCAGAGAGAGGCAATTGAACTGGTAAATAAGTCACTCAATATTGCCGGAGAAATCAATAATCAGGAATTGAGAATTCTCGGTCTATTAAATCGAGGTGAAATTTACACAGCGTTTGATACGATAAGGGCTGAAGAAGACTTTGTTAAGGCAGTTGAAGGTGCCCGAAAATTGAATAATATAAAAATCCTGGGCGATGCCTGTTATAAATATGCTGAATTCTTAAAGAAAATCAAAAAAAGTAAAGAATCAAAAAAATTCCTTAAAGAGGCAGTGGTTATTTACAAAGGTTTGGGGATAAAGAAAATTCCAAAGATTCAAGATACATCAGGGGAGAACCCCTGAAACCCCCATCCCTCACCCTAACCCTCTCCCTTAATATTATCTCTTTTAAACCCAAAATGCAACATTTTTCCGCCTGCCCGAAAAATGTTGCATTTTGCCTTCTCCTCCCTTTTTCGCCTTCTATTGCCTTTAATAAAGGGGGAAATTTATAATCATAAACGAAAAGGATGAGATTGCTTCGCCTCTGGCTCGCAATGACAAAAGTGAAGTGGGTGCTCGCAATGACAAATTGGGTTATGACACAACCTCTTAACTGCCACTTTAATTGCAAGGCTAAAGCCTTGCCCCACATTTTGGGAAAAACTTACATATTACTGCCCAATGAATTGGGCAACTACAATTTTATATCCCTTTTTGAAAAGGGTTTTAGGGGAAGAATTCCCCTGAAGTATGTTCAAGTATTGGAACTTCAATAATTCCAATACTTTGGATTCAAAAAAAATAGCACATCCCTGATTAAGAAAACAGTATCCGGGCGATTTCAATCTTTAATTCATCCCGAATCAATTCTACTATCACATCAAGTGAACCCAGATAGACGATTTTCCCTTTTTTTATAACCACTCCCCCTGAAATCTTCTCATCCGCAGTAATTTTAAAATTGAGTTTTTCTTTCTTTATGAATTTTTCAATTTCTGATTTGTATCTTTTAAAGTCGGCACTGGATAAAAATAACTCACCTTCGCTTTCCTTGCTCGCGCTTATCATTTCCTTTAAGAAATTGAGATAACCTTCCTGTTCCGGCAGTTTCTTTATCGCCTCCTGTATAACATCCTGAATCAGGTTTTCCATCTCCGCATTAAGTCTTTGATTCTGATTTAACCTCTCTTTTGCCCTGGCACGTAAAATTTCTTTCTTTCTGAAATCTTCAATCTCCTCGTTTGTCCTTTTTTCCTCTTCTAATATCCGTCTCTCAAACTCCTCTTTTATCTTCCCCACTTCATTTTTGTAGTTTTGTAGTATTGCCCGCGCCTCTTCTTCAGCCTGGCTTAAAATTTTTTCAATTACATTCTGCATAGTTAGAGTTTCATTCCCACAAGACTCAAAATTGTCACAATCAGACCCAAGACCGCATAGATTTCTACCAGAATCCCATAGATGACTGCCTTGGCGGATTCCTGAGGTCGCTTTGCAACCATCAGAACACCGGCTGTGCAAACCTTGCCCTGCCAGATTGCTGAGACAAGGCCAGCAAGGGCAACCGGCATACAGGCAAAGAACAATTGAAGCCCCTGCCAGAGTGAAATTCCAGGCACACTACCACCCAAAAGTCCAATCTTTGACAGTAGTAGAAATGAGCCTAAGAATCCATAAAATCCCTGAGTCCCGGGTAAGGCAACAAGAATTAACAACTGCCCGAATTTCTCCGGGTCCTCGCTCAGAACACCATTTGCTGCCTGGGCAGTGTAGCCAATGCCAATTGCCGAGCCAATTCCGGCAAGGATTGCAGCAAGGGCACCGCCGGCAATAGCAATTGCCAGACCTAATGGGTCAACCATTTTTCCTCCTTTTTTAGAACCCAGCGGCCAGGGTCAAGCCCTGCCTTTTTAAATCTTAGCCCGTATCAGAAATAAATCTGAAATCCGAAGCACGAAATCCGAAACAAATTCCAAATCCCAAGCACCAAATTCCAAACCAATCCAAAATCACAAATTTTAAACTATTACCCCGGTTCACGGTAAACGTTTCACGACTCCCCCTTCTTGTTGCCATTTTGCCTTTTAGCCCTTTTCTTATGCCTCCGGTTTTCTTCAATTGCCCCCATATTGCCTTCAATTGCCTTTCTCTCTCCTCTC
>Ga0207433_10001276_pt1 | contig 54653 bp, 43 predicted proteins | sample YelNatPaOPGAMG01_FD_187559 | JGI IMG/M metagenome (GOLD analysis project Ga0207433, IMG submission 187559) | Hot spring thermophilic microbial communities from Obsidian Pool, Yellowstone National Park, USA - OP-RAMG-01 (SPAdes) (version 3) | ecosystem: Environmental > Aquatic > Thermal springs...
CCCGCCACATCGCCCTCGCCGCGATCGAGCAGCTCAGCCAGGGCCTGCCCGTCACGCAGGAGCACCCAAACGATCTCGATGCGCGCCTGAAATGCCTGCTCGGTAGCTGCTTCGCCGGGCTTTCGATGCAAAGGGGGCTTGGCGCTTCGCACTCGCTCGCACCCGCGGTGTGCATAGTCGGCGAGATCCGCCACTCAGAAGCAATTGCCGCGCTCCTTCCGCACTCGATCGAGCTTAACGAGCGCCTTAGACCGGGAACCTACGATGAAGTAAAGCGAGCGATGGGCTGCGAAGATGCAGCCAAACGCCTGACCGAGCTCTGCCTCGCCGGTGGTTTCTCGCCGAACCTCTCGCAATTCAACATGAAACCCGAGGACTGGAACGAAGTCCTGGCCGCCCTAAACCGCTACGGAAGCCACCGCCAGACAAACCCGGTGGATGTAACCGACGACTACGCGCGGGAGCTTTATGAAATGAGCGTAGGGAAAAAGTGATAGCTGTCTTTTTAGCTTTCAGCTGTCAGTTATCAGGGCTATTACCGGTAGTGGTGTACCATCACAGGCAGCAAGCACTGTCATTCCCGTGAAGGTGGGAATCCATTCCGCAGTGGTATAAATTTCGGGATTTCCGGGTTGGAGTGGAGGCTGAGTGGATCAGCCGTTAACTCAGTGGTCCAACCCTCAAATCCGAAACACCAATCCAGAAGGCTGGAATGTGGAGAGCCGTCAGCTATCGGAAGTTGATAGCTGACGGCTGATAGCTAAAGGCTAGAACGCAAGCGTTCTTGAAATCATGTTCGGCGCTTCGGAGCTGAACGCGAAGTCCATTCCCAGCGCGCTGAAGCCCCAGGTGAAGCTTTTGCCGGAATATCCGCATCGCAGAGCGGCGCTCTTCATCACCTGCCACTCCACACCGGTCCGCCAGCTCGCACCCATCGAATTCGCCTTGTTGAAATTAACGATATCGCTCGCCACAAGGATCTTCGGGCTGATCCTGCACGCAGCGCCGACGCTCCACATTGCGGCTGCATCGATCCCCTTAAGGTTCGGCTCGATGAAGTTATCGATCACCATACCATACTGGACCTTCGATTTAACCGGCTGGTAGATAAACCCCAGGTCCATACCGAAACCGTTGTCCTTCTCCTTCGGGCGCTCGACCGCATCCAGCGCCAGGTCGGAGCCCGATACACTGGAGGCGATGTCCCAGGTCTGCACTTCGCTGTGGATGAACTTAGCCTTACCGCCAATCCAGAGCTTGCCCTCTCCAGCGCTGAAACCCTTTCCGTATGTGATGCTCGGGGCATCGTAAACCAAGCGTCCGGTTACATAGGTGCCGGTTGTAAGGGTTGCCGCGTATGCGGCGATCGTCGCCGGCAGAGTGTTCGCAACAAGACCGGCAGCTAATAACCCGGCGGGAGTAGTAGGATGTCCCGCTGTGACCCAGTTCTGAAAATTCGCGCCCGGATTAACTAGACCCTGCGCTTCGCCTTCGAGGGTAACGCCGTAACCGCCCACAAAACCGGTCATAAGCCCGGCGGAAAGCTTGGTCTGATGCTCGCCGAAATCTTCGGCGAGCTTGATGGCATCGTCGGTGCCGGTATCGCTTATCTCATTGGTCCTGCTTCGAAGCTCATCGACAGTGGTTCCCTTGGTGGCATAATCCAGGCTGGGGATAACGAATCTCATCTTCGTTCCACTCGCCGCGCCTGCCGCCGGATTAATTACAGTAGTTGCAACCGCGTTATCCGAGAGCGCCAATCCCGCGCCGCCCATAGCCACCGAACGAGCAAAACCACCAAAATCTGCATCACTCGCATACACCGAAACAGCCAGTAAAGCCATAAGGCATACCAGCGCCATTACATGCAAAACTTTCATCATATCCTCCTTGATCTCTAAAGCGCGTATTTATCGCGCTCACCTCATGCATAATTGGCAGAAAAGAGGAAGAAATGGAGGGCGCATATTCTTGACCAAAATTGTGCATGAATCCTAGAATGGTAGCATGAGAACCTATGAGAAGACGCTGGAGGCTCTCCGGCGCGTATCGATATTCAATTGTGTAGTAGAAGACCGGGCAACGAGCCTGGTAATCGAGATGATCGGGCCTTCGCACCCCATCTCCACGGGCAATGAGCTTTTCCGAGTGCTTGCCGAAGCCTCTGAGCTCGACGATCAGCCGCCGGTAGGAAACGCGTGGCAGAATTATCTGCTTAATACCATCCTTTCCGATGATAACGTCTTCGCGCGCAAAGCCGAACTCAGCGGACTCGATGGAGTGGGACCTTCGCTGCTTGCGCAGGTCCGTTCCGAGATGAAAACTCTCCGTGCGCTGTATGATATCAAGCTCGACCGCCTGCTTACACCGCTCCCTTCGCTGGGAGGTTTCAAACCGCTTAATGCATTATCTCCCGCCGAAGCCAGGCTCGCTCTCAAACAGCGCCTTCACGAGAGCACTGATTGGACCGAATGCGCGGCTGAGCTTGCTAAATATTACGCAGCCACCGGCTCCGGTATATTCGGCCACTACAGCGCATTCCGGTGGGCTCGCGGGGCTGAAGGTGGATATCTGCGAGGTGTAGCATCGCCCGATCCTATCAAACTCTCCGACCTTATAGAATATGACTGGCAGCGAGAAGATGTGCGCCGCAACACCCGCAAGCTCCTCGCCGGCCTGCCGGTGAATAATATGCTCCTCTACGGCGACCGCGGCACCGGTAAATCATCGACTGTGAAAGCGATGCTTAATGAATTTGCCGGAAGCAAGCTGAGGCTGGTGGAAGTGGCGAAAGAAAATCTGACCGATCTCCCCCAAATCCTGGCGATTATGCGCAAGCGCACGGAGAAATTCATCCTCTTCATCGATGATCTGAGCTTCGAGGAAAACGAGACTCAGTATAAAGCAATGAAAGCCGTTCTCGAGGGCGGGCTCGAAGCGCGTCCGGCAAACGTGGCGCTCTATGCGACCTCAAACCGCCGCAACATCGTAAAAGAACGCTTCTCCGATCGAAATATAGAAGATGATGAAGTCCACCCCGGCGACACAATGCAGGAGAAGCTTTCGCTCGCCGATCGCTTCGGCCTAAAGCTTCCGTTCCTGGCGCCGGATCAGGAGGAATACATGCGGATCGTAACAGCCCTGGCTTCCCGCGAGGGGATCGAGCTTACCGACGACCTTCGCAAAAAAGCGCTGGCCTGGCAGCACGCCCGCTCCGGCCGCAGCGCGAGGCAGTTCGTGGATTACGTCGTAGGCGAGAAAGCTTTAGAAGAAAACTGACCTCTCTTCCATGCGCGTAGTAGTGGCTTGGAACCGGCTACTACTACGCGCATATTATATCTCCGAATTATTCCGCAAGATCCCTCATCCCTTTCCACTCTCGCAATGATCCTATATAATAACAACCGATCAACAGGGACGCCATAGCAAATGTTAGACGCGACATTCTTAACCGCCTGATCCTGCTGCAATGGAAGCAGGGGAAGCGGGAAGGGCTCGAGACCCTGGTGGAGACGTGGCAAAAACCGCTGCTCTACTACATCAGGCGCATGGTGGAACGGAAAGACGACGCGTTGGACGTGATGCAGGAGGTTTGGCTGCGGGTATTCCGAAACCTTGGTTCGCTGCAGAGCGCTGAGGCGATGCCGGTGTGGCTCTACAGAATTGCTCACAATTCCGCGATGACCCATCTGCGAAAGGTCTGCAGATGGAAAGAGATCCACGAGGACATCGGGGACTACGCTATTGCCGAACTGCCGGCTGACGAAAGCTTTTCAAGGATATCGACAAGCGAGGTTCATAACGCGCTTGGTCAGCTTCCGATACCCGAGCGAAAGGTCATACTGGGGAATAAAATCATCAAGCCGGAGCGAACGCTCCGGCCTGATGCAGACTGCAGGTATCGATCTCTACTTCGAGAATAACCTCACCATCAGCGGGCTGAATGGCGGGATTTCCAGCTTTAATACAAGCTTACTGCCCATGACTTCATAGGCAGCGCCTTCCACTTGCACTTCTTCGAGCAGCCCAAGGTCATGCGGGCGCAGTTCCGCGGTGCGTGAGACCGGCTTATCAGTAAGATTAAATGCATTGAGAATACAGCGCCCGGCTTCCGGGATCGCGTGGATGTGGGTCAGCTCATCGAGCGCGTAGAATGTGCCCGCGACATAAAGATCCCTTAGCTCTTTATATTCAGCAATAGCACGCTTGTAGGCTTCGAAGCGGCGATCGTCCGCCTTCCCCCCTCCGATACCCAGGTGTCTTATGGTACTCGCATACCACCAGAACGCAAGGCAGTTTTCATTATCACTGTCCATATCGATAAAGAGATAGAGCGGGAGATCGTAAGCCAGGTTGTAATAGAGCAGGCTCAGAGCCCTTCCCGAGAGTAAATTCTCCAGCGGGTTCGTAAACTCGAACGCCCAGCCTTCATCGAATGTGCGACCTGCGTCGTGATGATAATACACCGGCAGATATCGCACTCCCCACGGCCACACCGGGTCATGAGCCTCGATCAGCATCTCCGGCCGTTTTTCGCGCAGCCTGGCGATGAGCTCCATTACACCGGCTGAATGGACATTCGGTGTGGTCGGCACTTTATGCCCATGCCTGCCGTCGAAACACGGCCCGCGCCAGTCGAATGCGTCAAACGACATAAAATCGATCCCCGCGCCCGCGATCTTCGATATTCGCTCGAGCATCTCATGCCTGCAAAACTCGTTCGCCATGCACGGCTCATAGAACGGGCGCCGAGCGTAAGGAGCATAATAACCGGTATTACCATCGAATGTGCGCCGATACAAACCCGGATATCCATCGCAATAGCTGCGGCCGATGACACGAAGCCCAAGCTTAAGGCCATACTTGCTTCTGATATCGCGGATGAAGTCTTCGGGAGCGCCGAGACGATCCTCGTCCCATCGCGCCTCGCCTTCACATTTCTCCCAGCCCGACCCCAGATACAACATATCGCAGCCGATATTTCGTGCTCTTTCAGCCTCGTCTTTAAGCGCCTCGGGCGTGAAATGCTCCGCGAGCGCATCCGAATCCAGCCGCCATCCGATGTTATATGTTACATTCCATGTGAGCGGAGGATCGTAGTTATCGGGAAGCCCATGCCCCAACCCGGACATATAATCCCTGAACAGATAAGCTCCCCTTCGCCACAGCCCTTCATAAAACAGGTAATGAGTGAGGCCGAGCGAAATTTGCCTTCCCGCCGGAAGCTTACCAGTCTCGAAAGGCTCATTGTAGAGCGAAGGAGCCGCTCCGCCGAAGTTCAGGTAAACCTCATCGTTGATCCCCTCGGTCTCGAGCATGGAGTATTCGATCATCTCCGGGTTATACTTTACCACCAACAATCCGTTTTCGCCGTCGGTCCACGCCCAGCCTTCCGATCTTCCTCTCCCTCGGTCGACAACCTCTCGCATAATGCGGGTCGGATTGACATACTCCGAGCACTGGTAACGGCCATAATAGACATCATCGAGCTGATAATCGTGCTTCCTACCATCCGGCTGCAGCCGGAAAGGCAGGGCTATCAGGCGGTAGTTCTCTATATCGATCCCTGGTCCGCCATACGCCCTGGGTTTTTCAAGGCGCTTTCGGAAACCGAAACGATAGCCCCTCAGCGAGATATCGGTCGTGCCCAGGTTCTGAAGCTGGATCAGTTCCTCGAAGAAATCGCCCTCTTCGGGGATATAAAACCGGTGGCGAACGCCTATGTGAGCCTGCGAGTCCGGCTCTCCCAGGGTTCCGCTGATGGTAACGATCCTTCCGCCGCGATCCGGCAGTTCCTCATCCACCGACGGATTTCGCAGCCCCTCAAGCGGGCTTATTCTTCCCTCGGATTCGGCAAACGCGGAATAACGATAATCGCTATCGGCGAATACGACCCCGGAATAGACATCGGTCAGGATTGCTCTGCCCACCGTATCCCCAAGTTCGATCTCTAGCCGATACCTGGCTGTGTTTAGGTTCAATGAATCCATTTCTAGCCGGGCTCCAGCCATGACCGATAAGGAGTCAACGGTGAAAATACTTCGCACGCGGTCATAAGAACCTCGGTTGCGTTCCCGGTCACTTTGAGCTTACCGAGTTCACACGCATCGAATGCATTGAGATAGCCGGAATAGAGCCTTGCGAAGATGCGTATGTCGGTCTCCAGCCTGTTTTTAGGATCGGGAGCACACACCGATATCTTGCCGCCCTCGACCTCGATACCGAACTCGAACCCATTCGTAAATACGGGGTCGGTGAGCGCGAATGTGAGCTTCCCTGTCACTTCATCATCAACCACCAGAGCCTCCATCGCGCGTTCGGGATCGGTGACGCGGAACTGGAACGAGGCATTTATGGTGCTGTTTATCACACGCGGGTTCGGCAGTTCCTGCAGGAACAGGTCATCGTAGGGTGCGTTGAAGTTGATCGAAGCCTCCGGATCGAGCGCCGCCAGGAATGACAGCATATCCCGCCGATGCTCTGATTCAAAGAATACGATCTCCTTAATGGAGAAGAATTTCTTCTCTTCGTTAACGCCTACCTCATAGATTATATAGCCATCGGCTTCGCCGTCGGTTTCGTGAATAATAACTCCCCTGCCGTCCTCGGGCTGCGTCGCAAGTTTTAGCGGCTCATTGATCTTGATCACCCTGTTCCACCAGGTCTGTGAGCGCTGGGTAAGGCAGTTGTAGCTTTGTGCATAAGCATCAAAGATCGGAATTACCAGCGCGAGGTCGCCTTCAACAGCTCCGCGTGCCTTACCGGGATCGCCAAGGGGAGCGAAAACCTTAGCCTCACCGCTATATAACCTGATCTCCGAGCCGATCTCCCAACCGAACTTGCGATAATACTCATAGGAAAACGGCCACAGAGAGGAAAGATAGATGCCTTCCTCATTAAGCACTCTTACACACTCAGCCATCATCGCGCCCGCGCAGCCCCTGCAGCGGCTCTCGGGCAGGGTCGCAACCGCGCCTGTCGAGGAATGTGTGATAAGTCCGCCGTTAATATAGACCGGTGCGGGTTGGCAAATGAGTGTGGAAGCTATTTTGCCCTCATCCTCGACCATGAGTATAAATCTCTCACCAAACACCTCGGCAACCATTCTGAATGAACCATACCAATGTTCGAGCGAGAGGTTAGGGAACGCTTTCGCCGCGGTCTCGGCGCATGCATCCACCTCAGATGGAGTTGGGTTTCTAACTATCATTGAAGTACCCCCTTAAGCTATTATTATAGCAGCCCATCGCAACTTGTCACGCTGAACTTATGATTTGGGTGCATTCCAGGAGAGGAAATAGTCTGTACCGATATGCAGGCTGTGAAGATATAACATAAGCTGCTACTGCGCAAATGTCATCGCAACTTTTATCACAAGAGGATTCAGCCAACGAGTTCTATAAGCGATGTGGTGATGCTGATCGATTCATTATTCTCTTTCGAGACCGATAAAAAAATGCGGCGGGTGGAGGAGGCTGCGGGCATAAACGACCCGCCGGTCTCTCACGGTTCACTGCTGGAGCCTCGGTTCAGGTTCCCAAAGGTTTCGTATGATGAGGCAGTAAACGCATACGAGGTCGCTCACCTGCTCGCTGAAGCGTTCTATCGGGGTGACGGCTATTGGGAGAGCTCCGGCGCTTTCCGCAGCCCGGTCCGCCACACCGCGCAACGCGTTCTCGGCTATATTGCCGGTTATCGCGCGCTGGGCAATGATATATACAGGAATAGAGCGCTCGAAGGCTTGAATCACCTCCTCGAAACCCAGTGCGCGGAAGGCGATTTCCCCTGCTATCGGATGAGCAATCGCGGCATACGTAACTCGACCGAGAGCCTGCTTGAAACAGCAACTGCGGGACTGGCGCTGATCGAAGGTTACAGGCTGACCAATGACCCGCGCTGCTTCCACGCATCAGCAAAAACGGCAGCATGGGAGATAACATGCCCTGTCACAGGCGCAGTCGATTCAAATATAGCCGCGGCAGAGCATCTGATAACTCATCATGCCATTGCAAACGATACCCAAATACTCGATACAGCGGTTGAATTTGCTGAAAACGCTATTAAAACACAGCTTCCCTCGGGAGGCTGGCCGGGGCGCGATTCATGGATGCGCAGCCACGGCATTATCACCCGCGGCCTGGCGGTGATCCTGCGCAATCTTCCCGAAAACCATCCCCTCATCCCAGATCTCACCCAATCGCTCACAGCCGCCCTGAACCGTGCGATCCGCGAGCAGATGGCATCGGGCGAGATCCCGCCGAACCATCGTGTAAAACAGCGCGGCTACACCTGCCCACATATATTGCTCGCACTGCTCGCAAGCCGCCAAATCTTCGGCGATGCGCTCGATAGATGCATCGCGGGAGCTATGCGCTTCAGGCTCCAAAGAACAGCGGAAAAGGCCATCGCGCAGGCGTGTTTCATAGCCTGGGACGAACATCGCCTGGCAATGCGGGAAGCGAGCCACGCGAGCAGCGGCAGTCGGATATGGAGCGCGGATTTCAACAGATTTATAAAGGATGTGGATTGGGGAGAAGTATCGGGCGGTGCGTTTCCGTGTCAGGTCCCCAGAGATGACTTATATCCCATGAATATAAAATTGGTCAGGGCAATAAGCGAGCGTACAGGTCTTAATGCGCAGGAAGTGACTCTGGTGGGCGATAATCGTGGAGGAATAGGCTGGAGCGTGCCATGGCATGCGCTTGCACCCGGCAGGCGTTATCGGTTCTCGGCATCGGTCAAATGTTCATGCGACTCGATCCCGCCCATCCTCTTCTGCTCCGCATACTCCGGCAGGCAGAAAGAAGCATCCGACCCGGTAAATAATTGCGAGCTCACGCGCGAAAACGCCATGCCGGGTTCATACACGGAGCTTGCGGTCGATTTCACGGCAGCGGGTGAGTCGAACTACATATACGTATGGGCTGTGGGTGAATACGGGCAGATTTCACTGACGGTAGATAAAGCGACCATCACCGACGCGGGTCTTCCGCTGCCGCAGTGGACCCCGATGTTTGAAGCATTCGATCCGGAACCGGATATGATGCTCTTCGCATCGGGCTCCTACTTAGATTCTATGCGGCGTTCTTGACCGTTAAGAACGCTCCCAGAGCAACATCGGTCTTGCAGATGTGATTTATCAGCCACTCGCCAACCTGCTTATAAATTTCCAGCAAAAGAGCTGCGGAATAACCCTCCGATTCAAGCTGGCGCCTCGCATTTTCGACAGATGTCTTGAAGATTGTATGCTGTGCCTTATGAACCTGCGCATTAGCATAGCCAAAACTGGCCATATATTGCTCTTCGGTCTTGAAATGCTCATCGGCATAATTAGCCATAAAGTTAAAAAAACCGATTATCTCGTGCTTTGCTTCGCCTCTTCGCATAGCATCGAGCAGTTTATTTAACATCGCAAAGAGCTGCTTGTGCTGATCATCGATCTTATCTACACCTACAGAGTATGTTTGATTCCATTCAAACGCCATTAGGACCACCCGCCTTGTTTACTACTACATTTTATTTCGGTCCGCAGGCGGTAGAACTGGAGCTTGATTAAGCAATTCTGTTAACCGTGTTATACTTACCGAGGTCGATTGATCTGACCTTTCCAAGCACATCAGAGAGAAGGATAAAGCCAGGCTCGCCGCAGCCATAGGTAACCATCGTGCCTGTATTTCCAGAGAACAACAGGTCGACCGCCTTCTCACCAAACTCACGCGCGATACGGCGATCAAAAAACGTGGGATTCCCGCCGCGCTGGATATGACCGAGCACCGTCAGCCTTACACGCCTGCCGATGCCGCTTTCGAGCTTGCTTATTATCTCAGCCGTCCCGAGGTTCTCGGTTATAATAATCAGGCCGTGGGTACCGCCGCCGTCCATTTTAGCTTTGATCCTGCGGATGACTCCGTCTATATCCGGGGCTATTTCGTGGATAAACACCGCATCAGCACCGGCGCAATAGGCGGCTGCAAGCGCTATATGACCCGTCCTGCCGCCGAGAGTCTCGATCACGAATACGCGCTCCGAAAGACTTTCAGCCGTGTCAGCGATCTCATCGGCAGCCTGCAGGGCTTTATTGACAGCGGAATCAAAACCGAGGGAATAATCGGTGCCGTAGATATCATTGTCGATAGAACACGGGATTCCAACGACAGGCGCGCACTTGGACGCGATGAGGGCTGCGGCTTCGAGTGATCCACCTCCACCGAGCACAATCAATCCATCCAGATGGCAGGCTTCCAGCGCCTTTTCCACACTCTGATCTTTGAGGGCGTTTATGAGATCGCCGTTGCGCGAAGTGCCCAGAAAACTCCCGCCTCTGCGTGCGAGCCCTGAAATTTCGCTGCTTATGGGAATCGAGTTCGCTTCGATCAGGCCCTTAAATCCCCTGAAGAGCCCGCGCACCTGAGCCCCACGTTTCTCCGCAAACTCCGCGATAGTTACGATACACGCATTCATCCCCGGCGCATCGCCACCGCTTGTCAGGACACCAATCGTTTTCATCCGGCACCCGCCCTCCGATCGATCGTTACCCAGCAACTTCAAGGCTATAATTATATGAGCTGAGTGGACTTACCTCTATCAATGAATATTGATACCAGTGCAATAATCAAGCCAACCGGCTTTAATCCGTATCAGAGGCGATAAAGCAGGTATTAATAACTGTTCTTATAATTTCCCGCGATAAGCTAAATTCGCCTGGCGGTAGACAGTACAAAAAAATATCCCGCCGCTTATCCAGCAGGCGGGCCGCTTGCAGGGGCGGGGAGCCCCAGTTCGCGAGTAAAAGCCACAACACTTTAAGGAAGGAGAAAAAGATGTTTGTCTCTGTCCTTGTATAATGCAAAAACCGTGCCAAACCCGGTGTTTTTACCAGGTAAATGCTAAGTCTGATTCTATAAATTATCGCCGCGCGCATTATAGGGAAGGGAGGAATTCTTAATTCTGAATTTTTTAATTTTGAATACATGTACGGTGGTAGTCTGGTTAGCAGCTATAGTCTTCTTTGACGCGAAAGGCTGAAAGATAGAAATAGCGAAAGAAGAATCTATTTCTCTACCATTGGTGTATCGGGAATAGGCATGGGTGGTGTCTGTACTATTCCCTATCCTTTCTATCTTTCGGGCTTTCGCGTCTAAAAAGACTATCAATGCTGATCAGACTCCCGCACCCATGCTATTCAAAATTATGAATTAAGAACTCAAAATTTCTCCATTCCACTGCCGCCCGTACAAAAAGAAATCCCGCCTGCTAATTTGCTGGCGGGCCGCTTAAGAGCCGAAGCCCTTTTGCGAGTAGAAGCCACAACACTTTAAGGAAGGAGAAAAAGATGTTTTCTCACTTAGTATAAATGCAAGAACCGTGCCAAACCCATCTGTAACCTGTAGAAATTACCTGCGAATTTAACCTCTGAATCTTCATTGACACCTGCCCCCACTCCTTTCTATAATCAACAAAGCAGCATTATGTCAATCTCCAACATCACTCTTATCATTCCGCTCCAAGATGCGCAACGCAGCAGGAAGACAGGCAGCAAAGCGACCAATCTTTCGAAGCTGATCGCTGCCCATTTTGCCGTACCGCGCGGATTCGTTATCAGCGCTGATGCATACAAGTCGCACCTCTGGGCGAGCGGCGCACGTCAAATCGCATCAGCACAGCCCCAGGCCGAGGAAAGAGAGGCGATCAGAGCTTCGATCCTCAAGCATGATATCCCCGACGACGTGTGGCAGGCGGTTACCCAGGCTTATGAGCGCCTGTCCTGGCAGACTGGTCTCAGCGAGCCGAAGGTTGCAGTGCGATCGTCATCGCTCGAAGAAGGTCCGAACGGCGCCGAACTCGTGGGGGCTTATGAAAGCTGCATAAATGTCTCAGGTATCGATGAACTGCGCGCGGCGATCAAGCGCGTGTGGGCTTCGCTGTGGAGCGGGAAAGCCGCCGCATATCGCGCGAGATATTCGATCACCTCAGAACCGGCAATGGCTGTAATCGTCCAGCAGATGGTAGAATCCACCTGCACCGGCAGCGCGTTCACGGCAAATCAGGTGACAGGCGATCCTAACAAAATCCTTATAAGCTCGTTCCCGAGCGGTAAAGCCGATCATTTTACTGTCGATCTGCACGATATGTCCGTAGCGCATCAGCTTGATCCTGAGGAATCTTCAGGTGATATCGCTCGGATCGTAGCGGAACAGTCAATTCTTGTCGAAGAGGCTATCTCCGGTCGGATAGAGATAGAATGGGCGTGGAACCGGGAGGGCTTGTGGATATTGCAGGCGCGGCGGATAGCCGGCCTGCCGCATTACTTCCCAATTCAGAATAAATCAGATGAAACCATCACCTGGCATAGGCTTAGCTCCAGGCCCGTATCTCATTTCATGCGCAGCCTGCTCTGGCACACCCCCCGCACGAGCCGCATTATAAACGGATATGTCTACAGGCGGGATGAATCCAAAAGCGCCGCGCAATCCGGCAAAGAAGCCGCTGCCGCCGGCCGGCTTCTTAAAAGATGGAAAAATGAAGCCCCTGGACTCAGGTCTCGCACAGCAGCGCTCATCGCCTCGAACCTTTCCACAATCGATCAGCCCGGGCTTTCCCGCAAGCTCACTGGCGCGGTTACCGCTGCGCAGAATGCGGCAAAGTGGCTCGAGAGATCGACGCGCCCATCCACCCATTTTCCGGCACTGCTGCGAGAACTCATCGACAGGCTCGAAGATCCGCCGCTCTACGGCAGACTTATCGGCGGCTTGCGGGACGTGACATTCATGCGCGATGCGAAACTCCAGGAACTGGGCGAGCGGTTCGCGATAGCCGAAGGTTCCGGCAAGCTTAACGATGAGAAATGGTGGCGAGGTTACAAGCGCGATGTCGAAAAACTCGCGCGCGACTACGGATACGCGTTCAGGGATATCGATGAATCACTCGATGCGGCCACCTGGCGAAGCTGGATAGAGGATACGGATGCGGTCTTCCGCCTGATAGGAGCTATGGCGCGTATGGATAAGCGCCCATCTCTTGTGACTATGCACTGCGCGGCGGAGCGTGAAGCAGAATTGGCGCGTGAACAGGCCCTGAAGCTTATCAAGAGCTCACAGCGCGCTGAGCTGCGCAGGCTGCTCCGTCTTGCACGAGGCTGGCTCGAAAGCAGGAGTGAGATCGAGCAGGCGTATACGCATGCCTGCGCCGCGCTCCGGCTTGTGCTGGCGGAGATGAGCAAGAGGCTTGTAGAAGCCGGAATAATCGCGCACAAAGACGATATATTCTACCTCACAATCAATGAGCTTCTTAACGCAGCCGCAGGCTCGCGGGAGATCGCGTCGAAGATAGCTAATCGCAAACACGATGTGTGGCTCGAACACCGCTTGATCGCCCCTAAAAGACTGCCTGCCGGTGCGGCAGCGGAAACCGGGCGCACGGAAAATCAGATAGATGGCGAGCTTCGCGGTCTTGCTGCAAGCCCGGGGATTACATCGGGCCGAGCGCGAATAGTCAACCGGATAGAAGACGCGGGCGAAATAGAAGTCGGGGATATTCTGATTGTAAAATCACCCAGTCCGGCGTGGACTCCACTTCTCGCCGTAGCCGGCGGGCTTGTTTCGGAACAGGATCATAATCTCGAGCTGGATGCGATAACCGCCCGCGAACGCGGGATTCCCGCTGTGTTCGGCTGCGAAGGGGTATTGGCCGTGGTAAGAGAAGGCCAAAAAATCACCCTCGACGGATCGGCTGGAAAAGTAGAGTTTACTCCAAGATAACAGACCAAAGTATGCGTCGTGCCGGACTCATTTCGGCATCCATAGCGCAGCTTAAATTCCCGTCAATTTTCCACCGTTTTATATTGACTGCCCGGTTCGCAAATGCTATCCTGTTAGCGTTTTGTAAGCTCTACGTAATCGGCAGGTTAGTTAGCTCATGGCTCAGGCAATTGGAGCGACTCCGCTTGAGGTGTCGCTGGAATCTGATGGACATGCTCCCTCTGTTGTCGTTAAAGGGCAGGTAGACGGAGATAATATTTCTAATCTCATTTCGGTGCTGGATAAGCTCGCGGGAGAGCACGAGCAGTGCATCTCGCTGGATATGAGCGAAGTCGAGAGCATCGATGATTCAGCTCTGGAAATTCTCGCGGGCAGCGCGGGCGCGCTGAGCGTTAAGCAAAGACGCCTCCGGCTGGCCGATGCCAGCGGCACGGTGAGCAGCCTGTTCAATAAGCATTCCATATCAGACGCTTTCTGCCGCGAGAACCATTGCGAGCACAAATGCGGATCAGGCTCATGCCACCTCGCCGCAAGCACTTGCCAGGTAGACGTCTTTACTCTCCCCAGCGAATACACCTACTGCCGCGAGGCTCGCGATCGCGTGATGCAGGTGGCTGAGGCGTCGAACTTCAGTAAATGTAAATTAGCTGATGTTAAACTTGCCATAGGTGAAGCGATCAGCAACGCCGTCCGGCACGGCCACTCCGGCAAGCCCGACAGCACATTCACCATAAGCTGCATAGCAACCACCGAACGCGTATGCGTGACGGTAAGAGACAGCGGACCAGGCTTCCGGCCGGAAGATATCCCCAGCTTTGAAGATGCGCTTTTCATGGAGCACGGACGCGGTGTCCACTGCATGAACGCCGTAATGGACGAAGTCACTTTCAGCTTCGAAGGCGGAACAACCGTCAGGCTGGTTAAGTTAGGCTGATAAGCTGAATGTATAAGCGCTGATTTGATGGTGATCGAGCCTGTCAATCCCGCGAAGGCGGGAAGCCATTGGTGGGGATGACAGGGTATCCGAAAATGGCAATGTTTTAACTTAAAAGCTGCATTCAGGTGATTGCTGCGTAATGCAAAATCAGCCACCAGTTCTAATTTTTTAAGAGCCGGTGGCTGATTTTTATATTATGGATCCTGAATCGAATTTAGAATGACGGTGCAGCGCTCGCTACACTATCGCCTTCACAGCATCGATGATATCCTGTACCCGCGGCACGCACGCGTCCTCGAGCGGTTCGCTCATCGGGATCGGACAGTCCTTGCCCGAGAGCATCACGGGCTGAGCGTCGAGGTAATCGAAGCCCATCACTCCGTTCTCGAACTTATACTCCATAAACTGTCGCACGATCTCGGCGCCTACTCCGCAGCGGGGGTAGCCCTCGGAGACTGTGATCAGACGTCCGGTTTTTCGAACGGACTTCGCGATGCAATCGATATCGAGCGGATTGAGGGTCCGCGGGTCGATCACTTCGACGTTGATTCCGTCCTTCGCAAGCTCCTCCGCGGCTGCCATTGCAAAGTGGAGCATCCGGCAGTAGGCGACGATAGTCGCATCGGTTCCCTGCCGCTTGATATCAGCAACTCCGAGCGGGATTATATAATCATCATCAGGCACCGGACCCATAACGCCGCTATACATGACCTTGTGCTCGATGAAGAGCACGGGGTTATCGTCGCGAATCGCCGCCTTCAAAAGGCCTTTGGCGTCATACGGGGTCGACGGCATCACGATATAGATTCCGGGAATATGGAGGAACATCGCCTCAAGGCTCTCGGAGTGGTGCGCGGCTATGCTCCTGCCGACTCCTCCCTCCGTTCTCACGACCGCCGGGACCTTGGTCTTTCCACCGAACATATAGCGGTTATATCCAAGGTTATGAATGAGCTGATCGGAGGAGATGGTGAGGAAGTCGATATACATGATCTCAGCCACCGGGCGGATGCCGCGCATCGCGGCGCCACCAGCCGCTCCCACGATCGCTGCCTCGGAGATAGCGGTGTCGATCACGCGGGTCGGACCGAACTCATCGAGGAGCCCGCGGGTAGCCGCGTAGGCGCCACCGTAGAGACCCACGTCCTCGCCCATCACGATCACGCTCTGATCGCGCTTCATCTCCTCGCGGTGAGCATCAACGATCGCCTGGCCGTAAGTCTTGATCGGGATCTTATATTTCTCTTCGATAGCTTTCGAATCAGCGCTCTTCAGCTTCGGAAGAATACCACCGGCGACTTTACGAACCTCCGCCTCGATCTCCTGGATCTTTGGCTGCACCTTCTGCTCGGCCTTAACATCAGCCGCAAGCTGCGCCTTGTCCACTGGAACGTAGACGTCATTATAAAGTTCGCTCACGTCGGGATATGGGCTATTAAGACCGAATTGGGTCGCATCTTCGATAGTCTTCACGGCTTTTGCCGCGGCTTCGTCGATCTCTTCCTGGGTTGCTATTTTATCTTTAAGAAGCCTCTTGCTGAGGACCGTGATCGGATCGCGCTCCTTCCACTCCGCCTCTTCTTCGCGTGTACGGTAGGCTCTCTGGTCAGATGAAGAGTGGCCATACCAGCGATAGGTCTTGCATTCTATCAGCGTCGGACCTTTGCCGGCGCGAGCGTGGTCGACCGCCTGCCGGACAGCATCCTTGACTTCGATCACGTCCATTCCGTCGCAAATCACACCGGGAATGCCATAAGCCGCGGCTCTGTCGGCGATGTGCTTGATACAGCTTGCCTGCCCAGCGGCCTCGATGGTCTTTTCGCAGAACGGCACGCTCATGCCGTAGAGATTGTTCTCACAGATGTAGACTATCGGGAGCCCACCGAGCATCGTGGCGCCCATATTGAGGGCTTCGTGGAAGCTGCCGGTGTTGGTCGCGCCATCACCGAAGTAGCACAGCACCACCGCTCCAGTGCCTTTCAGTTTCTCGGCAAGCGCCGCGCCGGTGCCGATCGGGATATTTCCGCCGACGATACCGGTCGAGCCCAGGTTGCCCTTTTGAACGTCCGCTATGTGCATCGATCCGCCGCGGCCTTTGCAATAACCGGTCGATTTGCCCATCAGCTCCGCCATCATGGCGTTCCAGTGATCCTGCCTGGCCTCCTCGCCCTTCGCATGCTTATTTCCCATCGCTCCGCAGTGACCGTGGCCGCGGTGGGTGCTGGCGATCACATCTCTGTCCTCGAGAACAGAAATCGATCCGACCGCTACGGCTTCCTGTCCGGCGTAGAGGTGGCTCGCGCCCTTGATGGTCCCCTCGCGGAGGAGCTTGTAGACCGTGTCTTCAAAGTTGCGGATCTCATGCATCTGGCGTAAATAGTCGAGCAGTGTTTCCTTAGATTCCGAAGGCTTGGTAGAGGCTTTTTTTGGCATTACGATAACTCCCTCAGTAAAGCGGCGCGGCTCAATGCCGCGCCACGGTAAACCGTTAGTTGCCAATCGACTGATTGACCAGTTAGTATTCTAACTCTTAATGCGTTCGAAGTCAAAATAGCTATCAGCTTTCAGCTGTCAGTGATCTCATTGATAGTAAGTTTTTTGAATCGCGGATGCCGCGGATAGAGATGGATGTACCGGGCCAACATCCCAACCCGGAAATCCTGGAACCTACGCTACTGCAGACTGGATTCCCGCCTTCGCGGAAATGACAGTAAATGTTGTCTGTGATAATGATTACTAGTAATATCAGCAGATAGCTAAAAAAATTACGTTGGCTTGCACGCAGTGATTATCATTCGTCGTGAGTGGAAATCGTAGGGGGATGAGTCGAAGCTTCCGAAGACTGAGTGGATTGCGAGGCCTGCATTTTGGAGCATACAGTCTATTTCATTGTAGGTATAGAGGCGGATGGAGTGGTTGGTTTCGGTCTTGCGACCGTCGGTATGAATGGTTACTTCTTTTGCATCAATACGACCTGTAATACTGTCGAAGCTGCGTTCGGCGAGAATCATATCGCCTCTGGGATTTTCGTTCCAATCCAGACGCTGGAAATTAGCCATTAACCAGTCACGATTGATCATATCCAGCAGCAAACGACCGCCTCCCTTTAGGGCAAGGGAGGCGGCGTTAAGTACTTTTTGGTCCTCCTGCTCGGTCTCCAGATAGCCGAACGAGGTAAACATATTAATAACCGCGTCGAACTCGGCGGTAAACGGTATCTCGCGCATGTCGGCGTGTACTAGGGTCGGGCAAATACCCTCGGCGGCGGCGCTGGTCTTGCATTTCTCGAGCATATACTCGGAAAGGTCAAGACCGACTACATCATAGCCGCGCCGCGCGAGGTCGATCAGGTGCCTACCCTGGCCGCAGCAGAGGTCCAGAACACGGTCGCCGGGCTCGACAGCAAGCTTATCGATAACGAAATCGGTCTGCTTGCGGCTGGCTTCGCTCTCACCATAGAGGTTGAACCGGGCCGGATCTTCAGTTGCGAACAATTCAGTGTACCACGCCATTGTATTATCCTCCTTTGGATTGGGACGATATCCTCGCGGATATCAACAAAAAAGGCCGCGGAATCAATTTTTCCGCGGCCTTGGAAGTGTTCTCCTGGTTGGTGTTTCTTCTAGAGAAGACATGCCCTCCTCGGCCGCGATGCACGTACATGAATAGTGACGCGCATAGCGCTGCTCATAGCGCAAAGCTCCTGAGCATACTTATTAATGCCGATATTAAGCTGGAAGATGCTTCTCTGTATCATGGTTATCCAATATTATCGGTTAGTCTATGTATCTTAGCAGGTAAGCAGCAACCTTGTCAAGTACTTTTACCCGATATTTTTGCGGAAGGTAACATTGCAATCGTTGATAAACAAAATTGGGAAAGAGATAATTCTCAACGGAGGATCAATTTTGAAATACGAAGAATCGCTTCCGCATGAGATTGAGGCCGAGATACAGAGGATGCCGGTCGCTTATCTGCCCTGGGGGGCGCATGAGTGGCATGGGGCGCATAATCCTGTTGGGGTGGATGGGATAAAGGCGGAATTTCTCGCGCAGGAGCTTTGTAAGGAGACCGGAGGTATTGTGTTTCCGACTGTCTATTGCGGTCATTATCCCACGAGTGGATATGAGTTTCCCTGCTCCCTCGATTTCAGCAGGCATACGGTCGAATGGCTTGCGCGAGATTACCTGCGCGAGCTTGCGAAGATGGGCTTTGAGGTGATCGTACTCCTGATGGGTCACTGGCCCGGGCCACATATCGAGATCATTCGTGGTGTGGCTGACGATTTCAACAACCAGAACCTGGGAACGGTGGCATGGGTGGTGCAGGATAATGAAATGACCGAGAACTTCGGCTTCCTCGAAGACCACGGCGGAATCGGAGAGACGAGTTATATGATGCTCGCGCTGCCGGGGAGGGTTGATCTTTCCAGGCTCCCTCAAGATCATCCACTCACATTCGAGACCGACGGTATAGCCGGCCCGGACCCACATGACGCATCTGCCGAGCGCGGAAGGCAAGCCGCGGATATCTATGTCCGAGAAGCGGCGAAGAGGATAAGAGAAACGTTGGAGAATTAGGAAGGTAGCTATCAGTGATCTCTGAGGTAGCATTTATTATCACAGACAGTAAGTACTGTCATTGCAGCATATACCGTCATTCCAGATCCTGCCAGGTATGCTTGGGATTATATCCCATCAATTCCCGTGCTTTGAGGGTGCAGATTAATGAATCGGAGTCGGTCAGGTCAGGGCCCCGCACCGGTACGCAGGGGTAATACACCTCCAGCAGCTTCCTTGTATCCAATCGCGTGCCCTGGTCGGGCGCGTTGATTAAAAACGCCTCGAAGCTGTTTACAAATTCCAACGTAAGAGCCAAGTCGACAGCCTGCGCAAAGTCCTCCACATGCACATAAGCCCATAAATTCCCCGCCCACATCCCCGGGTCGTTTACCATCTGCATGAGCTGATTGCTGTTCACCTCAGTCCACACATAGCTCGGTCTTAAAGAAACCACCTGCATTCCCTTATGGCTGTAAAATTTGCAGGTTTCTTCTCCTATCAATTTACACAGGGTATAGGGATCACGCGGCGTGATCGGATGTTCCTCATCTATAGGCAAATACCTCGGGTTCGGATCGCCATATACGATTCCATAAGACGATCCGCTCGCGGCATATATAAACCTCGGAATTCCGGCATTACTGGCCGCATCGAACAAATTAAACACACCTGTACTATGTAATGACAGCACCTTATAAGTCGGATCAGACACTGAAATTGAAGTCCCACCGAGATGCACGACCGCATCCATCCCCTTTACAGCCAGTTTCACATCGAATATGTCCAATATGTCACCCTGGATAAATCGAACATCCTGCACCGCGTCCTGCTTCGTATCGAACAGCACAACCTCATGACCGCGGTCCTTAAGATAATTGATAACCCCACGACCAACTGAGTTGTTTCCACCGGTAACCAGTACTTTCATATCGTATCTCCCCACGCCGATTAACACCAACACTCACGAGTTTTGCCCAAGCCGGCTACCGATAAACCTGCTGGCAGGAAAACGCAGAGATTTACCGACCGCTCCACAGGGAATAGTTGTTACGATTACACGGAAGGAGGACTCAGGCGTCTTGAAAGCTGTCGTTTATAAAGGACCAAGAAATGTCGCTGTCGAGGATGTACCTAACCCCCGCATAGAGGCGGGAACCGACTGCATTCTGAAGATCACCTCCAGCGGGATCTGCGGAAGCGATCTTCACATGTATGAGGGGAGAGCCACGGTCGACCCAGGGCTCGTATTCGGCCATGAGCCGATGGGTGTCGTGGAGGAAGTGGGTGAGGATGTCGCTCTCATAAAGAAGGGCGACCGGGTCGTTGTGCCGTTCAATGTCTCCTGCGGGTTCTGCTTCAACTGCAGCAGGGGCTTTCCGAATGCCTGTCTCACAATGAACCCAAAGCAGGCCGGAGCAGCCTATGGCTATGTGAACATGGGGCCTTATCGCGGAGGCCAGGCTGAATTCCTGCGGGTTCCGTATGCCGATTATAACTGTCTCAAGCTGCCGGGCACTGCGGGAGATCAGAGGGAGGATGACTTCGTCCTTCTCTCCGACGTTTTCCCGACCGCGTTCCATTCGACCGTGCTCGCTAATGTCCAGGCAGGGAGCACTGTCGCAATCTTCGGCGCCGGACCCATAGGCCTGCTCGCTGCTCTAAGCTCGGTATTAAAGGGAGCAAGCGAGGTTTATGTCGTGGATATGATCCCGGAGCGGCTCGATAAGGCTAAACAGGTCGGAGCATTTGCAATCGATTCTACAAAGGGCGATCCGGTCGAGCAGATCATAGAGATGCGGAAGAGCAACAAGATCCTTCAACAGGCGTTGAGGCCGGGTGAAGAGAAGATGATCGGCGTTATGTGTGGGATCGATGCTGTCGGTTATCAGGCGACCGATCTCGATCAGCCCGAGCACGAGCGCTCAAACGTAGTCATCGATGACTTGATCCGTGTCGTGAACCCGACCGGCCACATCGGCGTGATCGGCGTTTATCTTCCAATGGACCCAGGTGGGATCGACCCGCTTGCAAAGAGAGGCGAATTCCCGCTTTGGTTCGGAAAGCTCTGGGAGAAGGGCATTACTCTCGGCACAGGCCAGGCGCCTGTCAAGAACTACAATGTCTTCCTGCGCGACCTGATCATGACAGGCCGTGTCAAACCGAGCTTCATCGTGAGCAAACATGCCTCGCTGGACGATGCTCCCGACGCTTACGAAAGATTCGATAAGCGCGAAAGCGGCTATACGAAAGTGATTCTTAAGCCGGAAAAGGCGTATATTTAACTTTCAGCCGTCAGCTATCAGCCAACAGCTGACGGCTTGTAAGGTTTATTGTGTTGCCGCGGAGGCCGCGCCATCGGTAAGGTATTTATCCCACCAGCCCTTGCCGCCGGTTTCGACCATCAGCTTATCCATCTCCTTCTTCATCTCCGCCAGCGCAGATGAATGCGCGGGATCAGACGCCAGGTTCTTGAGCTCATAAGGATCGTTTTTGAGATCATAGAGCTCCTCGATGTCATCAGCGCCGGGGTAACGAATATATTTCCAGCGATCGGTGCGCACGGCGAGGGTGTTCGGGGTCTGCGGATACCGTTTCTCCTGCATGTATTCATACAGGAACGATTTTCGCCACTCCGCGCGCTTACCTTTCAGCAGCGGAACCATCGACTTTCCCTGCATTCCCTCCGGTATCTTTACACCCGCAAGGTCGAGCATCGTGGGAGCCACATCGATGTTCAAGACCATCTCCTTGATCGTTCCGCCCGGTTTTGCCATCTTCGGATAACTCATCAGGAGCGGAATCCGCATCGACTCCTCATAAGCCGATCTCTTATCCCCCAATCCATGCTCACCCTGATAAAACCCGTTATCTCCCGCGAAAGCAATCACGGTGTCATCGAGTTTACCAGCCTGCGCAAGGTAATCTAAAATCTTGCCGAGCCCTTCATCGACAGCCGCGAGCGTGCGAAGCTGCATGCGGGTCTGCTCCTCCCAATTTTCCAGCACTTTCTGCTTATCAGGTGCGACCACTTTCGCCGTCTTCTTCAGCCATACCGGTTTACCTTCCAGGTTATCGTTGAACGAAGGCGGATGATGCGCCTTTTGTCCAATGTAAAGGTCCTTATGCCGCTCCGCGGGCCTAAATGGTTCGTGTATAGCCTTGTGAGACAGGTACAGGCAGAATGGAGATGTCCGATCCTTACGCAGCCACTCCATCGCGGCATCGTTGAGCACATCGGTTATATAGGCCCCATCCATCTTCCGCATCTTACCGTCGATGTTGATGTCCGGGTTCATATAAACTCCCTGCCCGTCGAAGCTCACCCAATGGTTGAACCCCGGCCTGGGATAGCTCCCCTTACCCTGGTGCCACTTGCCGATGAAAGCCGTATCATAACCCGCCTTCCGCAGCAGCTTGGGCCAGGTGTCGATTGCCGGATCGAGCTCTATACGCTGCACATTGTTCCAGACTCCGTGAGTGTGAACGTATTTCCCCGAAAGAAACGACGCGCGGCTCGGGGAGCACAGCGAAGTAGTCACGAACGCATTTGCGAACTTCACGCCGTTCTTCGCTATCCTGTCGATATTCGGAGTCTTCGCGTATGGATGCCCGGTGCAGCCGACAAGATCATAGCGCAGGTCATCGATTAAAACAAAAAGAAAATTAGGCCGCGCTTCAGGCTTCACAGCCTCCAGCGCCTGCGCCACCACCGGGCTAAGCGCCAGCCCTGCCACCGCCGCCGTCTTCAAAAATCCTCTTCGGTCCATACTGCTTTAGCCTTTCAACCACTCATCTCTATGCTCAGCGACAAACTCATCATCATGCAGATGCGGATAGGCCTGGTAGACCCTGTCGATCTCCTCGCTCTGACCAGGGCTCAGGGTCTCGTCAGGATCAAGGCACCAGATGCCTTCCAGCAGCCCCTGCCTTCTCAAAACCTCATGCAGCCCCGCAATGCATCCCGCGAATCCGTGCGCCGCATCGAAGAAGACCGCGTTCGTATCAGTCACCTCGATGCTGCGAGTCACCATCTCCCTGGGCACATCGCCGCCGCGCTTCACCAGATCGTGACACTCATCGAGGAGCTCCACGGCTTTCCGTGTCCAGACCGACCAGTGCCCGAGCAGCCCACCCACTATTCGCCGCTCCACCGGCTTGCCGCTCACCATGAATCTATGAGATGTGAGCAGGTCCATCACGATGTTATCATCATTGCCGGTATACAGCGCTATATCCTCACGCCCAACCTCAGCTATCGCCCGCACCACATCGATCGTGTAATACCTGTTGAACGGCGCCATTTTGATTGCGATCACATTCTCTATCTCAGCGAACCGCCGCCAGAACTCATAAGGCAGCACCCTGCCTCCCACCGCCGGCTGCAGGTAGAATCCCACTATCGGGATCACATCCGCCACCGCGCGGCAGTGATCGATCATCTCATCGTTATCGGCTTCGGTCATAGCCGCCAGACTGAGAAGCCCCGCCGAGTAACCCAGCTCGCTAAGCATTTTGGCTTCAGCCACGGCCTGTCTGATGCGCCCACATACGCCGCCCACTCTAACCAGCGGCTCTGTTCGAGCCGCGTCCGCGCGGTCCATTTCCTCAGCCCCGATTTCGAGCAGCGGCCTAAAAAGCCCGATTTTCGGGTCACGAATAGCGAACTGCGTCGTATGGACCCCTATTGCTATCCCGCCCGATCCGGCGGCGATATAATACCGATAAAGCGCCCGCTGCCTTCGTTCATCAAGTTTGCGATTGGATGTAAGCGCGAGCGGGCTTGCGGGGATGACAACTCCGGCATGGAGGACACTGCGAACAGCGGAATCGATTGGCAATGGTGTATACCTCATTGTATATGTTGGGCTTGATTCTCTCTAAAATAAATCTTATACAAACACCCTGTTTGACCTCCTGATTGAGCCTCCCCTTCGATATGCATGCCCGTGGTGAGTATAATTTTGAAGAACTGCATATAACCTCAGCATAATTTTTTTATTGGTATGGTTGAGCTCCTCGCGATGTGGGTATAACCTCATCCGGTGCACAGCGCCTGTTGGGAATCGAGGGAGGGAAGTCGTCGAATGCGAATCAAAGCCAGAAGCATTCGCTCGAAGTTTACTCTCGTTTTCATTTTAGCCGTGGGCGTGATCCTGATCATGCAGGAAGCCGACCACGTAAGAGACTATCACCGAGCGAAAGCCGCATGCATATCCAGTCAACGAGCCGTGGCGAAGACCATAGCCAGCGCGCTTGCTCATCGCGTTGCCTCGCTTAAAGAAGTCCACCAGCGATGGGCGCTTAAAATTGCGCGGGGAAAGCTCTCTACCGGCTCGGTCCGGTGGGGCTTCGAGGATCTGAATAACGATACGGCTCTGAAAGCTTCCTCCATATTTATGCCACTGCCCAGGTCAGCAGATTCGCTTAAGCAACCGGAAATCAGCAGGACCAGCGTGACCGGTATCAATGATAATGGCGGAAGACCAACGATTACCCTGCGCACACAAGTGCGAACGATAAAGGGTGAAGCAGGATACCTGGTAACCCACATGGATGCGAATGTGCTGTTCGACTGCATGCCCGGTCCCGAGGGCGCCGACGGTTGGAGCATGTGCGGACTCGTGAGCCCTACGGGAAGCCTGGTAGTAACTAAAAATTACAAGCGGCATCTTCCGCATAACGGCGCAGCCGATTTTGTCTTTGATGATCCGAAAGCTCGCGCGCGGCTTTATGGCCGGCTGGGTTCGGATAGCGACAACATCGGTGTGGTTCAGGATGTAGAGGGAACCGGCTGGAAAGTCGTTGTAACACAGCGATCAACAGTTGCAATGGCCGAGGTAAGGCGGGAACGGACGTGGCTGGCTGTCTCGGAGATTACCGCAATCATCGGTTTAGCCGCGGCTTTTGTAGTAGGAAACAGGCTCGTTCATTCGATAAGGCGGCTGATGCTGGGTGCGAAGGCCCTGGCTGTCGGCGATTATCGACGGAGAATCAGGATAGAAACGGGCGATGAACTCGAATCTCTGGGTTCATCCTTTAATGCTCTTGGCGAAAGCCTGATCGGTCATGAGACCAGGCTTAAAGAGCAGGCAGAGATGCTGGCTGGTATGGTGGAGGCGGCTCGAGTGGCTTCGTCATCTCTCGATATAAAAGAATGTGGTAAGGCGATTGCAAAATCAGTCTGCACCCACCTTGGCGCGACCGATGCAGCGGTATTTCGAAAAGATAAGAAAAACGGCGGGGTAGAGGTTATCGGGCAGCACGGCAGGCGGCATAGAGCTGCATGGAAGCGGCTCGCATCTCATTCCGCCGATTCAGGGGAATATCTCCTTATCACCGAACTCGATCCAAAACAGGCTGGTTCCGATACTCCCGCTGAGGCGCTGCTGGTCGGAGCGCCGCTTGCCACGGGGAGCGGCTCGCTGGGTGCGATAGTCGCGCGTTTCGGTGATGGTCTTACACGCGATGATCTGCGCCTCGGGAGCCTAAGGGCGGATGTGCTGATAGCATTCGCGGTCCACTGCGCTGCGGCGGTAAGAAACGCAGAACTCCATCTCTCCACCGAAGCCTATTCGGAGGTGCTGGAAGGCTGGGTGGAGCATGTATCCGCGGTGCTCCAGGTCACCGATGCTATTTCACCCAATCTCGATCTTGACGGAGCGCTGGAAGCACTGGCTCGCGCGACGGTTTCGGTGGTGGGCGCCGATGAATGCGCAATATTCCTGCCGGATAGGCACGGGCATCTGACCGTAAGGTCCTGCTATTGCGGTGAAGCTAGAAAAATAGAATTGTATCAGTTAAGCCTGGCGCCGGGAGAATCTGCAACAGGCACTGCGTATACCGAGAAACGCAGCGTCACCTATTACGACGCATCGAGCAGTTCCGATCCGCTGACCCGCAAGCTGGCTGAGGAATCCAGGCTCAAGGGGATTTTATGCACCCCGCTCATTGTGGGAGAACAGGCGATTGGCGTTATCACTCTGTATTGCTTCCAGCCCAGGGAGTTCCTGCAGAGCGAGATACAGCTCATGATGTCGATAGCGCTGCATGCAGCTGTGTTGATACGCAATGCAAGCCTTTACACGAGAGAGGCTTCGATAGCCGAAACGCTGCAGCGAGCTCTTATGTCCGAAGCTCCCGAAGAATGCAGAGGTTTGGGTTTCGCGAGTAAATATATACCCGCGCTCAATGAAGCGAGAGTCGGAGGAGATTTTTACGATGTTATTCCGCTGCCGGATGGGCGGGTGGCGGTTGTGATTGCGGATGTATCGGGGAAGGGACTCATGGCGGCTATCCACCTCGCCGCATGCAAATATATGCTTAAAGCGCTGGTATTTACACACCCGGACAATCCCGCGGCTGTGATGACCGGCTTGAACGAGTCGATGAACCACTACTTCCAGCAGAGTTTCTTCGTCACGATGTTCTACGCCGTCATCGACCCAGCCAGGGGAACTCTTTCCTATGCCAATGCCGGTCACCCGCCGGCATTCCTGATAACTGAAAAAGCCAATATGCACACCCGCCTGCCGTCTACCGGAGTGCCCGTCGGTTCCGGCGCTGCTTGCGTCTACGAAAGCCGCCGGATCGACGTGAAACCCGGCGATCTACTGCTTTTATACACCGATGGGGTTACCGATGCGGTCAGGGGTGGAGAGCGCTTGGAACTCGAGGGGCTGCACAGGATGGTGTTCCAGGCAGGTAATTGCCGCGCTTCGGAACTGGTAGATTCACTATGCGATCAGCTCGAATGTGAAACCGGATTGCCGCAAAAAGATGATATAGCATTACTGGCAGTTTCCTTTGAGGGAGTTGCCGCGTTGGTCGGTTCGATCAAAGAAACTGATGGAGTTTTGGCTGGGTAAGCTCTATGATAAAGGCTCATCGGGAGGTTCAGGTGAACGAAGGTACTATCTCACTACCAGGAATGGATTTTGCGGAGCAGGGAAGCCCGAGAGATACTCTTTCCCTGAACATCACTCGCGACCTGTGTTACGAATGTTCCGACGACGTAATTGTCGCCGTGCGGACGTCGCTGTCTCATTCACCCAGAGAAATCATCCTCGATCTGGGTGATGTGACAACCGTGGATAGCAGCGGGCTTCGAGCGCTTCTCCTGAGCCGCAGTATGTGCGAAGCCGCGGGGGTCGGGTTTAAACTGGCGCAGGTTTCCGATTGTGTCGCGCGGATAATGCAGATGAGCGGGTTAGAGCACACGTTCGGCTTGCACATCGATCCGAACATAGCAGAGCGCAAGACACGCCCCAGTTTCTGCCGTGGTCCTGTTCCATGGAAGACTTATGAGCACGTTGCCACCAGCAATCCCGAGTTGATAAGCGTGCTTCGCGAGCGAATTTGCGACGCGGCGGGCGAGGTGGGTGTGGATGAAGAGATACTCTGCGACATCAAAATAGCTGTCGGAGAAGCGCTCACCAACGCTTACAGGCACGGCTCACCGAAAAAAGGCGTCAATAAGATCCGGGTACGATGCATGACCTGTCCAACCGCGCTGGTGGTAGAAATCGAAGATGAGGGGCTTCCATTTGACCCCAACGCCACCCTCGAGCCTGATCCGAAGAAAATGCGCGATCATGGCATGGGCCTTTACCTGATGCGGCAGGCGATGGATGTTGTAGAATTCCACAACCGCTGCCCCGGCAATAGGGTGCGGATGATCAAATGGCTGCCATCCGCCGCTCCCCGGCCGGCATCGAGAACAAGAAAAACAGCCCGCATGAGGGTTTATAATTAGCTGTCTTAATAGCTGTCAGCTATCAGTGGTATTACAGGTAATCTTTATCATCACAGGCAGTAAGTACTGCTATGTTTTCGAATCGCGGATGCCGCGGATATAGACGGATAATACGGATGATCCACTGGGCCATCATCCCAACCCGGAAATCCCGAAACCAATACCGCTGCAGACTGGATTCCCGCCTTCGCGGGAATGACAGGTTATGATGCTGCAGATAAAAAATAGGTGCGGGTTACAAACCCGCTCATACTTGGTCCGGGATTGCAAATCCCGGACTATCGTACTTTGCGACTATTGCAAATCAACCACAAAACCATCCAACCATCAGACCCTCCCTGACGCTAGGACTCTACGACCTAGGAAGCGAAAACGCCAGAACCCGTCGCCTCACCTTCTCACTTCAGTCAACAGCGACAAATCCCGCAGTTCCTCTATGGTCCTCGATCCCGTGCAGAACATTACGGTAGCCAATTCATCCCTGAGATGAACTATATGGGCATAGAGCTCCTCACGGGAAACCGAAGCAGCCTTCAGCAGCGGGAGCGCGATTCCCGCTGCATCCGCGCCCAACGCTATCGATTTAGCGATATCTTCGCCGGTTCTTACTCCTCCGCTCGCTATTACTGCACACTGAGGCGACAGGCTGAGGACCGCAAGCAGGCTATCAACGGTTGGGATTCCCCATTCACCCAGCACATCTCCGAGCACCGCCGCGTTCGTATCGGACCGGCGATAGCTCTCCACTTTAGCCCAGGATGTCCCTCCCGCGCCCGCTACATCGATCGCTTCCACTCCCGCATCGATTAACAGTCTGGCGGTCCCGGATGAGATCCCATGCCCGACTTCCTTCACGATCACCGGTACCTCGAGCGCCTCGCAAACCTCGCGTATCTTTTCGGAGAGGTTACGGAAGTTCGTATTCCCGTTCGGCTGAATGCATTCCTGCAGGGGATTGAGGTGAAGCATGAGCGCATCGGCATCGATCATTTCCACCGCGCGAACACACGATTCCACCGAGCAGCCATTGTTAAGCTGCACCGCGCCCAGGTTCGCAAACAGGAGGATATCAGGAGCTACATCCCTTACCCTGAACGTATCCTCCACTGCCGGATTTTCGAGCGCAACCCGCTGGCTCCCGACACCCATCGCCAGCCCGAATCGCTGCGCGGCTTCCGCGAACATGCGGTTATATTCACCGCCTTCATCGGCGCCGCCGGTCATCGAAGAGATAACCAGCGGCATCGAGAGCTTTCGCCCGAGAAGCGAGGTGCTCGTATCGACCTCGCCACGGCTAATATCCGGAAGCGCCTCGTGGACGAACCTGTAGCGTTCGAAACCCGCCGAGACCTTGTGAAACTCGACGTCCTTATTCAACGCTATAGCGATGTGCTCGGATTTTCTCTGCAAATTCTCAGATGCTTTGACGTATGGCAAACCCTTCCCCCTGCAAGCCCGCGCGAGCTCTCAATTCAGGCAGCAGACGCTCCGCGGCATCGAGAATGCCCTGTTTACCAAGGCCGTATCTCTCCCTAAGCTCCGATGCCTTGCCGTGATCCACAAAAGCCGCCGGCAAAGCTACAATCTCCACCGATATTCCCAGCGCGTTTCTCTTAGCCAAACACTCGAGGACCGCGCTGGCAAACCCACCTTCCGCAACATTTTCTTCCGCGAGAATGATTGCACGGCACTCTCTCGCCGCCGCGACAATCACTTCCTCATCGAGAGGCTTTACGAACCTGGCGTTGATCACCCGTGCCTGAACACCGTACTGCTCGAGTTCCACAGCGGCTTCATAACCGGCATCGACGATAGGACCGAGGCCGATAATGGCAAGGTCTGTCCCCTCGTGTATAGTCACCGCTCGCCCCACCGGCAGCATCTTCAGCGGAAGACGAGGCCGGCCTGTAGCGGCGCCCCTCGGGTAACGCAGCACCACCGGCAAGCCAATATTTACCGCGGTGTAAAGCATATCGCTTAGCTCGGCAGCGTCCTTCGGCGCCATTACCGTAAGGTTCGGCATGTGCCGCAGGTAAGAAAGATCGAAGACACCGTGGTGCGTCGGACCATCTTCTCCCACAAGCCCCGCCCTGTCGAGCGCAAATACAACAGGCAGGTTCTGCATGCATACATCATGCAGGACCTGGTCGTATGCGCGCTGCAGAAAAGTCGAATAAATGGCGACCACTGGCCTTGCGCCGGATGATGCCATCCCCGCCGCAAATGTGACCGCGTGCTCCTCGGCTATCCCCACATCGAAAAATCTCGTCGGAAACTTGCGGGCGAAATGGGCAAGCCCAGTCCCGTCGGGCATAGCCGCGGTTATAGCGACGATGCGCGGATCTTTGGAGGCAAGTTTGGTCAATATGCCTCCGAAAACGTCCGTATAAGCTCTCCGTGGCTTTTCGGAGACCTTGCCGTTGCTGCTGTTGAACGGTCCCACTCCATGGTAGCGGCGAGGCTTATGCTCGGCTCGATAATAACCTTTGCCTTTAGTGGTCACCACGTGCAGGAGCACAGGACCTTTCATCCCGCGCGATAACGTCAGAAAATGCTTGAGATCACCGATATCATGCCCGTCTATAGGTCCGAAATATTCAAAGCCCAGCGCCTCGAATATCGTGCCTGATGTGGGAGAGACAAAATTTGTGAGCCCGCGCTTCAAGCCCTGGCTCATGCGCTTCATAAGCCCTCCACCGACCGGCATGTTGTGCATTATTTTCTCCGCGCTATCTTCCATATTCCGGTATAGGGGAAGCGATCTCAGGCGAGAAATATGCGTGGCAAGCGCCCCGATGCTGGGCGAGATCGACATCCTGTTATCATTCAAAATGACCAGCAGATCGGACTTCGCCGCGCCCGCGTAGTTGATAGCTTCCCAGCACATCCCCCCACCGAGCGAGCCATCCCCGACCACCGCAATCACTTTATGCCGCTCACCCGCAAGATCACGCGCGATTGCCATTCCCAGAGCCGCGGAAATCGCGGTGCTGGCATGACCGGTGGCAAATGAGTCATAGGTGCTCTCCGAAGGCTTGGGAAATCCGCTGATTCCACCCAAACGGCGCAGCGTAGGAAATTTATCGCGCCTGTCGGTAAGCACCTTATAAGCGTAGCACTGATGGCCGACATCCCACACGATCTTGTCCTCGGGAAAATCCATCACCGATAACAGAGCTATAGTCAGCTCCACCACTCCAAGGCTCGCAGCCAGATGCCCGCCATTCGCGCTCACAACTTCGACTATTAAATCCCGGACCTCCGCCGCCAGCCTGTGCATCTGCACGGGCGACAGGCGCTTAAGGTCTTCGGGCAATTTCAAAGACTCAAGAAGTGTTCTTCGCATCCTGATACTCCAATTCACTGCTGTATGAGCGATAATTGCTTCACTCTCAAGCAGCCATCTTTAGCTATGTTCCCGTGACACACGCCTTGCAAACCAACCTGGCGGGCTTATGCATAAACTTGGGTTAGATTCTTTCATCGCTGGCAATAATGTCCGTATGATGTCAACATCTCAGGCTGCCGAGAACAATGCGATCGTGGAGCAGTTCCTGCCCAGGCACCTTGCGGGAACCCTGCCGGATAAGCTTTGTGAGCGGCTCGCGCGGACACACTACGAAAACTTCCCCGTAGGCTCGATACTCCTGCCGCGCAAGCTGCGCAAGCATGTTTTCAATATCTACGCCTATTGCCGCGTGTGCGACGACCTTGGCGACGAGACTGGCGACACCGAGCTTTCGATGAGGCTGCTGGAATGGTGGCGGGAGGAACTCCACACGTGCTACGGCGGCTCACCGCACCACCCGGTGTTTGTCGCGCTTAAACCCACAATCGACGAGTTCGACTTGCCCATAAAACCGTTCGAGGACTTGATCTCCGCGTTTATCCAGGACCAGCAAGTTACGAGATACGCGACTTTCGATGATCTCAAAGGTTACTGCGAGAGATCGGCAAACCCTGTGGGCAGGCTGTTTTTATATCTGCTCGGTTATCGCGATGAAGCGCGCCAGCAGCTCTCCGATTTTACCTGCACCGCGCTCCAGCTCGTCAACTTCTGGCAGGATGTCGCCGTGGACTACACCAAGGGCCGCATCTATATCCCCTTGGAGGACATGGATCGCTTCGGTTATACCGAAGCAGAGCTCAGAAACTCAATTATGAATGCCGGTTTTGTGCGGCTGATGCGGTTTGAGACGGAGAGGACACGGGAATTCTTTGAACGTGGAGCGGTGCTTGGCAGGCTTATATCGGGCCGGGGCGCCGCGGATGTGGAGCTTTTCAGCCAGTGTGGAATGGCGCTCCTCAAAGAATTAGAAAAAAACTACTTCGATGTTTTCAGGAAACGGATCACCGTTCCGAAGAGCCGTAAACTGCTGCTCGCGCTCAGGTGGATGGCGATGCATGCGTTCGAGATATTCAACCGAGATTAGACGGCTCAGTCAGGATTAGCGATGACAGCATTATTCAACGAACTCCAGTCATCATATCGATACTGCCGCGAAGTGGCGAGAAAGCGGGCAAGAAACTTCTACTATTCCTTCATCGTGCTTCCCCGCGAGAAACGTAACGCCATGTGCGCGGTTTACGCGTTTATGCGCTATTGCGACGATATAGCCGACGACCCCGATCTCCACCTTAACCGGGAGGAGATGCTGGCGGCCTGGCGGCGTTCACTCGACCGGGCGATAAATGGAGAATATCAGGACAGCCGGATCCTGCCCGCTTTCCACGATGCCGTAAAGAAATACAATATCCCGGTCGAGTATTTTCATCAACTGATCGACGGCGCTTCGATGGACCTGTCCATCGACCGCTACTCCACATTCGATCAGCTGTATCAGTACTGCTACAGGGTGGCATCGGTGGTGGGGCTGGTATGCATTCATATATTCGGGTTCGAATCGGCTGAAGCGAAAAAATACGCCGAATACTGCGGGATCGCTTTCCAGCTGACCAACATTTTACGCGATCTTAAGGAGGATGCAGCCAGCGGAAGGGTGTATATCCCCGAAGAGGACTTGCGCGCATTTCAGTATAGCGCGGAGGATCTGATTTCGGGAGTGCGCGATGAGAGGTTCTACAGGCTGATGAGATTCGAGGTGGCGCGGGCTCGCGGATATTACAGCGCCGCGCTCCCCCTTATAAAGCTGGTCGATGAATCAGGCAGGCCGGGGCTGTGTGCAATGATCGAGATTTATTTAGGTATACTCGAACGGATCGAGCGAAAGCACTACGATGTCTTTCGTAACTCCATTTCCCTGCCTAAATCGCGGAAAGTCGCTATCGCAGCCAAGGCTCTGCTGAGGTCGAGGCTCAACGGAGGGCGGCCATACCTGTCACAGTTGCAGTCGTAGGCGGTGGGGTCGCGGGCATCAGCTGCGCCTGCGAGCTTGCCGACGCCGGGATCGGGGTCGTATTGCTGGAATCCCAAAAGCACCTGGGGGGGAGGGTGTCTTCTTTTCAGGACCATGCGAGCGGCCTTATACTCGACAACTGCCAGCACGTGCTCCTGGGATGCTGCCACGAGGCTATCGATTTCCTCTCCAGGCTCGGCTCGCTTTGCCAGATCGATTTCGCCGATACCACCAGCATCATCGGAAACCTGGGCGAAAAGCTCCGTATCAGCTGTTCGCCGCTCCCTGCCCCGTTCCACCTGCTTCCATCAATCCTTGCGACCGGTTATCTATTAACTTCTGAGAAATTTACGCTTTCCCGGATGCTTATGTCGATGATGCTCCACAGCCCGGGCAAGACCACTACCGCATCGGATTATCTAAAAGCGCTCTCATGTCCCGAGGGGGTAACGGAGCGATTGATCGAGCCGGTGATCGTGTCGGCGCTAAACGAACGAGCCGGGGAAGCATCGGCGAAATACGCAAGAATGGCGCTTCTCGAAGCGCTGGTGAAGAGCAGGGACGGATACCGGCTGGGGGTCCCGAAGACACCACAATCACAGTGGCTTGGCGAAGCCGCGAAGCAGTTTCTATCCGACCGCGAATGCGAGGTCCGCACTGGGGCAAAGGTGAAATATGTGCAAATCAGTGATGGGCGTGTTCGAGCCGTTGAGCTTGCTGGTGAGGAGATGCTTAAGGTCGACTACTGCGTGTGCGCCGTACCTCCGGATAACCTCGTGAAAATGGGGCTCGAGCCCTGGGGAGGTGAACGGCTTGTGTGGCGGCCGATTGTAAGCGCTCATCTGTTTTACGAGGAGCCGGTACCCGAATTCGAGCCCGCATGTGTAGTAAACGAGCCTTTTCAGTGGGTATTCTGCAAGCACGCTGATGTGGGATACGTTCAAGCCGTCGCAAGCGCCGCCGAAGACCTTATTAATAAGAACAAAGATGAAACGCTGGAACTGGCGCGGAGGGCTGTTGAAAAGGTGGAACCGGTATTGACTAAGGTGGCACTAAAAAGGGGAATAGTATACAAAGGTAGGCGGGCAACTTTTTCAACCCTCGCATGCGATGCCCATCGCCCGCCCGCGCAAACACCGGTACGAAACTTGTTTCTTGCGGGAGACTGGACCGATACGCACTGGCCCGCGACCATCGAAAGCGCGGTGCGATCCGGTCATGCGGCGGCAAGAACGGTGATGATGAGTATTCAGTGATAGAAGGAGAGAGAATGGGAAGAGTAGTATTTTACGCAGCTTTAATGCTGATGCTGTGCGCTGCCGGCTGGACTGCCTCCGGCCCTATGCAAATTACGACGACCTCCTGGCCTGGGCTCAGCGGGCTTTTTATCATGCCGACAGCCAGAATAATCGGCGAAGGCAAACTGGCTGTGGGGTTCAACGAATCCAAGCACACCGAATACATAAATAACGGTAAATACACCGACCGGCAGATAAGAGGGGTGGCAACCTACGGGATCAGCAATCGCCTCGAAATCTATGGAGCCTATTGGAACGATATGTATACGATCCCGCCGGGCATCCAGCCCCAGCTCCACAACCATACATTCCAATCATTCGGCCTCAAATATATGATCATGCCCGAAGACCGGCATTACTGGTTCCCTGCGGTTGCTGTAGCTATTCGAGATATCGGGAACCAGGTAGACAACGCCGGCCCGCTTGAAGATGTATACAATGGCCGTAAGTTTTTCCTGATCGTAAGTAAAAGGCTGCTCAGAGATGAGAGGATCGGTCGATTTATGGATGTGCATGCGGCGCTTACATTCGATGAAAATGTTACGGCGGGTGAATTAGGGTTCGAGCTTACCCTGGCTCCCAATGCGAGCCTTATAGCCGAAGGCATCTACGATTCACCATATCTTAACTTTCACAACTTCGGCGATAACGACCGCGAGGGGCGCTTCCTGTTCAATACCGGGGTACGGATTTACCCCGAGCTCGTTCCGGGACTGGTGCTCGATCTGGGATTTATCGGGGACAGCGAGTTTGAGTTTTCATTCGGCACAAGCTATATAATAAGCTTCTAAACAAGTGCGGCCGCGCATCGGTTTCCCTCTGCGCGGCCGTTTCCTTGGATAATGAATCCCCTTGATAATATTAATCCTATCCCTCCTCGATATTTTTGGTGGGATACGCCGGGCGAGCGGTTTTTGATTTAAGGCAGGGGTGAGCGCGAATCACTGGTCTGTTCCTTAAGTGAGATTGGCCCGCCCGTTCGCATATCCATACAGGATTTTAGTCAAAACGGACAAGCCGAACATGAGTCCAGCGACTCATTTAAAGTGGGACGCAAGTCCTATCTTTTCCGGGAAGGGATAGCTGTCAGTTATCAGGCTATTACAGGTAGTCTTTATCATCACAGGCAGTAAATACTGTCATTCCCGCGAAGGCGGGAATCCAGTCTGCAGTAGCATAAGTTTAGGGATTTCCGGGTTGGGATGGTGGATTAGTGGGTTATATGGTAACTCTGTTTTCCAACCCTCAAATCCCGAAACACCAGGGCTCTCTGCTCTCTGCCCTCTACTTTCCAATCTATAAATTCCAAAACAAAAGTCCCGGACAGCGCGTCCGGGACTATTTAGTTCACATTATTCAGCTTCCTCAAATGCACCCATACTCCTGAACTTCTTGTAACGCTTATCCAGAAGTTTTGGGATCGTGAGCTTTTCCAGCTCATCTAGGTTCTTCACTATTTCCGCCTTCATATTACGCGCGGCAAGCTCCACATTCCTGTGAGCGCCACCGAGGGGCTCACGAATCACTTCGTCGATAATCCCCAGGTTCAACGCTTCATCCGCGGTGAGCTTGAGAGCTTCAGCGGCCTCCTTGCCCTTTGTCGGGTCACGCCAGATGATCGCCGCGCACCCCTCGGGAGGAATGACCGAATAGATCGCGTTCTCCATCATCAATATCCGGTCGCCGACTGCTATCCCAATTGCGCCGCCGCTGCCTCCCTCACCGATCACGACCACTATAACAGGCGCGCCGAGGGTAGACATTTCCATCATATTGCGGGCTATCGCTTCGCTGATTCCGCGCTCCTCAGCTCCGACGCTCACATCAGCTGCGGGAGTATCCACAAAGCTGATTATAGGCCTTTTGAACTTCGCCGCGAGCTTCATCAGCCGTAGAGCCTTCCGGTAACCTTCCGGCCTGGCGCTGCCGAAGTTGCGATATTGACGATCCTTGAGGTCGCGGCCCTTCTGCTGTCCTACAAACATCACCTGCCGCCCATCGAGCGTCGCAATTCCGCCGACCATCGCATGGTCATCAGCAAACAGGCGGTCGCCGAATAGCTCGGTGTAATCATCGAAAATCGTGCGCACGTAATCGAATGTGTAAGGCCGCTTCGGATGTCTCGCCAGCAGCGTCTTATCCCATGCGGTCAGATTAGAAAACACTTCCTCGATCAGCCTGTCTCTGTCGGCTTCGAGTATGGCTATATCTTCGGAACGATCTTCGCCGCGCTCGGCAGTGAGCCTTTTGATTTCAGCAATCTGCTCATCGAGCTCGGCTATCGGTTTCTCGAAATCGAGTATATTCCAGGAGCTAGGCGGCATCCTTGTCCTCCCCTTCGCAGCAGAACTGCAGCAGCTTGATGAGCGTGGACTTGAGCTCCCTGCGCGTAACGATGCGGTCGATCATCCCGTGTTCGAGAGCGAATTCCGCTCTTCTGAAGTTGTCGGGAACGTGGATCACCTGTGCCTGCTGCGCGACGCGGTCGGCGGTGAGCCCCGTCAGAAGACCCGGCTCCGAAATAATGAAATCTCCGAGGGAACCGAAGCTGGCAAGGACTCCGGCCATCGAAGGGTCGGTCAGCACCACTATATAAGGCAGCTTCGCTTCATGGAGCTTCGCGCACGCAGCCGATGTCTTAGCCATCTGCATGAGCCCCGGTAATCCTTCGTTCACGCGAATTCCACCCGACGCGATGAACATAACCACAGGCAGTTTCTTCTGGATAGCGGTCTCGATAGCCCGAACGACCTTCTCTCCGAAAGCCCCGCTCATGCTTCCACCCCAGAAGTTGAAATCGCAGACCCCGATCATCGCGGTTATCCCACCGATTTCTCCTATACCGGTGACGATAGCTTCTCGCTCTCCCGATCTCTCGCGGAACTTCGCAAGCTGCTTATCGTAATCCGGGAATCCCAGCGGATCAGCAGGCAGGATGTTCGAGTTGATCTCCTCGAACGTGCCGTCATCCACGGTGATATTGATCCGTTCTCGCGCTCCGAGCTTATAATGATGCGCGCACTTATTGCACACACGCAGGTTTTTCTCTAGTTCTTTATTGAAAAGGATCTCGCCGCACTGCGGACACTTGGTCCACAGACCATCGGGCAGAGCGTCCACGCTTTGCCTCGCGGTTTTACGGGCGGCTTTAGCCTTTCTTCCAAACCATGGTGCAGGCGTCATCTTGGCACCTCCAGGTACATCAAGTCCGTTGCCCCTCCTCGGCCAGTTAGTAGCTGACCTATTATATCAGATAGATAAATTTTCTGCCGCGCCACTCCATTAAGATAGTGAAGATACACCCGAATCGCGGGTTGACTCTCTTGCAATGGTGCGATAGACTACAAGGCAAGCGAATAATCGGAGGGATTCAATATATGGATTCGTTCAGTGAGATAGCGCTCGAGGATTTAAAAGAAAGCCCGTTCAAACTGATCGGGTCGGACTGGATGCTCATTACCGCGGGAAAGATGGACAGCTTCAACACGATGACCGCGAGCTGGGGCGGGCTCGGGGTGCTGTGGAACAAGAAAATCTGCTTCTGCGTGATCAGGCCGCAGCGTCATACCTATCAGTTCATAGAAAACGGCGAGTATTTTACGCTGTCATTCTTCGACGAAAGCTGCAGATCCAAGCTTGAATACTGCGGGTCGCACTCGGGCAAGGATGTGGATAAGGTAAAGGAGACGGGGCTGACTCCGGTCCGCTCGGGCTGCGGAGCGGTCTACTTCGCCGAGGCGCGGATCGTAATGGAATGCAGGAAAATCTATTATCAGGATATAGACCCCGCAAACTTCCTCGACCCGGCTATAGATGACAACTACCCGGATAAAGACTACCACCGGATGTATATCGGGCAGATTCTAAAGTGTCTGGTTAAGGAATAGGATTTTAACTATCAGCCATCGATCGGTGTATCGGGAATAAATGCCCGATACACCAACAAGAACTTACTACCAATCCCTGGTATTTTCTTTCCTGAGAAGCTTATTACTTTTCCACGTGGCATGACCATCCAGGTATACCAGCGTTGTTCCATCGTAGTGGACGGCGCCCGGGAAGTCTTGTCCACCCGGAACGAATGTCCCGTCGTTTATGGCGAAATCGTTTATCGATTCCCCCCGGTTCTCGTGGATCAACAACATTCGCTTTGTCGGATTTGGAAGAGTGTCCGCAATAGCTTCCGCGACATTGTGGTTCATCGAATAGGACAGGGGATAATCTTTATTAGTCATACCGGCTGGGAATGATGTAATTTTGACGGCAGCTCGGTGAGAGTCCACCGGGCATCTGTATATGCTGGCGTTTCTTGTATAGCGCCATATCTGTCCTCTCTCCGGATACACCCACCCGCCGGCTGCCGGACACCCGCACCAGTTGTTCTTCGCGGCGCTGGTGCCTGTGCTCACCGGCCAATCGTAAGGCATTCTGCCTGAGTTATCGTCGGAGTACATCCGCATAGCGTTGCCCAGCTGCTTAAGATTGTTGAGGCATTTCGTCATTTGGCTGCGATTCTTGGCGCCGGCGAAAATGGGGAACAATATCGCCGCAAGAATGGCAATAATCGCAATTACCACAAGAAGCTCGATCAGAGTAAAACCCAAACGCCCTCTTCCCATTGTGCAACATTCCCCAAGCCCTGCTTTTTATCTCATAAGCAGTTGTTTTATGTATATACGGCACACATGCAACACTCTTTTTATGATTGATTATTGCCCCAGGCCGGTCGTTTGTCAAGGGGCATTGGTCTGAATGAAGGTCTTTATTGAATGGAATGGAAGTTGGAAGTTGAAAGCCGGCAATTGATGCCGTATAAGGAGAAATTAATGGATCTTAAAGGCTTTAGAAAACCTGATAGCATACTCCGACCGGCGCCGTTTTGGGCGATCAACAGCAAGATCACCGCCCAGGAAACCGCGCGGCAGATGGAAGATATGATCAGCGTTGGCCTCTCTGGTGGATTCTTCCACTCGCGCGCGGGGCTCATTACCGATTACCTCGGTGATGAATGGTTTGCGGCGATGAACGCGGCTCTGGATGCCGCGAAGCAAAACGACGGCTATCTGTGGCTCTACGACGAGGACCTGTGGCCGAGCGGAAACGCAGGCGGGCAGGTCGCGGGAATGAAGGACGAATATCGCTCCGCTACCCTCAATGCATATCTCGTAGCTGCCGGAGAACCCGCACCCGAAATTACCGGAGATATGGAGATCCGCTGCTGCTACGCGATCAAATCGCGCGATAAGCTGAAACTGACGGATTATGAGATCGTGCCGCTCGATAAGCTTAGCGAAGCCACAGGTTATGAGCGCCTCTATCTGATCCGTGTCTACAGCCGCAAGATCGGCTGGTGGGGCGGCGAGAGCTATGCGAACCTCCTGCACCCCGAAGCAATGCGGGAGTTCGTTAAAATGACCCATGAGGTTTATCAAAAACACCTCGGCGGCGAGTTCGGGAAGCGTATACCTGGGATATTCACTGATGAGCCGCAGGTCTCGTATGGATCCAACTGCATCGCGTGGTGGGATGGGATCCCCGATATTTATGCAAAATGGCAGGATCGCGACTTCTGGGCGGATATGCCGTATATGTTCTTCGAAGGCCCGGAGTCTCGCAAGATCAGGCTGCTGGTGCATCGAACGATCCTGCAACAGTTCCTCGAGGCGTTCTCCAAACCGATATTCGAATGGTGCGAGAAGCACGGAATCGAGCACACCGGCCATTATATGTCCGAGGATTATTTCAGCGGGCAGATAAGATGCCACAGCGGGGGTGTGATGGCGCATTATCGCTACCAGCACGCGCCGGGGATCGACCACCTCTGCAGGCAGAACGAGGGTCACCTGTTCACATGCAAGCAGGTCTCCTCGGCGGCGCGGCAGCTGGGCAGAACGCGCGTCCTCGATGAAATCTTCGGCGTTACCCGGCACACGAACACATTCGAAGACTTTAAATGGCTGGGGGATTATGACCTCGTGCTCGGTGCGAATTTCTTCGTGCCGCACCTGACATGGTATTCCGCAACAGGCAGGCGCAAGCGCGATTATCCTCCGGTGTGGAATTACCAGCAGACTTACTGGAAAGACCTTAACCCGCTTAACGACTACTTCACCCGGATCGCTCACGCGCTCACATCAGGTAAACCGCACGTCGAGGTGCTCCTGCTTCACCCCATCGAGAGCGCGACCTGCGCGAGAAGGCTGGGCGTCGAGCTGAGCGCGCCAGTAGAAAATCGTGCTCGCACGATCCCCGCGGATGCCCCAACCGAGGATCTGAGCGCAAGCACGAACCTCGACAGGCAGACGCGCAAAGCTTTCGAAGCCATCCTTAACGCCGGTTACGACTGCGATTTCGGCGATGAAGGCTACATCGAAGATATGGGAAGCGTCGAAGGAGATCGATTCAGAATCGGCGAGATGAGCTACAGTGTAGTTGTAATCCCGCCATCCACCACCTGGCGGCCGAAGACGTTCGATCTGCTGTGGCAGTTCGTAAAGAACGGTGGAAGGGTGATAATGCTCGGTGAGCTGCCGAAGGAGCTCGATTGCGATGACGCGTGTAGGAAATGGGAAGAGTTCGCGCTGCATCCGAACGTGCAATCGCTGGCGTGTGAGGTAAAAGCGATCCAGCAGGCAATCGACGAGATCGCTCCGCAGAGTTTCACGCTCAAAGGCGCCGACGGAGCCGCATACCCGCGCACCTACGTTCAACACCGCATCGACGGAGACCAGGAAATCTTCTTCATCGTAAACTCCGACCGCAACTGCGGGCATGATTATGTCCTCACGATCAGCGGTAAATCGGGCACGCTCGTGAGGTGGGATCCGGTGAAAGGCACATGTAAAGAGGCTGTCGCATGCGCGGAGGGCGAGGAGCTTAAATACACCTTCGCGCTTCCACCGGTCGGCTCGATTTTGCTTACGTTCGGCGGAAAAGTCGAGGGCTGCGAGCCACGAACTAAGGTGCAGCCTTTCAACAGCAGCGAATATCAGGGCATTACCAGAGTCTCAGCAAGCGGAGCCGTCTGCCAATCTCCCGGCAGCGAGTTGCTTCCACGGGAATTTGATTTCGAACGCACCGACCCCAATGTGCTCGTAATGGATCGCCTGAGCGTGAGCTATGATGGCGGAAAGACATTCGAGCCGGAGGATTTCGACTGGCGGGTGCGCAGGAACATAGCCGAGCACTTCGGGACGCGGACAGCACTGGAGTGGCAGCCGTGGGTTGCGATTCGGAAGGGGCTTTTCGAGGGCAAAGGCGGCGATATCGTCCTGCGTTACCGGTTCATGAGCGACATCGAGAAGCCGAAATCGTTCGCAGTGATCGAGGATCTATACAAAGGTAGGCTTGTCGTGAACGGCAGCGAGATCGATACGGCTCACGCCGGCTGGCAGTGGGACCGCGCATTCGGCAAGGCCGAGATCGGCAATCTGGTCAAAAGAGGCGAAAATATTATCGACTTCCACGTGCGTTTCGATTTCCTGACCGAAATCGAGCCCGCTTATATCGTCGGTGATTTTGGTGTGGAAATGATCGATCTTCGTGCAGGAAAGATCGTGCCGGAGCCTAAGAAGCTTAAGGCCGGGTCGTGGACGGATCAGGGTTACCCGTTCTACTCGGGCCGGATGATCTACAAATGCGATGTGAACTTGGCGGATGAAAACCAAAAGCTCGTGCTGCGGCTGTTAAGACCGTCGGGGACACTTTTCAAGGTGCGGGTGAACAGCGAGGAGGTGGGACGGATACTCTGGCGGCCTTACGAGCTCAACCTGTCGCCTTTCATTAAGAAAGGAACCAATGCCCTGGAGATCGAGGTGGTATCATCGCTGCAAAATACGTGGGGTCCGCTGCATAATATCGAGGGCGATGACTTCATGTGGGTCGGTCCGAATGCGTTCGAGAACGATGCGGAATTAAGAGAAGAAATTAATTTATTCGACTATGGGCTGCTTGGCGGCGCTGAGCTTGTTATAATATAGGCAAGAGAGATGAATGTATCTAAGTTTGCTCCAGAGCCGGTTCATCGTAAATGGTGTCCGGAGGAGCGGTTGGCAGTTAAAAACAGAAACACATAACTGTAAAGGAGTTAGCAATGCCTAAGATTGCGTTTATCGGAGCCGGAAGTTTCGGCTTCACAAGAGGACTTGTGCGGGATATCCTGACATTTCCCGCCATGTCCGGCAGCGAGATCGCCCTTATGGACATCGACAAGGAGCGGCTCGATTTTATCAAGACAGCGGTAGACAGGATCGTAGAGGCGGGAAATTACCCCGCAAAGGTCACCGCGACCACGGACAGAGCCGAGGCTCTGAAGGACGCTGACGGCGTGATCATAACGATCCTGCAGGGCGGCGTGAGCGTGTTCCGCAACGATATCGAGATCCCAAAGAAATACGGGGTGGATATCAACGTCGGCGACACCCGCGGCCCGTCGGCTATCTTCCGCGCGCTGCGAACGATCCCGGTGATGCTGGATTTCTGCAAGGATATCGATAAGTATTGCCCGAACGCGATCGTCCTCAACTACACTAACCCGATGGCTATGCTCTGCCGCGCAATGCAGGGGCAGTATCCGAACCTCACGATCAGCGGTCTGTGCCACAGCGTGCAGGGCACGGCTTACATGCTCGCGGACTGGATCGGCGCTCCGCATAACGAGATTTCCTACCACTGCGCCGGAATCAACCACCAAGCCTGGTATCTGGATTTCAAGTGGAACGGGAAAGACGCTTACCCGAAGATCCGCGAGGTTGTGGAGAATAATCAGGAGATTTTCAACCACGAGCAGGTCCGCAACGAGATGTTCCTGCACCTGGGTTACTATGTGACCGAGTCCAGCGGACACAATTCCGAATATGTCGCATGGTTCCGCAAACGCCCCGATCTCATCGAGAAGTACTGCACCCACGGCACCGGCTGGAACCCCGGGCATTACGCATATATCCTCAACGAGTATCAAAAAGTGGCGGACACCTGGCGCGATCACATAAAGGAGCAGTTGGAGAAGCCGGTGGACCTGAACCGTGGCCACGAGTATGCCGCGAGCATCTTCAACGCGACTATCGGCGACGGCAAACTCTTCGAGTTCAACGGCAATGTGCGCAACTTCGGCCTGATCGACAACCTGCCGGAGGGATGCTGCGTGGAGGTACCGGTGCTCGCGTCGAAGCGTGGGCTCGATGCAATGCACTGCGGTCCGCTCCCGCCTCAGCTCGCTACTCTGAACAACATCAGCGCGCGCTGCGAAGAGATGGCTGTGGAAGCAAGCGTCACCGGCAATCCCAATCTCGTCTATTATGCCTGCTACTACGATCCGTTGACATCAGCCGTGCTGAGCCTGTCGGAGATCAAGCAGATGGTGGACGACATGTTCGCCGCAAACAAAGGCTGGCTCCCGCAATTCAAGCATCTGAAATAGACCGAGAAGAACGGTCAGCTTCAAGCCGCCAGCTGCCATTTTGTGTAGCTGGCGGCTTTACTATCGGCGCATCTACCAGGCTTTCAGATTTATAATGCAGTCTGCCCCACATAAATCGGATTCGTCAGCGCGCCCATCTTCCCATCGGCTTTGATCAACTCCACCCGCACATAATTCGCACTCCGCGTCCAGTCCAGCGCGACATCGCGTCGAACGGCAGTCAGATCCTTATCCACAGAAACATTCTCTTCGCCACCGGGCCAGATCAGCCGAAGGGTCATCCCGGCGCCGTGAACGATCCGCACCTCCACCGGGACCGGGGTTCCCGCTTTCCATTCGATCGTGTCGCCGGGCAGGGCGCTCTCGCCGCGGATCGACAGATAAAGCTCCGGTCCTCTGGAGTTTTCGGAAAGGAATACATGACCTTTACGCAGGGCATCTATGATCGCATCGCGGGAGAGGTTCTCGGCGTAAACATGGGCAGCGGGGGATTTGGTCACCGCTCCGCCGTGGGTGTCGCTCCCGCACAGCGCGACCAGGCGCCGCCCCTTCTGAAGCATTGCATCCCAGTGCTCGAGGGTCTTCTGGTTCGGGTCCGACCATCCGCCGTTCCATACTTCTACAGCATCTGCGTCTTTCCACTCCTCAGGCGATATCCTCCAATCCTTAGCGCCCCAGTTGAACGGATGATTAACGCTGAAAATAGCCCCGCTCTTGTGCGCCTGTGCGATAACCTGCGGAAGATGATGCTCAGCCGGATCGATCCGCATATCGAAAAATGTTCCCGGCTTGCACCCGATCACATTCGCATGCATCAGTGGATGCGTAACCTCTTCCCCGAATAGCATCAGCTCCTTGGGGTGCTCACGGGCAGCGTCGGCGAAATCGAAGTGAGTGAGGTTGGTATTGTGATCGGTCGAAGCGAAAAAGTCGAAGCCGGCGTCTTCGTGCTGCTTAGCCAGCTGCGAGAGCGTTTTGCTTCCATCCGAATGGAGCGTATGAGCGTGGACATCACCGATATACCAACCCGCCTTGGGATTGATTATTCCCTGGTCGCACTTGGGAACCTCGGGCATTCGCTCCGGCGGCTTCGGACCATTGAACGAGAGCCGGATTGTATACTTATACTTTAAACCCGCATCCGGCAGCTTCACTGTCCACTGCAGCAGATTCCAGCGCCCGGGCTGAATCGGACCTGCGAGGAAATATTGAGAAGTGGTAACCGGATCACCGGTCAGCCATATATCAGCCTTACTTCCGCCCATCCAGCCCCTGAATCCCGGCATCCCGAACCCCGCACCGCGCGGGTCCGCGAGACCATGGTCCACAGTCCCCGATCCACCAGCTCCATAATTCAGCTCTTTCTTAATTTCTATCCGCGTAACGCCTTCAGGAACATCAAACGGTAGAATGTGCATCCGCCGCATGTCGTCCCTTGCATCCCTGGCATCGCACTGCCCCTCGATCACGATGACCTGGTCCGGTTTCACCTGCGCGGCCATCAAAGGCGCGCAAAGAATAACCAGCCCCACAAATACCGCTGCCCAGAACCTGCAAATCCTCATCACTTCGTTCCCCCTAGAAACTCAGATATTTAAACACATCTATATTAATTAAACCCGAACCTATTCCCTGGTCACTCCTGAATCCGGCATTAAAATATCCAGTACAACCAGAATTCAAGGTGGTAAAGCCAGGCCGTTACCAGCACCGGTGCAGGCTCCCCGTTAAAGCCATGCAGGCACAACACAGATAATAAAAAAAAATACTGGACAGCAATTGGTAATATGCCTGGAAACCCAGCAATATTACCAGCTTGACTGTTTGCTACCGTGCGATTATACTGCAATATGTATGAGAGCGCTAGCAACAAAGCGCCTCGAACAACACTTTCCACAATGCAGAGAAGGGAGAAAAAGATGAAGGTACGTTTCATTGTAGCAGCGGCATTGCTGCTCCTCGTGCTCGTCGTCGGACAGGCGATGGCGGAAACTACGATTCTATGGCAGGAAGGCTTCGAGAATTACAACCTCCAGTCCGGTCAGACCTGGGGCAGTTTGGACAAGAACGATAGCGCCGGTCCTAATAAGCAATCGACCAACCCGTGGTGGGGAACCGGCGGCGAACCGAATATGTTCGTCACCCAGGCCACCAAGAATGCCATCCCTGTTGAGGAGATCGTAACCCCGCACAGCGGCCAGATGATGGCACGCGGCAATCGCAGTGGCAATGGCTGGGCTAACGGTGCCGATTACGACAACGCCAATGTCAACCTTGCCTACAGATTTAACAACGGCCAGTACCTGATGAGCTCATTCTCGCTCGATTGGTGGTTCTATGACATCCTCGGGAATGATCATCCCGGTGATGTGAACCTTGGCCCCGGCAACTTCGGCGACTATGTTTCACTCAGCTATGCGCCGACCAATGCTCCGCTCAACGCTGATTACAAATCCGGCGTTGGCAACTTCCGCAGTTGGTCCGATATTGGCGCTCAGCTCGCACTCGGCGCTATCGAAGATATAGCGGGCTACGACGGCAGCGTTTACCAGGCTTATGTAAAGAACGGCGTCGGCCTTAAGAACACGAGCATAGCCCGAACCAAGGGCTGGCACCACGCTGCTATAGTTGTCGACAAGAACAACATCGCTAATTTCTATATCGACGACGCACTGGCTCTGTCCACGGATTCCAAGGGTGCGAACGGTTTCAACGTGCTGACGATCCGCGGCTGCTGGTCGACACCGGATACCTATAATCAGTCGGCTTACTACGATGACTTCACCCTGGCCAAGATTCCGGAGCCGGGCAGCTTTGTTGCCCTCGGCGTAGGACTCGTTTCGCTGCTTGGTCTCAGGAGACGCCGCAGTTAAGCAGGCTTACGAATATAGACTGGCTTCAAAGGCCGGGAGGCTAACCTCCCGGCCTTTTGTATTAAGTTACTGCCGGAGCCCAAATCACCGCTATACACAGGCAAGCCATCTCCGGTGCGAAGGAGCACGAGCGCTAAAAGGGGAATAGATAGAAGACTACAGGCAGCAGACCGGTCGGCGCTGTTGCCTTTATAAAAGGGAGGAGCCTGATGGTTACAGCCATTGTTCTAATACAGGGCGAGAGAGATAAGCTGCCGGAGACCGCGGAGAAGCTGGTAAATGTACCGGGGGTGAAGGAAGTTTACTCCGTCGCGGGAGACTACGACCTTGTCGCAATAGTCCGTGTGAAAGAACACGAGCAGCTTGCGGATGTGGTCACGAAAAACCTTCTGAAAATGGATGGGATCGTACACACCAACACCCTGATTGCCTTCAAAAGCTTCGCCCGTGAAGACCTCGAGCGGATGTGGGAAATCGGGCTGGAAGAATAGGTGCTTGACGTCTGCCAGTTAACCTATTAGACTATGATCTAATGCTATAGCTCATCAGCTAGTACGAGAAAGGAACTGCATAGACTGATGTCCAACATACCTCGTCCTGAACATCCCAGGCCTGATTTCGAGCGAAAAGCCTGGCAGAATTTGAATGGAAAGTGGCAATTCGCCATTGATACAGCTAAGTGCGGTCTTGAGAAAGGCTGGAAAATGGGAACCGATTTCCCGCTGGAGATCAATGTGCCGTTTTGCCCGGAAAGCAAACTCAGCGGCATCGCGCAGACCGATTTCCTGGAAGCTGTGTGGTACCGGCGCATGTTCAAGATCGACAGCGCTCTGAAAAATCAGAGACTCCTGCTTCACTTCGGAGCGGTCGATTACGATGCGCGAGTCTGGGTGAACGGGCAGGAGGTCATCCGGCACCGTGGAGGCTGGTCGCCGTTTACAGCGGACATTACCGATGCAGTGAAGATGGATGGCGAGAACGAAGTGGTCGTATACGCGGTCGACGACGAACGCGCCCACTTCCAGCCACTCGGCAAGCAATCCACCCAGCTTTATTCACACGGCTGCCACTACACCCGCACCACTGGGATATGGCAGACGGTGTGGCTAGAGGCTGTTCCCAAGGCACATATTACGAATATTACCGTATGGCCGGACGCTCCGAACAGCCGCGCGGCGGTGCTGGTAGATGTGGTGGATCAGTATCCGGGGCTTGGGATCGAAGTCGATGCGATTGTGGACGGCAAGACCGTCGCTTCAGCGAAGCTTAAGCAGGCAGGAGGCGGGAATACGCTGGTCCTCGAAATCCCGGACGCGGTATTGTGGGAAGTGGGAAAGCCGTTCCTTTATGATCTGCAGGTAAAGCTGGTTGAGAACGGTAAGGTCGTTGACGATGTAGCCTCATACTTCGGTCTGCGCGAAGTGCGCATCGATGGAGACAAGATACTCATCAACGGCAAATCGGTGTTCCAGAGGCTGATCCTCGACCAGGGATTCTGGCCGGATGGGATCTACACTGCTCCATCGGACGAGGAACTCAAAGCCGACATAGAGCGCAGCATCGCCTGCGGTTTTAACGGAGCACGGCTGCATCAGAAAGTTTTCGAGCCGAGGACTCTTTACTGGGCAGATAAGCTCGGTTACATTGTATGGGGTGAGTTCCCGGATTGGGGCTGTGTTGTAAGGCATCACGCTCAGGCCAGAGAAAATTTCCTTAGGGAGTGGACCGATGTGGTCCTGCGCGACAGGAGCCATCCCTCGATTATCACATGGATGCCTCTGAACGAGGCGCATTCATCGGGTGACCGTTATGAGCCGACGTTCTTCGTCGAGCTTTTCAACCTTACGAAGCTGCTCGATCCAACCAGACCGTTTATCGATGCCAGTGGATATACGCACGTAAAGACCGAGGTTTGGGACCTTCACGATTATGATCAGAATCCCCAGTCATTCGGCGAGCGCTATGCGGGCTTTGGGAAAGATCCCAGTACAGAGACTCTCGCCCGCAACGACCGCGATCATGAACCGCCTTACCAGGGCCAGCCGATGATCGTAAGCGAATACGGTGGGACGTGGTGGAATCCTGCTCAGCAGGATGGGAAAGCATGGGGTTACGGCCAGCGCCCGCAGGATGAGAAGGAGTTCATGGAGCGCTTCAAAGGTCTTGCCGACGTTCTTCTCGACAACCCGCACATCGCCGGGCTTTGCTATACCCAGCTCACCGATGTCGAACAGGAAGTGAACGGGCTCTATACATATGACCGCAAGCCGAAGTTCCCGCCGGAGCTGTTTAAGAAGACTCTCGACAGAAAGGCTGCAATAGAGGTCTAACACACGTTTTAATCGGAAGCGCATTGGGAAATCTGCTGTACGCAACGTTGTGGGAGGTGACCTAATGCCGATCGATCCTGTCTGTGGCATGGTGGTGCCGGAAGAGCACGCCGCCGTCTGCACCGATTATAAGGGTAAGCACTTCTGCTTCTGCAGCGAGGAGTGCAAAGAGGAGTTCGATATGGATCCCGAGATGTATGCGTCCGAAACAGGGGACGTGAATTACGAAGAGGAAGAGACGTTCTAAGTGCCATCTGATGTGCCTCGGCTCGCTGATCTGACGAGCCGAGGCGTTTTTTTATGTACGTTCTTATGTCGCTCTATAGACCGCAAATTTGTCCGGATCCTGGGTGCTTTGTATAAACAGCACATCATCGGATGAAGTTGCGGAGTTAAGAGCGAACAGCTTCTGCCCATCCTGGAGCTGGTGACCGGTCGAAGCCAGGTCGGCTTGCTCGGATGTAACGAAACTCCCGGTCGCTGACCATGTCTTCCCCTCATACTCAAAGCTCGGATATGCCTCAGGCGTCTCTTTGGCCTGTTGCTCCGGTTGTGGTATGCTGGTTTGATGTTCAACATGGGGCGTATCTTTTACTATATTGCCCACGGGAAACATGTCGTGCGGGTCGGGATCCTGCTTATCCGCTGATGGACCAGTGGATCGACTGCTTTCCGCAGGGGGCTGTTCGATGTAAGAAGCCGATGGTTTAGGCGGTAAGCCTTGCTGCGATTTTACCTGGGTGACCTTCACAACTGCCGTGGTCGGAACCGCGGGCGCAGGCATTGGATCGGTTCTTACGGATGGGTTGGTGGAGTATTCCGGCGCCGGGGTCGGCGCCTGCAAGCCGGCGGGAAAATCCGGCTTAGCAGCATCATCGGTGGTGCGAACGCTGCTGTCCATTGAAACCGCCAGCCATATCGACCCCGTGATTAACATAACTGCAGTCACCAGTGCCATCCACACATATTTAGAAACTGCCCTGCTATTATTATCAGCGTTCATCTTATTACACTCCCGCTGAATACAACATTTCTGACATAGAAATCGTACCCATCGGGAGCGTGGAGGCAAACAGAAGGGAATTTTCTGTCTGCCGGGCGGAGGAGGCGGATGGGTCGATGGTTTGATGGTCGGAGGGAGTACTTCGATGGTCATTACGATGGTCTGGGATTCGTAATCCCGGACCAGGTATAGCGGGTTTTTTACCCGCACATCTTTTCATCTACAGCATCATAACCTGTCATTCTCACATATACTGTCATCTGATAGCTATAAAAATATTTCCTGCCAAGGTTACTCAACAAAGGCGCATTACTTCGCTCTCTAACTTGATCTTCCTTCGGGGGTGCTTTAACATGGATATGTGGGCGATCGGACTCATGTTCGGGAGTCCTCAATTCATGTGTATTACTCTCGACAGGAGTCAGTGCTGATATGAAAAAATGCGTTCTGCCGATTACCTGCGTGGTTGCGTGGGCACTGGTAGCCAGTTCGGCTATGGCCGTTACCTCCTCCGATATCCTCAATCGCGTGAAAGCCGCCGAGGCGGGGGTCAGGGATATTAGAACCGAAATGGTAATTACATCCGCGAATAAGGGCAATGTGGCCGATATGGGTCAGGGGTATACGGATATCCTCGGGCTCGAAAAAGCGGTCATCTCTTATAAAAGACCTGATAAGTTCAGGATGGACGGTTATGCGCGCGGGATCAAAGCTGCGCTCATTCAGAATGGATATAAAAAGCTCGTGCTCGCGGCGATGATCCGGAAGGTCGATGACGTAAAAAACGCCCCGGGCAAGAGGCAAAACAGTCTCGATCTGGGCTTCCTGAGCAGCAGGCTTTGGGCGGAGAATGTGGTGACGGTGGTGTCGGGCTCGAAGGAGGGGGTCGTGGAGCTTAAGTTCGACCCCAGAGACGGCGGCAATGACAAGCGGCACGATAACGTTTGGATCGATTCGAAGACGCTTAAGGTGCTTAAATACGAGAAATATCGCGGAAATGGTCAGCTCAGGATAAGATACGTCAACAGTGATTTTCAGATGCTGGCGGGTAAGCTACCGATCGCGACCACCTCGACGATGTATAATCCCTCGGGCGAGAAGCTCGGGACGGTAAATTATAAAAATGTGAAAGCGAATGTGGGGCTCTCGGATTCGCTGTTTTCTATGAGCCAGAGGTAAATAAATGCAAGAAAAGCAAGCCTGTGAAGGCTGTGAAATGAAAGGATCCTGCTCCGGGGACAGCTGCCCTTCGGCGGAGCAGAATATCGAGCAGCTGCTCGAAAAGATGGAGCTCGAGAAGCAGCTTAAAAAGATAAAACATAAGATTCTCGTTCTCTCGGGCAAAGGCGGCGTGGGCAAGAGCACTGTATCGGCTAACCTTGCGATATCGCTTGCGCTCGCGGGAAAGCAGGTCGGGCTTATGGACGTTGATATACACGGCCCGAGCATTCCCAAGCTACTTAAGCTCGAAGACGCAACGCTGCAGTCGGATGGGGAAAAGATAATCCCGACTACAGTGGGGGATAATGTGAAGGTCGTATCGGTGGGGTTCATCCTGCCGAACCAGGATGATGCGGTGATATGGCGTGGGCCGATGAAGTATGCGCTGATCAAGCAATTCATCGCAGATGTGGATTGGGGTGAGCTCGATTACCTCGTGATCGATTTTCCTCCGGGAACAGGCGACGAGCCGCTTTCGGTGGCGCAGCTTATCCCCGATGCGGACGGCGCGGTGCTCGTGACTACCCCGCAGGACCTGGCAACGGCTGATGTGCGCAAGTCGATCAACTTCTGCCACAAGCTTAATTTAAAAGTGCTTGGCGTGATCGAGAATATGAGCGGGTTCGTCTGTCCGCACTGCGGTGAGCGCACTGATATATTCAAATCCGGCGGCGGTGAGAAAATGGCCGAGGAGATGGGAGTGCCGTTCCTTGGGAAGATCCCGATCGATCCGCACATAGTAGAAGCAAGCGACTCAGGCCTGCCGTATGTATATCACTACGCAAAGAGCGAAGCGGCGAAGGCTTTCGAGAAGGTGATTAAACCGCTGTTGGAGCTTTGATTAAGATAGCTGACAGCTATTCCTCTCGTCATAAATGCAGAAAATCCACCTGTTTTCATCTTGCGTCGCACGAATGTTTGGGAATATACTTTCTTGGTGGAAAATCCTGAGCAAGCGCACATATTGTTGGAGGAAGGCGCATTGTAAGCGCCGTATATTAAAATGACCCGCGAACATAAGTTCGAGATAATCGAGCATACGGCGGATTTTGGAGTCGTCGGTAAGGGAAGAACGATGGCGGATGCGTTCGAGAGCGTGGCTTATGGGATGTTTTCGATGGTCGCTGAGCTCGATAAGTATGAGTTGACTAAGCAGAAGAAAATAGTAGTTGTAGGTGAGGATGACATCACGCTGCTGGAGCGATTTCTCTCTTCGCTGATCGTGATGTTCGATGGCGATGCGCTTTTACCGCTGGATTTCGAGATCACTGAGATATCGATGGGCAGATTGACGTGCTGGGTATCGGTGAGGCCGATCGGGGATGATATCGAGTGGCTCGGGCCCACGATCAAAGCGGTCACTTATCACCAGATGGCGGTGGAAAACAAGGGCGGAGAGTGGATAGCGCGGGCGATATTCGACGTTTAGAGGAGAAGGAGCTATGGAGAGGGAGCTAAGCCCAAGACAGAGGCAAATTCTGCAGTATATTATGCAGCATACGGAGATGCACGGTTACCCGCCGACGGTGCGCGAGATCGGCGAGGCGGTTAGCCTGAGTTCGAGCTCGACGGTGCATGCGCACCTGAAGACTCTGGAGCAGGCTGGGCTGATCCGGCGGGATGCGGTGCTCACGCGCGCGATTCGCGTTGTGGCGGGGAACGTGGAAACCTATAAGCCCAAACGGGTCGTAAACCTTCCGGTGGTGGGGCGAGTGGCCGCGGGCAGGCCGATACTCGCGGTTGAAGATGTGGAAGAGAGCTTCCCGGTACCCAGGGACTTCATGACCGGTGGAGACGGATTTATGCTGCGGGTCAAAGGCGAGAGCATGATCGACGATGGGATTATGGACGGTGATTATGTGATCGTGCGGCGGCAGAGCGTGGCGGATAACGGCGATACGGTGGTTGCAATGGTGGAAGACGAAGCTACCGTGAAGAGGTTTTTCAAGGAAAGCGGACGTATAAGGCTTCAGCCCGCGAATACGACTATGGGCCCGATGTATTTCGAGAACGTGGAGATCATCGGGAAGGTCGTGGGGCTGGTCAGAAAAATGCAGTAGAACAAATGCTCAATTCTCGATGTTAAATGATCAATAGGAGAAGATGTTTTGGCTAAGGTTTCCAGTTCAGTTGAAATTGAGGGGCCGATCGAGCAGGTCTATGCTCTTGCTAAGGATATAGAATCGTTTCCCGAGTTCATGCCCGACCTTAAGAGCGTGAAGATTGTCGAACGCAGCGGGGATGGGAGCAGGATCGTCAGCGACTGGGTCGGGACTGTTAAGGAGTTCAAGCTCACGGTAAAATGGACCGAGGAAGATATTTGGGATGATGCGGCGAAGACCTGCGCGTTTACGCTCGTTAAGGGCGATTACAGCAAGTATGGCGGGTTCTGGCAGTTCATCGACCTCGGCGGCAGGACAAGGTTCGAATCGGAGATCGATGTTGAATATGATGTGCCGCTGATTGGGAACCTTATTAAGGGTCTGATTGCCAAGCTTATGAAGCAGAATATGGAGAGCATGCTCGCGGCGATCAAACAGAAAGTGGAGAATCCATGAGATATGATGTGCTGATCGTGGGGGCGGGTCCCGCCGGCATATTCGCGGCGCTGCAGTTCGCTAAAGAGAAGGGAATCAGTGTCTGCATCGTGGATAAAGGTCCGGATATCGATCAGCGCGACCGCAAGGCCGGAATCCTCAGCGGATGGGGAGGCGCCGGCGCTTTTTCCGACGGTAAAATCACCCTTTCACCGGAAGTTGGGGGGCAGTTAAATAACGTGCTCCCCGAGGAAGAAGTGCGCAAGCTGCTCAGGCAGATCGACCGGATGTGGCTCGATTACAGCGGTCCGCTCAGCCTTTATGGCACCGATTCGGACGAAGTCGCGGCGATCGACCGGCGCGCGCAGCTTGCGGGGTTGATGCTCGTTCATTCGGAGGTGCGGCACTTGGGCACGGAGATCTGCCCGATGGTGCTTACGCGGATGCGGGATTCGCTCCGGGAGAAGGTCGATGTGCGGATGAATACCTCGGTAAGCGAGCTGATGGTCGGCGACGGCAGAGTGCTCGGGGTGCGCACGGAGGCGGGCGAGGAGATCGAGGCGGAATATGTGATCGCGGCGCCGGGGAGAGTGGGAGCCGACTGGCTC
>Ga0207433_10001281_pt1 | contig 54580 bp, 67 predicted proteins | sample YelNatPaOPGAMG01_FD_187559 | JGI IMG/M metagenome (GOLD analysis project Ga0207433, IMG submission 187559) | Hot spring thermophilic microbial communities from Obsidian Pool, Yellowstone National Park, USA - OP-RAMG-01 (SPAdes) (version 3) | ecosystem: Environmental > Aquatic > Thermal springs...
CCCAAAGCTCTCTGGGATATAACCTTCAAGGGCTGGAACTTCCCTTAAGAGAAATACAGAACCGGTGCCCTCGGCTGCAAGAACTATTTTTACTTTATCAAGGAATAGGGTCTCAGGAAGAGCTACTCTTACGGTTGCAGTGCTTGTATTATAAATAAAAGCCAAATTAAGGTTCACTAATTCTTTGAAAGTAATTATGGTGTTCCCAACTCCATCAAGAAAATATGATTTAGTCAGATCAGTATCAAGGGTTTTAGTAGCCCTTATGTAAAGCCAATACAACGGTCTTGAACCTAAAGGTCTTTTAAAATTTCTAGGAATAGTTACATCAGCAGCCCAACTATCACTTGCTGAGGTTACTCGAAGTATTTCCTTTGCTTCTCTTATAACCGGTGTTAACTTCATTTTTTACCTCCTCAATATGTCCCTTCCCTAGAGTTTCAGCCTCTCGCGAGGGCCTCTAGGGAAGGGACACAGTTTATTCATTTATACTCACGAGGGCAATTCAAATCCAACCCTCGCGCAAGCAAACGGGTTGTATATGATGATACCTAGATGCTCGTAGCCCGTAAAGCCAAGAAGTAGGTTCCCCGGTTCGTCGGCAGGTATGACCTCCGTATCCGCCCTTATCGGCATCCAACCAAGATACTCAGGAGCACTAAGAACATAGGCATAATGAAGCCCTGTTGTTGGATCGGGCTTTATAAGCTGAGATATATAAAACCTGGTTCCAAACAAGGTTCCAAGATAACCTGTCGTCCTAACCTCCTGGCGAGCAAGCTCGTCTATCTGAGTCCATTCCCAGTTCCTCACGCTATAAGAGAGCGCCGGAGAACCAAGGATCTTATCCACATTAAGACGATGCTTCTCAACCTCATAAATGCACCTAGTAAGTATTTCCTTAGAAAGCGGTCCGGCTATCACATATTCAGCATTAGTTATAATAGAGGAGGTATGTATTGCAGCAAATATGGTTAAGTCTTCCCTAATACCCAGGCTCTGCATGAGTCTCTGCTTCGCCCTATCTATGACATTGAACTTTCTATATTTCAGCTCCTTAAACGGAATGTAAACTCTGGCCGCTATTTCAAGCTCTGGAATCATCGTTCTAGTTGACTTTGCTACTATCCTTCTAGAAGCACCGTCATCGGCAACAATTACTGCATCAAATTCTGCAATATCGTTGTCAAAATACATTGGAACGCCATCAGGATATGGCTCAACCACAAGTAATTGTCTACCTATCGGATAGTGATCTAGATAATAACGAACTGGGGTTGTTAAAGCAGCCGCAAGCTTTAACAGACCTGATCTATCAGGGGCCTGTAAAGCTGCGGTTATTGCGGCCTCCTTTATGAGACCCTCTTGCTTCTTCTCCGTAAGGGATTTTCCTTCTATCTTAGCCATTTTTATTTCCTCCTTTTACGATGTTACGACAAAGGTTCCAAGGAGTATCCTCAAAAATGTTCTACCGCCTACATTGGCTACATTTATTACCCTCGCGGGGTAAACACCTGCTCCGGTTGCTGGGCTCCACACAGCATAATTATTACCATCAGGACCGGTAACGCTAGCTACAGTAAGTATTGTCCAGGGAGTATAGGTTGCAGCAGTATCAAACGGCGCTACAATATCGTCTGAGTTTGTTCCAAAAGGAACCATTTCTTCAGCCCATTGAGTTTGCTGATAATAAGCACTCCAACCTTGGAATATGACAAGTTCGGCCGGAGGATATATAACTGTTACTTTTTGCAGCTTAGCGTTGGCAAAGTCATAACTATGATATGCTACTCCGATATAAGCAGCCAGATCAGTGGCGCCCTGTACTCTGACATCCTCGGCACCGTATACATAGAAGGGAGGAGCCTGATCTGGCCCCCACCCTCCATATGTTCCACTTCCGATTCCGACGGGAGAACCACCTACAAACCTGTAATCGACACTATCAGGAGGTACGATGTTATATTCTCCCATTTTCCATATATATGTTGCGCTTCTTTCTATCATTTGTTTTACCTCCTACATTTTTTGCTCTTTTAAGCTTCTAACACACATCATTTTCTCCTTAAAAAGTTTCTTCTTCTTAACCTAGCGAATACCATCCATAAAAAGATCAGTAAGATCTATCTCAGTGCCATGATTAGGGATTTCAATTTTACTGTCAGTTTCTTCTATATTCTCTATAAAATTAGCAATTCTCTCAAGTTCTGGTTCCGTATAAGTAGCTAAAACATTCTTTTGCTCGCCAATCTCAGCGCTCGTAAAAACCTTCTTTCTAAGCCCAGCATTGATAATTCTACCTATCAGAGCCTCCTTAGAAGAGGTCTTAGTTTCCCAAGAAACAACCGGCTTCTTTTTAGGTTGCTCAGGAAGTTCACCGCTAAATGTTACGGGCTTTCTCGTTCTTTCCCTTTTCTCAGGTTCCTGAGCTATAGTAACATCTGAATTTTTCTTCGCTCTAAGCTTTCTTAACGCCTCTGCTACCTTTCTTTTTATGCTGGCTTCGGCAAATTGGCTACTTCTATAGAGATCAGAGCCCTCACCTTCCTCAGCTGAGGTATAGCGTGTCTTAGGTCTATCAGTAGTTCTATATATAGTTTTAGGCGATGGAGGGCCGTATTTCCTACCAAGCACTTCCAGTGCTTTGCCCAATTCTCTAAGGGCTTCAGCTAGCTCTTTTGTTCCTTCTATTTTCATTTATTTTGCCTCCTTTTATATTTTTGCATAAGTTTTTATTTTTTACTCCTTTATGTTCTCCATGAAAAATTGCTCTAGGTTGCCAATTAAAGGATCTTTGAAGGTTGTAGTCATTCTAGGCACTATCTCAGATGTAGGCTTTTTTGAATTTTTTCTTACTCTTTCTTGATGTAATGTATTTATTTTTTCTATTACTTTGTGTTTCATATATCTTCTCTTCAACTCCTCTAAATAACTTTCAACTTTTGCCATTGCTTTTTCTCCTTCTTTGGTTTCCTCAACTACCTCAGCATTTGCTGCTGGCCAAACATTTTCATAAGTTTTTCTTATCGCTATTTCAAAATCCTCCCCATCTTGAATCAAATGTTCCAAATATTCATAAACATCTGAAGCAAAACTGTTTTCCTGAGTTGCCAACTTTCTTACTTCACTAACCAACTCCGGGGGCAATATTTTAATTTTATCAGGCAGCTTTTCATCGTGAGCTCGATCCAATACTTTTTCCTTCTCTACTTTAGGGCTTTTTTCCCAATTCTTGACAGGTTCACCCTTAAAATCTCTTTCTTTATTTGGCGCTAAAGGCATTTTAGAAGGATGCTTAACAGGTTCTTCAGGATTAACTGATATTTTGCGCCTCATGCTTACCTCCTACAATTTTAACAAAGAAGCTAATTTAGCAAACAACCTTTTGGTTTGAGGCTCTACTTTGGTACTATATTTGTAAATAACCGCTAAGGCAGGTTCAATACCTTGTTCAAGCGCTGAGTTCAATTCTTCGAAGAAATTTTTTGAAAGTTCAGAAGAAATGCTATTATCAATACTATCAATTAATCTACTTAGATCAATCTTTGAAACGCTAGCTATTATCTGGATCACTTTAGCTTTAGGATCGGCGCCTTCGCCACCTGCTTTACCACCTAAATGCAGAGGAACTATAATACTATCCTCAAAAAAAGAGACTTCATGGCAGATTTCATAAACTAGCCTTTTTTCTCCATTAGCAAGCGCGATCTTTTCCATTTTGTGATTTTTTACATGATCACAATACTCCTCTTCGGTTTCAGCTACATTACCACAAATTGAACAGATAGTATATCTGGTTAAGGCCCCCATGCTGGTGTCTGTTATCTTGCCTTCGATTATTAATTGAATTAACCCGGGGTGGATCTTTTCGGCTAATTCCTTATCAATTGCTAGAATGTTTTCTACAAAAGCGCCTATCTTTTTGGTGTTATCCCAGGGAACATATTTACTTGTTAGAACATGTCCGATAATGAGGTCGTCTTTATGGTCAATTGAAACTCTTTGGCCAATAAATGTTTTGTAATTTTCAGCAAGCTCTTTTTCGGGAAAATAATCACCGTTGCCATTAGGCCCCCAATATTCCCCGCTAGAAACAGAGTGGTTTCTTATGTATAAATACTTATCAGTATCAAGCTCATATATTGCTGCAATTTTTATAAAAGCGTTATAGCCTACTAGGCGTCTTAAGCTTACAGGGTTGGTTGCAACCCCTGCTATTTTAGCGGAACCAAACTTTATTATCATGGCTCGTATAAGAATACAGGTTTTTGTTCAACTAAAATAGTTGCCCAAGGGTTCAGAAGATAGTCTTCGGAAAAGTCTTTTTCTTCATATTCCTTAGCACCTACTATTTCAAAGCTATTTTCACTAGAAAACTTAGCAGAACCCTTTTGAGCTCTCCAATATTCTTTAGCAGCTTTCAGGGCCTTTTCTTCAGAAATTGTTTCTACTGTTATAATCTCATTGTCAGGTAGCTTCACTTCAAAAATCTTTACTCCGAATACCCTTTTTACAGGTTTAACCATACAAGCAATAACAGATATGTTTCCATTTTCTCTTTTGGTTATTTTAACAGGCAAAGAAGCTTTATAATCTATGTCGTCGGCCATACTTTCAACATGATACACTCCTTTATCATTTTCAAGCGAAACCGAAGAGACAACAACCGGAACATCTACTTGATCAAATTCCCTTTGTATGATTCTCATAATTACTTGTTCATCATTTGGTTTAAGCCCTATATTAGGACCTTTAATAGAACTTACAAATTTATGTAGAAGGTTTGTCTTTTCTGCAATTTTTTCATATTCTATTTCAACAACCTTTTCAGTGTTGATTTCTTTTTCAATAGGTATAACATTGCTTAAAATCTTTTTAGCTTCTAGATCGGGAAACTTAGAACCTAATCTTTTCAGAACAGCATAAGCAGCATAATAAGGCGAAGAAGCCCTTATTCTATGCTTGCCTTGGTAAAAAATCTCATATTCAGGTAAAAATACTAATTCAGGAAGCTGATAAGAAGCAGAATAACTACCTGTTTTGCTTACAGATACGGAAACAGGGATTATTAGCTCTTTGCCATTAATTCTCACTAGACAGCCTTTTAATTCAGGAAGATACCTTATATCCTCGGTTTCTACACCAAGGTCGCTTAACTCGTTCTTTATAGCAGCCGTAATCTTCTCTTCTATTTCTTTGAGTGTAGCTAATAAATTTATCATGCTACTCACCTCCCAAATCTTCTAAGCCAAAGTTAAGTTTTAAGGCTTCAGGTTCAACAACAGGTGCATTTTCTATTTGTATATCAGGGAAAATTTGTTTAAGGCTTTTTAGTTCAGCTTCGTATACTGAGGTCGGAATTAGTCCTTGCCTAAACTTACCTTCTATTTCCAAAAATAGCTGTATTTTGTCTAGGTAAAACTTAAAGAGGGTTCTTTTCTGCTTTAATTCTTCAAGATAACTCTTTTCCTCTTTTAATTCCTTTTCTTGCGTCTCTTTCATTATTGGATCTGCAGCTTCAACAGCAAATTTCTTTAATTGAGAGACCCTGGTTTCTATAGAAGCTATTTTCAGCTCCAATTCCTGGAGCTGTTTCTGATATTTTGCCCTCAAGGTGTATAAGTTCATTCTTTTTCCTCCTTTTGAGAAAATTTATCATATAAATCTTTCCTTTCTTTTTCAGGGTTCCTCTTAATAGCAGCAAGTATCCGATTGTAATACTCAGAATCACTTAATATTTTTTTGAGTTGTTCTCCATTTAATCTACTGGCTATAGCCTGAATATACGGATTATTTATTTTTAAAGCTTCAGCAGCCGCTTCGGCTTTTCCATGCATCCCTCTAGAAATAAGTCCAAACTTAGCAGACTCAGGAATAGAACCTTCGACTTCTTTCACTATTTCTTCGGTTTCCTTAGCGCCTAAAATCTCAGAGGCTCCTTCTATTATCTCTTTCGCATTTTCTTTCATAATTTCTTTATAAGAGCTCAATTCTGGAATTCCTGTTATAGAAGCAGGCTTAGGAACTGATTTAAGTCCTAATTCCATCTCTCTTTTCTTGAATTCTCTAAACGCGGGATCAAGTATAGTACCTGCTTCTCTTTCTAAGGCTTCCTGGATATATTCTATATCATAACCTATTATTTCAGAAATAATTTCCATAGGAATATCCCCCCGCTGTCTCAGCTGCATAATCAGATTTCTATAAGATTGATCATCCATCAGATCGGCTTTATGGCGCCATTCAAAATCCGGTATAACAGGAACCCTTTCAGCATAAGGTTTCCTTACCCTAGTTTCACCACCTGAGGTTTCATAAAACTCGTTTGCTAATGCAATAGGTAAAAAGAATTTTTCTTTCCAAACTCTTTCAAGTTTCGCCCTCACGGCTAGATATTTCGACATCAAGGTTCTATACCCTATGCTAGCAGTTGCGTAAGTGGGACCTTCACCATGAATCATAGCTTTGTTAAGGAACAATCCTGCGAGTATTCTTTTTTCTACCCAATCGTATTCTGTTTGAAGATTAGGCCACTTTCCAGAGGCCCCTACTATATCAACAGAAGTTAATCCGTGAGTAACAAGTGTAAACTGTGGCTGATTTTCTGCTTCCAGAAGCATTCTTCTAAAATCTTCAAGCTGTTGTTCATCTGGTATATAATTAGAATCTCCTATTTTCCATATTTCCTTAGGCGAAATCCATCTGTCAGCAATTGCATACATTGATTCCATTATTTTACTCTCATATATCAATTCTCTAAACACTCTAAGTACTATAGAAGTTCCTCTTTCATCATAGGGGCATGTTTTTCTCATCATTACCATCAAATTTTGAGGATTAAGTTCTAGATTTCTACCTTCTGTAAGCGCAACTGTTATTTCACTTGGAAGTTGTTTTAGAAGCTCTGAACTTGTATGTTTCAGTAATTCCATGTCTATTAGATATTCATACTTGAATTGTTCCTCTTCTTCCGTTGTTAAAGGAATCATTTTCACCCTAACCCTTTCAGGAATCAGGATTTCAGCTTTAGTAAAGGTTCCAAACTGATCTGACCAATTTAAGTGAACAAATACTTCCCCTAAAAGCCAATATTCTCTAAGCATATCAAACATTAAAGAAGCTGCTCCAATGTGTTCAAGGGTTTCTTCATAAAAAGCCTTTATTACCGGATCTCTAACATTTTTCAGTTCAAAGCTCGAGAGAGGAAGCTCAGCATGTAAATCAACTGCAGTTCCAACTAGCGAGTGAAATGTATCGTAATATCTTATCTGGCTATTAAGGGTTGCTCTATCCCAGGGAATAAAAAAGTGAACAAAACTCAGTAATGGTGTAAACCACCTAGGAGGATAATATGCCATACCCCCCGTTGCTGCAGTCTTTATTATTGGCCCGTAGGGGCTTTCAGCGGCAATAGGGTTAGGAAGTTTCTTCTTTGTAGGCATTAGCGGAGCTCAAAAGCTATTTTAACTTCGGGACGCCAAACAAGTATATTAACTTTCACATGAAAAAGTATAAAACATTTCACTGGAGAACTCGTCCAACCAACTAGTTTATAATCCGGCGGAAGCTCTCCTGAGATTATAATTTCGCCTGAAAAAATTCCATAACTCCACTTTTGGGTTTTATACTCTATTTCCATGGTTTTACCTCCTAAAATATCTTCTTCTTAGAGAATAACACCTACTTGAAGTTTTAGTTGAAGTTTCACCTTTGTCTCTTCTTTTAGCTTTTTCAGGATCATTTATACCTCTTTCAATCCATTTTTCGGCTTCTTCACGGCTAAATCCAGCTTCAAGCCATTGATTAGCTTCTTCGGGGTTTACTCCTATAAATTTCCAATTCCAGGCTTCTTCCGGATCAAAAATTCCAGCCTCCTCACGCCAGCTCTCAGCTTCTTCTGGGGTAAAACCGAAATCAAACCAATCTTCGGCATCTAAAAAACTAAATCCAAAATCAAGCCATTTCTCAGCCTCTTTTGGATCTCTAATTCCGGCATCGAACCACTTTATAGCATCTTTAAGCTTAAATCCTCTTTCAATCCACTTTCTAGCCATTTCAGGGCTAAAACCTTCTTCAACCCATTCATCTATATTCTCAGCTCTTCTATATAACCCAGCTTCTCTAGGATTTCCCATTCCTTCCAGTTCTCTTGCAGCTTCTCTAAGAAGTCTAGCTATCCTTTTTATGTTTGCTCTCACGGTTTTACCTCCTAATAAATGAGATTATCCTCTTACATTTAGTTTAACTTGGGGTTTTTCTCTTTATCATAGAGTTTACAACAATTTATCTAAATAAGCTTTTATTCAAGCTTTTCATATTCTTCTAATGAATCTTCAAAATCACGAATCAAATCAAGTACTTTCTTGAGGTCCTCTTCCATTCCTCTACAGAAAGATTTTAGATCCCCTATAAGGTCCTTATACCAGTTTTCTTCGAGGCCCACCGTAAATTCTGCCGCGGTCCATAAGAGCTCTATGATGTTCATTGCAGTTAGCTCGCCGTCTGCCTCTAGGTTTCTCATTTCTTCTATTGCGTCCTCTATATCGGCTAAAACAGGGTAGTTTATAGCAATGACAATTCCGTCGTCCGTTTCATGCCGCACACTTACACTTTTTGGACCTACCACCTGCTCTATGTTATCCAGTAGTTTATCTATAAGCTTTAAAATATTTGAGTATATGTAATTGAACCTCTTATCCACTTCCTCGAGCTTAGGTTCCTCAGATTCCGTCCAAACTTCTTCCTCTACCGCCATATAAAGCTCTTTATAATCTATAGGAACAAGTATAAGAAACTGCCCCCATTGACGGTCATATTTAAAATTATAACCATATTCATCATAATAATCCAATATCTTTTCAAAACTGTCATAGTATATTTTTTCGAATTCTTCAAGAAATGCTTCAGTCTTTTCGTTTTGGATTTCTAGGTTATCTGAATCGGATTTAAATTCTCCTATTTTTCTTGAAGGTATTGTCCTTCGTTTATAAGTCTCATTTTCTAACTCCTTCGCGGCTTCTCTCAAAAGCCTAGCTATTCTTTTTATGTTTTCTTTCACGGTTTTACCTCCTAATAAATCTATCCAATTCTTTGTTCTTGGGAATATTTCTCTCCCTCTGTCTCCAGGGTATTTAGGAGAAACATCCTCATAGTAAAAGGGATCTGTAAAGGGAACATGTCTCATATCTCTATATCTACCTTCAAACCATTTAGTCTGAGAAACCGGTTCAACAATCGGTGGTACTTTTCTTTGAACAATATCATAATCATTTCTGGAAGGATTAGCATCTCCTATTTCGTATTGAGGCCTTCGTTTAACTAGATAAACTAACCTTTCAAGTGGATGTTTCCTGATTCTTTTTTTATCTGTTCTGCTCACTGCTATTATTCACTTTTTATATTTTTTATCACAGAATCCACAATTTCCTGCCAGTACTCCCTATCCGACAACAAAGATTCAAAATCATGGATCAAATCAAATACTTTCCTGTAATCCTCTTCTGCTCTTGCACAATAAGATTTTAGCTGCTTTATAAGCTCTTCATACCAGTTTTCTTTGTGACCCACAAAGAGTTTTGGCCACATCTGTAAGGTATCCATGATATTTGTTGCAGTCAGCTCACCTTCATCCTTCAATTCGTCCAACACCTCTATTACCTCATATATACTGACTATTTCGTAGGCATTTATGACAAGGGTAAAGCTCATGGGAGTATCTTCCATTATTTTTATGCTGTAGCCTAGCGTTTGTTCTATATTTTTTATCAATTCCTCTATATACCACGACAATGTCATATCTATTTCTTCGTATATTGCATTTTCGGTTTCGCTGTCGATATCATCGGGTATTTCACAGTCTGGGTCCGTAGAAATGGATATATAGAACCTTCCTGAGTCATAATCATAGTATTTTTTTACTTCTTTTACATCCCCAAAACTCTGGTTATATATTCTCTTAAATTCTTCAAGAAATGCTTCAGTTTTTTCATTTTGGATATCTAAATCTTCTATATCAGAATCAAATTCTCCTGTTTTTCTTGATAGTACTACCTTTCTTCTAGAAGCTTCATTTTCTAACTCTTTTGCAGCTTCTCTGAGAAGCCTAGCTGTTCTTCTTATGTTTTCTCTCATGGTTTTATCTCCTAAAATACCTTCTTCTTAGAGAATAACGCCTACTTGAGGTTTTAGTTGGGGTTTCGCCCCTGTTCCTTCTTGTTCTAGCCTCTTCCGGAACGGTTACGCCAGCTTCAATCCATTGCTTGGCTTCTTCAGGGCCAAATCCGGCATCAATCCATTCTTTAGCTACTTCGGCATGGTATACTCCTGCTTTACGCCACCGCATTACTTCTTCCGGATCGAAAATTCCAGCCACATCACGCCACAGCACGGCTCCGGCTGTGCCAAAGCCATGTTCCTGCCATTCCCTGGCTTCTTCAGCAGAAAATCCGCGTTGCATCCACAATTTAGCTTGTGCAGGAGTAAATCTTACTTCATACCACTCTTCGGCCTCTTCGGGGGTAAAACCTGCTTTGAGCCATTCATCTATTGTTGGAAATTCGCCCCTGTCTCTTCTTCTTGCGGCTTCTTCAGGATCTCTTATTCCGCTGTGAATCCATTCTAGGGCTTCTTTAAAATCTTCAAACCCAGCATCGAGCCAAGCTCTAACCTCTTCAGGGCCTCCCACGACTTTCCAAAGCCAGGCTTCTACTGGTTCAGAAAATCCAGCTATATCACGCCACCGCGCTGCCTCTTCAGGAGTAAATTGAAATACATCAAAAGCCCACCTTTTTGCTTCTTCGGAAGTAAAACCTGCTTCGAGCCATTCATCTATATTCTCAGCCCTTCTATATAGCATAGCCTTTCTGGGAAAAGATGGATTTCCCATTTCTTCCAGCTCCCTTGCGGCTTCTTCAAGAAGTCTAGCTATCCTTCTTATGTTTTCTCTCACGGTTTTATCTCCTAAAATACCTTCTTCTTAGAGAATAACGCCTACTTTTGGACTGTCTTAGGGCCTCCTCAGGGTCAGTAACCCCTCTCTCTATCCATTCTACGGCATCTTCAAATTGAAATCCACTTTCAATCCACTCCTCAGCCTCTTTTGGATCTCTAACTCCGACACTGAGCCACTTTCTAGCTTCTTCAAGTTCAAATTCTCTTTCCATCCACCTCTCAGCCTCTTCTATATCCATAATTCCAGCACTGTACCACTTTTTAACATCTTTAGGTCTAAATCCTTTTTCAATCCACCTCTCGGCCTCTTCTGGAGTCCCAACTCCAGAATTGAGCCACCTTATAGCATCTTTAGGTTCAAATCCTCTTTCAATCCACCTTACAGCTTCTGTAGGTCTAAATCCTCTTTCAATCCACTCTATAAACACTTCTGGATCCCCAATTCCGACGCTTAAGCACCTTTTGACATCTTCAAAACTGAATCCCAAATCAATCCACTTCTCAACCTCTTCTGGAGTCCCAATTCCGGCGAAGTTGCGCCACTTTACAGCTTCTTCAAGTTCAAATCCACTTTCAAGCCATCTTTTAGCTTCTTCGGGGGTAAAATCTTCTCCGAGCCATTCATCTATATTCTCAGCCCTTCTATATAGCATAGCCTTTCTGGGAAAAGATGGATTTCCCATTTCTTCCAGCTCCCTTGCGGCTTCTTCAAGAAGTCTAGCTATCCTTCTTATGTTTTCTCTCACGGTTTTATCTCCTATCCTTCTCATGTTTTCTCTCATGGTTTTATCTCCTTTGTGTTTAAAATACTTCATCCTTTTCAAAGCCCTTTCGGCTTCCTCTTTGGTTTTATAAGACTGCAGAATTTCCCCTGTTTCGTGATCCCGGATTGTCCAAGGAGCAGGTTCTCCCTTGGAGTTTTTATGACCCGGGGTGTATTGAATATATGCTTCCTTAATCATCTCAAAATTTCTCCTTGTTTAATAGGGTTTTCAAGTTGTTGCTGCGTTTTATTGAAATGATTACTAGGAAAACCACACCAAACAGAAGAACCTACTATACTCATAATTATAATTCCAACAATTCTTATGATCCAAGCGCCCCATTCTTTATATGCATCCCATTTCTTTATCTTTAATTTGTTATTAGTTGCGCATAACTCCTCTACTATTTTTTCTAACTCTTCTTGTCGCTTTTGGAGACCTTTACCTCCATTGCCAAATATCTGAACTCTCATGTAAGTAATTTGATCCTTCAAACCATTTACTTCGTCTTCTATAGCATTAAGTCGGTTATTAAACTGCTCAAAGAAACTCTCTAACTTAGTATCAAGCTTCCCCTCCAATTTATCTAATCTGTCTAAGATAAGCTGAGTAAAATCTATCGAGGTTTTCATAGAGAAGCTTCCTTTTTTATACAATAGTATCTAAATTCTCCTTTAGGCTCTTTTCAACCCAATTGATAGTTTCAACCTCATATTCCCTGGATTTTCCATTAACTTCTATCAAGGCTACAAACCTTAGGTGAAGTTCATCAATTTCCTCAACTGATTCCACTTCTTTAGGAGTAGTTTTAATATCTAGTATACGAACACTCTTAAGGACACACTTGTTATCAAAATGTTTTTTGACAAATTCCCTTATAAACCAATTAATAACTGTCTCAAAAGCCAAAATACTCAGTTGTTCGTCTAAATCCCTAAACAGTTCAATATCTTCTTTTTCGGCTATCTTGTATCTAAAATATGTCGAGCCAACCTGAACTATACCACGCTTATCGGTTTCGGCAAATACCTCAAAACCCTCTTCTTTAAGCTGAGAAATAGTTTCATAATGCGCCCTGATTTTATCAGCAAACTTACTTTCAAGTAACGAATGTATTAAAGTCGCTTTAGGATATCTTTCCCATTTGTCGAAGTATACAATATCGCCTTCAAATTCACAACCTAAAATCTGTTCTAGCTCTCGTTTAAGCTGCTCATAATCCTCTTTACTAACTACATACTCATTCTCAGGTTCAACAATTAGATCGAATTCTTTTGCAATCTGTTTTTCTAGTTCTTGAACAATGCCATACAACCCAGGAAATCCCAAAATCTCAGATACATATTGTCCAACTGGCAATGAATACCTCATACTCATTCGTAAAGTTTGCTAGCTAACCTTGTTATAATTTCAAATCCCTGTTTTTTAACCAACTGAGGCGTTATACCTCTACTTGCCATATTTTCGAGAACGGGTTCCGGTAAAGCCTCTGCAAGCTGTCCAGAAGTTAACTTCTCAATAAGAAGCTCAACTATCAGAGGTGCTATCCTTTGATCCGTAAATATCTCCTTAAGAAATTGTTGGCTAATAGTAGTTCCCATTTCAGGAGCGGCCGGAGTTTCAATAGGAGCTTCTGTTTTTTCGGGGATTTGAATTGCAGGTTCGGTAACTTCAATCTCAGGCGCTTCTTCAGGTTCTTCGGCGGGCGCTTTCGCTGTAGGAGGCGTTGCACCCGGGGCCTGAGCTGGTGTACCACCCATTCCGATAGCGGGGGTTCCAGCAAAATCCTGAGCTATTTTTCTGGAAGCTGTTGGGCGCTGTAAATAGTCCTTATGTATCTTTCTTCTTGTCCCTGTTTGATCTACAACTATTGCAACGCCAGAAGTATCTATACTCTCAACAGTATAAGTTTCCCCAGTTTGCTTATTTGTAGCAACTTCACCTGGAGCAAGCTCTTGAGAGTATTTTTCCAGGCTGGCCTCTTTGTCCAGCTCAGTTATATACTCATCTATTTCTTCAGGATTCAGTCTAAGATTTTCATCCATTTCAAGTTCCTCTTCCATATTTTATCTCCTTTTCAATTCTCTAAGGGCTTCCTGCAAAAGCATGGCAACCCTATTCAGCCTAACCTCTTCTGTTTTTGCATATCTTCTTCTCGAAGCCGTAATAGGTTCGGCAGATGCAAGAGATAATGCGTCTTCTAGCTCCTTATAGGCTTCTTCTACTACCTTTTCTGTATGCGTTAGATCAAAAATGAAATCCTTAACCTTTTGAACAAAGCTTCTGAACTTCTCCCCTAAGTTAGATATGAACTCTCTAAAACCAGCATATCTTCTACGCGCGGGTCTTCTATACGCGGGTCTTCTAAAGCTTTCCTCTTTTACTTTTAGTTCAACTTGTTCTATTTTTGATACTTCAGTAGCTTCTTCTAGTTCTTTTATCAAGTTGTCAAATTCCTCCATGTATCTTACATACATTTCAAGATTTGTACCGACTTCTCTAAGAACCTTTTCAAGATACTTTCTAACAGCTTCAATTAAAACCTCCTTTTTTACAGGAGAACGGCGTTCAAAAAATCTCACAATTAAAGATACGCCCTTGCTAAGCCCTTTAGCAATAAACCTGAACTTATGCTTAGCAGCTTCTAACATTTTTTCTGCTTCTTGAATATTTTCAACATTTTTTCTAACACGCGCTCCGTATTCCTTTTCAGCGTATTCTGTTACTTCATCTATAAGAGGTTTTGCTTCCCTTCTTAATTTTTCTATTTCTTTATTTAACTCAGTAATCTTGGCATATAAATCGCGTACTCTCGCTGCTGCGTTTCTTATATCGTCAGGAAGTTCTTCTATATACATTTCCAAGGTAGGATATTCTTCTTTGCCTATTACTCTTCTTGCTATGTTTCTCATGTTATACCTCCTCAAAGTCCTTGCCTTCTGTCAATTGACAAAGAAACTGCATATCTTCCTTTGCCATATCAGATACAAGCGTAAGCTTGCCATTTTTGCTTAATTCCAAACAAACACATCTGCCTCTATCCTCAAAATATATTATCTCAGAACCATTTTTAGCAGGCAATGTCCATAACATATTCGGGTTATAACCTAAAGCTTCAATTTTTTTCAAAAGCTTCTCCTCTTCCTCAAAACTTTCCACAATCTTTACTCTCCTTATAACTTTAGTCATGATCTATTCCTCCAAAAGCTGCTTTCCTCTTAAAACAAACCTTCTACCATTGGTTTCAAACACTTTCCAACCCTCCAGGGTTTCATAAACTTCAGCCTTTGCTAAATCCTTTATTTTTTCCTTGATTTCTTCTTCTGTAAAACCTTGAGTTTCCAAAACAGCTCTTAATTCCACTGTATCTATTTCGTTCTTATCTAGCTTTCGTTTTATTTGAAATTCTTTTCTTGGACTAGATTCAGGACTCCATATTTGGGTTTGGAATTCTTCATATTTCTGCAATTGATCAGCGGGCAAAACATCTCTGGAACCATCATCCCATAAAACCTGAGCGAATTCTTGAGCCATTTTATGATCTGTCCACATCGCTTCTACTATACCTGTAAGTTTCGGTCTAGATTTATGAATAACTTTTTCTCCTATTTCAAACCAAATAGGAGTTCGAGAAATTCTCCACTGCGTCATGGTATTCTCCTATACCTTCTTCTGCGTAAGGTTGAAGATCTTTTTATCGGTTCTCCAAAGCTTTCTTTCATTTTTTCTCCACCCGGGAAATCCTCAGGATGATACCACAAACCTCCGCAAAAGCTTTCCGGATCATCTGCAAAACTTTTTGCCCTTTCTATACAGCGTTTCCACCATTTCTTAGGAGGACGCCTATCCTCAGGCGCAGTCATACGCAAAGAAGCTTCGCGAAATTCTTCTCTAATAGGTTCGCCTGTAGACATTATCTCTTTTCGCCTTTCCTTGCTATAATGTTCCCAGCTGAATGGCGACCAATAGGCTATATCATCTTCAATATACTCGCCGACTGTATCAGGATAGCGAACAAGTAAATTTTTTACTTCCCAGTGTCCGCTGGGATGAAGCCTTATCCAACACTCCGCATACAGGAAACGCCTACCTAACCACTCTAATATTCCTTCCAAAACAATCGTATCCCCTTTCCATATTCTATCGCCGTCGTACACTTCCTCCACAATAAATTTACCATTTTCTTCTGGAAGATCAACTGGTATAGCATTCCCTAAATCTATTAACTTGTCCGCTATTTCTCTCTTCGTTAGACCCTTGAATTCCTCTTCTAGTTGTCCCCTTTTAACAACATATATCTTATTCAGTTCCTCAGCAGCTTTTCTAAGAAGCCTAGCTGCTTTTCTTATATTTTCTCTCATGGTTTTACCTCCTAAAATATCTCTTTCTCTGAGAATATCTTCTACTTGAAATCTTAGTTGGAGTTTCTCCTCTATCTCTTCTTTCTTCGGCCTCAAAAGGATCACTTATTCCGGCTTTGATCCATGCTTTTGCTTCCTCTGGAGTAAAACCACAACGAACCCAATTTAAGATATCTCTAGGATCACTAACAATATCTTCAAACTCTCGAATTACCTCTTCTGCTTCTTCAGGAGAAAAACCATAATTCCACCAATCAGCTGCAATTGTAGGATCGATAAAGTTTTCCAAAACCTGGCCCCAAGCTTTAGCTTCCTCTGGTTCAAACGCAAATTCAACCCATGAACTAGCCAAGTAAGGATCATCAAAACCAGCTTTACGCCAAGCCTTAGCTTCCTCGGCCTTAAATCCTGATTCAATCCAATCTTTAGCTTCTTTAGAAGTAAATCCAAACGCTTTCCAATCTTTAAGTTCAGACTTGATTATTTCTTTAGCTTCTTCTCTAGTATATCCGCGTTCTTCCCACATATCCAGAATAAGTTTTTCAGGGTCTAAATCAAAAACCTCTTCAGCAGCCCTTTTAGAGGGGAGCAGAACAGTTTTATAGGAACTTTCCAGTTCCTCAGCGGCTTCTCTGAGAAGCCTAGCTACCCTTCTTATGTTTGCTCTCATGGTTTTATCTCCTATCCTTCTTATGTTTTCTCTCATGGTTTTATCTCCTATGTTCATATTTTTTCAAATTTTAATGTATAATCACCATCAGCGTGATATATTTCTACTAAATATCCCATAAGTTCTTTCTCAGGAACATCATCATAAACCCAATCTTTTTCAGAAGTTTTCAAAAGCTTATGCCTAAATTCTATATCTGGTTCGGGAATCCAATCAATTGTTGGTTCCAACAGAATCTGAGCAGCGCCAAGTTCACGCGCAAGGGGCTTAAGAAGATTATCAACCCTTGACCAATTCCATAGACCACTCCATACTTCCTTAGGAAACTTATCTTTATTTTCTAAAAATTTTTGCCACATTCTTTTAATCAAATTTCTTATTTCTTCTATCCTAGCCTCATTGAAAGCAATTGTTTGTCTAGAGGCCTCCAGTTCCTCAGCGGCTTCTCTGAGAAGCCTAGCTGTTCTTCTTATGTTTTCTCTCACGGTTTTACCTCCTAAGTTTCTATTTAGAGTTTTAGCAGCTCTTTTAATAAGCTTTGTAGCCTCCATAACTAGCTTAACCCATGCAACATCTTCATATTCGGGAAGCACCAATGCTTCATAAGGTTCTAAACCTCGTTCTAATGCTTCTAAAGCCTCTTCGGCATATAAACGCCAACCACTATTATACCATTTGTAAGCTTCAACAGGGTCATTCCAACCATGCTCAAACCAATATTTAGCATGAAAAGGGTTCCTCCAACCAGCAGAATACCATTTAAACGCCTCTAATGGCCCTATTAAATACCAAATATGATACCAAGCTCTGGCTATTTCCGGCTCTCTCCAACCAGCAGAATACCATTTTTTAGCAGAATAGGGGAACCAATCTTTCTCAGACCATTCCCGGGCAATATCTTCATTTTTCCAACCGGCCTTTTTCCATTTTTTCCAATCAAATTCAAAAATCGAGCTTTCAAATTCCTCAAATTCTGGTTCTGACTCAGGGAATTCCTCTACTTCCATATCAGAAAGCTCCTTTCATGTAGGCTATAATAGCTTTCCTTGAAAGTTCAATTATTTCTTCATACATGTCTAACTCTTCATCATCTATTTCTAATTCCAAAGCAGGATTCAATTCGTCAAGTAAATCAGGAACTCTATTTTCATATAAACCTTTGAACGATTTACCTTTTTCTTTTCTTTTTTCCTTAATCTCTTCTCTCCTAAGCTCGAGAAGTTTAAGCCCTTGGAGGAGAAAATCCTCAAAAGTATCTGTTACGGGATTCCATTTTCCTTTCTCAAATATTTTCTCAGCGCCCATAGCACAAGCATCTACAAAGTTATTCTGCATTTCTTCTATAAACCTTTTAGGATCGAAATTCCAATTTCCTCCTTCTGCTTTTAAATATTCCAGAATAGTTTTATATCCAGCTTCTTCTGCTTCTTTTTTAAGCGCTTCGTATTCCTCTTTAAGCATAATCAATCTAACCTCTTGCGGCTTCTCTGAGCCGCCTAGCTATCCTTCTTATGTTTTCCCTTTTTGAGGTTTTATCTTCCAAGATATCTTCTTATCCTATCTGTCTTCTATTCTCTCCATCTTAACCCCTTTAACTAACTTCACTGAGAACCGCCTCAAGGCCTTTGAAAAGCTCTATGGCTTTCCCTTGCCCGTGTATTAACATAAATTCTCTCTATTTCTTCAGAAACCGCACTGATAGACATGGGCAAGCTCAGCACCTTGGATAGCTCGCCCACTATTTGGTTGTACCTGTCGTTACCCACAGGCCTCAGATCAAAGTAAACTACGGGGGTCTCATCCGGGAGAATCCCGTGAATCTGTGCTTCTCTTGGGTCTTCTATCTCTACAATACCAAATAGAGGATAAAACAATGGCCTAGAGTTTATATCCAATGAACACTCTAGGACAACCTCCATGGAACTGACAAGATTATCAACCATAGTTTTAAAATCACCATCCAGAGAGAAGAAAACTTCTGTGTACATTTTTGGATTTCTGTATCTCTTCATGGCTTCGTCTCCATAAGCTTCATTAGGGGATGTTCCTTCTAGCTTTCCTTGCCTTAGCCTCTTCGGGACCCATACCAGCATTAATCCACGCCTTAGCCTCTTCGGGACCCATACCAGCATTAATCCACTTCTCAGCTTCAAAGGGATCAGAAATTCCTATCTCAATCCACTTTCGGACCTGGGCTGGACTCTGGCCCCGGTAGGCCCAGGTTATGGCATCACCATGATCCGTTACCCCGGCGGCAATCCACTCTAGGGCCTCTTGGGGACTAAACTCCATATACCTCCAGCCCCAGGCCTTCCCAGCACAAAACCCCGCATCACGCCACTCTATTGCCTCCTCCAGAGTAAACTCGGCACCAATCCAGTCGTAGGCCTCCTCAAGCGAAAATCCGTGATCGGTCCATTCATTAAGTTCCTCTGGGTCTTTAACTTCCAACTGGAGCCACTCTATCACATCCTTGAACTTGAAGCCATAGGAGCGCCATTTCCTTAGGTCCTCTCCTGCTAGTTTGGGATCGTTTACGCCGCCTGCTTCAACCCATTCTGCGGCCATCCAAAACGAAAACCCCTCCTTTATCCACTCCTTTGCTCCTTGGGGATCTTTTACTCCAACAACACTGATCCATTCCCGGACTTCTTCTTCATCATCAAATCCGGCGTTGAGCCACTTCTCAGCTTCATAGGGTGTCAACCCAATCTCGCGCCACTGGAAGGCGACCCCTGGATAAAGAACTAGGGGCTTCCATTCCATTGCCTCCTCCAGAGAAAACTCCCATTCCATCCACCTTTCCGTTTCTTCAGGGGTAAATCCGGCTTCAAACCACTTTCGAACTTTATCTGGAGTAGCCCCCATTCCAACCCAGTATTTGACTTTGTAGGGGTCTGTCATCCCGACCTCTATCCATTCCCGGGCCTCGTCAGGCGAGAACCCATATTCCCTCCACTCATCCCATTTGCCTTCAGGATAACCCTTTTCGTCCCGTTCGTCTATATCCTCAGCCTTTCTATATAGCCCAGCTCTCCTGGGGAAAGAGAGCTTCCCCATTCCTTCTAGCTCCTTTGCGGCTTCCTCAAGAAGCCTAGCTATCCTTCTTATGTTTTTTCTCATGGTTTTACCTCCTAAATATTTTCTAGAAGTTATCCTCCCATGATTTTCCCTACATGAGGAACCTCAGACTCCTCATAGAACCTGCTGAGAATGTTTAAAGCTCCAACATGGCCAGCATCTCCTTCATAACCACATCGCAGGCACTTAAACACCTCAGCTCTCCGGTTCTCCTTCTCAGTGTGTCCACAGATAGGATACTTCTGAGAAGTGTAGGAGGGATTAACCCTCACAAAAGAAACATTCTCTTGTTCAACTCTCATTGTAATCTTTGATTTCTTTTCTTTGGAGAATCTGCAAGAAAGTTTGGTACAGCATTTATCTAAGATATCTTCTCTCCTACAGAGAGGACATGCTTCCGGAATTTTTCAGTATAACTTTCCCACTCGTAAGGATACCAATAATCGCGTCCATTCCATGGTTGAGAGAGATAAACCATAACATCGTCTATTAGTATTTCCCAGCTACCATCTGGGTGAATTCTTAACCAGCTCTCTGCGTGACTAAAGCGTTTTCCTAGCCACTCTAATGTTCCTTCCAGATAAATATCTTCACCTTTCCATACCTCGTCGTCGAAAGATGTTTTTTCCACGGTAAAGTAACCTACCCCCGCTGGAAAATCAAGTGGTACCTTGCTGCCAAATCCTACTAGCTTTTCCACTAGCTCAGCCCTTGTTAGGCCTCTGAGTTCAGAAGGAAGGAATTTGGGTTGCCCTCTTTTGATAACATATATTCTATCTAGTTCCTCCGCGGCCTCTCTGAGCCGCCTAGCTATCCTTCTTATGTTTGCTCTCATGGTTTTACCTTTTTGTTTTTTAAGTTTTTTGCGTTTTCTATTTCCTCTAAAACATCCGAAAGAATTAACTTTCCAAAATATTCACTTGGAAAAACTTCATTTTCGAACCAACTAAGCAATTCTTCTCTGTTTTCATCTGAAAGCATTTCCCAAGTTATGTTTTTATCAACCTTCTTATAAAGATAAGCACAATACATAATAGTATCAACCTCTACTTGATTCAAATGATATATCAGCTGAGTATTTGTCTTGACATCTACAATTACCCAAGCATCGTGCTCCGGATAAAACAAAATTCTAAAACGCGTCTGTTCCATTGGCATTCAAAAGCTTTTCATAAAACTTCAGCTTTGCCCTAATTTCCTTAGTTTCAATACCAGCAGTTTCTAACTCTTTTATTGCTTCTTCGCAAGCCTGCTTCAACATAGGAAAAGCCGCCCTTTGCGTTATATCGGTAATATCAAAACTGCTCAACATTTCCATAGCTTTGTTTCGAGACTCTAATAGCCTATCGAGCTTTCGCATTTCTACTAGGTGTTCCTCGGTAATTTCGTCTTCATTATCAGGAAGCTTAAAACCAATCTCTTCGTATTTTTCTCTGTTTCTAAGATAATGTCTCTTTATCTCAGCTACTTTCCGCGCTTTTGTTTCTACTTCTATAGCAGCCTTTTTTGTTATCTTAGCCTTGCCTCCCTCCTCTGCTAAGAGAAATTCCAAATTAAAATCAGCTATCTTTTTAGTAATAACCGAACCAAGCTTCTTTCCGAACTCTTCATCCTCAAAAGCCAATCCTTCTTGCAAAATCTCTCTAGCGTAAGGATGTTCTCTGTTAATAACAGTTATCATATCATTGCCAATGTATACCGACCATAAGTCGTTTTTGAGGTTATACACTAATTTCAAAGTTTCACCTCCTTTCGATTTAAGAGAAGCTTCACAGCTCACTCTCTATTTTTTCTATGAGTTCCTCAAAACTCATTTCACCCTTTCTAAAACTTTTGTAAAATTCAGAAATATTTTTAATCATGGTCTTAAATGAAGAATATTCAACACCCTTATATACAGCATTGCTCAGGCTCCTAGTGAGCTCCTCACCCACCATAGCTCTATATGTAGCAATCTGTTTAAAAAGTAGCTTTAGTGTTAAAATGTCTTTTTCAACCTCAGCTTGAGCTCTTTTTAATTCTTCTTCGTATTTCTCTATATCTTCTTTATCACCGTATAAGAGGGCTTCCTCGTATTCCCTTTTAGCATCTTTATACTCATATATATCCAATCTTAATTCACCTGCGCAAATTTCTATTTTTTCAAGAAACTTCTTAATTGTCAAAAGCGTTTCTTCATCCAATTTTTCTTGCAATCCAATAGGGCCGACGATATACTCTCCTTTCAAAACATCATATATATTTACAGGAGAACCCATATCTGAAGTAAAGTAATAAGTAACTGGTTTTTCAACAATTTTAGAATCATAATGCGCTTTGTAAACAGTAGGACCTTTAAGAGTAGGAGGTTTATCCCAGTTTACTAGGACATTAACATCTATATCGGCGTCAAAATACCAATTATAACCCGCTGAGGAGCCTATAATGTAGAGCCCTACAATATCTTCTGGTTTCAAGCCTAATTCCTTTGCGTAAGCCTGAGCTTCCGAGATTATTTTTCTCTTTAACCTGGGAAGCAGCTTGCCATCCTTGAACATGCTAGGATCAAGGATCTTCTTTTTGGGCCGAATAACACGGAACAAGGTTATCCTCCCCTGATTTTCCCTACATGAGGGACCTCAGACTCCTCATAGAACCTGCTGAGAATGTTTAAAGCTCCAACATGGTCAGCATCTCCTTCATAACCACATTGTAAGCATTTAAACCTCTCAGCTTTCCGGTTCTCCTTCTCAGTGTGTCCACAAACCGGGCATCTCTGAGAAGTGTAGGAAGGGTTAACCTTCACAAGAGAAACATTCTCTTGCTCAGCTCTCGTTGAGAGTCTGAAAAGGGTTAACCCATATAGCCAGAGGTTAAACCTCCTGTTAACTTTTTTACTCCACTTCCCTTTCTTTTCCTTCTTTAGGTTTTTTAAGTTTTCACATACAACTGTTTTTACCTCCTTATTTTCTTTAAAAAACTGATTTATAATCATCCCTATGTAATCCCTTATTTCCTTTCTAGTTTTGTTCCATCTCTTAGAGCCCTGTTGTCTTCTAGAAGCTTTTTCAGTAAGTTCTTTCATCTTTTCTCCATAAACTTTACCTTCACTATCAGTTAAGAGCTTTCTGTATCCTATATCAACAGCCATTATTGGCTCCGCGATTGTTGGTTCCTCAACTTCTTTCTCGAAATATAAACAAGCATACCATTGATTTTCCTTTCTAATGAGTCTTACTCCTTTTTTAAGATTCCAGCCTTTATTAAGGTATTCTTCAATAGCATATTTATACAACTTTATAGGATAAGCTGTTCTTCTTCCCTTATGAGTTAAAGCTATATTGAGCCAAAGATCAAAAGTATTCTTGGATTTCCCTATTCTAACTAGAAGCTGAGAAAGCTCGAGCACCTTTTTCTTTAGTTGAGGAGGAGCACCTTTTCTCTTTGTTCTTTTCCATCTCTTAAATATCTGCTTAGCTTGCCAATAAGCTTGTTCTGTTTGAGGTATATTTAGAGAGCTTAAAAAGCTTACCTGTTTTAAAGCTTGATAATTAAAACTGAATCCCAGGATAAACTCTTCTAAGAAGAAATTAACAAGAGCTAAGTATTCTTCAGCAAACTCCTCTAGTTCCTTAAGCTTTCCCGGGTTGGAAAACTTAAGGGTGAATTCTAAGGTTCTTGTTAATTTTTTAGGCATAGTTTATTTTAAAATCTCTCCTAGCATAATCAATCCAATCTTCAATGTTTTTATTTTTGACGGAACATGCTAAAACTCCAACAGGTATTGAGAAGGACTCTTATGTTTTTTGGCTAGTTCGTGGAACATTTCATGATGATAAGGACACAAGGTTATGCTTTCTACTTCTCCATCCAGATGCTTCTTTATAACTATGCCCAAGATCTCATAAGCAGATTTATCAGGATTTTCTTCTACAATTTTTTTAATGATTTCATAAAGGGTAAAAGGATAATGATGTGCCTCAAGTTTAACTATATCACCTGTTACTGGGCAATCCTTCCAACAACAGTATTGAAGTTTAACAGCATTAGACCAAGCTAAATACTCTGGCAAGGCTCTAAAAGCTTTTTCTATGGAGCGAATAAACTTTGTTTCCCTTTTCATGGCTTTACCTCCCAAGATACTTTTTTCTCAAATTCTTTGAAGATAAAGTCCTACTTAAAATTCCAACAATAGACTTTTCCAGTTCAGTCATATTTTTACTATCGCCACCTACAACATAATGTGCCAAAGCCTCAGCAAATGCTTCTCCCAATACCGGAACATATCCTTCGGCCTTTCTCAGAAGCTTAGAATATACAGTTTCCGATGCAACTCTACTTTGCTCTTCAAAATAACCTTCGCTCCATATATCTAGATATGATTGAATATCCGGATCTTCAACAAGAGAACCAATAAGTCTCATCACTCTGTAAAATTCAACTCTTAAATGCTCCAACTCTTCTTTTCCAAACTGATCCAATGATTGATAAAGTTTTTCTCTAATATTATCTAACATCTGATTAATCCTTCCAGTAAGTTGCACCCTATCATCAAATGCATGTGCATATTCATGTGCTATAACAAAAACACATTCATAAAGATCTTCAGCAAGTACCTTATCATTTGCATTCAGAAGAATTTCGCCATTTACATATTCGGCTTTAACAGTGGGGTCCAAAGTCCAATAAGCCCAGTTAATAGGAACATCTTTCACATACTCATAAACAACCCGGGGTAATCTAGAAAGACAAATCTGACGGGCCTGTTCTAGAATATCTTTTTTGACATAACTCTTCTCTTCAATTAAATCCGGGCAAACTTTTCTTAGGGCCTCAACTAAGCTATCGAGAAATTCAACAGGAACTCCTAATGAAACAGCAATAAGTTGCATTTGTTCGTCCACTTCAGCTATACGAGTTGTGCGTGTAGGAAGCCCCACTAAGGCCTTTCCGAGAGCCATTCCAGAACCATATGCTGCCATAAGGCTCAAAAAGAGGGATTGGTATTTCTTGGGTAGAGTATTTTTTATTTCTTTCCAATGTTCTTCAAAACATTTTCCAAGTGCTTCAGTATTTGTAAAGCTTAAAGGTGTTACAGAAAGTTTCTTCAATTCTTTGGAGGCCATTGTAAGAAGTTTGATAACTTTCCCCAAACTCATAGTTCCTTTCTGGCCATTTCAAAAAATATCCTTTTGGCCTCTTCTGGTTCGTAACCCATTTCAAAATACTTAAGAGCAATAAAAGGGTCTTTCCAATCAGCTTTTTTCCAAAGCTTTATTGCTTCAATATCTTTCCAACCTGCGGCAATCCATCGTGAAATTTCTTCTTCCTCTTCCTTTTCCTCTTCCTCTTCCTGAGCTTCTACATCTTCAAATTTAGGTTCTAGTTCTCCTTTCTCATTCACAATTATTTCTCCACTTTTATTGACACCTGTTATTTTACCTTTGCCTTTCTTTACAAACGCCATCTTTAACCTCCCAACTTGGTTTGCTTTTACCTAAAGTAAAGATCATTTCAAAAACATTAGCTACAAAATGAGCTATTTTATGAGAAACAAAAAGCTTCTCTAAAAACATTTCAATAATTTCATGAAGTAAGATCCCTAACTTTTCTATGCCGCTTAAACCAGGTTTGTAAATATATATCGCCTTATCATCCCACCAACCTAGCTCTCTGCTCAGCATATAAATATTGCCTTTTTCATCTACTAACCGAATATCCTCCTCACTTAGTATAACACGAAAAGGAAATGTTAATACTTTTTTCATATGCTTCTGAAAAATTCGTCTGCTTCTAATAGCTTATTAGGTTCAATTTCAAATGGAATATTAGAACCCAACAATTGAGAAGTCATATCTTCTAGAAGGATTTTGAGTTCAGTATGCGAACCATAAGCAACACCAACCCACTTTAAAGGCCAATCCATTACTTTGTATTTATTACCTATTTTGTAAACCTGACTAAGTACCACTTGATATTTTCCAGCTTGAATTACATAGTCGTAAAGCTCATCCAAAACTATATCACCCCATTGATCTGTTTGGAAAACTGGTATTCCAACCAACCAATTTCCTAAATCAGGAAGAATATAATCGCTTGTTATAGCTCTTAATATATTGTAAAAACCATAATTGTAGGTATAAATCAAGCTTGTAATATAAGGAAACCTAGCCGCCACCTCCATGATATAAGGTTGCCCTTCTCTTGAAACAATAAACTCAGCTGAAAACATTCCTCTAAAACCCGACTCATAAGCAAGCTGCGCCAAAGCTTTTAAATAAATTCCTATACCATATGGAATGTTTTCTATATTACATGCTTTCAAAACAGTAGCTTTATAAACAAACCCACAAAAGCAATTCTTTATAGCGCCATCTTCTGAAACTATCAGATCAAAACCTATTTCATAACCATCAATTTTTTGTTCTGCTATTATAGGATTCGCAGGAACAACAGAAATATTTCTAAGGAAGCGCTCGGCTTCTTCTCGTTTCATTACCTTAGTTTCAAAACTGCCTCTCCAATTTGTCTTTAAAACAAGCTCTGAATATTCGGGTAAAGTATCGTTCTCAGTTGAGATTACTTTGTAATCAGGAACAGGGATTCCCAAATCCTTAAAAACTGACTTGGCTAAAACCCTATCTACTTCAAGCTTAGAAAACAAAGGAGAATAATTAATAGCATAAGGCATTCCAAACGAATGATAACCTACATCCAAAACAACAACCAAATCATAATCCTCTTCTGGATATATTACCTTATTTGTTATACCTGACAGAAGCAAATGAGGTTTTTCATCTGGAGAAGCTGCAAACCAAGGAATATAATAATCAACATTAATACCAGAATGTATTAGATCTAGGACATGGCCAGCTCCAACACCTGTATCAATCGCCAAAATCCTCATTACACTTCATAACCTCCTATGTATGCTACAAACACAGTAGTCGTATTTGTAGTAGAGGCGCTTACAATATCTATGCGCCTAATATCAAGTTCTTTCAAACTCAAGACAAATGTAGTTCCAGCTTTAATTAATAACCTTTGAGTTTCAGCACCTTCTGTCCAATCAGCCTCGTTAAACAAGTTCGCAACAGCTGCATCATTATCGGCTGAGTTTAAAGCCATGTAAATATCTTCATCTAACGACAATATTGTAAATCTACCCCCTATAAGCCTGGTTGTTTCAGCAATTGCCGCTGGTTCGCCTGCCCCTGGAGAATCATTAATAGTTACTTTCCACCTATTTGATACTAAAATTGTAACAAAATTTTTATCTGTTTCGGCATCATAAACAGGAGCGGTTAATTCTACTAGTCTCATGTTCCCTCCTAATGTTTTAACATTTCAACGACACTTACAATTCTAAATCCATTTCTTAGGGCCCAATTGGCCATATCGTTAGGGGTAGTATCAGCAGGGTCCCTGTTCTCAAAACATACACCATACTTGGCAAAGAATTCTATGTAGGCCTGAGTGCAAAGTTCAGAACAAAACCATTTATTTCCCCAATCCACTTTTATGTTCAACAATCTATGCATAACAAAGCCTATAATTCCTAAAAAATCATATGGCCTACCTGCAGCAAGCTTCAAAGCTATATCAGCAACCTCGGACGCCTTTTCAGCTTGTTCTCCTTCATATCTCATAATATAAAAGCAACGAGCTCGTTTGATAAGTTCTGTTATAGAAACCATTTTTATTCCAGAAGGTTCCGCAGAGAGCCATTTTGCACCTTTAATACAAATGGCTACATGATTAAATCCATCAGGTTCCCAACTAGGAGCACCTCTTCTAGTCCAATACCTTATTAACCAAGCTGCAAGGTTAGATTCCCTTATAAAGATTAGATCGCCGGGCTTAAAGCTTAAAGTTATACTGCCTTCTTGCTCTTTCATGGTTTTACCTCCACTTTTCCAAGTTTCTGAGGATCCATTGATAAGCCTTAAGATATTCCTTGTCGCCCTTGGGTGCTGTCATGTAAGGTCCTATATTTGTTTTAGGGTCTTTAATGATTAGACCCTTAGCGAACGCCTCAGGGTCCCCATTAATTAGTGGTTCGTAAAGTGCTTTAGGATAGTTATATTTCAGGAAGTTCAAAGTATCTTCAATCGCTACATCTAGATTAGCATAAGCCCTAAAACAATTAGTAAGGTAAATTACCTTATCAGTAATTACCTCAAAAGTTTTACCGCATGCAATTTTATATCTTGGATCGCCTGCGTGTCTCTTTTTCCAGCTTCTACTCGCTTTGATACCAAACAGGGCAATATTTTTTCTACTCCAAAGGTTACCTCCTTGTTCTTGATGATGTTTAGCGAGAAGTATTATCGCTGACTTCTCGCTAAGGAACTTTCGCATACGAGCAAAAAGTTCCTTATACCACTGATCCCGGGTGTAATTTACAAACCTCCCCGTTTCATCTTCAAAGTTCATATTTTGCCTCCTTTTAGTAATCAATCCTGGCTTTAAGTCCCTCATGTGCTATGAAGGGTTTGCCTTCAAGGTAGCCTGTTAATCCGGGCTCTAGCTCCTGTATATTAACCAGAAGCAGATTTTTAGGATTAGAACCTAAATCCAATATCCAACCATTTTCTATTTTATCAAAATCGTAAAAATGTAAAAATTGAGTAGTAATTTCTGGATATGTAAACAAAGGTGTATCTCCTGTAAGATAGAAATGATACCAGGTTCCCGGGTCACCCATGTTCAGCCAATCAGGTTTCTTATTGTCTATAGCTAACATTTCTATTTTTCCCTCCCAAAAACCTCCTAATTGGAAAAACCCTTGCTCAGTTTCTCCTAATTCACTTGGAGTAAATCCGGCGCTAGGAATACCATTTAAAAAAATTAACGCGCTTTGATTTTGAAAGTCTACAAACAATTCAAAAAGTATTCTAAGCTCAGTAAGCCCAACAAACATTGAAGGTGAAATCCAAACTCCAATCTCTCTATTTCCAGTAAGGTTTCCTGACAAGGTTAAATAGTTTTCAAAACGCCAACCATTATAATATTGATTCAGAACCCAGGGAACATTTTCTATTCCTATCAAACCTTCAATCCATTGAGTATTATATGCTGTTCCGTAACTCATAAAAAACCGATCATAGGGTTCTACAACATTACCATTACCTTCATCTAAATGATAACCAGCAACTAGATTAAGATCAGTGCTTTTGCCTCTAATACCGTGGCCATTATTATAATCTTGTAAAACCACTGTTTCATCCCAACCATCAGAATAAACCGCAACTTCATCTATGGCGCCATTACAAACCATGCCTTCAGGAGAGCCTCCAATCAAATATGGAGGAACTATAGCATAACTCACTAAAGCTCCTTCTTCTATTTCTTGTTTCACTAAGACGCCATTAATATATAATCTGTCAACAATAAATGTCCACATATACTTACGAGTATAAACCAACTGATACCAATGCTCTGTATCTGTTAAATCATATTCGGGGTCGGCAGTAATTATAGTCCTATCACCGCCTCCAGCACACAACCTTTTCCCTTCTAATAGTTTAAGCCAAAATCCGTTACCATTATCGCAAGCAAGCAGCAAACTATCATGTTCAAAAGCACTAGGTTTATACCAAACTCGTATAGTAATACTTGTATTAAGCCATCCTAAACCACTATCTTCTGTAATCACATACGAGTTTTCTCCATTAAATTGCAAAGCATAACCCGGCTCTGGGGCTTCTTTTCTCAGCATTATAGTTCCGCTATTGCCGCCTGTTAATCTCAGTACAGTAGCAAGATAGAAATATTGCGAAAAATCGTCCTTATAGGGATTCGTATAAGCATATTTTCCAGATTCTAAAGGCAAACAAGAAGTTTTGTTAATCATGTCCTTTTTCTCCTTACCCTAATTTGAACCCCTTCATGTGCTACAAAAGGAATACCTCTCATAGCTACTATTTTTAGAATATTCGAAACATCTTGCTTTCCAAGATTGTCAGTTACAGTGCATCTTATATCGTATCTATCCTCTAATTCAAATATATATTCAGGATTTGGAACAGTTGAAAATTGAGTCCAGGAACCTCCGCCTTTGGAGTATTCCCACCTATATGAATAAGGAGCTGAACCGCCTTTTACTCTAGAAGTAAAATGAACTGTCAGAGGAGGAATCCCTGAAATTAAATCACTTTCTATTTCCACATCCAAAACCTCTGAAATAATAATCTCATTAGAAACATCTGAATTCCCATATTGATCAGTTATAGTGCATCTTATTTTGTAAATCCCGGGAATTGTAAATGTATAAGTAGGATTTCTCAGCTGAGAAAACAGTTGCCAAAGACCGTTATCTTTTGAATATTCCCATCTAAAACTGTAGCTCGCTTCAGCGCTACCTATCAGTGAAGAAGTAAAAGAAACCTCTAAGGGAAAATCACCTGTATACTTATCAGCCGTTATTTCAACTCTAGGCTGATTTAATTCAATTTTCAAAGTATTAGAATAATAATATCTGTCCGCTGAATCTCTAACTTGACAGCAAACCTCATAATTGCCAGCTTGCTGGAATAACAGCTGGGCATTTTGCTGAGAACCAAATACTGTCCAATCGCCGCCTTCTAGTCGCCATTGCCATGAATATTCATAAGGAGGAAAACCATAGGGAATTTCTGAAGTGAAGTTAATGGTTTTGGGGGCAATACCATCTGAAGTATCTGAAGAGATTAAAATTGTTGAAGGAGGCCTCACATAAACCATAATTCTTTCAATTTCGGATTCTATTTCAGAATTACCATCTCTAACTTTGACTTTCCAAAGATATTCTTTGTCTGTATAAGTGCTTAATGTGGTTTGATAAAAATTTTCTGATTGCCAAGAAGTCCATGCCCAAGTAAGGCCTCCGTCATCGCTGACTCCAAAACTATATTCATAATTTCCCGTTCCTCCACTGGCATAAGCTTCTATTCTGACTTCTAGAGGGGAATAACCAGCTGCCTTATCCGTTGTTACACTTACTACAAGAGGCGGTTCATCAACCAGCTCTCCACATAGAGGGTCTCCTTGAGTAGGATTATTGTAGGCCGTAAGGTTCCAACCTCCAGGATTGCCAGTATCTTCTCCAAGGTTGGCCGCATTCTCAAATGTCCACATATGCTCAGGTGTAAATCCTAGTCTATTACAGAAATCAGGAGCTGTCAGGAATAACTCATCGTATTCGTCGGGATATGTCGTAAAGATAGAAGGGATTTTGGTAGTATCTATAATAACATCATCAATCAAACCAGGCCAGAAGCAATTGGGGCCTGGTTCAGCTCCTATATATAATGCTTTGCTAGTAGCTGTTATAGTTCCACCACAATCATATTTTTTCACACGCCCACCATTCCAGTAGACACACCAATAAGTTCCATCCCAAACATATACCATAACAAAGCGCCCCATGTTGGGCAGATTCAAGCCAGTATTAAGAAATGCGGGCCCAGTATGGATAAAAGAATTAGCTGATGTATTAAAATAATTGTAGACATGATGAGTAGAATCAGGTCCACTTGAGGCATTATAATGGAGACAGGAGATTCCACTAGTAGAGTGATCGTTCCCTATATAGAATAATCGTGCATATGTTTTGAATCCCAAATGATATGTCTTCGCTACAATCCGCAAAAAGAATTTATCAGTTGGGCCAAAGCTTATCCCAGAGCGCATTAGATACTGACTAGTCCCATTCAGGTAAACGCTATGTCCGATGTTTTGTCTGTAAGCCATTTCTTACCTCCTCGTTATGACCTGCACAATCATGATTCCGGCCGCATCAAGCATTTTTCATTTTCTCTTATCAAGTTCAAAACCTTTTCCAATTCTTCTTTCTCAACTGGAAAATACATATTCAATCCATCTGAGAAACTTACAACAACATAGAAATATCCTGAAACTTCTTTGAGAGCAAGCGTCGCTCTTGAATAGCGAATATAATTCACTAATTTGTCGTATATCATTTTCCAATTAAGTAATTAAAAAGATAACAACAACCACAGAGAGTAAAAGCCAACAAAATCCAAAACAATAACACCCACAGAAAACCCCTAAAAGCTTTCATTGTTACAACTCCATTTATAAAGTCCCCATGCTATTCCTACGCCAACCCAAGAAGCTAGCATATCTTTCCAAGAGAAACCATCTGAGAAAAAACCGTCCTTTACTTCCCAAAGAACAGCCATCACTAGAGCCGTTGGAACGACAGCCTTATCCTGAAGCCACCAATAACCTGTTTTGTAGCCTATCAATAGCGGTATAATTGTTCCTTGAAAACCTGCCGAGTAGTGTTCTATTTTATCATAAAACTTACATTGTGAAAACCAACTATCATTAGCCCACATAAAAGGATGTGTCTCAGGAAAGAAAATTGGATCGTAAATCTCAGGATGATAACCTATCTCCACTGGAGTTATGCTATCTTCTTCGCATGAAACAATAACTGTTCCTGTTTCCAAGAGACTTCCAACCAAAATCCAACACAACATAGAGATTATCCTCCTTTTTAAAATTAAAACTTATTTTCTTACATTTCCTAAAGTTCAGGAGAGAGAATTTCCCAATACCTGATAGGTAGCATCTCTGATAGTTCCCGCACATAACGCGCTTCTACTTCAGCTTCATCCGTGCCTCGTGCAATCAAAATCAAAACTTCAGTAACCCTTACGCGACTTTGAGGATCCCAATATGATCTCGGAGGCAATAAATCGAACACAAAACCATTTTTCTTGAGCGCCTCTCCTAGTTCTTCTAGTGCCAGATAGTCTTCCCGGTTCTTAAGTTCTTTGCAGAACCAGTAGACTGCATCTTCTAGAGTTTTTGGTTCTTCCATGTTAACCTCCCAAAGATTTTAAAAAAGTGGCGTTAAACATACCGTTTCCTCCAGTCTTTCTTTCGCTATTTCATAAAATTTCTGTTCTTTCTCTATTAAAAGACAATCTCTGTTTAACATTTTACACGCGACCCCAGTAGTCCCTGAACCTGCAAAAGGATCTAAAACCTTATCCCCAGGTTCTGTAACAGAAGCCACAAGCAATTTAATCAATTTAAGAGGTTTCTCGGCTTTATGTAGTTTTTGGGTTGTAATTGCTGGTATTGTTATGACATCAAATCCACTACCATAGAAAAGATGAAATTTTTGGGCGACCTCTACAGTAGGTTTTCCCTTAACAGCATAAATTATTGCTTCCCATGTTAACTTAAATCTATCTCTGCCGTATGATTGATAAGCGCCATATAAATTAGGATGGGACCAAACAACTAGGTTTCTGTAATTCAAATACTTTTCCACTATGGAAATAAATTGATGAACTTTCAAAGAACAAAAAAACGAAAAGAATACTCCACTTGGTTTTAATATCCTCGTTACCTCTTTAATCCAAGTTTCTTGAAAATCCATAGTTGCTTTATCCCAACTGTGATTTGAACCATAAGGTGGATCAGTAATCACGGCATCAAAAGAATCACTTTCGAGCTTAGGAAGCTCTTCTAAGGCGTCACCTAGTATAATTTCTATCATGATTCGTAAAACGCATAACAGTTTCTACATATTTCAAAGCTTTTTCATTTTCTGTTTTGTAGCCACTGTAAGCAATTAGTGCTTTCTCAATATCTCCTTTAGATTCCACTATTAACTTTTTGAGATAATAGGCAGAAGCATATATACCGCCATCATAGCTAACTATATCATAAGTCATACCTATTTCTTCTGAGATCCATTTCCAGGTTCTAGGCATAAATTGAGCTATACCCTTGGCTCCTTTTGAAGAAACAACACTACTATCAAAACCGGATTCCAATGCGAAAAGCCCTAGAAGCAAATAAGGATCTATATCCGCAGCTGAGCTAGCTTTCCAAATACATTCTGATATTCTCTCTCGTTTTTCGGCATTATACTCACTGTGATATGAAAAAATTACAGAATCAGAAAATAACATAAAGTCTCCATAATCGTATATTGCAGTTGAAGTTTGTATTGGAAATTCTTTTATCGTAAAAGGTATACAAGAACACCCTAAAAAGCTTAACAAAACCAAAGGCCTTACTTTCATTGCTGTTCCATATTAAGCCATTCAGCTTGTTTCTCTCTAATTACTCTATCAACTGTTTCAATACATTCTTGCATAATCTCATCAGCATCCTTACCCTCAGGAACTACTGCTGATCTTCCGGCTCTGATTTCTACACTGTTGTAGTTCCCTAGATTCAGTTTGATATTTACCCAGTAGAATACCTTATTGTTTTCCTCTCTTTCTATTATTCTTTCTTCTATGTTGCTCTCGCTCATTTCTTTATATACTAACTAAAATTTCAAAAAATCTTCTACTCTGGAGCCTATATCGTTTCTGTAGTAGCCATTATAAATACTTACCTCTGAAACTTGTTCGTAAGCATTTTCAAGCGCTTCTTCAAGAGAATTCCCTTTACCTATACAAGTTAAGATTCTACCAGTAAGAGTTGGAATGTTTCTAATAGTTTCTGTATCTTCATCATAGGCAAGCTCCTCAATAGCAACATAGTGTTCTTTTTCATAATAATCTTCTTCAGCAATATCTTCAAGCTCCAACCCTACTATTGCATATGAATCCTGAGCTCCTTCAAAACCATAACCATAAGCTGCATAACACACGCCTACACTCCAGCTGAAATTCGGCTGTTGCTTAGGAACCTGAGATGAAGCAATATCATAGAGAAAGTCGCCCCAGTTTGTTATTACAGCTTGAAGAGCGTAATCAGTTGGATAACCTGGCCTAACAGTAAATTCCAAAGCATAATACTTTTTTTCCTCAGGAACATAGATTGCATTTATATCAAAATATCCTCTGTAATCTAATTCCGCAAGCTCAGGGGCGCAAGCTTTGAGATAACCAACCATTTTTTCGGCTTTCCTTAAATAAGCAGGATCAAATGTAACTACTGTTCCCATATCGCCCACCAAAGGTCCAACATCGCCCGGAAACAACCTCTTAAACTCCCAATTCACATTTACCAGATAAAAATCCTCTCCGTTAAAATAACCTCCAACTGCTACTTCATAACCTTGCTTATATTCTTGAACAACTATTTGTTCCAGCTTTTTATCTTTGGCTCTATACAGAACATCTATTGCGGTTATTGGATCATTACAAACATTTGTTCTAGGTAAGTTGCCTAAATCAATTCCTCCAAATCTGATAACAACCGGGCTATTTAAATTCTCTACTTTATCTATTGCTTTCTCTATATTATCATATGTCCATGATCTAGGAACAGGCATTCCAATTTTCTTAAATAACTCTAATCCTTTTTCCCTATCTTTCTCTAAATCATAAACTTCATTAGTTCCTCCAATTGTTGGAATATATTTCTGTTTGAAAAGTAATACCTCACCTCCAAAGGCAATATCAGTAGCAACAACCAACTGAGGCCAATCAAGCTGTTCCTCCGGGGCCTCTATTTTCTCAATATCCAGATGTTCAAAAATGCCGCTTCCAAAATTATAAGCTCCTTCACTAAGAGTAGTAGCCTGATTAGGAATCCAAACCTTTACCTCGTGGCCCTCTACTGAGAGCCTTCTAATAGTTTCCTCAGCTAGAGCTGTATCTAACACAAGGATTCGCATGCTGTTTCCCCTTTTTAAGTTTGAATTAGAAAAAATTTAATTTTCAAACCCCCAAGGGTTTGAGGCCCTTGGAGGCGTGAGCAGAAAGGAGAGGGGGGTTGAGAAGGGAAAAATTTACAAAATTCTCCATTTTTCAGCAGTAAAAGCAACTCTCCATTCAAGTTTGAGAGCAGCAGTTAACATTTCCAGATTCCCTTCAACAACCGGATCAATATTTATTTCCACTTTGTTATTCCAAATCTTCTTTACAGTTTCAACAATCTTCTCAATTACAGGCTCAACCTCCCCCTGTTTAATCATAACTTTCAAAAACATTTGAAGTTTATAAATATCAGCATTTTCTTCAAGATTATTATCAGAATCAAGAAAATATCTAATCCAATAATGTATTATAGGAATATTAGTGTAAGCAATAAGGCTAACTTCTTCTTTAACTTCTAGTATTATATATTTCTGCCCGGACTCCGATAAAGCATTTCTGAACTCAGTGAATATAAAGCTAATAACCTGCCTCATACTCTTATACTAACTAAATCCCAAGTGTAGAAGTGCCACCTTCTACATAAATTTGCCAAACCTTTATGGTTATTCTTTGTTGAGAAGTAGTAAGTGCAACAAGATCAAAATAATACTCCTGGTGTAAAACAAGGTTCTTAGTATAATCTCTCGGAACCTGAATTATTAACTCTCCATTTTCAGGGCTAGTCACCGTTATACCTGTTCCAATTCCTAAAGTAAAAATAGGGGGATTTTCGTATTTAGGCAACTCCTTTAGAGTTGCTTGAAAATCCCAGCCAGTAATGTCAATTGGCTGATATGCGTCATCTAATATTTGGACAGATATTACTATGTCGTCTCCTCTATACCAAATCAAAGTAGCACCCTCCGGGCTATTGTGAGGTTATCCATCCCTGATTCCTCCTACATAAGGGACCTCAAGCTCCTCATAGAACCTGCTGAGAATGTTTAAAGCTCCAACATGGTCAGCATCTCCTTCATAACCACATTGTAAGCATTTAAACCTCTCAGCTTTCCGGTTCTCCTTCTCAGTGTGTCCACAAACCGGGCATCTCTGAGAAGTATAGGAAGGGTTAACCCTCACAAGAGAAACATTCTCTTGCTCAGCTTTTGTTGAAAGCTTAAAAAGGGTTAACCCATAGAGCCATAAGTATTCCTCAGCGAATTCCTCTAGTTCCCTTAGCTTTCCCGGGTTGGAAAACTTAAGGGTAAATTCTAGGGTTCTTGTTAGTTTCTTAGGCATAGTTTATTTTAAAATCTTTCCTAATTTTTATTTTTTGTTTAAACTCCATCAAAATTCCAAACGCTAACTAAAACGCCTTCTTTCCTTTTACAAGGCATACTGCAGTAAGAACAAAATTCTACACTAGGCGGCCCCTTTTTTGTAATATAATTATCTACAAGCAAAGCTAACTCCTTCAAGCTTAACGGAACATTTATTCTTAACACTTTTACTGCATCTTCATAATCAACCCCTCTCTTCTTTTGAATATAAACAAGAAATCCTGTAAAATCAGGAAACTTATTTAAATAAGCTCTTAGTTGCAAAACATGAGAAGGCGAAAAATTGCCTGTTTTTATTTCCACTAGAAACTTTCCAGTTTCATTTAAAAGGTCTATCTTACCTACTACAACATAACTGTCAATTTCCCAAGATATTCTATATTCCATTTTCCAATTATTATCCTTTAAAACAAACCTGTTTTGGAACCATTCATGTATAGCAGTTCCGGCTAGCAGATCAAATGAAAAGGGTCCCATTTCAAGATAGGAAACTAAAGGGCAATTTACAATCTCTGTAATGTAAAAAACATTAGACCCTTTAGGCGGATGTTCGTTTCTCAAAAGCTCAACAAAAAGTTCCTTCATAATCTTCTCGGACTAGGTAATCTTCTTTTGTAAGGTTGCCTATCAGGATTTTCTAAACCCAATAATTGAGGAAGCGCTGCAGCAGGATTTGTTGTTGTTAAAGTTTTACTTGGTTTAGAAACCAAAAGCGGGCTAGGCAAAGGTCTTTTAACTACATTTTGAGAGAATAACCCGACAACCCCTGCAACAGAATCCGCTATATCTTGTTTGCCTATTTCAACTCGAGGTTTATTGCCTTTCGTTTTAAGTGCTTTTAACTGATAAAATAGCTCAGTGCTTTCGCCCTGATTAGGGAGCTCAATTAAACCTGTATAAATCAGATTCTTCAATATGTTGTAATCTTCCAGAGAAACATTTTTGGTTACTACATTTATACCTACTTTCCTAAATTGTTGTTCCAAAGAAGCTGCGTTCCAGTGATCTATTCTTACTCTTGAAATTCTATAAAACTTTCCTAGCTGGTTAACTATGTCTACTAAATTGTTAATGTTAACTGGAAGTTTCTCACCGGGACGCCAAACAAGTATAGCGTCAATGATAACCTTGTCATTTTCAACATGAGCAATTGTTAATGCTGAGTCAGAATGTTTTTCGCCAGCATCTATTGAAATACAAACAGGATAATTAACTCTTTGTAGAGAAAGAATTACCTTTTCGAGATACCTTTTGTTTTCATATTCAACTACTCTATCTCCTAATTTTACTATTGGCTCTCTGTCGCTAATTAATTCTCCAAAATCGGAAAGATACTCAAAGAAAGAGTCCTCAACTACTGAAGGGGGCATGCAAAGATATTTCCTTTTTGCATCTTCAGGATCTTTTTTAAAGTATTCCTCATATTCCTTAGGAATCCTTACAACGGTACCTTGAGTATCTATCAAAAAATCAAAATACTCACCACTAAAACTATTAGGCCTTGTTTCCCAGGGTAATCTTAAGCTAGCATAACCTTTTATTTCTCCTTTCATTATTGCATCATATAGTCTACATGTAAAATCAAACTCCCTTGGTAATCTAGGATAAGATGTAATGATTCCTATATAAGGCAACTCTCTAGTAGAGGTTTGTAATGTAGCAAGTATCTCACCAGCATTTGCTAGTTTTTTCTCTGATTTAAACCCTGAATTATGATGTAAAACGCCGTTTAGGAAATAATTATGATAACGAGGTACTTCAAAATCATAAATTTCACCCTCACCTATATACTTAATTGAAGTAATAGGGGCCCAAAAACAATTTTCATAATATTTTTCATAAGGTACTTCTGCAACAATCTCAGAATAGGGTGCATGTATTAAAACTAAATCGTCTACTCTTAGCTTTTTAAGCTCTTTCCAACCTTTTTTGGTATAAAATTTATGATTAGCACTGACCTTAAATGTTGCATTGCAAATAGTCACCTCATATAACCTTGTGTTTCCTTTATAAAACGGAGGCTTTGCTTTGGCCCTAATCACCTCTTTCTTTTGTGTATTAAAAGCTTTTATCGTAAAACCTTTTTGAAGCAAACACCATTCTTTAATTGTATGGCTCTCAGCGGTCTCTTCATCGATAATCAAAGTATCCTCAGCTAAGCACGCTTCATCCATAACCCAGAAAATCAAGTTTTTACCTTCCCAACTCTCAGATTGAGCGTGTAAGCATTTTGCAACTATGTTCGGTCTTAATATCCTGATTTCGCCCGAACCGGGTCTTAACTCAATTACATCAGCAGAAGCGGGATTTCCACCCACAACTTTACCAGACTGCACTAGCTTAAACCTATCCCTAAACCATTTAACCTTTTTAAATCTGTTTTGTAATCTGTTAAATACCACATCTTTGGCCTGATCATAGGTTGTAGCTACATTAACCAAGGAGAATTCATCCGAAGGCGCTGTTCCAAAATATTTCTGAGGAGAACGCATACATGACAAGACATATAGAGCGTAAAGATAAAGTATAGAAGCTACTGTTCCTTTCCCTGAGTTATGGTTTATAAAGCCATATAATAAGTAAGTATGATATATTGGAACTTCAAAATCAAAAATCTCTCGTTGGCCTAAAGGTTTAATTTCCTTTATTTTAACATAACGACAAGCTCCTTCTATTACATCAGAATAGGAATCAGGTCTAGAAATAAAATCAGAATATAAAATTTCATCTCCGACCTCTAGTTCATTTAATTCAACCCAACCTCTATCCTTAGCATAAAATTTATGCTCCCCTGAAACTTCTATAAAACTATTATTGGCAACCACTTTAAAAACCTCTGCTAAACCCTTACTGTAAGGTATTTGAGCCTTAACAGTAATCAATTTTCCGGTTGTTTCATCCCAAGCCCATACTGTAAAACGCCTATTTTCAAAAGCCCAATCCTTAACTGTTTTCCTTTCACCTGTCATTATATCAGTGATTAAAACATTTTCTGCCAAACAACCTTTTCCCCAAAGCCAAACATACAAGTTTACATCACGCTCTTTAGAAAACATTTTTTTAGGATCAGGTCCTACCACTCTAAGAGCTTCTTCCAATTGAATTGGTGAAAGCTCAGGATCTTTAAATAGAAATTCCGGGCTTGTAACAAATGTTACAAAATCAACGGGTTCTTCTATCCAATCCGAAGAACCAGCTCTTCTCAGAGTTTCTTTCCAAGAAGCCATAATATTACGCCCTCATTTGAATATAGGTTTGTTCCCTTTCTGCAATCTTTTCAAGTAACCATTGGATTTCACTTGCAAATAATTCAAAATAACCAAGAATAAGCTCAGCACCTCTAGAAGCCTTTTGCTTTTTATTCATTTTTTTAAGTTCCTCTTCTAGATCGTATAAGGTAACCTTCCAAAACTTATCTATAGTAATCAAATCCTCGACATCTAATTTTATATAATTATGCTTTAAAATCTCCATAAAAATCTCCAAATTTCCCCAATTTTTTTTCAAATTGTTATACAAAACAAAAACATAACTTTTTCGTTTGGTTGTTTTTGCAATTTCTTCTAACATAGCTCTAAGTTTCTCAGGAACCTCAATCAAAGATTTAGTCAACTTCTCCTTTTCCATTTTCAAATCTTAAGATACCCCCGGCGGGATTTGAACCCGCGATCTCCACCTTGAAAGAGTGGCGACCTAACCAGGCTAGTCGACAGGGGCATCATTCTAATACACCTGCTTCAAGATAAGCCTCTAATCTAGATTCAAAGATATTTCTAACTTCTTCTATTTTATCTTCAGGAATATAAGGGAATATATAATCAGCTATAATCTTTGCCACTACATTAAGTAATTCTTCTTCTCTTTTCTTAAGTTCCGCTTCCGAAGTTAGCTGCATTAATTTAAGCCTTAGTGTTCCGGCCCTAAATAATATATCACTTCTCAATTTTATGCTACTAGTATCCTTAAGAGGTTCCAAAAAATCAGCCAATTCTTCTAATTGATTAATAAGATTTTGTATCTTATCTTTTTGACTCAGATCAAGCTCAGCGGCCTGCTTGAGAAGTCGCATCGTTCTTATTTCGTCTTCAAATTTTTCCTTTAACGGATCAAAATATTCCTTTTTATAATTCGCAACAGTCATCCCGGTTACTTTAAATCTATATTTCTCCCATAGTATCTTAGCAATAACCTCACAGGAATATCCAGCCGCTAGCATTTGATTTACCACATGTCTATGTGGAGAATTGTATATTCTCTCACCTAGTGGCATTCTTTTTTACCTCCTTAAGAAGTTTATACAATTCTACATCAGAGATTTTAAGGCCATAGCTATCTAGCAAAATTCTTTTAACTTCAGGAGAAGAATGTTTCTTTAATAAATCGCAAATCAAGGCCTCTGGTTCCTTTTGAAGTAATATCCTTGTCAATTCCTTAGCGGTAACAAATTGGTTGAATTTTTTTAATGTAGCAGCAAAGTTTTTATTTTTGTTCCAAAAGCTAAGAATCTTAGCTTCAATAGGATTAAGACTTTCCAAGATCTCTTCTACAGTTTTCCTTTCGACATCATAGTTTTCAACAAAATGCCTAATAATATATTCCTTATCCCGGTTCCGAGCCAACATTTTCTTGATTTCTGATGTCAGCGATATTTTGTTATGATACATTCGTATATCGCCAAATTCTTTTTTAACATATTCCCATTCCGGAAGGTTCTCAAACATTTTGTACCTATATGCAAACCTCCTCTTAAAATTCATATTGCCAAACTGGATAATTTTAAACAACAAATACCATCTTCTTAGTATCGTATCATCATGCTCCTCTAAATAGGCCTCAATTCTACTCTCAGCTACAAAAAGCGCAATTAGAACTGAACCAGAAACATTTCCATGCCTTTTATATCCAAGCTTTTCAGCCCAATAACCGGTTTTGCGAATTGGAAATTGCGCCATCTCCAAAATCAGCTTTCTTCCCCAGACCGATTCCTTGTTATCATCAAGTTTGCAAGTTAAAATATCGGACAAAGTTTTCATAATATAATCCTTATTGGGTTCGTAAAAAGAAACATATCTAAGATACCATATTAGTAGCCGATATGTTCTTTTTAGCTTTGCATTCGACCATTCAACATGCTTAGCTAATTCGTTTAATGGTACTCCGCTTTCTAGAGAGCAATATACTACTTTTTCTCTCTCGTCAAACTTTTCTATTAAATCTTTATCATAATTTATCATCAAAGTAACTCTAGCTCCTCAGGTTTGTACATTAAGGATATCTTGATGGGTGTTTCTATTACAACTTCTAACCTATCTTTTTTTACCGCTTTTATAACGCCTATTCTATTACCAAAAACCTCTGAGCGTATTCTAACATATCTGCCAATGAAATCTTTGATGTCTTCCTGTTTAGAATTAAATTTTGATATTTCGTCAGCACGCTTATAAAAAACCTCGAATTCCTCCAATGGAACATCTATAATACTACCATCTCTTCCTTTTACAAAATAATATAAAAATTTTTCCTTTTTTTCCCAGGTTTCATAATTCAAATCACCTTCAACTTCTATGAACAAATACCACGGCACTATAAAAACTTTCTTTGAATTCAAGCTATTTATATAGCACGGATTGGGAAAGGATAAAACTTTTCCTACAGAATCTTCAAAATAATTATGATAGTTATCAATAATTATATCATGAGTGTTTGTTGCTATTCTTGCCACTACTATCTTGCCATTAAACATCAAACACCTCCTCAGGCTTGAATTTTTCAAGGACTGAAAAGGGTATTATTATATAATTTCTGTAATGGACTCTCGGAGTCAACTTTTCTAAGACATGTTGGGATAGTAATGCTATGGGTATCGCTACAAACCAAGGAAAGCGGTTTTTTCTAAAAAATAACATCCTGATTGGTTTGTTCAATCTTGTTTGTTCAGTTTCCAGCTGAGTAAGCCAATTTCTCAAAATAGTATCATTACCTACAATAAAGGAAGTTATATCCCACCCTTCTTGATATTTTACTTCTACCAAAAACGGAAACTTAGCCAAGTTCGCTTCGGAATCAGTTATAATATCTGAGGGATAACCAGACATGGCTCCAGACATTGGAGCTCTTCTTAGTTTTATTCCAAGCCATTCAGAAAGTAACTTAGCAACCTCCGCTTCTCCTCTTTTTCCCTTCTGTCTTCTTGTTTTCATATCTCTATCCTCCTCCCACGCCACTTTAGAGGTTTTGAAAGTTTATCTCTCAGTTCAAACAAAGGATCTACTTCTATTAGTTCGCCATTTTCCCAATACTTTTCTTTCCAATCAGCGGGATCACCTTCTTTTAGAGCCAATACAGATGTCTTAATCAACTTAGAAACCGATTTTGCAATAGTAATGGCTTCTTGAACAGCATCAGAATCTAAGCATATAACTATTTGCTCAGGGCGTTTAAGCAGTAGTTTATATAACTGCCTTTTGGAAATAGTTTTTCCGAAAATAGCAACCGTTGGATAAGGCTTATTGTGAGTTGCAATAACATCGAAGGGCCCTTCCTGTATCACCACTTTATCAGCTCCTTCTGGAACATTGTCAATATTATAAACTACTTCCGACTTCCCGATCAAGACGCCATATTCTCCCTCTTTTGGATTTTTATATTTCTCGCCCGGCCCTTGAAATACTTTTCGACCTGTAAAGTAAATATCAACAAACGCTTCTTTAACAGGAAAAATTAATCTGTTTTTGAAGCCGTTTATTCCTACTCTTAAATCATATTCATATACGATGCTTTCAGAAAGCCCCCTAACTTGCTTAATATAATTGAAAAAGAGATCTTTCAACCTGTAATCATAATGCTCGATTGAAGGAAAAGGAAGATCAATTCTAAGAGTATAACCTTTATGTAAAACCTTTTGTAAATTCCCATATTCATCAAAATCAAGCTCAGCCGAATCATCTCCTGTCTCTAGATCTTTAAAAAACTTTGATGTTCTAGCGCCATAACCGCATCTAAAGCAGTGGACAAGCCCCATCGTCAAATTAATATACATATGAAACTTAGTATCTTCTCTACCCACCCGGGAACCGCAAAACGGACAATTAATTCTAATTTCATCTGACCGGCCGGTTTTCAATATTTTAAAGCCTTTTCTTTCAATCTCCTCAAGCATTCTTTGCCTCCTTGTTTTCCTCTAACAAGGCCTGCCCATATCTTTCAAGTTCAATAACAGCACCTTCTGTGCCTGCTCTAGTCTTAGCTAAAACTAGAGCGTAATGTCTTATTTCAAACCCTTTTCCCTCTGTCTCTGCAGGAGCTTTTTCAGGAACTAGGATCAGAAACTTATCACTTACTTCAGCTATCATAGAAGAATCTCTAGTCCAATAAATCATATCCACATGCGCAACTTTAACCTTTTTATATTCTAGCCTCGCAAGCTCTCGATGCAATTGAACCGCTGTCCATATTGCAATTTGATGTTCTGAGGCAATTCTTCTCAGATTTTCATAAATCTCTCCTACAGCTTCCCATCTCTCTTTTTTGACTTCCCCTTTAAGAAGAGCACCATAATCTACAATTAATAATTCCGGTTTAAATTTTTCAACCAGTTCCAATTTATATAAGAAAGCTTCAAGCTCTGCAGGACTAACCCGTTTTGTAGGAAATCCCTTTAGTTTTAGCTCACCGCTAATTGGAAACTTATCAAACAATTCCAAATATCTGTTAAGCTCCATGGATTCTTCGCCGGTACAATAATACCAGTGAACTAAATCTAATCTATTTGCTATTTCATAAACATCCTGCTCTAAAGTAATATACAGAACTTTATGGCCTCTTTTTGCAGCATTGTAGGCTACATTTATCAAAAACATTGTTTTACCAATTCTAGTATGTGCCCCAATAATTGCAAGCTGCCCATATGGAACACCCCCACCTAAAGCCGAATCTACTTTATTGAAGCCAGTAGGAACTGCAAGTACTTCAGTTTCACCTTTTACTCTTTGCTGCAGATTTTTAAAATCAATTATATCAGTTTGTTCGTTAGTTTTCAGCATAGCACGCCGCACCATATCTATTAATTCCTGCGGCGTCATCTTTTCATTTTTCTCTAGCTTTAGAAATGCATGTTTTATAACCTCTACAAGAGAAACATAAGTCAGATAATCATCAACTTCAGAAAGTATATATCTTTCGTCTTCTACTGGGAGATCAAGCAGCTGCTCATATTCGTAAACATAAAAGCTAACCTCATAATCGTCAGTAAATATCTTTCTTAGTTCCTCCTCGATAGCAAGTTTTGTAGGCGGTTTTTTGTACTCAAGATAATATGTAGAGATTATGTCCCACAAAACTTTGTATTGCTCGTATGTAAAGTAATCCCTATTAGTTCTTGAAGCATAATCAACGAGATATTTCTCATTTCTAATAAGTAGCGCCAGAAAACTCCGCTGGAACTCTTGATTAAATGGAAGAGCCATTTACAAGCTCCTTTAACAATTTGTACCATTTACCTCTTTTTCTGAGCCAAATTCTCGCTTTCTTCACTTTACTATATAATCCATAGTTAATTTCTGATTTTAGTCTCTCGAATTCTTTTTCATGTAAAGCAACCCAATACGGATCCACCTTAGATAAGTTTTCTTTTACAAATTCAATAAAATCCTTTCCAGAATTCCTAAACTGCCCTTCCCAATATTTTACATTCTCAATTAGTTGTATGCGTTTTGGTTTGACTATTACCTTAAAAGGATTTTCCGCTTTCCAAACCTCATATTGCGAAAAAGCTTGCAACATTTCCACGGGCCACTTATAACCAAACGCGAACATTACTTTAAAAAAGGTATACGGATCGTCATCAGAGCCAAGTTTTTGAGCAAGTTTTTCAAAAAACTTATACTGCCTATTTGAACGACTTATCTTTAAAGGAGTATCACAATCTAAAGAGGCTTCATAGTAAGCCTGGGCAAGTTGTTCAGCTTTTTCCACAATTTCTCCTATCATTTCACCTCCACTTGATGCCCATCTTCCTTTAAAATTTTTGTTCTAGTTTCGCTATGTGTTTCCAGATAACGGTTTCCTATGTCAAAAATATCAATATAAAGCAATTTTGAAGCGTCAGCTTTCTTTCTTAAACCCCGGCCAAGTTTCTGTAATAATTCTATTTCAGAGGCGCCCCCTGAGGCATTTATCAAGGTTTTAATTTCGGGAACATCCATACCTTCATTAAACCAATTTGTAGCTATTATAATCTTGATCTTTCCTTCGGAGAATTCTTTAACCTTTAATGCTCTTTCTGACACGCTTTCCTGACCAGTCAGCAATATGGCCTCAGGAATGAGTTTTAATAAGTTTTCGCCTTGTTTTATAGTTTTAACCGCTACAAAAACGCCCGGCGGACTTTCCTGAGCAAGTTTTGCTATTAGACGATTTCTTTCTTCGTTTTCTTCAATTAGGTCCCTAAACAAAGCGTTCCAATTAACATAAAAACCGCCTTTATGTCTAAAGGTATAAAATTTTACTTCAACCTCAGCCGAAATACCTCTTTTAATAAGCGCCTCATTCTTGATTTCAACTAAAACATCTCCAGTATAAGCTACAAAGTTCCACCATTTAGGATCGTTTAGATTTTTATGCGGAGTGCCAGTAAGCCCAAATCTCCAAAAAGCTTTTGGAAGTTTTCTCAAAACATATTGAAATGCCGTGCTCTGATAATGATGTGCTTCATCGGCAAATACTATCCGAAACTGATTTAATTCGGAAGGATATATACCTTTTTTGAGTAAAGTATAAATGCTTTGAACAGTGGCAACAGTAATCACACTAAAATCCCTTTCACCGGCTCCAAATACCTTAACATAATTATCGTCTAAGTTTAGTCGCTGTTTGAATCTTTCAGCAGTCTGAAATGCAAGATTAGCTCTGTGGACTAGGAACAAAGTAGGTTTTCTTATCGCAGATATTATACCAGCTGCTATTTCTGTTTTGCCACTATTTGTTGCTGCAGCTACTATCCCTCTTTGGGCCCTAAGACATATATCAATTGCTTCTGACTGATAATCCCTAAGCTCAATACCATACACTCTAACTTCCCCATACTCTGCATCGCCATTTCTTTTATCCACAAAATTTTTCCTGAGGGCCCCAAAGCGTCTGGTAAATAGAAGCCCAGTAGGAAAACGAATTTTATCAGCGTTTTTGCTGTAAAAGCTAATCCAACCGTCCCACATTTTTCCAGGACACAAAGCCAGTGCTTGCTCTTGCGTCATACCTTTTTTCAATAGATTTTGGTATTTTCTCCAATTTTGGAATGCCTTGGTATACATGTAATTAGGAGCTCTCACTTTAAAACATTCTTCAATAAAAGGTACCAATTCGTCTTCTAATGATAAATAAGCATATATATTATCATACACCCTCATGGCTCTATATATACTAACTAACGAGATAAGCCAAATAAGTTCCCAGCTTATCTCTTAAAACAGAAACCTTCAAATTTCTTACTCTTCCCACATCTTCTCCATGAATAACGGGTCAAGCGATTTAGCCCGGTCCAAGACACTGTCCGCGTTGGTGTAAATCTCCTCGCACTCGGCCAGCTCCGGCAAGCTCTCCTTTAGAAACTCCCTCTCCCGCTTGTAATCATCCTCGGTCATGCCCAGGGTAGGCCGCCAGATAACAGCAACCCGCCTGTCCTTCTCACGCAGGCCCAGAACAACCCGATACGGCCTTTCGCCGTCTTGCAGGCTCAGGAGTTTCTTAACATGGATGCCCATCAGGTAGTTAAAGGTCTCAATGAGGTCAACGGCCACATCCTCAAAACCCCCATCCCGCTTTCTGATTCTCGGCTTATAATTGAAGGGGTCGGTCAGGCGTGCCGGATCCAGCCTGCACGGCGAGCCAGCAGTCTCAAAGTCCAGCATGTAGGTAAGGATATACTCTGGCCGCCCTTTCTCAAAAAGCCCTTCCCGCTTAAACTCAATATTATCCAGAGCGTCCTCGTATTGCTCAAGATACTGGTATTTGAAAAAACCACCACCTTGCCAATTGATATCACACGATAACTTGGTAGGCTCTCTTTTTCCGTTTCCTGCTAATATAAACTTCATTCTACTTAATATACCCCATTTCCAAACAAACGCTTCCGATTCTTTGTTTGTCTGTTTAACAACCTTTTCAATTCTATAGATTTTACCTTTTTCCTCCCAGAAACTAAGTATATCAGACTTCTGAGTGCTTTCTTCGCTTTCATCTTCGTTTTCCTCTGACTTAAATTCAACTTTTAGGTAGTCTAGATAATATTCGTTGAAAACTTCACCAAGTTCAACCCCGATCCATTTCCTTTTTAGCTTATGAGCTACAGCTAAGGTAGTTCCAGTCCCGGCAAAAAGTCAAGCACTATATCACCTTCCTTAGAAGAACATTTGATAACAGTTTCTAAAAGCTCTTCTGGTTTTTGAGTCTCAAAGTATAATCTCTCACTAGCGGTCATTTTTGTAGAGAATGAGGGTATCCACCACCAATCTCCTAGGTCTTTTTCTTTATTGGAAAATCGTGAATAAGTTTTAAGTAATTGAAAGTAATGCGAGTCATAATTTTTGCAGTAAAATAAGATATTATCATGGTTTTCCTTAAATTGTCTTTTAGCTTTTCTTGGTTTCTCGTAACACCAGATAATTTCGTTGAGAAAATTTTTATTCCCAAAGATAAAATCGGCTATAAGTCTTCCAAAATGAACCGCGTTTTTATCTAAATGTATAAAAAAGAGCCCAGTATCCTTAAGGAAATCTTTTGCTATTCGCATTCTGTTTTCTATTAAAGTAATCCAGGAGCTATTCTCATATCTGTCAGGATAGCTGAAATCATTACCGGTTTTGAACGGAGGATCAATGTAGTTCGTCTGCACCTTCACCCGGTATTTACCCAAAAGCAGATTAAGGGCCTGGAAGTTTTCGCTTTTGATGAGAATGCCCTGGGTTGCCTCGTCAAGGTCTTCAAAGGAGGCCAGGAGCTTTAATTTGAGCTCCTCTGGGAGATATTTGGTATCCACATAAAGGGTGGGATGAGAGAGCAGAAACTCGCGGGTTAAGTGGCCATCCAGAACCCCAAGCTCACGCCATTCGTTTATCTGGGCCTCGTTGTTGAGCAGGTTATACAGAATTTCGTCCTTGACTGAGGCCGGAATCCTATCCAGCGTGATGACATACTCGGTCCTCAGGACAAACTTACGCTTGAGCCAGAGCTTCTTCTGGAAGTTCTCAATTTGAGCTAAGAAAGTAATTATCTTTTCAGCTATGTTCTTGAATACTAAAGCTAACTGGGTTTTATCTTCATTCAAATCCAAAATCTCGTATCTGATAAAATATTCCAGCTCCTTTCTAAGAAAAGCTTCAAGATCTTTATGAATAAAGAAATCAACAGCCTTTTTACGAGAACCACCCTGAAAAACAAAATCTGTTTTAACATAATACTGATCCCAAGTGCTCCAATATAGCAGAATATCATTACCAGGGGTTATATATCTAGGTTTAGCTATAAAATTACCTTTTTCATAATAGTGAGAGAAAAATTTGTACAAATAGTCACAAACTTCACTACTAAATTCCTTATTTCCGAGTTCGTTATCAATTATAACAGGCAATTCTTCTTTAATAAACTTACTGATTTGTTGCTGTTTGAAGTTTATCATTCTATAAATTCCAAAATCCGGAACAACAAGAGTTCCTTCAAAAAGCTCACAAAAAGCCCGAATAAAATGCTTTTTAGAGGTTGAGGTTATCATCCTATGATTCCCCAATTAAAGCTCCAATAAAGACTTAGCCAGAATTATCATATTCAACAAAAGATTTCTTATAAACCCCATATATGGTTAAAGTTTTAAACCCAAAAAGATCGCCTTGCTTTTCCTGCAAAGTAACTTCCTTGAAATCCTTAAATAATTCTGGAATTTTATGTCTACACCCTTCATAAGCAAGCTCAGGAATAATCAGCTCAATGTTAAAAAACAAAGTATAATTATCAACTACTGAATACACAATTCTGGAGCAAATACAGTCCTCAGGAAAACATATGTTTCTAACAATACCATAAAACTCATCTATCAAATTTCTTTCCTCCAAACTCTCACCTCCGTCGTATATTTCTTCTATCATAATGTTAAATACTTTCTAAGCATGACTTCTTTTTGTTGTTCACTCCATTCCAGCCTGCTGACCTCAAAAGTAGCAACAACACCCTTAGCAATTGTTTCGGCATTTGAATAGACATAGTTTCTAGTATAACCAAACTTATCCAGAGCCCCCACGGCGGCTAGCGCTTTTATCTGAGCGCTGTTTGGTTTGACTTTGGCAACAAACTCAAACAAACTTCTATAAGGTCTCAGACTGACAATTTTCCTAGCAAAATCTTCACCTATGCCTTTTATTGAAGACAACCCAATACGAAAACAGCCATCGTTAAAAGAGAAATAAACATCCGATCTATTCACATCAGGGCCTTCAAACTTATAGTTCAACTGCTTAAGTTCGCTAACAATTTCGTTAGCTTTATCAAGATCGGCTTCATATTTCAATGTTGCCAAATAAAACTCCTTGGGATAATACAGCTTAGCCCAAGCGGTCCAATATCCTAACATTGAATAGAAAACAGCATGAGATTTATTAAATGAATAACCAGCAAATTCTAACAAATAGTTATAGAGCTTCTCCGCAAGCTTAGTTTCCAAACCGTTTTTCGTAGCACCTTTGATAAATTGCTCTCTATATTTATCCATAACTTGCTTATCGCCCGTTTTTGCAGTTACCTTTCTAAACTCTTCAGCTTGTTCCCAACTCATACCTCCAATTTCATGAACTATTTTCATTACTTGTTCCTGATAAACTATTAATCCCAATGTTTCTTTAGTAATTTCTTTAAACTTTTCGTTATAATATACCGGCCTAGCTTTTCCGGTTTTCAATTTAATCCATGTTTCTGTTTGGCCTCCTGCACCCGGACGCATTAAAGCACTAATCAAAACCAAATCATTGAAACAATCTACATACTTACAAACACTAGCCATTAGTTCTGTGCCAAATTGAAATACTCCTTTTAGCTTTCCCTTTTGGAAAATTTCTTTATAAACTCTAGAATCGTCAAAAACTCTTGGCATTTGAGTCCCTGTCGCCTCAGCAACTTCTCTCAGAACTGTAATCACTTTAAGCCCCAATATATCCACTTTAGGAATACGCATATAATCCAAGCTATCTCTATCCCATGCTACAACTAACTGATCAGAATAACGCTCCAATGGAACTAATGTATAAAGTGGTTCGCCACTAACAACAATCCCAGCGGCATGCAGGCCGCGATGTCTTATTTGCATTTGGAAATAAGGAACAAGCTCTCTAGCGCGTTCTTCGTTTGTTATCTTAACCAAATCATTATAGGCACTTTTTTCTTTCCAGGTAGAATATGTCCCTATTCTAGCAACATTACTAAGCTCTTGTTTTATCAACTCAATTAATTCAGCCTGCTTTATATGTTCAAAATCTATATCTATATCCGGACAATCAGTTCGAGCCTCAGAAAGAAACCTATCAAAAATTAAATCATATTTATGAGGATCTACTTCATGTATCCCAAGTTTATAAGCCACATAAGAACCCCCCACGGAACCTCTCCCGGGACCATACCAAATGTCATTTTTCTTGGCTATCTCTTGGATCTTTCTTATGAGAAGAAAATATTTATCATAACCTTTGCGCTTTATTCTATCAAGCTCCAAATTCCACCTTTCCTGATTTTCAGGTTCTGGTTGGCAAATATCTTCAATCTGATAACCAAAATCAGGAAGAGGAAAAGAAGTAAAGGGTTGAATAACAAATTCTACAGAATTAGCCAATTTTACTGTGTTCGCTAAAGCTTCCTCAGGCCAACCAAACTCTTTTGTCCTTTGCAAAACTTCTTCATAATTCATAACATAATGAATATTTTCGGAAAAACCTTCAAAGGTTTCATCTTTTCTAACAATTTGAACTGCAAGATTTCTAAGTTCAATATCCTCAGGCTTAACATAATGAACATCGTTTGTTATAATTACGGGTAAATTATACTTCTCAGCTCGTTTCAACATCAAATTAAATATATCTTTAAATTTCTTCAACGGTTGTAATTCAACATAAATATCCTCACCTCTCTTAACTTCTATTAATTGCTTTAGCCAATCCTCGCGCTCTGCAAAAGGAGTAGATGGACATCCAGTAAGAACTATTAAGCCTTCTTGGTATTTCAGAAATTCCTCAAAAGGAATTCTGGGTTTATAGTAAAAGTATTTCGTATTAGCCAAATAATGTAGCTCTAACAAGTTTCTCCAACCCACTTGGTTTTTCGCTAAGCAAGTTACATGATAATTTCTCTTTCCTTTTTCGGAATGTGTAATATAAAATTCTATACCTAAAATAGGTTTAATACCGTTTTTACTCAGCGCTCTTGTCCACTCTACTACACCGGCTAATGTGCCATGATCCGTAATAGCAGCGGCTTTAATATTTAACTCCTTAAACCGATCGGCAAATTGTCCTGGAGTTCCAAAACCGTCCCCAATGGAATAAGTAGTATGAAGATGTAAGGGGCAAAAATACTCATCAGATAAGGTTTCTTGTTGTAAATTTTTCAGTGTTGTTTTTATTAAGTCAATATCTTCTGGAAGATATTTACGAACACCTCTATGCAAATAATAACTAGGATGGGGGAGCGCCAAAAGTTTTCCATATTCAGTATCAAAAATTTGCCCATAGTGCTTTATTATTCCTTTCAACCCGGTAAAAAACTCAAATGCAACAGAACCCAAAGCAACTATAAGCTTAGGTTTCAAAAGCTCAAGCTCTCGTTTGATATATTCGCTACAAGCCTGAATCTCCTCAGAAGTAGGTGGCCTTACCCCGGAACCTTTTCTAGGAATATGTTTCACTATGTTTGTAATGTAAAACTCTGTAATACCACATTCCTTAATTAAATCGTCTAGCATCTTACCAGAAGGCCCTACAAAAGGTAACCCTTGCAAATCCTCTACAATTCCCGGTGCTTCTCCTACAAAAACTACAACATTTTCCTTGGGAATGCCACGGTAAACAACGCCTTTCAAAGCCAGAGGAGCTAGACTACATTTTTTGCAAACTTTTACCTTAGAAACTAATTTTTCAATTTCCTTTTTCAGCTTTTCCATACCTGGATTCGAAAGAGCACACAAAGCAGAACCCTTTTTAATCCAATTCAGCTGCTACTATAGTTGCAAGCGCGTATTTATATGTTATGTCTGCTGCAGCGTTTTCATCTACACTCACAAACACTGCAAAATTTTCATATAATTGTAACTCCGTTTTTACACTAACGAGACAATCAACAACTGGCTTAAGCAATTTAATAGAAATCAATTTTGTGAACTTTGGCGCCGATTCAACAGGCTGAGCAAACTCCACTTTTTCCTGATTCGCATATTTAGAAGCTGTTATAAATTTTAATCTGTCTTCTTCCCCGGCAATTCTTACCTCAAAACTACCTAGAACCAAAGCGGCTTTAACAACCCTTTCAAGCAATTTCTTAGAAATTAACCAGGAACCCAAAAACTGATCCCTTGCAGCTTCTATTATCGTATCTATTGTCTTATATTGTTCATGCTGCTCTCCGGGAACTATATAAGCTGTCATGTCACCGCTCTGTAAAGTAATAACATGCTGCCCCACCTGCATATCCACCATTTCAGTTGGGGCCGCTAGATTCAATATTTCAGTTAATAGATTTGTTTTTCTAAGAAAACACGGTGTTGCTGTTTCATACTCCGCAAAAAATTCCTTAGGAAGTAGCGCTTGTGTTATTACAGCCCTAGATATCTCTGCTGCGCTCAGAAATTCCAATCCCGCAGGAGTAAAACTGAGTAGTGCCTTATCCATATCCTCTATTTTGGAGCGCAAGCTAGCGCGCTCCAAGAACTCTTTGAATTGGGATGTTTGTATTTTCATTTCTCCTTAAGCTACTTAGACTTAACTTTTGGTAAGGTATGCAAGGCGACATTATAACGCCTTGCAAGCTTTTCTCGCCCTTTGGAAAGGGCTTTCGCTCTTTCTCCAACAGGTTCTTCAATACATCCCTGTTGGAGCCATCCGAGATACTGACGAATATCAGTATCTCGGATCTCATTTAGAAGCTGAGCCCAACATCTGCGTTTGAACTCAGCTTCATTTTCTACTGCCTCAAATTCATAAGGCAGTAAAGCAATTCCAGAAACATTTGAATAAATTTCAATTTGATTTTCTTCAGATTCTGCTGCAGTTTGCTCCGTTTCACCTATCCGAGCTCCTTCGAGCTCGGTAATAAGATTTTTCATCTCTTCACTTCTGGCAGCGTAATAACATTGCCAGAAGTATTTGTCAGCTTCTTCTTGGTTTATAAGCTCTCCTTGCGAAAGCTTATGAAATGTCACCAAAAAAGTTTCCCAGCAACGACTCTGAAGAACGGTAATAATTTCAGCGGCTCTTTGAAGAAAAGCCGCTGAAGGTAGATAATAAAAATTATTTCTTCTTTCTCCTAAATATTTCTTTGTGTATATCTCAAGGAGTGGATAATACTCCTTGAGATATTTTTCCGTCAATTCCTGCTGTTTCACAGCAGGAAGTTCTTTGAACCACCATACCGCCTTCTGGCGGCAGGTAGGTTCACCCTTGCGGGCCCTTATGCGGGCCCTTTTTGTTTTTTTGCTCATCTTTCTGCTCATCTCTTTTTCCTCCGCTAGTACTATATTATAACTAATTTCAAGAGAAGAGTTCTGTAAGTTCCCTTTGTCGCCTTTATAGGCCTTAGCTTTCTCAAACCTTGCTTTGACCATATCCAAAACCTCCTTATAAATTTCCTC
>Ga0207433_10001285_pt1 | contig 54484 bp, 36 predicted proteins | sample YelNatPaOPGAMG01_FD_187559 | JGI IMG/M metagenome (GOLD analysis project Ga0207433, IMG submission 187559) | Hot spring thermophilic microbial communities from Obsidian Pool, Yellowstone National Park, USA - OP-RAMG-01 (SPAdes) (version 3) | ecosystem: Environmental > Aquatic > Thermal springs...
CTTAACCTTCTGGTTAAGGGCACGGATAGAAGAGTGGTTCACAAGACCCAGGAAGAAGGAAAGAAGAAGAAAAAGAAAGGAGGCTATATAGAAAGTTCTTGCATCACATCATCATAGAAGATACACAATATTTGGCTCCAACTCGCCTTCAAGTATCTTAATCTGTGCGTTGTGTATAGGCTGTCGGAGATTGAAAATTCTTTAGGTCTATCCATTAAAAACCCGGAAGAGCCGATAATTAAAAAGGCGCAAGCTGAGCGCAGATAGGCTGAAGTGGTCGAGCTGAGTTTAGAGAAACAAGCGATGAGTTGAGCACCAATAGGTAAATGAGTAAACCGGCACCAATTATAAAAAAAAATAAGAATTAGGTAAATGAGAGAGGCGGTACCAATTTTGGTTAAAGCCAAAAGCACAGGCTAACTAACAAACAGAAACCGTTAAGGTTAAGCCGACCTAAGCGGTTATTTTTATAAATGTTTGGGTCGGGCTGACTGGCAAAGACCTTCATTTGAGGATAAACCCCCAGGCCCATCCAAGTAAGGTCCGTTTCGTAATAATAGAGATTTCCCTTGTAGTAATCTACCCAGCCGCTGGAATTTTTATAATCATAATTTCCCCTGAGCTGGTTAATACTAACCAACCTGCCAACAAAATCCGCCAGCAAAGAAACTTGCTTAGAAAACTTATATTCTAAACCTATTCCTCCCCTTAAACCAAAAGCCGACCCCTGAACCTTTTGTCTTATTTCTTCCCATAGCCCGTCCATATCGCGGCGAAAAAAATCATTAAGGCGAGCCCAATAATAACCCCCGGCCAGGTTGAAGCAGAGGTTGATTCTCGAAAAAACGGGTATGGAATAAATAGCTCCTAACTCAAGAGGGATAACCCTAATTTGGGTGTTATGGCTCATGGTCTCGGAAAAAACGAGGCGATGAACGACAATTTTATTCTCATCCGAAGACTGTTTTTGCCCCAAAAGACTAAAGGCGAAAAATATATTGAGCCGGGGAGTAAGAGACATCCGGACTGCTCCGCCCACAACTCCCACCCCATTAAGTTGCTGAAAATCACCGCTCGCCTCGTAGCTAAAGAGTTGAGCCAAGTCCTTCTGCATCTTGGTGTTAGCGGCGCTGTATGAATTCCAGTCCCCGATAGAAAGATAACCGTAACCACCCAGAAGCTGCAGGCCAACCTTGGGCTTGTTAACCCCGCTGACGATATCCCTCTCCTGCCCTTGGACTTCGTTGACCAACAGAAAGGAAAATGTTAATAATATTATTTCTATAGAAATTATAGATAAAATAGAATTTATGGAAATGATGGTGCGTCTGACATTCCTTTCTCTTAGCATCAAGCTAATTATCCCGGCCAAAGTGGCTTAAGCGGCACCACCTTAATTATCTCAATTGGTTGTCGTTTTAAGAGGCAGCAGCTTCATGAGCCACAGAATCCAGGCATTCCAGGACAAAGGGATATCTCCAGGTTTGCCAAAGGGTATTGGTTCCTGCCCTTGAATATACCACAGGCCTTCCTTAGGCCGCCATATTGCTGGTTCCGCCTGGCCATCGCCGTTAAAATCTCCTGGCACAGGAATATCATCCTGATTTCCCCAAGTTATGGATAGTGATTCCTTGTCGTTGAATCTGATAAACCAAGCGCCGCTCGTTGGCCGCCAGACAGCCGCCTCTGCCTTCCCATCTCCATTATAATCCGCCGCCACGGGCAGGTCACCCTTGCTTCCCCAAACAAATGAAGTGTCTTCGCCTGAGGCAAATCTAATGAACCAGCTGCCATCATCGGGACGCCAGATAGCCACATCGGCGCGGCCATCTCCGTCATAATCCATGGGCATTGGTATATCTTGAGATCGTCCCCAAGAGACAATTCCTCCAGAAAGAAAAAACCAGTTGCCCTCTTCTGGTCTCCAAAGGGCAAAATCTGTTTTACCGTCGCCGTCATAATCAGCCGGGACTGGAATGTCGCCCGTCTTACCAAGCGAGGTCAAAAACATTCCAACGATGTAAACAAAACCCTGAGCAAAGAAAGCAATTTCTGTGCGGCTATCGCCATTGAAATCCCCAAAACAAGGAAAAAGCTTAGGATAAAAAGACCTTATCTGATAAGCTGGCAGGTCCTTAATGAATACGGTCTTCTCAGTCAAAGAAAGAACACAAGGGTCACTTTTCCCGTCGCCATTGAAATCAAGAATATATTTTTGCCGGGCCTTTTCTTGAGCCACAACAGAGTTTTCTAAAAATAAGCTAATAAAACAAAGCATCAAGAGTAGAATGACCTCCCTTCTTTTGGATGGGCAAACCTGTCTGTAACCCATGGATTTATTTTTCAGAGATGAAGATTCACTTGATTCGATTATTTTTTTGCTGTTGCCAGTACTCAGCAGCAAAAGCGACAAAAGTAAACACTGTCAACCCCAGAATTAGAGCGATGGCGCCATTAAGTTTTTTGTTGGGGAAGACGGGTTTCACCGAGACGGTGGGGGATTTAACCAGCTCCGTATAATCTATTCTGGCTTTCTTTTCCTTTAAAAGCGAGATCTGGTTTTTCATATCATCAATCTCTCTTTTTAATTTTTCTATTTCCGTATCCAATTTTTTTATCTCTTCTTGGTTTTGCTTAATCTGGAGGCGGAGATTCTCTTGGGTAATTTTTTCCACACTCAGCTTTTCATCGAGATTATCATAATAACGAAGACTTTGCTGAATTTCGTTGGAATAAAGGAGGAGACCTAAGGCATCCGCTTTCTGATTGACATCTCCCAGCGTCTTTTTCTGCTGTTCCTCTATTTGTTCAATCCTCTGGCGGACTGATTTCATTTCCTCAGTTATATTTAAGAATCTGGCTTCAGAAATCTTGAGCTTATTTTCCGCTGTTACCATGTTCATCTTCAATTTGGTCTTTTCTATTTCCATTGATTGAATATCGAGCTCTTTCTTTTTAATGGCCTGTTCCAAAGTAATTACTGACGACTCAATGGTTTTTATCTCGACATCAATCTTTTTATCGGCTTCCTGGCGCAATAAATCGAACAGAGTAGACATGATTGCTTTGCCCTTTTTTATATCCCCGGAGCGGATAGCCACCCGAACGAGTTTAGTGTTGCGCAAGTTCTCGGCTTTGAATTTAGGCAATTTTCTAACATCAATATTTAGTAGTTGGGAAATGCTCTCGTCATAGGACTTCTGATTAATCTGCCCGGCCAGTTGTCTCGGGTCAACGACGACAAATTCTTCGACGCCCCGCTGCTCGGTTTGAATAAGAAATTTTCCAGGAAGAACAATCATATCTATTTCCCATTTTTTGGGGAGGAAAAAACTAACGATAAGCACAAAAACGACCAGAATAAGGGTGGGAATAAGAATACGCCATTTCTTTCTTGAGATTACCTCCATCAGGTCAACCAAACGAATTTCCTCGATAGCCATTTTTCCCTCTTTTTCTAATCACACATCTCCCTTAATTATACCTAAACTGGGTCAAAATAAAAGCGAATGTTATAAGCGGCCGGGGAAGAGGTTAATGAAGAGGAAGGTCGTTTTTTTTCCCCCAGGAAAAGAAGCCTATGTTTCTTATGTACCAAGCACCTTCACCTGGCCTCCAGACAGCCATGTCAAAAGACAGATTCCCATCATAGTCAGCAGGAACGGGAACATCCCCTCTCGTTCCCCAGGTTAAGGTCCCCAAATTTTTTAGGTACCAAACTCCTTGGGAAGGTCGCCAAACAGCCAGGTCGGTAACGCCGTTTCCATCGTAGTCTGCAGGCACCGGAATGTCACCGGCTGTTCCCCATGGTTGAATCAATAAATTTTTTATATACCAATGCCCGTCGCTGGGTCGCCAGACAGCCAGGTCTGCTCGGCCATCGCCGTTATAATCTCCGGGAAGGGGGACATCGCCCCTTGTCCCCCATTGAGAGAAAAGAATATTCTTGACATACCAGTTACCCTCTTGAGGCCGCCAGACGGCCACCTCCGCCCGGCCATCGCCGTTATAATCCGCGGGAACCGGAATATCACCACGCTGGCCCCATTGTTCGGTCAAGTAATCCTTTATATACCAGATGCCGTTGGCCGGTCTCCAAACTCCAAGCTCCGTTATCCCGTCACCATTATAATCGGCCGGCACCGGGATATCCCCATAGGCACCCCATTGGACGGTGGAAATCGTCCCATTGCTGGAATTCTTGATATACCAAATACCTTCCTCGGGTCGCCAGACAGCCACATCCGCCTTGCCGTCGCCATCAAAATCGCCGCGGCCAAACCAAAGCTTGGGGTCAATTTCATCCACACCAAGGTCAAAATAACCACTCCCCCTCGGCCTGGGTTCATCATCTATGTCTTGGTTAGCCATGGGGTCGGCAGGAGTCTGGCCCCTGTCTACCACCGGGGAATGCGGCTGAAGGTGATAATCATCATTACTTGGGTTAGCGAAAAGAGGGTTGAGAGAGATGTTGCCTCCGTTATCTTGATAACCGCCCCACTCGACGCCAAAGTCACAAGAAGTTAGCCGGAGGAGAGCCGGGTTTTGATTCTGGTTGAAAAGGTCGTGAGCATAATTACCCCAGAAAATGGTATTAAGGGCGCTAATATTGAGCTGTCCGGAATTCGTATAAACTGACAAACCACCTCCAGACGGCGCTGAGTTATCGGCGATTGTATTATTGATTATGTTAATCAAGGTCGTGGCCCCTGAATCGGCGAATCCCCTGAGTCCCGCGCCGTTGTTATTAGCCAAGTTCTTAAAAATGAGGCAATGGTAAAGGCTCAGTTCAATTTTGGAGTTAGCATGATATGATTCAACACAAAGAGCCCCACCACCAACGTCCGCCTGATTATCCTTGAAAAAAGACTTGGCCATTACGGCATTAATTTGTCCGCCGCTTAAGGCGCCAAAAAATATCCCTCCGCCTCCCTGCGCCCTATTGCTGATAAACTTTGTCTTGGTGAAATCGAGGTCGATGGCGCTCGAGGAGGCCGAGAGGTTAATTGCTCCTCCTCCTGAAGTGGCTTCGTTATTTTCAAAAGCATCGGCTTCCAAACTGCCCGAAAGAACCGAACTGCGGCCTGAATAAAATTGAATGCCGCCGGCTGCATAAGCCTTGTTTCCCTTAAAGGAATTGTTAGAAAAAGTTAGGCTAAAAGAGCCAGAATCATCCGAGCCCACATAAACCCCACCCCCGCCATCCGCTTGATTAGCCTCGAGGCTATTATTGTGAAAAATAAAAGTAGTTAAACCAGAACGTTGGGCAAAAATATTAACGCCGCCGCCACCAGAGGTAGCTGTATTGCCAACAATAGTATTGCCGGACATATTTATGGTTGTTTGGGAACCATCTTGGGAAAGAGCCTGAAGGCCCCCACCAGCATAAGCCTTGTTTTGGCCGATAAAATTGCCCGTTAGGTTAGCTGAAATGACCGAACCCTGGTTATATGATTCGACCGCAATACCGCCTCCATTGTCGTAGGCTTCATTATTGGTCACCACATTGCCCGTTAAGGTGGCGGTATGATGACAACCATTATTCGCGGTCAAAAAAATCCCGCCTCCGGCCAGAGTAGCGCAACCGGAGACAGTATTGTTAGTGATTTCCGAATCTATATGGCCAGAAAGAGCCGCTACCGAGATTCCTGCGCCCCCACCGGGGTTGCCGGTGCTGTTATTCAAGATTTTATTATTGGAAATGACCACGGAAGCTGTTTGCCCAGGAGAGTTAGGGAATACTCCTACCCCACCTCCGCCGTCTCGAGTTGAATTATTACTTATTGTATTATTTCTTAGGATGAGACCAGGGCTTGAGCCGGCTTTAAGCACGGCATAGACTCCTCCGCCCTCCAAAGACTGGCCGTTGGTAATCTTGAAGCCGTCAATGATAATCCCGTAACAGTTATTTATGGTAATTACACTGCCCTTTTTTTGCCCATCGACAATGGTCGGATAGACCTCAGGGTCGCGGGTGGAAAAAGTGCTATCGCTGTAACCACCCTCCAGGGTGATCAGATTTTTGTTATTTATCACCAGGTTTTCATAATAAGTTCCTTGAACCACCCGAATTTTATCCCCGGATTTAGCGGCGTTAATGGCTGATTGAATTGTCTGGTAAGGACAATTGGGGCCAACATCAAGCGTGGCGGCCTCTAAGATTAGAAATGGAAATAGACATAGAAAAAAAATGCCCCCTCTAATTATTGCCCTTTTCCTATTATGTAAGTTCTTTCGCATAGCCAATTATTAGTCGGCTAATCATACAAGATTCATTAAAAAGGGGACAAGTGCCTCTGGCAATCACCAGGTAGGGTGAAATCGGGGGTGATTTTGTTAGCCCAAGCTAATTTTGGTATAAGTTGCCCGACCAAAAATTAGATAAGAAGCTATAAATTATCCGAGACGGCAGCCAATTCACCCCCAGATTCACCGCTGGCGGTTATTGACCTGGTTTAGAGGGACAGGGTTATGATTATTATATAGTTTTATGAGGCTGAGGGAGATAAAGATAAAAAAAGGCGAGAAAAGAAGCAATTAAAATGCCTGATGGCTTAAAAATGCCTGGTGGCTCAAATAAGGGGTACATACGGCTTTATTTAACTGTCTCCCAATCAAGCCAAAAAAGGAGGCGAAAATGAGGTTTAAAGGCTTCGCGGTGGCGCTCGTCTTTTTCTATGTTATTTTTAACCTCGTCTTTTCGGCTGGTCGGCTCCAAGCCCAAACCAATATCTCCAACTCGCCTAATCTTGCCTCAACCTCACCCCGAATATCCGTTGATTCCCGGGGAAACGTTCATGCCATCTGGGTGGAAATGACCAGCGGGACCACTGGCGACCTTTATTATTCCAGGGGAAGTAAAAATTTGCTCAGCTGGACCTCGCCCATTAATTTAAGCCAATCAAATAAAGTCTATTGCGAATCTCTGATGATGGCTGATATTGATGTCGACAGTTCTGACCGGGTTTATGTGGTCTGGACAGAAGGAAATATGATTAAACTTCGAATATATGCTGATAACGTTTGGGGAGGAACGATTGATGTCGGCTCGGGTAGTAGTTTAGATGCCCCGAAGATTTCGGTGAGCCCCGAAGGAGATATTTTTATCGTCTGGTGGCCTTTTTCAGGTCAGGTTTACTGTCGCGCTCGAATCAACGGAGTTTGGGAAAACAGCCAACTCATAAGTGATAGCGGGAAAAGGTCGAAATTCCCTGACATTGCGGTGGGCAAGAATAAGGTTGCCGCCTGCTGGGTAGAAAAGAACGGAGACCTTTATCAGGCTGTTTATGTCGAAAGGAATCGGAGCTTTAATGCCTCCTGGAGCTCCATCATCCCCATTGCTCCGAGTAATTTATCGCAACAACAGGCGGTAGTTGAGCTGGATTCAGCTGATATAGCCCACGTCGTCTGGACGCCAGTCATAAGCGAAGATGGAACGAGGCGAGTAGATTACTCTTCTGGAGGTCTTTCCGGCTTTTCCTCGCCTCAGTCTATTTCGGAGACTATGGTTCTTCATTACCCCGCCATTGATGAAAAAAACAACAATATCTACTCTTGCTGGCAAGTAGGTGTCTACGGCAACGGGAGTTCGGTTGATTATAATATAAAAGCTTACGGCAGCTGGATAGGTGCAGCTTCAGTGAAGGGCTCTTCAGGAGTGACCTTTTGTGATTTAAGCGTGAGTAAAAACGAAGATATTGTTTATTTCATCTGGGATGCCAACGGTGAAATTTATGTTAGAGCCTTACCCGGACCAGGGATTTATTTTTATTCCCTTCACTTTGATGGTCATGATTTTAATGGCGACGGTCTTTCCGACATAGGTGTTTTCCGTCCGGCTGATGGCTACTGGTATTTTAAGGATATGGGTAGTGTCCAATGGGGTCAGGCAGGAGACATCCCAGTCAACGGAGATTACAATGGGGATGGAAAGACAGATATTGCGGTCTGGCGATATTCGGATGGTCGATGGTATGTTAAAGACATGGCCAACGAGCCTTGGGGCACCGTGGGAGATATACCCGTACCTGGAAAATACAATACCGACGCGACGACCGACATGGCTGTGTGGAGAATAATGAACGGTAGTTGGTACATTAAGAATATCGGCACCATTGCCTGGGGAACGAGAGGCGATATACCGGTACCTGCTGATTATAATGGAGACGGAAAAACAGATGTCGCAGTCTGGAGGCCAGCAGAGGGAATATGGTATATCCAAAATATTGGAACATTCCAGTGGGGGGTGATTGGCGATATTCCTGTGCCGGCTGATTATGATGGGGATGGCAAGGCAGACATAGCGGTCTGGAGACCATCTGAGGGTATTTGGTATGTGCGCCATGTAGGGTCATTTGCCTGGGGAGTTGAAGGTGATATCCCTGTCCCCGGAAAATACAATTATAATTCTGGGTTTAATATCGCTGTTTGGCGACCCTCCTCGGGTATATGGTATATTCTGAATGTTGGGTTTTACCAGTGGGGAGCCGCCGGCGATATCCCCATAATAAGATAGATTTGAACTCGTGCCCCCCGACGGGGAGAAGAATTTCCCTCCCCTCAACTCAAATAAGATAAGCCTAATTTCTTATGGGGGGAGTCAGCTCTTTCTTGCTACTTATTTTTTTTCTTAAATCTTATCCTTTAGGAGCCTCTCGATTTATTTTTATAATTTTTCCCTTTTTAAACAATCCGACTCTTCTCGCTGGCAAGCTAAAATTTTCTGCTTAATTTCTCTTTCTTTTTTATTTTCTTCGATTGTTATATTTAAATGCGCTATTTGTTATCGTCAACACCTCCTAATTTAGGCGGCGCTACTATCAAAAAAGACCGACGACACCGCGGTTTGTCTCCCATCTTCCCCCAGGCAAAGCTGGTGCGGGCTTCGATATACCACATGCCAGCCGTTGGCCGGAAAACGCACTCATCTGTATATCCACCCGCAGTCCAATCATTGGGCACTGGTACATCGTATTCAGCTCCCCATTGAACAGAAGAAGACTCCCCGCCGACCTGGCAGTAAGTAAACCACCGGCCAGTTGAGGGACGATAAACGCAGACGGTAGAATAAGATGTATGCTGAAAATTAGCCGGCATCGGAATATCCCCGTCCGTACCCCAGGCAAATATCCAGGGAGAAGCGGGATTACTCGACTTTCTTATGTACCACATGTTACTTCCGGGTCGGAAAACAGCGCAGTCGGCTTTGCCGTCATTATCATAATCAGCTGGGAGAGGTACATCACCCTGCGTGCCCCATTGGACAACGGCGGTCGTCCCACTCGGCATATAATAAATAAACCACAGACCATTAATCGGACGAAAGACTGCTAAATCAGTTGTGCCATTGCCATCATAGTCAGCTGGAACGGGGATGTCACCATGCGTTCCCCACTGAATACCAAAATCAGGCATTCTGCCATACCAGATATAATTTTCGGGCCTAAGTACTAATTCGTCCGCGTCCCCGTCACCATCATAGTCTCCTGGCAAAGCAATATCTCCTTTTTTCCCCCAATTAAAAATATGAGTATTAACTCCGTCGTTGGAACGCTTATACCACATTCCGTTGTCTGGCCTAAAAATCAACAAGTCTGGCTTATTGCCGTCGGTTTCCCAAAAATCGGTCGAATCATAAATGGGAACAAAAGGGCTAAACATGATTCTTAGGTTGTTGCTCAGTACAGACTCATTATAGCCGTATTTTTCACCCTGGGCGCCAGTATAATGTTCGATGCCTATAGTACCGGATTTTCCATAATCAAATGTGCCTGTGCCAGAATCTGTGTCCAGATAATGAAAGGAAATGATATTATTATAATTGTAATATGCAGACTCGATAAAATCCCCAACGAAAAGGACCTGAAAGTCGTAACTGGCAGTAGAATCACTAAGGTGGGGTACGTCTCTCCATTCTATTGAAGTAAAATAACTACTTGTCCTCATCCAAATCTCACCTCTGGTTCTTAAATCCCAGTCATCCCACCAAACGGCAACAATGGCGTTAGGCGAAGAAGTCGACGGTATATCCTCGTTACCAAAATAAACCACGGAACCAGCAGGCGGCGCTCCAAAACCCAGTTCCACATAACCTTTAGTCGTAATCCTTAAATGGGTGACTTTTTTCCCATAAAAATAGAATTGAGCGCTGGAGGGTAGTGCGTAATCATAATAACCATCGAGCCAGTTCCCACCCGTAAGAGATGTAATTTTTACATCCACCGCTAACGTATAAAAAGGAATTCCCGCGTTCATGATGTATTCGTAGGAGAAAAGAAGAGGCGCTAAGGCAAACAAAATAACCATAAACCAACACCCTTTTTTCATTATTCACTCCTTTCGTAAAAGATTTGCCTTTTTTATAGCATGGAAAAAAAAGCTTGTCAAGAAATTTTTTTGGATGTGTTCCGTAAAAATCAAACCCGGGTTTTAAGAAAAGACAAGGTGCCCAATCAGCGAAAAATTTAAGGCGCGACCAAATATCCTGCCCCTTCTTCTTTTGCCCTCCCCTGGTGAAGCGAAATTATAATTATGATATCAAGATATATAACAAGTTTTATTAGCAAGCCAGGCAGCCAATTAATCTCTTGTCCGACTTTTCTTGTTTACCTTCCCTATTTTTTTTAGATAAAATAATAATAAAATATTATTATGCTCATATAAAATATAATAAATATTTAAAAAATTAGTTTACTTTCTTATCCGCCAAGCAGCCCGGACTAAATTACTATAATTATTTTAATTTATAAAAATTGTGGCCTCTTAAATATTTGTTTATTTTTGCGGGGCGCTTTTCCCGTGAGCACACTATCTTGGCGGCTTTTAGCTTCTTCTTTTTTAGATTAAGACCTAATCAACGCTCCCCTGGATAGGGAGATGGTCTTCTTTAAACTAAGACCATATTCTTTTTTTCGAAATAAAATGCCTCTTCTCGAGATTACGTTCTTTTTGCTTTCCCTTGCTTAGCTTAAGATAAATCAGCTCTCTTTCGTAACTATCCTCGCTTCTTCAGTTACCCGCACCCATTATTTTCTCTTCTTAATCCTTAATGAGGTTACCGGCCGAGTCGGTAAGGCCGACAGGAAAATTCTTGGGAGCAACTATGGCGAAGGAACGACGACACCGCGGTTTGTCTCCCATCTGCCCCCAGGCAAAGCTGGTGTACGCTTCGATATACCACATGCCATCCGTTGGCCGGAAAACGCACTCATCTGTAATTCCACCCGCATTCCAATCATTGGGCACTGGTACATCGTATTCAGCTCCCCAAGGACCTGTGCCCGAAGACGCTCCAGTTAATTGGTTTTTATGGAACCACAAACCGTTAGAAGGTCTGTAAACCGTGGCCGTTGCATAGCTACTAGAATTAAAATTAGCCGGCATCGGAATATCCCCGTCCGTACCCCAGGCAAATATCCAGGGAGAAGCGGGATTACTCGACTTTCTTATGTACCACATGTTACTTCCGGGTCGGAAAACAGCGCAGTCGGCTTTGCCGTCATCATCATAATCAGCTGGGAGAGGTACATCACCCTGCGTGCCCCATTGGACAACGGCGGTCGTCCCACTCGGCAGATAATAAATAAACCACAGACCATTCATCGGACGAAAGACTGCTAAATCCGTTACTCCGTTGCCGTCATAGTCAGCTGGAACGGGGATGTCCCCCTCCTGGCCCCACTGAATGCCAAAGGGATTTACGTCCATGTTGAACCAGATATAGTTAGATGGCCGAAGCACCAGGCGATTCCAAGCGCCGTTGCCATCATAATCACCAGGAAGAGGAATGTCTCCTTTTGTCCCCCACACAACATTCTCGGTTATAGAGCCGTCATATTTCCGAAGGTACCACATGCCGTTATCCGGACGCCAAACAACCGGGTCTGGGTAGCCATCACCCCAGCCATCAGTCATATCATAAATGGGAACAAAGGGGGTAAAGAGAATCGCCAGGTTATTATTTAAGACAGCTTCATTAAAACCGAATTTCTCACATTGACTGCCTGTATAGTGCTCAATTCCAATAGTCCCAGATTTCCCGAAATCATAAGTTCCTGTCCCTGAATCAGTATCAACATAATTAAAAACTATGGAGCTATGACGAGCCATTGTATCTAGGTCATGATATTCAGCAAAGATGATGATTTGAAAGTCGTAGCTGGCTGTAGGATCGTTCTTGTGCGGCACATCTTTCCACTCTATTGTAACCCAATTATTAGCTCCCACCCCGTTAGTGGCTATAACGTACCATATTTCACCCTTGGAGGTTAAGTCCCAATCGTCCCACCAAGGCGCCGCATAACCATTAGGGTTATCTAAACTTGGAATAGAGTCATTTGTATTATCGGCATAATCAGTAGGTGCGCTCCCGAAGCCAAAGGTAACGTAGCCGTTAGTCCAGATTCGGATATGAGTAACCTTTTTCCCGTAAAAATAGAATTGGTTTAAGGCAGGAAGAGCTAAGTCATAATAGCCATCATCCCAATTTCCTCCAGTCAGCGAGGTAATCTTGGTTGAGGTCCATGCGGTTCCAAACGACGACCCTGCGTTCATAATGTATTCGTAGGAAAAAAGCAGGGAGGAGGAAAAAAGCAGGAAACACACCACGACTAAAACTTTTTTCATTGGATTCTCCTTTCTTCTAATTTTCCCCAATTTAAAGGGAAGGAAATTTATTTTATTCAGCTTAACCTGTGTTGTCAAGCAATTTTTTTGGATGCTCCGTAAAAATCAAACCCGGCTCTTAAGAAAAGACAAGGAGCCCAATCAGCGAAAAATTTAAGGCGCGACCAAATATCCTGCCCCTTCTTCTTTTGCCTTCTCCTGATGAGGCGAAATTATAATTATGATATCAAGGTATGTAACAAGTTTTATTAGCAAGCCAGGCAGCCAATTAATCTCTTGCCCGACTTTTCCCGTTTACCTTACCTATTTTGTTTAGATAAAATATAATTTAGATAAAATATAATAAAATTTTAAGCCTGGCTTTCCCTTCTTATCTATCGTTTTTTTTATATAAAATATTAATCAACTTCAAATAAAAAGCTCCTCTGCTTTGTCTATCCGAGGATCCTTGATTATACTTATTATGAGATTTAAATTAATTGAAGGCCCAGATTACCTCACCACAGGGATATCGCCTCTTGTTCCCCATTGATATTCACCGATATTTCTGATATACCAGTAGCCGGTGCTCGGTCGCCAGACGGCAATATCAGTCGACGAGTCGCCATTAAAATCTCCTGGCGTTGGCCAGTCTCCTGAAGTTCCCCACTGGATGGAGGCAGTACCTCCTCCGGAATATTGAATAAACCAATATCCATTGGATGGGCGCCAGGTAGCCAGGTCGGTTTTGCCATCTTTATCATAATCACCAGGAACTGGAATATCGCCAATAGTTCCCCATTGATATGAGCCTATATTTCGAATATACCACCTGCCCTCGGAAGGCCTCCAGACGGCGATATCTGTTATTCCATCTCCATTATAGTCGCCAGGAACTGGGACATCGCCCGCTTGGCCCCATTGATAATCACCGATACCCTTTAAATACCAAAGACCAGTCGAAGGTCTCCAGATAGCTATATCCGTTATATTATCACCGTTATAATCGGCCGGCACAGGAATGTCACCGGCAGTGCCCCATTGATAGGCTCCAATATTCTTGATGTACCACATGCCTTCTGTCGGCCGCCAAACAGCCAGGTCTGCCGTAATATCAGCATTATAAAGTCCGTTTACAGGAATATCCCCTTCTATGCCCCATTGTTGGGTGCTGATGTCTTTAATGTACCAGAGACCATTTGTTGGGCGCCAGATGGCCACATCAGAAGCCAGATTGCCGTTAAAATCATGACTGTCGAATATGGGTTGATGATTCTTGCTTCTGGCCCGAATGGAAACGTCCCGAGCGTAACTGGCCATATTAAGCCAAGAACCTGAGCCTCCGGATAAACTCATGTAGCATTTGTTGGCCTCAATCGGAGCAAAAGAATCACAGGGAACGGGCCAATAATATCCGGAACAGGTGAATTTTATGACAACGACAAAATCGTCTCCTTTCTTAACCCAGACGGGCGAAGTCAAGTCCACGGAATAATAGCCAGCAAGAGAGCAGGAGCCTGATTGGCTGTGGAGCAGCCCGGAGACATTAGTCCCATCGAAGCTATCATAAATATAAATATCATAGGTCATATTGTCATCCACCGCCCAAAAATCAACGGCGTTAATGCATTCGTCCTTGTTGGCTATGAACTTGACCAGCCCATAGGCGACATTATTCGGGGAGCCCCAGCCCCAGTTATCATACCAGCCAGCTTCATCATAAGAGTAAAGAGTGCCCAGCATCTCTAAATAATCATAATGCTTATACGATTGATAATAACAGGAGCCCTCGCCGATGCGGGCTGACCCATAGGCAATATAAAAATAGCCGTTAGCGCCCCAGCTTGTTCCCCAGCTGTTCTTGACAATCCAGGCGCCCTGGCCACCGGCGTGCGTCATGTTATCATCCCAGCCGACGATAAGCACAGCGTGATTGGGTGCCTCGGTGCCAGTATAATAAAGGCAATAACTTCCATCGTAGGTGCTAAATCCCGGAAAAGATGCATATATGAGGGTATAGACAGGGCCGTATTGATAAACGGCTTGCTTAATGGCCGTAACATCGTTGGGCAAAAGTCTCCACCCAGTTACTTGTTTTATCTTGCCGCAAGTTTGATTACAGTTTCCTGTTTTATAAGCATGATAAGGGTCACAAGCTTCGAGCACGACGCCTTCGCGGGTAAAATGATTGGTGGCAGACCAGGCATGACCGCCCCCACAGTTATGACCCCAGTAGTTGCATTCTTTGAGGTTCTCTTCCGAAAAGTCGTAATTCAGCGATTGCTGGATGAGCACCTTGGATTCAAAATCACCCATAGCGGCAAAGGCCCAGCAACTGCCACAGGCACCCTGGTTTTTAACGGCCGTAACCCCGCCATTAATCCGCCAATCCCAGGCTACAGGCAAGGCCTGGATGCAGACTTCCGCTGCTTGGAGGTGGCTAAGGTCAACAGGATGAGGCAATAAGCCAAAATTTTCGGGAGGAGGATTGAGGAAAACGGGGTTAATAGGACAGCGCTGGAGAAACGGCTCAGGATTATCAGAATTGACGACGCTCAAAAATAATAGACCAAAAACGACGGCTAATAAATAACCAAAATTTCTCTTTTTCATTTTTTCATTCCTTTCCCTAAATCTCCATTGATAAATAGGCCGAAAGCTAATCTTCCTCTATTTTGGTATCATTTTGACCGCCAAGTCAAGCCTTTTTAGTTACCCATCAAAAATGTGGGATAGAATTAAACAAGAAGCGGAAAAAACAAAGGACAAATTAAAAGCTCAGCAGAATCAAACTTTTCACCTCGATTTAGAGGGAGAATTGAGCCGAAGGATGAATTAAAACACTTTCCTCATATGCCCCCTCCTGCGGCCACAGGTTCCCTCGAAGGCCGATTCAGGAAGGCTAAACCTTCCCTGGTCACTTCTGCCCTCCCGAACTTAGCCCTCAAACCAGCCCATAGAAAATGGAAGAGAACCTAAGAAGTTGACAAGTTATTCGTAGACAAATAGACAACAGCCAGACATATCTTCGCTCAAGCTTCCGTCAAACGTCTAATAATTAAAATCCAGATTAGTCTAACCAGGAAGAAAAAGCTTACTCAGCAAAGCTGAAAACACCAAGGACCAAGCTTTAATGTGTTGATTCTCTCTCTTTCGCTTTTGACCCGAGGTTTCAGCCAAAAGATAAAAATAAATTTATCTTCGTTTATAAAATAATATGGGGAAGGATCCTTCCCTCCCCATATTATTTGGCTTGATAGCAGAATTACTTAAGGTTATCGAGACCCGAGGGCATTCCCTCCGCTCCCATTCGCAGGCGGGGGAGCAACAATTTTGTCGGACCTGCGGCACCTCGGCTTATCGCCAAGCATGCCCCAGTGGAATGTCAAACCGCCGTAGCTTTGAAACCACAAGCCATTTGAAGGCCGGAAAACACATTCATCGGTGATACCTCCGCCGTTCCAATCGCTCGGAACTGGATAGTCGGATTCGATTCCCCAGGACCCCACGTTATAAGTATTGCCACTATATGGATTATAGGCAAACCATTGTCCTGTAGAAGGCCGGTAGATACCTGCGCCGCAATAAGTAGGAGAATCGAAATTCGTAACCAGAGGGATATCCCCATCTGTACCCCAGGCAAAAATATAAGACTGGGATGGGTTGCTGGATTTCTTGATATACCACATATTATTAGACGGCCGATAAACAGCTAAGTCAGCTTTGCCGTCGCCGTCATAGTCAGCGGGAATCGGAATGTCCCCGTAAATTCCCCATTGTGTAGAGGATGTGCCGCTGCCAGGCGGCATAATTTCGATAAACCACAGGCCGCTGGACGGTCGGAAAACAGCAATATCCGTTCGGCCATCGCCGTTATAGTCAGCCGGGACGGGGATGTCTCCCCCCATACCCCATTGAACAACATAACTATAAACGCCACCCCACGTAAACCACATACCATTTGAAGGTCGGTAAACGGCAACGTCAATAAAACCATTGCCGTCAAAGTCTCCAGTTAAAGGAACATCGTTATCTGTGCCCCAAGAATATGAATCAGAAGTTATCAGGTCATTTTTCAGCATAAAGAAAATTCCCTGGTGGTTGCTTACTCTGTATACCACGGGGTCGGGTTTACCATCACCCCAGCCATCCGTCATGCCATAAATCGGGACATAGGGAGTAAACCGGATGGACATTTGATTCTCAATTCGCTGCTCGTAATGAGAGTACTTTTCAGCCTGACAGCCGGTGTAATGCTCAATGCCAATTGTCCCTGTTTTTCCCGCGTCATGTGCCCCTGACCCGGAGTCAACATCTTCGTAAAAGAAAATGAACTCATTGGGATAGCTACTGTTATCACTAAAGCCGATTAGCAACTTAAAATCGTAGCTCGCTGTGCTATCATCCTTATGAGGGATATCTTTCCATTGGATATTCAAATAAGTACCACCCAATACGTACCATATGCTTCCACGAGTTGTCAGGTCCCAGTCGTCCCACCAAGGAGCAACATAGCCGTTCGGATTATCTGAATTCGGAATGGAATCCGGAGTATAGTCTGTATAATCAGTGGGCGCACTACCAAACCCGAAGGTCACATAGCCGTTTGTCCAGATTCTTACATGAGTAACCCGCTTCCCATAAAAATAGAACCTGACAGACGTCGGCAATGTCAAGTCGTAGTAGCCATTATCCCAGTTTCCACCCGTAAGTGTTGTGATTTGCGTATTCCCAGGTATCGGTTCTAGTCCAGCTTTGTTGTTCACAATATACTCATAAGAAAAAAGAAATCGCGTAATTAACACCAAAAACCCTACCATTAACCAACTTTTTTTCACCGAATTCTCCTTTCAAATGAATTCTATTTACTCGGCAGCGATTGTCAAGTGTTTTTTTCAAAAATTGGTCTGATTTATTAGTTTATGCCGGCTTTATTCCCTTTGATAACATGAATATAGGGTTGGAAGCAGGTCGCAAAGGCCCTTTAAATAAAATTGACTAACAATTTATTCCTTATTTAAAAGAGGTAAGGTGAAGCTTTATAAAACCACTCTTTTCCCAGATAGAACACCTCATTTAAACTAAAAAATTTTAAATATTCAAGACAAAAAGCCTTACACCAACATACTTTTGAGGACAAGCCGCTTTTTTTGAAGCAGACTCCTTGTCCTTGACAATAAAGACCTTAAATATAAAATAATTAAGCATCATATGCAGCCAACAGATAATTTTATCCAGGCAATAACATTAATTATTATACAATATGAAAGATAATCAAGGGGAAAAACCCCTTATATCGGTAATTGTTCCCACCTTCAATCATGAAAAATATATCAGCGACTGTATTTCATCCCTAAGCCAACAAAGTCTTTCTTCTTTAGAAATAATTGTGATCGATGACGCTTCCACAGACCGAACGCCCTGGGTCGTCGAGGATTTAGCTAAAAAGGATAGCCGAATACATTTTATTCGCCATCCCATAAATTGGGGAATGTACCGGTTAGCTGAAACCTGTAATCAGGGCTTAGCCCATTCCAGAGGCAACTATATAGCTGTTCTTGAAGGCGACGATTTTTGGCCCGAAAAAAAACTTGAGATACAACTGCCCTCTTTAATTGAGAATGAAGACGCCGTCCTTTCTCACGGGTTAATGGCTTTGATAAACCAGAAGGGAGAGGCCTGGATTCCACCTTACCGCTGGTCCTCTGAGATAAGCAAGAATCAGCCAGTCGGGAGTATATTAAAGGCGCTGCTTTTAGGAGATAATCCTGTCGCGACTCAAACGGCGATTATCAGAAGAAAGTTTTTAGAAAAAAGCGGCGGTTTCCATCCCCAAAAATATCCTCTGTTTGTTTTTGATTACCCCACTTGGATGGAGCTGGCTCTGCTCGGTCCCTTTATTTTTGTTCCTCAAATCCTGGGTTTTTGGCGAAGGTATCCCGCCTCCGTTTCAGCTTATTATTACGAAAAATTATGGCAAGACCACATCCAATATACAAAGCTATTCATTGAAAATCACCAAGACAGGCTTTCTCAGTTAAGCTTCGACCTGGAAGAATATTTGAAAAATTATTCTTGTTACGCTCTTCTCGACCTGGCCAAGATGCGGGTGATTAATAAAGAATGGAAGGAGGCGAAAACCGATTTCAAGCGATTGATAAAGAGCTTCCGGCTCATTGCCCGCCACAGAACCAACGTCCTTAAATTCTTCATTTTGACCTTGAGTCTCTTATTAAAAAAAGATGGTTTCAGTCCGCTCTTTAGATTTTACGGAAAATATAAAAAGTTCCGAGGGCTTTCTTAAAGGCTTGCAGTTAATGCCAGTCAGGTTATGTTGGGTAAATAGCGAAATAATAAGGATTTATTCTCATTTCAATTTCCCTCGAACAAATCTAAGCTGGAGCAATTTGATTTGAGATTGGTAGGGGCAATATAATATAAAAAGCTTGCAGTAAAAAAGGAAAAAAGCATGAACATTCTCGTGACCGGAGGAGCCGGCTTTATCGGGAGCCATCTCTGTGATTCTCTGGTTTTTAGAAATCATCAGGTGACAGCCATTGACAATCTTAGCCTGGGCAAAGAAGAAAACATTGTCCATCTAATCTCTAAGCCCAATTTCAGGTTTTATAAGCAAGATATCTTAGACAAGGAAAGAATGAGAGATGTCTTAGCTCATGGTCAGTTTGAAATAATTTTCCACTTGGCGGCTAACTCCGACATTGCCCGAAGTCATATTCAACCTGAAATTGATTTTAAAAATACCTTCTTAACTACTTTGGTCATTCTGGAATTTATGAAAGAATACAACATCAAAAAAATAGTTTTTGCTTCCAGCTCAGCAATTTTTGGTCATCATAGAAAAAAGATTGACGAAGATTTCGGTCCGGCCAGGCCCCTCTCCCATTATGGCGCAGCTAAGCTGGCCTCAGAAGCCTTTATTTCTTCCTACGCCGAAAATTACGATTTACAAGCCTGGATAGTTCGCTTTCCTAACGTCGTTGGGGAAAGATGCACCCATGGCATCATTTTTGATTTTATTAACAAACTAAGAAGCAATCCCCAGGAACTGGAGGTTTTGGGCGACGGCGAACAAGAGAAACCATATATCTATGTTGCCGATTTGATTGAGGCCATCTTGTTCATCCTGGAAAAATCAAATGACCGGCTGAACGTCTTTAATATAAGTGCTCCGGGGAGAATCAAAGCCAAAGAAATCGCCCGCCTGGTTATGGCAGCCATGGGGCTGAGGGCCAGAATCAAATTCACTGGAGGCAAAAGTGGTTGGAAAGGCGATGTGCCTGAGTTCGAATACGACATAACGAAGCTCAGACGGTTGGGCTGGGAGGCCAGATATTCATCAGCTGAGGCAATAAGAATAGCCTTAAGAAAAATATTAGAGAAAAATGTCGTCTAACGGCATCGATTAACAGAAATGAAAGAAATAATTCCGGCCGTTATCCTCGCTGGCGGCCAAGGGTCAAGGATGGGGGAGCTGACCAGAGAATTGCCTAAACCTCTTCTCCCAGTTGCTGGCAAGCCGATTATTGAATATCAAATCTCGTTCCTGAGGAAACACGGGATCACTGAAATTTATATTTTATCCGGATATAAAGGGGAAAAAATTAAAAAATATTGCCAAGAGAAAAATAATTGGGGAATTAAACTCTACCACATCCAAGAAACCGAACCCCTGGGAACGGCCGGTGCAGTGGCCAGCCTCACGCCTTGGATAAAGACGGATTTCCTTGTCCTCTACGGCGACCTCATCCTCGATGTTGACCTCGACCATCTTGTTGATTTCCATCGAAGGAAAAAATCCTTGGCCACGCTCGTCATCCATCCTAACGACCATCCAAATGACAGCGACCTGGTGGAAGCGGCTAAAGACGGACAAATCATAGCTTTCCACTTCAAGCCCCGCTCACCCGAAGTATGCTTTCCCAATCTGGTCAATGCTGGCTTATACATCCTTTCATCTGAGGTCTTGGCTTTTCTTCCTCGGGGCGTTTATTCCGACTTTGGTCGCCATATTTTCCCCGAGCTCGTAGCCAGGAAATGCTCCGTCTACGGATATCTCACCGCCGAATATATTAAGGATATAGGCACTCCCGCCAGGTTAAAAGAAGTAGAAAAAGACTTACTGGCCGGGAAGGTCAACAGATGGAATCGGCAAAATAAGAGGCCGGCCATTTTTCTTGATAGAGACGGCGTCCTCAACGAAGAAAAAAATGGTTTGCGCCAAATAGACGATTTAGCTATTTTGAAAGGAGTGCCTGAAGCGATAAAGAAAATAAACCAGACTGATTATTTAGCGCTTGTCATTACCAATCAACCCCAGGTGGCTAAAGGATTTATCTCCGAAGAAGAATTGAATAGAATTCATGCCAAATTAGAAACAATTTTGGGTCAACAAGGTGCTTATTTGAATAAAATATATTATTGTCCTCATCACCCGGAGATTGGTTTTGAGGGCGAAAGAAAAGAATTGAAAATAAAATGCCATTGCCGGAAACCAGAAATTGGATTAATTGAACAGGCCACCCAAGATTTTAATATTGACCTCAGCCGCTCTTTTCTGGTCGGCGACAGTACCGTGGATATCATGACCGGAAGGAAAGCGGCTCTAAAGACCATCCTCTTACGCACCGGCTGGGCTGGTCGAGACGGGAAATATGCTTGCCGCCCAGATTTTATCTTTGAGGACTTGCCCGAGGCAGTAGATTTTATCATTGAGACCTATAAAGAAAAGTATCAACAGCTGGCCACTTATATCGATAAAACATTTTTTACCTCTGATAAAAAATTAAATCACCTCAGGCCGGTGATAATAGTTGCTGGCTTGGCTCGGTCGGGAAAATCAACCGTGGCTCGCATCATTTCCTTTATCCTTCAAGACCTAAATTATGGATGTCGCCTGGTTGAGCTTGACAATTGGCTCCTCAACCATGAGTTAAGAACTGACAATATGACCGTCCGGGAAAGATACCTCACTAATAAAATAATAGACGATGTTCAAGCTTTGGTTTCAGGAAAAGAAATATCTTTTCACCTCTACGACCCTTTGAAAAGAGGCCTCACAGAGAGACGAGAGACCGTCGCTTTAGGACTAAATGATTTTTTAATTATCGATGGTGTTATCGGCCTCGATTTAAAACCTCTGCGGGAAATAGCTGGCTTAAAAATTTATGTGGAAGTGGATGAGTCAAAGAGGCGGGAAAGATTTAAGCGGTTTTATTTTTTTAAAGGCCTGACGGAAAGCGAGATCATCGAGCTTTATGAAAAAAGAGAGAAAGATGAAAGTCCTATCGTCAGGGCGACAAAAAAATGGGCTGATTTAATTATTCAGGGATAAAGATAAAATGATTGGCACGCGAACACCTTTTCGAATTAGCTTTGTCGGTGGTGGTACCGACCTTAAGTCCTTCTATTCACGCCGACCAGGATTTGTCGTCAGCACGACAATAAATAAATATATGTATATATTTATTCATCCTTTCTTTGACCAAAAAATTCAAGTTAAGTATAGTCGGACTGAACTTGTGGAGCACATCGAAGAGATTGCCCACCCCGTGGTAAGGGAGGTTTTGAAAAAATTTAATATTTCTGGTGTCGATATTAATTCCATCGCCGACATCCCCGCGGGGACTGGGCTGGGCTCATCTTGTGCTTTTACGGTGGGCCTTTTTAATGCGCTTTATGCTTATGTCGGGCAAAAAATTGATAAAGAAGGATTAGCGCAACGTGCTTGCGACCTGGAAATTAATGTTTTGAAAGAGCCTATCGGCAAACAGGATCAATATGCCACCGCCTATGGCGGGTTGAACTTTATTACTTTTCTGCCCGATGATAGAGTTATCGTCGAGCCGGTCAAGATGAGTCCCGAAAGGCTGGCCCAGCTTGAAAAAAATTTAATTCTATTTTATTTAGGCGGCCCAAGGGCGGCGCGGGATATTCTTACTTATCAGGTGGAGAACTTAGAAAGAGATGAGAGAAAATTCACTGCTTTAGAAAAAATGGCTAACATCGCCCTCAAGTTTAAAACCTGCTTAGAAAATGGAAGTTTAGATGATGTGGGCGTGTGGCTTGAAGAAAATTGGCAGCTAAAAAAGACTCTAAGTCCGCTTATTTCCAATGAGAAAATTGATCATTATTATCAAGCGGCCAAAAGAAATGGCGCTTTGGGCGGCAAACTTTTAGGCGCTGGGGGGGGAGGTTTCTTATTGTTCTACTGCCCAGAAGAACACCAAGAAAAATTAAAACTCTCCTTGGCTGACTTGAGACCAATGAAGGTCCGTTTTGATAAACTCGGGTCGCAGATTATCTTTGATGACAGGAAGGAGAAAGAATAACATGCAAGTACAAGTATTAGAAAGATTGATTGACGCTTACCAGGATAGATTAATTTCAGCTATGCAAGCGGTAGATAAGCAACAAATTATTGATATCATTATGGTTTTAAAAAAGGCCTGGGAACAAAGAAAAAATATCTTCCTAATAGGCAATGGCGGAAGTGCGGCCACTGCCTCTCATATTGCTTGCGACTTAAACAAGGGCGTTTCATTTGGATTAGAAAACCGTTTAAAGGTTTTAGCCCTCAACGAAAGTATCCCCATTTTATTAGCTTTGGGAAATGATGTGAATTTCGAATCAGTTTTTGTCGAACAATTGAAAAATTTTCTTGAGCCCGGTGATGTGGTCATAGCTCTATCCGGAAGCGGCAATTCGCCCAATATCCTGGAAGCCATCGATTACGCCCAAAAGAACGGGGCCATAACTATCGGCTTATGTGGTTATGATGGCGGCCGCCTCAGGGCAATGGTTCAACATCCGCTTCATGTGCCAGTTGACGACCAGCAAGTGGCTGAAGATATACATCTAATCATTGGTCACATCATCATGAGATCTCTGGTGCAGTTTTTAGTTGATTAATTCGGAGAATGAAGATAAAAAATATTCATGGTGCCATTAGTTTCCACTGAATCGTTTCCTGAACTATTCGGGTTAAAGGTCTGGCCTTTCCACTATCCTGAGCTCCTTCAGGTCATAGACCAGGCTGTGGCAGAAAGGAAAAAACTGCTTCTTTTTCCCCTCAACAGTCAGGCTATTCACTTTCTTCATCAATCGTCGGAATATCATCAGGCCATGAAACAAGCAGACATTATTTATGCTGACGGCTCGTCTACAGTCTTAGCCAGTAAGATCTTGGGCCGACCGATAGCTGGAAGGATGCCGACAACTGACCTCATAGTGGCTCTCATGGAATACCTATCCCACCAGAACAAAAAACATCGCCTCTTTTTCCTCGGGGCTGCAGAAAACGTAGTGAAAAAAGCTTTGGCTTATTTCCGAGCCCGATATCCTCAAGTGAATTTAGTCGGTTATTACTCCCCTCCTTTCCTCCCCTTAGAAGAAATGCGACAAAAAGAAGATAGCCGCATAGCTAAAATTATAAATTCTCTTGATGTGGATATACTTTTCGTAGCCTTTGGCATACCTAAGCAGGAAATCTGGTGTTGCCAAAATAAGGACTATCTGCGCGTTTCTGTTTTTATTCCCTGCGGAGGTCTCTTTAGTTATTACTCTGGTCAAACGAAAAGGGCCCCGCGCTGGGTTCAATTCTTAGGTCTGGAATGGTGCTTCCGGCTTCTCCAAGAACCCCAGCGCCTTTGGAAAAGATATCTCGTATCTAATTCTCTTTATATTTGGTATGTTTTGAAAGAACGGCTAAAGAGCCCCAAATAGTTCTGCCTAAATAACCTGGTTCATCCATTTGATTTCAGGAGGACGCGCTAATACAATAATGAAAGGTAAATGGAAAAATATCTCATACCAACATCAAAATCCATCCTGGCTCGCAATACTTTTCTTAACATAATCGGCTTATCCCTTCCTTTTCTCGTTGGAATAATCGCTATTCCTTTAATCATCAGCGGATTAGGAACCGAGCGTTTTGGCCTCTTATCTCTGGGCTGGGTTATTCTTGGCTATGTTGGTATTTTTGACCTTGGTCTGGGGCGAGCGACTACAAAATTTGTCGCCTCCGCCTTAGGACGAGGTGAAAGGGACGGCATTTCCTCTATATTTTGGACGGCCGCCCTGTCTCAGGTAATTCTGGGGTCCATCGCTTCCCTTCTCGTTATCTCGCTTACTCCTTTTTTTGCGCAGCATATTCTCAAAATACCCGAAGCCCTGGTCAGCGAAGCCCAAGTAACTTTTTACTTACTGGCCTTAACCATCCCCGTTGTCTTGCTGCAAAGTTCTTTTTCTGCCATCCTGGAAGTATTTCAGCGTTTCGACCTAATTAATGCGGTTAAAGTTCCCGCCAGTTCGCTGACCTTCATCATTGCGGCCATGGCCGCCCCGGCTGGTTTTGGCCTTCCCACCATTATCATTCTGCTTTTCATCTCTCGTTTTATTGCTACCTTTATCTTCTTTTTGTTCTGCCTTAGAGTTTTCCCGCCCCTCCGTTCTCGCCCCAGCTTAAAACCAAAATTATTGCGCCCACTTCTCAGTTTTGGTGGCTGGGTTACAGTAAGCAACGTCCTCGCGCCGCTTCTTGTCTATTTCGACCGCTTCCTTATTGGTTCGCTTCGTTCTGTCGATGAGGTCGCCTATTACACCGCTCCTTATGACATTGTTACTAAGCTCTGGATATTACCAACGAGCTTGGTTGTTACCCTTTTTCCCATATTTAGTTCTCTCGGTAAGAGGTCGAAGGAAAGTTTGACTAACATCATGGCTCATTCGATTAAGTATTTACTTCTAATCATGGGGCCTCTTATCCTCATTCTCTCCGTCTTAGCCAAGAAAATCCTTTCGATTTGGCTCGGACCAGAGTTTGCCTTACGAAGTGCCCTCACGTTGCAAATCTTATCCTGGGGTGTTCTTATTAATTCCCTCGCCCACTTGCCATTTACGATGCTGCAAGGCATAGGACGCCCAGATTTACCCGCTAAATTTCATCTTCTTGAAGTGCCCTTTTATATAAGCTTAGCTTGGTATCTAATCGTTCATTGGGGAATTAATGGTGCTGCCCTGGCCTGGAGCATACGGGTTACTTTGGACGCCTTTCTCTTATATTATGCCGCTGTTAAGGTTGGAAGCTTTTCCGTGCCTTCCCTCCATCGGGCCAGCCTGGAGCGCTATTTGGCCCTTTTTTCTCTTCTCATCCTTGCCTGTTTATTAGCTACCCATTTGGACAGCAAGCCCCTGATTATGGCGCTCACCCTAATCGGGAGCTTCTTAGCTTTTTATGCCGCAGCTTGGAAGTTCCTCCTCAGCCTGGAAGAAAAAGATTTTCTGTATTCTTTTCTTCGTCTAAGAAGGAAATTGGCTCATGCCTCAGAACGAACAGGCGACTAAAAGGCAAGATAAAACCTGTCTTCTTTGTGGCCAAAGGGGTTTTTCTCTTTATGAGCAAATGACGGACCGACTTTTCGCTACGCCCGGTTCTTGGAACTTGTTCTATTGTGTTCGCTGCTCTTTAATCTGGCTATCACCTGCACCCAGCGATCAAGAAATCTACGAGGCTTATAAGAATTATTTCACCCATCAAGCGCCTGATAGTCAATCTTGTCGTAGCCGTTGGAAAAAGAGAATGGCTCCTTTAATCCTAAGGGCAAGCTTTGGCTACCAACATCTCCTCCATGAAAAATGGCCCAGACTGGCAGGAAGAGCCATTGCTTTATTGCCGGGGGTGAAGAATCTAATAGGTAGAGAAGTTTCCTATTTGAAATTTAAGCCCGAGGGCAAACTGCTCGAAATTGGCTGTGGCAATGGAGACTTTCTGGCTCAAATGAAAGCCTGGGGCTGGGAAGTAGTGGGAGTTGAGCCGGACCCAATAGCGGCCAACATAGCTCGCCAAAAACATCAGCTTCGCGTCATAGCCGCCACAGCGGAGAACGCTTCTCTCCCCGCCGATTCGTTTGATGCCGTCATTATGCATCATGTTATTGAGCATCATCCTGACCCAGCTCGCCTGCTGAGGGTGTGTTGGCACGTTCTCAAGACCAATGGACAATTAGTAATTATAACGCCCAATATTAATAGCCTTGGCCATCGTCACTTCGGTGCTAACTGGGTCCATCTTGACCCTCCCCGTCATTTTCAGCTTTTTAGTCCCCCCGCCCTAATAAAACTGACAGAAAAAGCTGGTTTTCAGGTTCATCAAGTTAGGAGTATCATCTTCTTTCGCTTTACCCTTTGGACGTGGATTACCAGCCAAACTCTCAAAAAAAAGGGGCCATATTGCTCTCAGCAAGAAAGCTTGAGAATTAATTGGCGGGCCTTAGCTTTCTTTGCTCTCGAAAAGGTCCTGAGTCTTTTTAATCAGAATTGGGGCGAAGAAATCCTATTAAGAGCCACCAAAACAACGGAAACAGCAATCTCTTTCCGGGCTAACAAAGATGAATAACGAACCTGCGATGGCTCTTTTTTCGAAAAAAGACCTGGGAACTCTGAGCCTTTTTTTGTTTCTCATAATCTTGGCTGTGGTTATCTATAATCTTAATGTTTGGCTTTTTTTTGCTCTTTATGGCCTTCTTTTTATCGCGCTGGCTCTATTTCGCTTTCGCTGGGCATTATCTCTCTTTATTATCTCAATTTACCTTAACGGTCTCAGCGCAGAAATAGGCGGCAACGTAACGATTCGGCTGGATCAAATCTTACTTTTGCTCTCCTTGGCAATTTATATTCTTTTTTATTTTCAAGGCAAACTAAGGTTTTTTACGACGCCGTTAGACCGGCCTATCGTCATCTTCTTGGCAATCAACCTTTTAGCGTCCCTCTTTTTCTCAGAGGTCCCGCTTCTCACTCTTCGCAAAAGCCTGCTTCTTGTCCTTTATTCACTTTTTTATTTTTTAGTAGCCAACATTATTCTTAACAGCGATGAAGAGGGGGATAATCATCTAAAATTCTTTAAAGAGTTTTCTTTGGCCGCTGGAGCCATGATGCTTTTCGGTCTCATCAACTTATTTTTCTTCTTTCTCAGTAATTCTCTTCTTAGCGGAACAGAGATCGTGCCGGCCGAGGCCCTGACGCCGAACGTACCTCATGATGTTTCTGTCTCCCGAATATTTTCGACCATGCACGAACCAAATATTTTTGGCAACATCGCCAGTGTCTTCAGTTTGATTTTTTTGGGTCTTCTGTTTTCGCAACTTAATTTTAGTAGCGGTCAGAGATGGATTTTTTTCTTTTTTGGACTTATGTCCATGCTGGCAAACTTTTTTAGCTATACCCGCGGCTCTTGGTTGAGTTTTATAATAGGTTGTTTCCTCATCTTCATCCTCCGCCGAAAAATTAATTTAAATAGGCGGAAGATATTCAAATATTTAGTCATATTATTTTCGATATTTTTTGTTATTCTTGGCGCTTCTTTTCTAATCAAGCCAGATTTGTATGTAGCTTACGCAGAAAAAATAAGAGGTCTTCTCGATTACCAAACGGGGACAGGTCGTGTTCGCCTAAGCATGTGGCAAGCAGTAATCAAAGATGTCCCTTCATCATGGTTGTTCGGGCACGGGACTCAGGGACATCTTTTCCTTTTCGGTGAGGATGAAACTATCGGACTGGCCAATTTCCCTCTCGATGTTCTTCATAGCAGTGGGCTAATAGGTTTACTCGTTTTCTTTTGGGTCCAATTCAAGATTGTTAAGATTGCTTGGAGAAGAATAAGAGAAACCAATAACCAAATCCTGCCATCAGTTCTGGGCATTTTAATCTTAAGCTTTTTAGCGATGTGGGTAGGGAATTTCTTTATTTGCGTTTATTGGTTGAGTTTTCCGTGGACTTTTATGGCCATAATTGCGGCCTATAGCTTAAAAGAGAGCTCTTCACTCGAGGTAAAACTTAACTAAAATGCGTCTGCTTCATATCAGTCGAGAATTTTATCCACTGATGGGAGGTACTGGAAAACATATTTACGAGATTGGCCGAAGGCTGCAAGAGAAAGGATACGCCTGCCGAATCGTCACCTTATGTTACGACCTTTTTAACAAGAGCCGAAAATTTCCACCTTTTGAGATAATTGATGGCCTTGAGGTATTTCGCCTAAAAGGATGGGGGCATTACAAAAAGCCCTTGCCTTTAGAAATTCCCTGGAAGTTATTCCACTGGGCAGACATTGTCCATCTCCATGACCCCCGCTTTCTTTTTGAAACGACCGCTCTCTTAAAACCTTTTTTCCGTTATAAGATCGCCTTCACCTCTCATGGCTTTATTCTCCATACGCCCCAATGGCGCTGGGTCAAGAAGCTCCTCACCGCTACCTATTATAAATTCTACCTTAAGAACATAGTGGATGCGGTCATATGCGTAAGTCGCCAAGACTTTGGCTATTTCGAACCGTGGGGGGTAAATCAGCTTTATCTAATAGAAAATGGAATCGATTATAAAAAATATAGTCAAATAAAGAAGAGCCCTCAAGCAGGCCATTTTCTCTATTTTGGCCGCTTAGACTGGAATAAAGGCCTTGACCTTCTTCTTTTAACCATGGCCGCCTTAAAGGACATTCCTTGGACTCTGGATATAGTGGGCAAGGGCTCTGAAGAGATTACTTTATCCTTGCAAGAAATGGCGGCCAATTTAGGGTTGAAAGAAAGGGTCAACTGGCATGGTTTCCTACCAGAAAAGGAGCTTTTATCCTTTATCTCGCGTTCAGAACTATGTTTTTTCCCTTCCCGCTACGAGGGATTTGGGTTTGCGCTTTTAGAAGCTATGGCGGCAGGCGCAGTTTGTCTGGCTAATAAAATTCAATCATTTTCTCAACTCATTAATGACCAGGAAAACGGTTTTCTACTCGATTTTTCGACCCCTTCGGAAGCAGCCAAGAGAATAAGAGAAATCATCTCATTACCCAGCCAAAAACTCAGGCAAATTGCTGAACAAGCCAAGGCCCTCGCCAGCCGATACGATTGGGGAAAAAAGCTCGCTTGTCTTCTCGATGTTTACAATCGGATGCGGGCTTGATTTTTTAGCCACTCTCGAATAACTTAAATAGCGACGATTAGAAAGGAAGGTTGGAATACGTTGTGGACCTAAAGCAATTTCTGCCTATGGTCAAATTCAGGGGAAAAGCTATCTTTTTCGGCAGCGCCCTGGCAGCCACGGATATTCTCTCCTTATGGCTCTCTTTCTGCCTGGCCTATGTCCTTCGGCGCCAGGCTTTGCCCAATATTTTATCCATAAGTCAGGAGCCTCTGGGTTTCGCCTTCTTGGCCAAAACAAATTTCACATTAGCGGCTTCCCTCATCCTCCTGATTTTTCTCTTTGATAAGCTCTACACCCAGCGTTTCGCTTTCTGGGAAGAAACAAGATACGTGCTCAAAGCAATTGTTCTCTCTTTTATCGCCCTCATGTTGATTATTTTCATTTCTCGGAGATATGAGAGTTTTTCGCGAGCGGTTATCATTTTTACCTGTCTATTTAGTATTGTCCTGATACCGGTAATGCGTTTTTTAATCAAAAATATTTTTTACTCTTTTGCTGCCCTTAGGCGGAAAATATTCATCCTGGGAACAAACCACTTAGGCTCCTTGGTAGCCAAAGAAATCAGCCGAAACAAGATTTTGGGCTACGAAATCGCTGGCTTTCTAACGGAAGAAAAGGAGAAAATTGGCCAGTCTATTGAGGGCTATCCCGTTATTGGAGAAATTAGTGAATTTGAGACGCTCTCTAAGCAGCATCAAGTAAAAGAAATTATCGTCGCCTTGAGCGGCCATTCGCGGAATGACCTCTTGCAGCTCTTGGGTCATTTCGAAGAAAAAGTCGAATCGATTCGAATAATTCCGACCATAGGCGATATCTTTTCGGCCGGCGTGAAAATTGAAATTTTGGGCGATATCCTTTCCTTAACCGTGCCCCGCAATCTTTTTAAACCTAATCAACTGATCGTCAAGAGCATTTTTGAGTTTGTTATCACTTCCATGATTACTTTGGTCCTCTCGCCAGTTTTATTAATCATTTCCCTGGCCATCAAACTCGATTCCCCCGGCCCGATTTTTTATATTCAAAAAAGGTTAGGTAAAGACAAGAAAATTTTTGACCTTATAAAATTCCGTTCGATGTATGTGGATGGCGACCAGAAGCTGGCCGTCTACTTAGAGAAAAACCCCGAGGCGAAAAGGGAATGGGAGACATACCGAAAGCTAAGGGGCTATGACCCGCGGGTAACGCGCGTCGGGAGAGTTATAAGAAAATATAGTCTGGATGAATTGCCCCAATTATTTAACTTTTTTAAAAGAGACCTTAACCTGGTGGGACCGAGGCCATACATGCCTGAAGAGCTCGAAAAAATGGGCGATAAGTCTAAAACCATTTCTCGCGTTAAGCCGGGGATAACAGGGCTGTGGCAAGTTAGAGGAAGAAACTTGCTAACCTTTAACGAAAGACTAATTTTGGATGAATTTTATATTCGGAACTGGTCTTTGTGGCTGGATATCGTTATCCTTATCAAGACCATAAAAGCAGTAATTACTCGAGAAGGGGCTTTTTAGCCTCAAAATTGGCAAAACTATTACAAAGGGGTATCATCTCACTAAAGGCGAACCGGTGCGACCCGCTTCAGCGATTACGAAATAGGGTAAATAAGTAAGGCGGCACCTATTTTCAAAAAGGAGATAGGGCAGGCCAGGCTAAAACCTGTCGATAAGTAGCAAATCCGCTTTACCAATTGAAGGCGCCCTATTCTCAAGAGCGGATATGCGAAAAATGGAACTTGGCTTTTGTAGCAAACCCGCTTTATCAATGGAAGGCGCCCTGTTCCCTTTTTAGAAAGCAAAAAAGCTTATTGACCCTTATTCCATTCCCTCCCTTCATTTAAGAGAGCCGGTCGCGCTTAACGACCAATAGGCGGTTTTTTAGAATACTTGGCCCAGGCTGAAGTAAAAGACTTGCTTCGCCTCGCCCTGCTTTGGCTTGAGGTTAAACCCGAGGTCAAAACGAAGTAAGCCCACCGGACTCCGCAGCCGAAGGCCAACGCCGAGGCTGGGCCGCAAATCTCTAAAACTCAGGTTTTTTACTTCGGGAAAAACATTGCCGGCGTCATAAAAAACAACTCCATCCAGACCCCACCATAGCGGAAACCGAAGCTCCTGGTTGGAGATAAAAACCGCTTCACCGCCCTCAGGGACATCAAGATAGGGGTCATAGGGTCCAACCATGTCTTGTTTGAAGCCCCGCAGGGAATAGCTACCGCCGGCGTAAAAACGCCGCGCCGGCACCATCACCTGGTCAAAGGCGGTGGCCAGACCCAGCCTAAAATTGGAGGCAAAAACAAGTCGCTCGCCGAAAGACTGATAGAAACTTGCCTGGCCAAACCAGCTCAAGTAAGTCAACTCCGATTTGAGCGCCTCGGGCGAGTAGGTCAGGCTAAAAGAGAAAAAGGCCCCCCGACGGGCATCAAGAGGGTCATCTCTGGTATCGCGCACCGCCTGTAAAGAGAGCTCAGTCAGGCTGAGGGAGATATCAAATAGAAAAGGTCCGGTCGCCACCGTCTCATAAGTATGAATTCGACTGCGGCGAAGCACAGTAGAAAGCTGGATTCTGCCCGGCAGAGTGAGCCGCTGCTGCCAGCTGGCGCCAGTTTCGTCGACCGTGAAAGAGGCTTCTTTTTTTCGAGTCAGATAGAAGGAAAGAAGCGACTCCACGGCCGAACCAAGGAAATGGCGGTCATGGAAAGAGAAGCGAAAATCCTGCCTCTGAGCACTCTGCAAATAATTGAGGAGGCCATGACGGCCCAGACCAAAAAGATGACGAAAATCAACGCCCGCGGTAAATTCCGTTTTTTCCTCAGAGTTATAGCGCAGGCCATAACGAAAATTGGCGACCGGCTCACGCCGCAAATCTACCCGCACCTTTTCCTTCCCAGTAACTCCGGCTATGGGCTCACTCATTACTTCGACTAAACTGAAATCCCCTGTTTCATAGAGCGCCTTTTGACCTTGGGATATTTTCTCAAAGCTCAGAGTTTCGCCAGGCTTCAGGCCGAATATAGAGCTAAGCGTTTTCTTTTGCCTTTCTTCTACCCCACTAAATTCCACTGAATCGACCTCATGGCGGACTCCCTCAGCCACCTGAAAAATAATTGTGACATCTGGCCCTTCATCCTTCACCTCTACCTTTGGCGAGACTGCCGCCTCCCGAAATCCCTGACTGCGGTAAAAAGAGAGCAGGCGGTTGCGGTCGGCCAGAACCAGGTCGGGGTTGAAAGCAGCGCCTGGTCGTAAGCGCAGGAAAGGCTGAAGCTCGTCCGAACCAAACAACTGATTTCCCTCAATATTAGTCTCAGCTACTCGACTCAGCGGGCCTTCCTCCACCACCACCCGGATGGCAAGGGCCCGTCTTGCGGCGTCCACCTCAACTGCCGCCACTGCTGCTTTGGCCGCCAAGAAACCTTTGGCTTCATACCAGCTCTGGATAGCCTCGGCCACCGCCTTGGGTTCAACCACAAGCAGCCAATAGCCCTTCGCTTCGGCGGTGCGCCATGAGCTAATCTGCCGGCGCAGCTCCTCCCCTCTCCCCTCCTCGGCTCCGTCAATCTTGACCCTTTCTATTGGGTAGCGACTCCCAGCCTCTATCCGGAAAGCGCCAATTATTTTTTTTGCCTTATCCTGCTTTTCCTTCGCCGCCGCGGCTCTTGCCGCTCCTTTCTCCTCAGCTCCGCTTTCTTCCTTTAACTCGAAAGAAATTTTTGCCTGGTAATAGCCTTTTCCCTTTAAAAGCTTTTCCATTAACCTCGCCGACTCTTTGGCCGCAGCCTCCGGATTAACCTCCTTAGCCCAAAGAGCCTCAACTTGCCGCCGCCAGGACCTCGAGAGGCGAGCCCTTCCGAAGTCAAGCTCAATCTGAGGCCCAGCTTCCACCTCCAACACTACCTCTACCCCCTTTTCTCCTTCCACCCTTACCTGAGGCGTTATCCTTGCCCGTAAATATTTGTTTTTCCGGTAAAATGCCTCGAGTTCTTTAATTGACGCCTCAAGAAGCGAAGAACTGAAGGCTTTCCCCGGACGTAATCCAGCAAGTCTCTTTCTAAGGAGGCTCTCCGGGAAAGCTGCCTCTCCCTTTATCTCGAGCCCAGTAATCCTCAGTCTTTTGGCCACTCCTTCTGGTCTTACTCCGCCTTCACTCTGCTTCCCTCCTCCGGCTAAAGAAAAGCTGTGTCTGAGACCCGCGCCATAACTGCCGTCATCTTTCCGGAAACCTTGAAACATAAGCCCGCGAAGCAAACGGTAATCAAGAAGCCAGGTTTGGCACTGGGAGTTGCTGATATCCATCGAGGTGGTGACTCGGGCCGCCGGCGTAATCTGTTTAACCAAGGTCAACCTGGCTCCAGGGTCAGTTTCGCCCGCTATGCTCAGAGGCTCAAGCCGCACCTCCTCCACCCCAAAGAGCCGCCGCATCAGCCCGCCCAGTTGGGAAGCGGCAGGCGTGGCCAGGGCTAAGAGGACCTGCTCCCGAAAGGCCTTCAGCCCCTGACCCCTGATTTCTTCTATGCTCTTCCCCGTCAATAACAAAAAGGCTAATTCTTCCTGGGACCGAGGCGGTGAGGATTGAAAGTTGAGACGAAGTTCTGAGACCGGCCCACTCAGGCTGAGCTGCACTGCCAGTTCGTCATAACGGTGAACAAGCTCAGTTTTAGCTTGAATTTCAACATGCGGGTCGGGCGGAAACACCCCGGTAAAATCAACCTGCATCTTCTCTAACCGGTAGCGCCTTTGCGCCCAGATAAATTCTCCTGGCCCCGGGTTAGTCAGCCGGCCTAAAAGAACGGGCTGAGAGAGCGTTCCCGCCAGAGATAGGGAGCCCTGAATACGGGCTCGAAGGAAAGAATTGCTGATGGCTACGGGAGTCTCGAGGTTAAGGCGAATATTCAGGGCTATATCCTGAAAGGCAGCTGGCAACTGACTCTGACCATGCCGTGGTGGCCTGTAGGGTCGGCGCCCCATAAGCTGAGAAAAAGAGCTTATATCAGCGGTTATAGCCGTGTCCTTAAGAGCTATGTTACCAGAAAGCGTCCAGGTTCCTTCCTTAGAAGCAAGCTGTAGTGATAGGTCGGTCCTGGTGCCCATCGTACCCTCAAGCTCAAGAGGAATGTTTTGAGCCAAGATTTGTAGGCTTCCTGATTGGAGCTGGCGTCTTTTTTCATCAACAAGGAGCGAACCGCTTATTTCCCAGGGAGCGCTATTGATAAGACCGCGGCAAGAACGAATCTCGAGGCGGCGGCCGGAAAAGAATAAAAACCCCGTTGTGTCGCTGAGGCGAAGCGGAAAAGAAGTTGTTTCGATGGAAACCCTTCTCAGTTCCAGAGAGCCTTGAGGCTCCAGCGCCGAACCAGAGCCAGTGAGGTGCAAGCTCAAGTAAACGCCGCCTCGGAAGTCGAGGCCCGGGAAAAAAGAGGCCAGGCCGGCCAAATCGCCTTCAGCTTGAAGGGAAAGGTCAGCTTGGGGCTTAGATAAGGCCTTCTGGGCTAAGGGATTAAGTATTTTCCCGCTTATAGCCAGGCGGAAAAATTCACTCCGTAGGTCGACCTTTTCCAAAGTCAAAAGGTCGGGCTCAAGCCGCAAAATGACCGGCTCCTCATTGGCCAAGGAGAAAGGCTCTAAATTTACTCTTAGAGCGGTCAGTGTTCCCTCGGCCTGAAGCGAGGAGCGCCAATTTTTCATAGGGTCAGGGAGAAAGCTCAGGTTAATTTCGCCGCTTACTTCCCCTGAAAACCGGTTTGGCTCCGCCTTGGCTTTAAATTCGGCCGGCAACTTGGTCAAAAGATGGCCAAGGAAATTTGCTGGGTCCAGTTGAGAAAAACTGACCTTTATTGTCGCCTTTTCGGCCGGTTCGGATTTAGAGGCAAATTTATATTCAATTTTAGCTTCAGGGGAAGTTTGACCTCCTTTCGGCCATTGTTCATCGTCCGCGTCTTCCAGCTTTGGCTGGCCGTCTATTCCTTTCTGGCTGTCTGAGCGAGACTTTGTGGCTAACTCTTTTATGCCTCCAAGGCCAACCCGGCCTCCTGCTCTTTCCCGTCTTTTCCCCTCATCCTGTCTCTCGGTTCCTGGCTCTTTTTTAGCTGGTTGAAGCGAGAGTCCCTGCTTCTCGTTAAAGATTAGGCTATTTCTATCAGCCTTAAGTCTCTTAATGGGGGCAAAATAAGTTGATTCCCGAGAGTCGAGGCCTGCGCTTAAAGCCGTCGAACTGACAAATTTAAAAAAAGGAATTTTAGCCTGGATGAAAACACGGCCTTGGCCCAGGGTCAAACTGAGCTTTTCTAATTCTAAAGCCTCTTGGTTGAGGCGAGCCCTGAGGTCAATCTTTTCGGCGGGGACAGCAACAAATGGTGAGGCGAAAGAGCCTCCGGTAATGGTGGCGGTAATTTCTGGCTTCAAGTTCCGGAGGTTTCCTGCGACCCTTCCCGCTACTATTAACTCGCCCTGACCAGAAAAATTTTGGCCGCGGCGCTGGTTTAAGAGCCTGGCCATCAAGGATAGAGGAAAATTGGCCTCGAGCGAGAGCTCAGAGGTGGTTTCCTTGAGCCCGATGCCGCCTTGAACTCGGAAAAGGAAATCTTGGCTTCGCCAATTGAGCCCGGAAACACTGAGGACGTCATTTCTCAGGATAAGCTGAAGCGGCTCGAGCGTTTCCACCTCGATAGAACCGATTTTAAACCCGGCGGGCCGGAAATCAACCATAAGATTTACGGTCTTTGGCCGAGCGTTGCTGATTTTAGCTTCTCCTGAAACTCTGATCGCGGGCAAAGAAAAGAAGGCGGAATTTATATTATTTCCCTCGATTTTATAAATTAAATCGATATTTTTAGCGTCCCCTTTCACTTCCAAATCAAAACCCAGGAGGCCGCGAAGCGAAAGGGAGGTCGGAAGCCAAGAGAAATCTTCGAGATTTTGACGGATAGCCGAGATAGAGCCGTCAAATTTTTTCTGATTAAAATCATAAATTAGCCGGCCAGTGAAGGCTGGGCTCAAGGCCGTTTTTTTCAAAACAAGGCGACTTACTTCAAGCCGCTTGCGGTCTGCCTGGCCTTCTATTTCCAGGCCCGCCAAGGCTTCCTGGCCCACTTTTATTTCTTTCCCCTCGACCCGAAAAAGGCTCTGCGGCGCCGCGACCCCACCCTTAATTTTAGCTTCTAAGGAGAGCCTGCCGCCGCTAATCTGGAAACGGCTATCTTTTATTAACGGCCATTCCTCCGCCGCCAGGAAATGGAGCAAACCCTCAACTAAATGAGGGAGGCGAGCGATATCGATGCGGAGCTCAATTTTGGTGCGCCGGCCAAAATCTTGATGACTCGGGTCAAAAGAAAAATAACCAGTAAGGGAAGCCTCTATCGCCGGAGAATGAAAAGCTAAACGAGACAAGCTAATTTGTTGATTTTTTATTTCGGCCCGAGCCTCCAGCTCCCCTTCTCTGAAAATAGGGCCGGTGAGGTTTTGGGCCCGGAGTTTAACCTGGCCGCTAAGCTTTGGCCAGTAACCAGAAACCTCTGCCTCAAGCGACACTTGACCGGAAAGCGGCGGCCAGGTTGACGCCTTTTCTCTGGCCCCATAGCCTCCTCGGTCTTCATCTTCAGCCGGAAAAACCTGGCCTTCTTTCTTTCGTCTCGTCAGCTCTTGAGGCCTGATTTGCCCAGCACTAACTATATCCAATATTTTGGATGGAAGCCACCCCCACCTTGCCAGCTCTTCGAGGCTTTTCCCCAGCTTAGCCACGGCAAGGCTAAACTTTGCCTCTAAATTTCGCCCCGCGTCGAAGCGCCCAGCTCCAGCGAAATTGATCCCCGCTAATTCCCAGCGGAAAACATTAAGGTCAAGAACTTTTCCCTTCAGACAACCCGCCAGCTCGCCTTTTAACGGCTGGGCCAATCGGCTGCTTGTTTTGGCCTCAGCAGGATGGCTTGGCGCCTCAAGTTTCGGCTGAAGTTCCAAACGAAAATTTGCTTCCAGCTGGTTTAAATCCCCTTTCAGGCCGATGATTGGTAACTGAAAATCAACCCGGCCGCTCAAAGGGGCTAAAGGCAGATGAGCAACGACCAGGTTCTGGCCATTTATTTCCAAACCTCCAGACAAAACCGCCGCCTTCTCAGAATCTGAAGGCTCTTGGCCCTCCAAGTTCAGGCTAAATTCCAATTGACCCTGAGAAAAAAGGGACGGGGAAGCAAAAAGGTCCGAGCAAGAGGTAGTGGTAGAGGAGGAGTTGGGAGAAGAGGAAAAAGAAGATAGGGAAAGTGAAGAGGAGGTGGTGGCCGCCACCGTTGCGGAGGCAAGAGGAGACAAAGGGGCTAATTTTCTTTTATCAAAGGTTTTCACAAAAGGTAGCTTGTCCAGCGAGACCTCTCCCTTTGCCTGAAGCTTAGAAAGAAAAAAATAGGGAGAAAAGCGGCCGCTCATCCACCCCTCTAAGGAGGAGGCTTCAGTCTTGATAATAAAGCGCTCGAGAGAAAAACGCTCGTCGTTAAAGCGAAAGACAAAGTGCCAAGAGGAGATGGCGAGTGCGGAGTAGCCAGAGAAGGCGATTTTTCCCCCGCTTGAGGAAAGCTGGCCTTCGTGCTCTTTTTTAGCCTCGTTGAAACGTATTTCGGCCTCGATATTTTCCAAAGAAAGAGAGCTCAGGAATCCAGGTTTTGACCACTCCACGCTCCCGCCCTCTAAATGAAAATGCGCTATGCGGAAGCGCCAGGGTTTTGGCTTTTGAGCTGGCTTTCCTTTGGCAGAAGTGGCGGCAGCAATTCTTTGAACCTGAGAAACCTGGGTAAAGTTAATTGAGGGAAATTTAATCTCCACCTCTTCGACCTGAAGCTCACGGTGGAAGAAAGGAAGAACGGAAAAATTGACTACCATTTTTTCAACAGAAAAAAGGGGCGGGGGTGGCAATACTTTATCCGTGGGTTCTAATTTTCCGACGGTGGGAATTAGGCGCAGGCCGGCTGCTTCGACTCTGGCTCGCCAGAGATTAATTTTTAACGACTTAGCTTCAATCCCCACTGGCCATTGATGCTGCAGCGCCCGGTTTAAGCGGTGCAGCAGCCAGAAAGAAAAACTGCGGCTTTGCACGTAAAGGGTGATGCCGGTGAGAAGAATGATTATGATACCTAAGCTTAGCAGAATATAGCGCCACCAGCGCCGCCTCTTAATTGCTGCCATCTTACCTTTTTCCCCTATTTTCGTTTCCAATTGGCGCCCTGCCCCTCATAATTGGTGGCATACTCCTAACGGGTGCGACATTATCTATTTAGCTTATTTCCCTTTATGATCATTGACATTTTAATTGATGGCATTTTAATTGATGACATGATAATCATTTACCTTATTTTCTAAGACAGCACTGGCCGTTTTCTTTGCTTTCAATCTTTGTCTCGCTAAGATAAAATAAAACAAATTAAGATAAAATCAAAATAAAATATAGACGGCTAATCAAAATGGGCTTATTTCTTTCAGCGCTAAAATCTTTGCCCCAAACTTTTATTTTTCAGCCTGGGAGAAAAAACCCCACCAAATCAGTAAGCCAGCTATTCATCTTTATCCTGATTATTCTCTATATCATTGTCGGCCTTCTTTTATCCCCCCGCTTCCAATATGTAATTAACGCCGATGGAATTAGCTGCCTTTCTATCGCTCAAAAATATCTATCTGGCTTCGGCCCAGGAGCTACTGAAAGACGGAATGAAAAACCTTTAAAACAATAATTTTATTTCGTCGTCTAAACCAGTCATTTCCCACCGGATAAGGGAAAGAGGTATCAGGCCGCAGGCATTAAAGGCGGCAAAAAATTCCTTGAGGTCGAATTTCTCGCCTTTTAGCCGCGAATAATCAGCTAACAGTTTCTCCAGGTGAACCTTGCCTACGACATAGCTCGTTCCATAACCGGGCTGCTGAAGGTATATATCCTCGTCGGTCCAGATTGTCCTTCCCTCCTTAGGCATCCAGCCGCGGGGCGTCCATTGGACCGCAAAATCGACTGCTTCCTCCAGGGTGAACTCATTACTGTGCATCTTCAGGTCTCCTATGCCTCGAACGCAGCGGCAGGCGAGCAGAATCCAGGTCAACTCTCGGGCTCGCGGCCGCTCCTCCAGCAGTCCCGCGTGCATGGCCATTTCTTCCATCCCTGTGGCCAAGCCTTCTGCCCGCGAATCCCAGATATTGTAAAGGAGAGGAACCCGACGTATCGGGCTCGGATGAGGTTCATGGGCCATCCTGGCCAGGTCAAACCAGTGAGTGCCGTGGCCAAGGAGGGGAAGCGGGTCATGATAGTCAATTTGATTAAAGAAATCCCAGAGATTACCAGGCGGGATAAAACTAACTGTCCTCTTGAGCGTATCGTTCATATAATCAGGAAGGTCCATCATCTTGGCGCGCATGAATTTCATAAAATAATCTACCGCCTCGTCGCGTCTTTTCTGATACTCCTCTCTGCTTTGGACGGGCTGTAGTGGGGGAAGATGACGATTCCTCTCCTCTTCCAGTTTCAAAGAAGAAAGGGAGCGGGCCAGTTCGCGGTTCATAATCGCCAACTGCTCTTCCCAACTGTAGGGACAAAGATGAACATTCTTCATGTACCAGTCATAATTTTCTTTGCCCACCCCAGAAGGCGCGCTCATCTCAGCATATCTTGCTGCCAACCACTGACAAAATTCATCCACAGCTTCCTTAGCTCGCTGGATTTCTGGAACGAGCTCGGGATGGTCGTCTTGAAGTCGCCCGGCCAGATGGCTTAGAAAGGCACTTTCCGCCTTTTTTCTTCTTATACCCAAAAACCAAAGGTCGCGCGCCGGTTCAGTCAGATTTTTCTTGGCCTGTTCCAGAACCAAGGGAATGGCTTGGAGGTGTTTCTTAAAATCATCATATTGGTCACCCTTAAGGGGAAAGGTGTAATTCCACAAGCACAGCGTACCATACCGCCATGGTCCTTCTAAGGCCGGGACATCAGAAGGAGAAAGATAATAAACGGCATAAAAGGCCGGGTTGCGCGACCAGGGACGGAGCACTCGATGGTCGAAATCCAGGCCGTTCATCTCGGCGCGGACAAGATGATAATCAACCTGCTGCGAGATAGGCCAGGAGTGTACGTCGAAGGCTGCCAGCCGGGCCTGATACTTTTTTAATTCTTGATACTGTTTGGCCATGGCCTCGGCCGTGTAATCTGGCACCATATCGACCATTTTGGGCTTTTGAAATTCCCGCCATTCTTTAAAAAGTTTAACCAGGTCATCGTAATCGCCGCTTCTTAAGGCTGACTCTTTTTCCCCTTTAGGCGTGCAAGAAAAGAAAAAAGGAACGAGAATTATAACCAGAGCGGTTATGAATAGATTTTTTTTCATGTGCCGACTGCCCTCATAATTAAATTTCTTTTTAAATTCTTTTTTATACGCTATTATGTTTTTTGCCATAAATCAAGCCTTCTTTAACGTGCTTAAGGGTTTAGTTTCGCCGGATAGATTCGGAGGTTAAAAATTTCGTCTGGGGCTCGTTTGCTTTGTTTGTTTCTTTATGCTAACAAAAGGAAGAAAATTAGTTTATCGAGGGAAAAAATGACCAAAAAACAAAACCAGTGGCGAAGAAGAGATTTTCTTAAAATGGGCCTGGCCGCAAGCCTCAGCCCCCTTCTGGATAAAAAGGAAAGCCAAAAAAGCGTTAATAATTTTCTATCCGAAGAAAGTTTAGTGCCTAAGAATGAACCTCATTCTTTTAGCCCTGATTCCATGTCATTGACCTCGCCTCTAACTGGCGCGGGGCTTGCTCCCCTGATGGAGTTCAAGGTGGCGCCGATTGACCCGGTGCGAATCGGCATGGTTGGTGTGGGAGGCATGGGTTCAGCCCATGTTCGGAATTTCCTGAAGATAGAAGGGGTCGTTATCCGCGCTGTTTGCGACATTGTCGAGGAAAAGGTGGCCCGCATCCAAAAATGGGTGGAAGAAGCAGGCTTTCCTCGGCCTGTGGGCTACTCTCGCGGCCCCCGTGATTTCTTGCGGCTCTGCGACCAGGAAGACATTGACCTGGTCTTTACGGCCACTCCCTGGGAATGGCATGTGCCGGTTTGTGTGGCAGCGATGAAGGCGGGAAAGCACGCGGCCACGGAAGTGCCGGCCGCTTATACTGTCGACGATTGTTGGGAACTCGTGGAAACGGCCGAAAAATATAAGCGCCATTGTATCATGATGGAAAACTGTTGTTATGACCGTCCGGAAATGATGTGCCTGAATATGGTCAAAAAGGGGCTGTTGGGGGAAATTTTTTATGCCGAGGCCGGCTACCTCCATGATTTACGGGATGTCCTGTTTAGCGGCGAAGGTGAGGCGCTCTGGCGAACTGACCATCATGCCCGCCGCAACGGTAACCTCTACCCGACGCACGGGTTGGGACCGGTGAGCCAATGCTTGGACATCAATCGAGGCGACCGTTTTGTTTATCTTGTGTCGATGAGTTCTAAGTCGCAGGGACTGAATTTATACGCAGCAGAAAAGTTCGGGCCGCAGAGTCGAGAGGCGATACGGCGCTACGCCCTGGGCGATATCAATGTTTCTTTAATCTACACGGCTCTGGGCAAGGTAATCACCCTCATCCACGATACTTCTTCTCCCCGGCCCTATAGCCGCATTCATCGCGTCCAGGGAACTAAGGGGATCTTTGAGCGCTGGCCAGAAAGGGTTTATATTGAAGGCCGAAGCGCCGCCCATCGCTGGGAAGAACTCGATAAATACCAGGAATACGACCATCCTGTCTGGAAACAGTTAGAGGAGCAATCTCGAGGGGCAGGTCATGGCGGCATGGACTTTATCGAGGATTACCGCCTGATTCGAGCCCTGCGTGAAGGCCGGCCCCTTGATATAGACGTTTATGATGCGGTTAGCTGGAGTGTGGTCACGCCGCTCAGTGAAAGCTCAGTGGCCAACAAAAGTAAGCCGGTTGATTTTCCTGACTTTACTCGCGGGGCCTGGAAAACTCCCCGCTCCCTCCACGTCATGGACCTCCCCTAATCGGTGCCGCCTCACATATTATTTAAACGGTGCCGCTTTACATATTTACCCAATTTCAAAAATAGAGGTTCTTCCAGGTTTGCTGGGGGTAAACCTGGAGAATTAAAGGCGGCAGAAAGCTCACGGAGAGCCTTTTGATGAGGAGCTTTAGCCGAGTTTTAAAAGCAAATTGCCTATGTCGCTCTCATATTTTATTGGTCTTCTTTTAATTAGCCTCATGGACAATAAAGCCGCCTGAGGCGATTTACCTAAAAGGTTTATCAGAATATGTTATTTTTAGCCCCAAGAAAGTCGGAAGACCCGAAATAGAATTTATGATGGCTTACTCCTCTGGACCAAATCGCCACCAATCTTATACACCAACGAATAAGAACGCGGCTAATAGAAAGAATCGAGTAATTAGCTAAGACGAAAGGCCTCTGTAAGGAGGCCCCGTTTATAAGAGCCAACCCTGCTTATACATACCCATAAAAATTTAAAAATATAGATAAACAGGTTAGCTGGCACCTTTTTCGGACACCTTTTTTGAGTTATACAGGCGCCATAAAAAATTAGGTAAATAGATGAGGTTGCACCTATTTAGGGAAGGATGAGGCGGCGGCCAGAAATTTCGACGATCGAGACTTTTATCCCGTAAACTTTGGCCAAAAGCTCCTCTGTTAGCACGGCTGCTGGTTCCCCCGAGCCTGCTACCTTGCCGCTTTCAATGAGCACTAAATTATCGGCAAACTGGGTGGCCTGGTTGATATCATGCAGAGTGAGGATAATCGTTTTCGCCTTTTCCAGAGCCAGGCGTCTGATTAGAGCCAAAATCTCTAAGCCATGGCGAAGGTCAAGAAAGGTGGTAGGTTCATCGAGCAGCAGAACCGGCGTCTCCTGCGCCAGGCTCCGGGCAATAAGGACAAGCCGCCTCTCGCCAGAGCTGAGCTCGCTCAAGTAGCGAGAAGCAAAGGAAGTAAGCCCAACAAACTCCAGGGCTCGCTTCGCCCTTTCGAAGTCACGACCAGAGGGAAGCGAAAAAAGTGGCAAGTAGGCGGCCCGGCCCATGACGACAAACTCTTCGACCGAATAATTAAAAGCCAGGTTATGCTCCTGAGGCACATAACTGATTATCTTTGCTCTGGCCTGTTCCTTAAGCTTAGCTACATCTTGGCTGTCATAAAAAACAGTCTGGGGCTCGAGAGGCAAAAGGCCCGCGATACATTTAAGCAGCGTCGTTTTACCCGCGCCGTTTGGGCCAATGATGGCCGTTACTTTGCCTGTCGGAAAAGATAAGTCAGCCACTTCTAACCTAAAGCCGTCATAGGCAAAACGAAGTTTTTTAATCTTAATCATCTGATATCCTCGGGGAAAAGCGAAAGATGAAGAAAAATAGGGACCAAAAACAAGATAATCCTTGCCTGATTCGTTCGGGAGAAACCGCTATTCCGGGATAAATCGAAGGCTTCCTAAAAACCACCCGATGCCGCGGAGCCAATAAAATTAAGCCTGGCCGCCCCCATTTCTTGTTTCCCTTAAATTGCTTAGAATAGCTCACCCTAACCACACCCGCGCCGTTTTTTTCAAAAGATAGATAAATAGCGGGATGCCGATCAAACTGGTAAATATTCCTACCGGGATTTCAAAAGAGGTAAGGCCCCGGGCCAGGTCATCAGCCGCCAGAAGAACCGCGGCGCCAAGAAGGGCAGAAAGCGGCAACACCCGGCGGTTATCAGCTCCGACTATCATCCGGGCTAAATGAGGCACAATCAGGCCTATCCAGCCTATTATGCCCACCGCGGCGACAGCCGCCGAGGTCAGAAGCGTCGCCAGAGCAATAACGATGATTTTTTCGCGGCGCACATTGACCCCTAAGGCCCGGCCTTCCTCTTCACTTAAGGAAAGTAAATTCAGCCGCCAGCGGAAAAGCAGGAGCAAAATAGCGCCGACCAAGATTAAAGGGAAGGTGATGGCCATTTCGCGCCAGCCGGCCAGCGAGAAGCTTCCCATCAGCCAGAAAAAGAGGGCCTGAAGAGAGTAAGGGCTGGCTAAATATTCAACGACTGTTAAGAGAGCGGAAAAAAAAGCCGAGATAATCACTCCTGTAAGGAGCAGAGAAACTATCGACCCGCCGGCCCGGCGGCTGACCCAAAGCACGGTAAAAACGGCCATCAGGGAAAAGATAAAAGCGCTCAGCTGCACCGGCACTCTATTTCCGACAAAAACGATAGATACGGCGGCACCAAAGGCCGCGCCCGAGGAAAGACCGAGAAGATATTCATTGACTAAAGGATTACGGAATAAGGCTTGGAGGGAAGCGCCGGATAGAGCCAAACCGCAGCCCACAATCATCGTCAGTAAGACCCGCGGCAAGCGAATTCGAAAGACGATGTTCCGGGCCACTTCGGATGTCGTCTGGTTAAGAGAAGGGAAAAAAGGTGATATCAAGGTCGCGGTGAGCTGGCTCAGACTCATATGATAAGAACCAATAGCCAAGGAGAGAAAAAAAATGAGGAGCAAGCCTAAGCTCGCCGCCACCCAGCAAAAGGAACCTTTAGCTTTTAAACCCATGCCTTTCAGCTCTCCTCGCCTCTTTAACTCCGGTTAATTTCTCCGCTTTCTTGGCCCTTCAGCCCCTTCCTTTTTTTGGCTGATTCTTGCCTCCTCTTTAACCTCCTCTCGCCATCTTATTCTCTTTCCTTTAATTTTATTCTTTATTTTTATTTTTCTTTCCCAGTCACTTCTGTTCCTCAGCTTCCTTCCCTTTACTTCCCTTCCTTTTCAAATTCAGCCGAGACATAGTTTCTTTGCCCTTGCCTGCCCATTCTTTCAAGATGCGGCAGCGGGACATTTTGCCCTTCAGAGTCAGGGAGGTTTATCTGGAGCATTTTTAAAAGCGCGGGGAAAGCCTCGGCTGAGTCATAAAACTTAGTGAAGATCTCTTCACCCTGCTTTTTTAAGTTAATCTTGGAGCGAAGTTCGGGATGAAACAGAGAGGTGAGGTAAATTGTCTCGAAGAGGGCCTCAGCCGGGTCCCACCAATACCAAAAGCCGAAAGTATAGTAGATTCGGCCTTTTTTTACCGCTTCCAAAGTGCTTAGCCGGCGGTCAGCAGCAATTGTCTCGATAGTCACCTGACGTTCCGCGGGCGGGTAATTCCCGTGAATTAAAATTATCTCTGGGTTCCAGGCAATAATCTGTTCTAAGTTAACGACTGTCCGGGCTGTTCCTAAATAGGAAGGAATAAGGCCCTCGGCCAGGTTCAGGCCTCCGGCTATTTTCACGGGGTCGTAAGAAACAGGAGTCATAACCAAGGAAGACCAGAAAGCAAGATAAACCCGGGGTTTTGATACTTTTTCCTTTTCAGCTAATAGGGTTTTAAGCCAGGCTAACTTAGTCTGAAAATAAGCCTCCAGCTCCTCAGCCCTTCCCTTCCGACCGATAGCCTGACCAACGAGGCGAATCTCCTCCTGAAGAAGGTCAAACCGACCCAAAGAGGCCAGGGCAACCACGGGAATTGAAAGCTGGCGAGAAAGGGCCTCGGCTAAGGAAGGCTCAGAAGGAGAGACAAAGACAACATCAGGCTGAAAACGAAGCACAACCTCGGCATTGACATTTTCGTCCGAAAGAGCCACGAGCGGCAACTCAGAAGCCGAGGGATAAATCAGCGAGAAAAGATGGTCCTCAAATCGAAGGAAACGGTCCAGGCCGACAAGATGGTCACCGCCCCCGAGAGCCACGATAATCCGCGTTATTTCGGGCTGGAGGGAAAGAAGGCGCCTCACCTGCGAAGGTAACCTCACCTTCCTTCGTAAACTATCAATAATAACTTTTTCTGAAAGCGTGGGGTCGGAGGCTAAACCAGTTTCCTCTGGCCAACCCGAAAGAGAAGGTAAACTGGTTAGAGGAGGCGGTGATAAGAATGGCCCAAGCCAGAAAAAGATAACCACTATGGTTATGAGCCCAAACAAATGTCTGGGGCGGCTAAAAGAAGAAAAAAAATATAAAAAGCCCGCAGAATTCCGGGAGCCGATTTTTTGGCGGCAATTCCTGGCCACTGCTTTTTACCCTCGAGTCTGAATTTGCTTTTCCCGGCTTTTAGCAGACTTTATCTTCGTTAGCATTTAGCTTTTTGTGGCTTTTACCTCTCCAAAAGGGTCGAGGGAGAGGAAAAACCTGGGGAGCAGACCATCGCCCCTATATCTTATAACCTCCTCCATCTTATAAGCTCTTCTTATTAGCTCCAGGTAAGGCTAAAACCAGGAAAACATATCCCGCCAGCCTTTAATAAAGCTTACATTATAATTAATCCCGAGCTTAATTAACAGACCAGGGATGGGGTCCAGACATCAGTGACCCTTTATCCGGGATTTTTTTGGCCGACTGCTCCTTTTGAAGGAAACCAAGAGATAGACAAGCAACCAAGATAGATAGTCAGCGAACAAGTGAGTGAATGAATGAGTGAGTGAGTGAGTGAGTGTGTGTGTGTGTATGTGTGTGTTAGTTAGCGAGTGAGTGAATGAATAAGTGTGTGTGTCAGCAAGCGGCTGAATGAATAAGTGAGTGTGTTAGTTAGTTAGTTAGTTAGTTAGTTAGTTAGTTAGTTAGTTAGTTAGTTAGTTAGTTAGTTGGTTAGTTAGTTGGTTGGTTGGTTGGTTGGTTGGTTGGTTAGTCCGCCCGTTGGTGAAGTGAGTGAGTGAGTGAGTGAGTGAGTGAGTGAGAGTATGTGCGTTAGTTAACGAGTGAGTAAGTCGGTTGGTAAATGTGCGTGTAAGCTGGTTAGTTAGTTAGCTGGTTGGTTGATGAGTATATCTGTTGTTTGGTTAGGTAGCGAGGAAGGAAGAAAGGAAAAAAGGAAGGAAGGAAGGAAGGAAGGAAGAAAGAAAGAAAGAAAGAAAGAAAGAAAGAAAGAAAGAAAAACAGAAAAATAAAAAAAAGAAAAAAAGGTAGGTAGGTAGGTAGGTAGGTAGGTAGGTAGGTAGGTAGGCAATAAGTAGGTTAAAGAAAGGAAGCAACGCCTCGGGAGGAGAAAAGGTGGCGAAAAATTTAGACCTGTTTATAATGGGAAAAGAATTTCGGTAAAGGAGAAAAAAGATGAGGCGAAGAAAGGCAACCGTCTTTTGGGGAGCCATCATCGGGCTTGGCTTAATTTATATTCCTTTAGCCGCTTCAACCCCTGAACAGCACCAACAGGCTGAGGCTAAGAACCTGTCCCCCGCTTCTCTGGCTCATACTTATTCTATTGTGGCCATTGACAAAGCGAGGGGAGAGATGGGGGTGGCGGTCCAGTCTCATTGGTTTTCGGTCGGTTCCATCGTCTCCTGGGCTGAAGCCGGCGTGGGCGCGGTGGCTACTCAATCCTTCGTTGAAGTTTCCTATGGACCGCTGGGCCTGGAGTTGATGCGAGCCGGAAAAAGCGCGGCCGAGGCCCTACAAGCTTTGCTCCATGTTGACCCTAATGCCGCTGTAAGGCAAGTGGCTATGGTCGATGCCGAGGGAAGAGTGGCCGTCCATACGGGAAATAAGTGCATTCCAGAGGCAGGCCACATCAGCGGTGACGGCTTTTCATGTCAAGCTAATATGATGCTGAAAAATACAGTTTGGAAGGCTATGGCTGAAGCTTATAAGCACACTAAGGGCGAGTTAGTGGATAGGCTGCTCGCGGCATTGGAGGCCGCAGAAGCGGAAGGCGGCGACATCAGAGGCAAGCAATCGGCGGCCATCTTAATCGTGAAGACAAAAGGAACTGGTGTAGGCTGGAAAGATAGAATTTATGACTTGAGAGTTGAAGATAGCCAGGAGCCTTTAAAAGAACTCCGTCGCTTGGTCCAATTGGCGCGGGCTTATCAACACATGAATCGAGGTGATGAGTTACTGACAGAAAACAAGGTCCAGGAAGCAGTCGTTGAATACAGCCAGGCGATGAAAATGGTACCGGATAACGTAGAAATGATTTTCTGGCCCGCGGTAACTCTGGCCTCGACGGGCCGAGTCGAGGAAAGCCTACCGCTTTTTGCCAAGGTTTTTGCCGTTGACCTGAACTGGGCTGAGCTCCTGCGACGCTTGCCACAAGTCGGCCAGTTTCCCCGCGACCGCAAATTACTGAATAAAATCCTGTCTTTGGTCCCGCCAAAACGCAAATAAAAGGTCCGTTAAATTTTTGGCTTTTGCCGAAAATAAGGCCGGAGCAACCATGCCAAACAGGCGGGCTGAAAATCCTTATAATTGGGTAAACAAGATTTTATGGATTTAAGAAAGGCGGCAGGCTGAAAGAGGCTCGATGGATGGCGCGGCTATAATATTTCAGCCCGGATAGCACCGGTTTAGCCGGCCCGCGCAACGGATTGATTCGGTCAGAAAGAAAAACGTAGCACCAGAGACCACCGGGATAGGTCGGCACCGGGCCGAGGTAAAAATGGACATAACGAAACATTGGTTCAAGGAAACGGCGCTTAAGGCGAACATTTTCATGATGAAAAATGGCTGAGCCAGACTGAGCTGCAATTATGCCCCGTGGCCGGAGAATTTTCTTCAGGCTCGAGAAAAACTCCTGCTGATGGAGGACAGCCGAGGGGCCAACCGGGTCAGAAGAATCAACGAGAATAACGTCAAACTTCTGTTGGGTGGTGCCGACAAAATCCTTGCCGTCGGCGATCCGCAATTCAGCCCGGGAGTCGCGAAGCGCCGGCTCAAGCCAAGGAAAGAATTTTTTGGCCACTTCCACGACTCGTTCGTCTATCTCCACCATTAGCACTTTTTTAATTTGGTGCTTCAGGACTTCTCGGAGGGCACCACCATCGCCGCCACCGATAATTAGCACCTGCTCGGGAGCAGGATGGGCGTGAAGGGCGGGATGCACTAACATCTCATGATAGAAAAACTCGTCGGCTTCAGTCGTCTGGACCAATCCGTCGAGGAGTAAAACCCGACCATAAGTTTCATTCTCGATGATTTCAATTTTTTGGAAAGCCGATTTTTCCTGGTGCAGCCACTTTTTTGCGCGAAAATAAATACCACTGGCAGGAGTTTGTTCTTCCCAGATTATTTCCGGAAATCGTTTTTTTGGCTTCGATAAGGGATTGTCTGAACTCATGCTTTCCAGATGAAGGGCTTGGCGTCAGTAAGAACTTGGCCCTTTTTTAAGGCAGAAAAAAGATAGCGCGGCAGGACAAAAAGCGCGGGGAAAAGCGACGGATGAAGATATTTTAGCCCACCCAGCTTTCTCTGCCGGAAGCGGCGGCTGACCTCTTGCGCCCCCAGCTGAAGTGGGTCGCTTTTCTTGGCAGCCAGGATGAAACCCCAGGGTAGACTGAAAGAAAAAATAAACGTTAAGTATGGCCGAACCAGCGGAAAGACTTCTGTTAGAGTCCGGGCACAGGAAGCGAAAAAGCGATGGTAATGGGGGTCAGCACTTCCGGCCTGGAGGACAAAAACTCCCTCCTCCTCCAACACAGCTGCCAGCCGCAAAAAGAATTCCTTGGTAAAAAGATAAACGGATGGTCCGCCCTCCAGGGGTTCAGTCAGGTCAGAGATGATGACATCAAAACGCTCTTGGGTTGTTTCGACAAAATGTCGAGCGTCCCTAAAGAGAAGCCGGACTCGAGGGTCAGTGAAGGCGCCCTGCGACCACTCGGGAAGATATTGCTGGCACAGGTCTACCAGCTCCCGGTCGATATCAATCATTGTCACCTTTTTTACCGAGGGATGTCGGAGCACTTCCCGTAACGTCGCCCCTTCCCCTCCCCCTAAGATTAAGACCTTCGAGGGAGAAGGATGGAGAAGCAGCGGCGGATGGACCAGACATTCGTGAAAAATGAATTCGTCTATTTCAGCCGATTGAATCTTCTTGTCCAAGAAAAGCATTTTGCCAAAGACGTGGTTAACGAAGATGTGGACGTGCTGATATTTAGTCTGGCCTTCATAAATGACTTGGTCGATGGCAAAATGACGAGAAAAACTTTCGGTAAAGGGTTCGACAAAAAATAACCCGTCTTTAATCACGGCGCTATTATAACGGCCCCTAACCCCCAGGTCAACCCAGCATGGACGAAGGGCATTTTATCCATCTCTCATTTTTTTATGCGGCGAGTTTGGAGATTTACCATTATGGATGGCGGAAGAGGCGCTCCGGCGTCCTCATGCCAAAGGCTGCCCTTATATTCGCCGCAAGGTCTATAAGGTCGACCTGATGGTTTGCCCACTGCGGCGGCCAGATACGCATCATCGCCTTTCTCACGGACCCTTTCGTGCTGAACCGCATCATTACTCACCTCAAGCTGACCTTCGTCGCCGAAAAGACCTCCGGCGCACCTGACCTTTATCGCGGGCAAACTTCCCTGCCTCACGTCGTCTCGCAGGAGCTTCTGATAGATTCTGAGTGAGGCGCGGGATATTTTTCATGAATCCTTTCTTTGCCCAGAAGGAAGGGTACGGATGAGCCCCGGCATTTTTTATTTCCAGTTTTTAACATTTTTGCGGCTTTTGAACCGCTTTGGCCTACCAGAAGATATTTCCGATGTCCCTTGACATCTTACTTTGTCATGATTTATATCTCCTGACGGCGGTTGAAAAGGAAAGTGAGGACTAAGAGACTCACCCAGCCAGCAAAGCTAAAAAAGAACTTCTTATCTTTGAAATACCGATAAAATCAAAATTTGTTTTAAAAGATTTGGATTTATTAAAAGAGATCGATAAAAATGTAATTTTCCCAGATGATTTAAACCCAAAACTTAGACATGGAGCAATTATCTCTTTTTCCATTTCAACTCTGCCTGAGGATTTAATAAAAATTCTTCAGTGGGGAGCACCAAAACCTAAAGAAAGATTTGAAACAATGAAAAAATGCCAAGAAGAAGGATTTCTTACCGGTGCTGTTTCATCCCAGTATTACCATTCTTGTCGGATTCTGAAGAAGAAGTTGATAGGACGATAAAAACAATAAAAGATTATGGCACAGATTCTGTTTTCGTGGGCGGATTGACTTTATTCAGTAATGGCCCGGCGATTGGAAAACATTTTACTTCAAATTCTTAGAAAAGCATTATCTTGAATTTGTGTTAAAATATAAAGGCTTATGCAAGGTCTTGCTTGCACCATCAGAGGAATATCAAAAGGAACTTGAGGAAAAATCAAAAAGATGGGGTGAGAAATAGGGAATTAAAAACAGGATTATCCGAAGGCGGCTTCGGGGCGGAACATTTCTTCACTTCGTTCATCACTCTCTCCACGCTCGAATCATATAACACGGGCTATTCGGCTAGTTTTCCCTTGTTCAAATTTGCCAATACAAACTTCGTGTAGCCCTAATATGTAATCTGCCCATTGCGGGCAAGAAAGGAGGAATATTGATGTTAATTTTATACTTTCTGGGTCTGACACTAATCATTACTTTTAGTGTCATAAAAATGACTAAGGAATATAATTTTGGCTACATTCTAATTCTTATTGGAGCAACACTTATGTTTTTGATTGGATTAGTAAGGGTTTTAAAAAATAAAAAGACAAAGGTACAAGCATATAAGTTTCTTGTTAGCTTATTCATATTTATCTTTGGATGTACTCTTATTTATATCACTGTGATATATATAAAGGCAGGGCACATTATTGGAGGGCTCCTTGCCCTTTTCTTGGCCATAATCATATTTCGCCTTTTGCAAGAGCGAATTACTCTTCATAAATTGAAAGAGGGAATGACTTCAAATATTGCTAAGATTCTCAGTAAAAAATATGAATTTACGATGCAGCTTCCTCCTGGCTGGCAAACTCATCCTCACTCCGAAAGTGAATTTTTTGAGGGGAAAAATAAAGAAAACAATTGGGGAAGAGTTGAGATTTTCCCTCTTGAGCTTAAGGATAAGAACTTTGATAAATTTGTGGAAAGAGAAGTGAGAAGTTATTTAGATGAGGTTTATGGTAATGAAGCAAAAAAGACGGGCTACTCGCAAATAATTTCAAAAGAAGTCAAACAAATAAATGGAAAAGAGACTGTTCAAGTAGCTTTAGATATGGCAGACAGCGTAGAATTTCACATTTATATTCGTTACAACGATGAGTATCTTTGGGTTTTGTTTAAATTGCTTAAAGAAGATTTTTCCCAGTATGAATCGATTTTAAGGCAATCGATAACATCTATAAAAATAAATCCAAAATAAATTTTAAGAAAATATTAGTAGTTAGCTGTTTGATGTTCTGAGACGACGCTTGTTGGCTCCTCCTGCTTATAGGCATAAACTCCTGTTGACTCTCTGAAGCAAAGAAGGGGGCTCGAGCGGCATCTTTCAGCCAGGAAGGGGTGGAGAGCATGCTTTGAGCGAGCGGGCTCATTTCTTGATTCATCCTTCCTGCTGGGGGTGGCGTTAACCGTCCCCGTCCTCCAGAGACAAACCTTCTCTCCAGGGTGTCATTCTATTGCTTTGACCGCTTCCTTCCGGAGTAATTGAGCCGTTTCCATAAGGAGAACGGTTTCCTCTGGCTCATCATCAAGGAAGTCATCGAGCCCTACCTCGACTGCGGCAACCCTAAGTCAACCGGGAGTCGGGCACAGACTTCCAGAGGCGGTGCGTAGCGCTATGATGAGACCTTTAAATCATCGTCCGGTTTCTTGCTTCCAGAAACTCGTTTTGATAAAATTTTTTTCAAGTAGATACTTGACGATTTTAAAACAAGAGCTATGAAAAGGATTGTTCATAAATCCCGAGATTTCAAGGCAGCTGAACTCTGGGACATCAAACAGCAGGTGAGCCTTAGCCCCGAAGAAAGGCAAAAGGCGGCGAAAGAGCTGAAGGCAAGGTTCTTCGGGAAGAACACGAAAGATGTTCGAGACCGCCCGAAAAAGAGATGAAGGCGTCTCACTTTTCCCCCGATATCCAGGATTTTCTCTATTTGCTTTCGCTTCACAAAGTCAGATATCTCATCGTCGGCGGCGAGGCCGTCATTTACTATGGCTTTGCTAGGCTAACTGGGGATGTCGATTTCTTCTTCGAGCCTGCACCCGATAACGTTCAGCGGCTTTATCGAGCCCTTCACGAGTTTTGGCAGGGCGATGTGCCCGGAATTCAATCGCCTGATGAGCTCATGACCCCTGGTCTCATCATCCAGTTTGGAGCTCCGCCTAACCGTATCGATTTGATGAGTTCGATCAGCGGGGTGAGTTTTCGAGAAGCCTGGAAATCCAGGACGCGAGAAAAAGTCAAGATTAAGAGGCGTCTCTGTTCGATTTTTTTCATCGGCTTGGACCAACTCATAAAAAATAAAGAAGCTATCGGTCGGTATAAAGATCTTGAAGACCTAAAATATTTAAGGGCCGCGGCCAATAAGAGAAGAAAATGACCCGCCATCGACGAAGTTGTGGCGAGAGGACGATGAAGTGTCCGAGAGGTCCGGCGGAAAATTCTGAGAGTGGAAAGTTCTGCCGGCATTGCAGGACCAGACTAACTGCAGAAATAGCCGGATTATTAAAGATTTGGCTTTGTCCTCAAGTTACCTCGTAGCCTTAAAAATCCATTTACATTTATTTTAATGTTTCTCATCCATTTTATATGGGCTGGTTTGAGGGCTAAGTTCGGGAGGGCCGAAGTGACCACGGAAGGCTTAGCCTTCCCGAAGCGGCCTTCGCGCCAACCTTTGGCCTCCGAGGATGTCTGAGCCAAAATAAGACTAACAAAAAGGATAAAAAGTGGGCATAATAGCAGAGGGCGCCTTATTTATTTACCTATTTTTTGAAACTGAGTGAGAGAGGAGGCTGAAAAAGAGGGCAACTGGCTTCTGGGCTACATTTAGGAGCGAGGAGGCGAGTTCCGCAGGCGCTGAGAAGGGCGAAGACAGAACGCCGTTAAAAACCTGAGTGGGAGCGAGGCCATCCCGAACGTCTCCGAGCCCAACTCATACAAGATGGAAGAGAATCATTTTAGTTAATAGTTATGGAACTTC
>Ga0207433_10001287_pt1 | contig 54457 bp, 42 predicted proteins | sample YelNatPaOPGAMG01_FD_187559 | JGI IMG/M metagenome (GOLD analysis project Ga0207433, IMG submission 187559) | Hot spring thermophilic microbial communities from Obsidian Pool, Yellowstone National Park, USA - OP-RAMG-01 (SPAdes) (version 3) | ecosystem: Environmental > Aquatic > Thermal springs...
GGAGGGGGTAAGGGCCCACCGGCCCTTAGCCCCCTCCCCCACTCATCTTCGATTATGTCTTGTGCGGAGCAAAGGACATAATCGTAATTTTCGATTCAGTAGTGTCCGGCAGGGTTCTTGCAAAATAGCCGGAACCCCTCATCAACCAACATATTTGCAAAATCTCTGCCGGACCCTGCTGTTTTCGATGATGTTTTTGGCCCTGCACAATCCATAATCGCCGCGGCGCAAACCGGGGGCTCAGGGGCCGCCGCTCCCTGGCCCCCCCCGCTTAATTGACGGCCGCGCTTCTCAATTTTCCCGGTTTTGGGCGTTCCTGGGAACATGAGTACAGCGTTCACCGCCGGGGCGGCCGGAGAGAGACGGCGGGCAGGGACGCCCTCCTCACCGGGAAGCTATCTTCCCCGGAAAGGAGGGCGTTGGCTTATGGGGGGCCTTTTTTCCCCTCTCCCCCAGAAGGAGAGCGGGACAGGGCTGGGGGGAAGAGTGAGGCGGCGGGAGCCGGTCAGGACAGGCCTTGCCCACTGAGCGACTCTTTCAGAGAGGCTGAAGATCTCCGGGCCGGTGCAGTACCAGGTTAAATCCGGGAAGGGGAACTGATGGACAAGATCATAACCGCCCTCACGAGGGCCATGAAATTTCAGAACTGCCACCAGGAAGAGGCCTTCGTGAAAAAGATTCTCGGATATCCTGACCCCATACCGGTTCTTAAAACGGATGATGGCCTGATGTTCCGTCAGGGAAGAGTTGCAGCGGAGGGAAGAGATGGTGAAAACCAGCGGACCCAGAAATTTACACGGCGGCGGCCAATGGTTCGGCCACCCCTTAAGATCTATCTCCATGGTCGTCTTGATGGACGAGGGCATGTTCCCTTCCAGGCAAGGGTTCGGTCTTTCGGGCACCTCCACTTCAGCGGCGGGCAATAAAACCATAAACCAGCCATGGTTACAGAGAGGTTACAGGCGGAGAAGTAAGGAATTTTATAACTATTTGAATTTCTATGATATAATAACATCGTGGCGTGACCTCTTCCCCGGTCCGCTTGATAAAATTTCTTGAAACGTCTTGACGAAGTTCTCATATTTGTCTTAGGCTTTCAATGCCTGGGGGCCGGTCAAAATCAGCCCGACCGGGGTGTTCCGCTATGCAACCGTCAGTTCACATCTCGAAGATCATCCCACCCCACCCTCCCCAAATTCTTCTGCGGCCCCGGTTAATCAAAGCCCTCCAGCAGCATCAGGAGAAAAAGCTCATCCTGATCCTGGGGCAGGCGGCCCAGGGCAAATCAACTCTGGCGGCCTCCTATGTCGCCGGCTCGCCTACTCCGTCGGCCTGGATCAACCTGGGACCGGAGGACACCGACGCGGTTTCCCTGTATCATCTGCTCGGGCATGCCCTGCTGCGGGTGTTGCCCGAAGTCAACCTTTCCTCGACCCTGAAATACCCCGCCCTGGCCCTGGGTCCCCGGGAGACGGGCAATCTGTATCGAGACTGGCTCCATGTCCTTTTGGGGGGGATCACGACTTCGGTTCGGATTATCCTGGACGGTCTGGACCGCCTGGCTTTTGAGAGCACCGCCCTCGACCTGGTGCAGGTTCTGCTCGCCGAGTTGCCTGCCAATGTCCGCCTGATGATCCTCTCCCGGGAAATGCCCCTGCTGCCGCTCCAGGGACTGTCCGAGAGACATGAACTCTTCATCATGACCAACGCCGATCTGGCCTTTACTTTGGAGGAAACCACCAATTACTTCCACAACATCCGCCACTTTCATATTTCCTCTGAATTGATCGGGCGCATTCATCAGCTCACGGAAGGCTGGATCGGCGGCCTGGTGCTGTTCTGCGATTCCCTGGACTGGGTGCCGGAAAATCAGCGGGAGCGCTACGTGTCCCAGGAATTGGCCGGGAAATTCATCTGGAACATCTTCCAGTATTTTGGAGAAAAAATCCTGGCCCTGCTGCCCCGGGAAGTGCAGGAGTTTCTCATCAAGTCCTCCATTCTGGACGTGGTTGAGCCCGATTTCGTCGAGGAGGCCATGGGGTTGGCCAACCCCCAGGCGATCCTGGACGGCCTGGTGCAACGCAACCTCTTTATCCAGGCCATTTATGACAAAAAAGGCGGCTGGTCGTACAAGTATCATCCCCTGTTCAAGGAATTCCTGCAGGGCAAATTCCAGACCCTGATGGTCCGGGAACAGCAGATGACCTCCTACTACCAGGCCGCCTCGCTGTCGGAGCGCCGTGCGGACCTGGAAAATGCCGTGCGCTTCTACCTGAGGGCCCAGGCCTACCCCGAGGCTGCCCGCGCCGTGGAAAAGGCGGGCGGGGAATTGGTCAAAATGGGGAAAATAGCGGAACTGGCCCAATGGCTCACCGCGCTGCCCCAGGACCTGGTGCAGCACAACCCCTGGCTACTGTTCTATCTATTTATTACCAAGCGCTTCACCGGCGCCCAGGATGCCACCGCTATCCTGGAGAGGGCCCTGGCCCTGTTTGAGGAAAAGGGAGAGATGCGGGGGCGCCTCCTGGCCCTGGCCCACCTGCTGGAGGCCTCGGTTATCGGGGGCCGCCCCACCATGCCGCTGGTGGCCCTCATCGAGCAGGGGGAGGAACTCCTGGCCGCCGCCGGCGCCGAGGCGTTCCCTTTCGAGCGCGCCGTGCTCCTGTTCCAGCTCGGCTTTGCCCACTTCATGCGCAGCGGCAACCCCTATAAGGGATATCTGGCCTGCCAGAATGCCTATCTGCTGGCCGAATCACTGGGGGACGTCTCCCTGCAGTTCAATGCCCTGCTCCTGTCCTATGCCAGCCTCACCTGGATGGGGGAGTTCGCCGAGGCCTCTAAACTCAGCCAAAAGGTCGATGAACTCCTGGCGGCCTATCCCTACCCCGGCCCCCGGGCCCTGCACCTCCTGCATCTCGGCATCCTCCACCTGCGGCGGGGCGACCTGGAGCAAGCCGCCACCATGATCGACAAGGCCCAGGAACTGACGGAGAAGCACGGCTTGATCAACCTGACCCGGTGGGTGCTGCTGCAGAACCTGGTGTTGAAGTTCCTGAAGGGCAACTACCGGGAAGCGGAAGCCCTAGGGCGGCACCTGCTGGACCGCACCCGGGCCATGGACAACAAGTTTATCCATGGCATGGCCGCGGCCGTCCTGGCAACCAGTTTTTATTTTGAAGGCGACTACCGGCAGGCCCGGCAGATGGTGGATTATGCCCAGGATATTCTGGCTTCCGAGGAGGGCCTGGGCATGCTCCACCTGAAGGCCGGCCGGATTACCTGCAACCTGATCTCCTATCATTTCCGGGACCGAGACCCCGATGAGCAGGAACTGCACGACCTCCTGGGCTATTTCACCAGCATGTCCATGCCGTATTACGAGGCTGCCACCCATCTGACCCTGGCCCTGATAAACCGGCAGAAAGGCCAGAACCGGGATGCCGCCCTGCATGTCACCCGGGGGCTGCGCCTCGCCAAAGACAAAGGCTATTGCCACAGTCTGGACCTGACCAGAAACGACATGCTGAACGTCTGCCTGCTGGCCCTGGAGCTCGAGGCCGTGGATGTCTGGGATTCTGTCACCGAGATCCTCACCAATTGCCTGGCGGACTTGGCCGTCCCGGCACTCACCAGCCTGATCAGTCATGGCAACCGCACTGTTGCCGATAAGGCCTGGGAAATCCGCCAGGCCATTCACCGGGCCGCATTGCCCCACTTGCGCCTCCAGACCCTGGGGGGCTTCCGGCTGTGGCGCGGCGAAACGCCGGTGGAGGAAAAAGAATGGGAGGGCCACCAGCCGCAACTCCTCCTCAAGGCCATCGTGGCGCACGGCCCCCAGGGGGTGCCCAAGGATGTGCTCATGGAGGATCTCTGGCCCGAAGCCTCGCCGCACCTCTCAGAGAAAAACTTCAAGGTCAATCTGCACCGTTTAAGAAGAACCCTGGAGCCGGTCATCGACAAAACGTTGGGTTTTTCTTATGTGCACCTCAGGGCCAGCCTGGTGTCGCTGGACCCCGAACTGTGCCAGGTGGACGCTTATCAATTTATGGCTCTTTGCCAACAAGGCGAAAAAGCGGAGCAGGCCGGGGACCTGAAGGGGGCCAGGGCCCTGTTTCAACAGGCTGTGGCCCTGTATGAGGGTGATTTTCTCAGTGAAGAGCTCTACCACCCCTGGGTGGAAACCAGGCGGGAGGAATTGCGGGACCGGTATCTGCACATTCTCTCCCACCTGGCCAAACTCCATGAGGACCGGGGTTCCTTGGTCAAGGCCACCGACTGCTACGCCAAAATCGTGCAGGTTGACCCTCTGGCCGAAGGGGCTTGCCGCCGCCTGATGCAGCTTTACGCCCAGCGAGGCTTGCGCAACGCGGCGCTGAGGGTCTATGAGGAATGCCGCAAGTCCTTGCAGGAGATGTTGAACACCGAACCGGAAGAGGTCACTACCGCAATCTATCGCAAGGTCCTGGAGACCGCTCCCCGGGGCAGGCGCGATACCGACAAAGATTTGTGATGCCTGCAGGGGATCAGAGGGAAAGCCACGGGACTTTCAGATAGAGCTGCATAATTGATTCAATACAAATAATCTTGACGTCCTCTGCGTTTCTGCGGCGAGGTTTCTTCTCCGCCGGGACGCCGCAAACGCCGCGCACAAAATACCTGGTTGCAAAGGACTGGTGCCTCAATGGTCGACCAGCAGTTTTTCCAGAAGATATTTTTATTCCAGGACATGGATGCCGCAGAACTCCGGCAGATCCTCAAGATAGCCCAACCCAGGACCTATCCGGCCGGAGCGGTGATTATTACCGAGGGCGAAGCCGGCACCTCGATGTTCATTATGCAGGAGGGGGAGGTGGATATTACCAAGCGCCTCGGCTTGGTCTTGGACGAAGAAGTCCCCCGGGAGCGCATTATTATCCGCCTCAAGGCTGATGAAGGCGTCTGTTTCGGGGAAATGGCCCTCCTGGAAAACGAACCCCGCTCCGCCACGGTCACTGCGGCCACTGATTGTCATCTCCTGGAAATCGCCCGGGAGGATTTTTTGACTTTGATCCAGCAGAATCGCGTCCTGGGGTGTAAGCTCCTGCTGCGTCTGGCGCAACTCCTGTCCCGGCACCTCCGCAAGACCAACCAGGACATGGTCAAGCTGACCACCGCCATGGCCATCGCTTTAGGGAGATAAGCTCCAGCGGGCGCACGTGCGGCTGCGCCTGCTGCGGGGCAGACAGATGGGGCCGCGGCAGAAAAATTGCCGTAAGAGTGCGCCAGTATCAGGTTTGTTCGCCGGGATCCTGCTCCGATGAAGATGTTTCGGGGGCAAGGGACAGGTTGAGGCTGTTGTTCAATTCCCCCGTCTTTCCCGCCAGCCACCCGTGATCGATCAGGGCCTCCTCCATCCTGGCAAGTCCCCGCATGAATTGGGACCACAGGAGAGGCCCGATGGTGGTCAGGGAAAGGAGACGGCCTCGGGTGGTGCGGGCTACGGTCTTCAAAAAAATGAACGGTATCCCCTGAAAATTCTTATGCTCGAGGAAGATCTGCTCCTGCGGAATCTTCCGGAGGGCTTCTTCAGGAAAAATCAATCTGCCCCGGCCGAAATCCCGGGTTTTTTGCTGATTCCAGAAGGGTAATGGCTCGATCCACGTTTCCGGACTGGCGATGGCGGTGATAAAGTGGGGCCACGCCTCCGCGTGGATCGGGATGGCATTGCCGGTGGGGATGGCCCTGTTCCTTTTGGGGTCCTGAATGCAAGTCCTGAGCTCGACAAATTTCCCGCTGTTGCGCTCTATCATGGCCAGATGAAATTCTTCGCGGACGTTGTGGTAAATGACAATAGGAGCGATCACCGGCCTGCCGGTCTCTCTCATCCTGCCCTCCTGTCTTGAGAAACCTTCCTTCCACCTGAGGAGTTGGCCTTCTAATGGCCGAGAAGCCATGGCAAAACCTGCCTTTCTGTTATGGTGAAGATTGCTTTCCCGGTAGTTTCAGAATCCGAATGAATTGCGCCCGCTGTTTGCCAGTCAAGGGCTTGCCCCGCAAGTCGGCGATCAAAACGCCTTGGGCGAAAACAATGGCCTCCAGATTTTCCAGACGCGTTAACACCTCCATCAGGTTGAGCCTGACGGCCTTTGCCAGACACTGGTCATTTTCATGCAACGTCTTGAGCGCGGCCCGCAGGATAGGATCGGTGATGGCCTCAATATCTTTGTTCCTGTCAGCCTTTTTGGCTGCCCGTTTGCCTTCGGGCAACTTCAGCACGTTTCTCATAACCTGGCCCCGTGTTTGTCGAAGCGAAGAGCGGCCCGCCGGGGTTGACCTGCGCATAATCAGATCTGCTTATCCCTCTGCCTCATAGTGCCGCGGCTGAGGGAGTTGCTGCTCCTGAAGATCGGTTACAGGGATATCAAAGGATCGGTTACAAAAAGGTTACAAACGAAGAAGAAACTCTGGGAAAATTCTTTTTAACGCGCACCCGTTGCTGAATAAAGCAAACCGATGAGGCACCCTGCCCTGCACAGAGACCCAGAATTTGATAGGCTGACGCCCAGGAAGGAGTTGCAAGGAGGGACCGGGGCTTCAACCCCTGCCCCTCCTTTCCGTTACGGCCTGTGATTAGTGTTCCCCATGATAGCCATGCTGCCAGCCTCCCCCCTGGCCATGGTGGTACCGGTTATAAAAGCGTTCGTCATATCGGTAGCCTACATGGTGGGTGCGCCAATAAGGGTAAGCCCGCTGAAAATTCTGCCAATAGACCGGGTGGGCGCGGTACCAGTTATGCCAATGCGGCCCATACCACTTGGCGGGCCTGACAATATAAACCGGCGCATAGGCGTAATAGGGGGCCCAGCCGTATTTCGGCCCGAAAAAGTAGTAGAGCACGCCATTGAGAAACCAGTCGCCGTTATAATAAACCCACGGCGTGTTCGGTCCCACCCACGGTTGGGGCGGCAAGGCGGCGGCGGGCGGCGGGGGGCCATAGACCTGGGCCTGAGCCGGTAAAGATGTGACGCCGAGGGCGCTGCCCGTCACCAGCAGGGCGAGCACCAGAAGGATACTTACTTTTTTCATCGATTTCTCCCCTTCTTGCGTATGGTCTGAGCTTTGGCCTTCAAGCCGGAAAAAAACCTGCCGGTCAACAGCTTCAAATCTTTTTCATTCCGTTAGAGAAAGTTTCCCCGCTCTTTGTTAGATGCCTCTCTCAGGCCGTTGCCGTAAAAATCGCCCCTCCCTCAGAACTTTTTCTTTCGGAGATGGCCAGATGGGGGAATGAAGATTGAGTCTGCGCCGAACTCACGAAAATTTTTCTGAAGGAAAATTCATTAACCTTATCGGCTTTCCGCCCTCTAATAGTTCAAGAGATTTTTCAGCACCCGCTGTTTCCTGTGCCGGAACAACCGGCAAACCGGCGCCAGTCCCCCGGCGGGGCTGAGTTGCACCCTCTCATGCAGGCAGTTCGGAGCAGCAAGGGCGGGCCCGGGGGCGGGCCCGGAGGGGAAGCCCCCACCCCTCAACACCCTGGGGCTCCGGTCTACTGACCCGGCCTTGAGGTCGGGCTATACAAAGAAAAATCAAACCTGATTTTTCTGACTCTCCCCAGGAGGATCATACTGATGGGTAAGCGATACCAAATCTTGGTCATGGCAGGACTGACGCTGGGGGGCCTGGGGCTGATGGGCTCACCGGCCGGCGCTCAGACTTATTCCCATCCCTATGCTACTGATCCCTATACTTTTGATCAACGCCAGGAATACCAGCAGCAACGGATTCAACAGGGCATCGAGTCCGGGGCTTTGACGCCGGGGGAAGCCCGGTACCTGGAAAGGCAGCAGGGCCGCATTGACGCCGCCGAGGACCGTATGCGGGCGGACGGCCGCCTGTCTCCCCGGGAGCGGCAGCGGCTGAACCAGATGCAGAATCAGGCCGCCCGGGACATCTACCGCCTGGACCACAATCACCGCACCGCCGAGAACTGGAACGGCAACCACAACGGTTGGGGCGATCACTGGAACTCCGGCTGGGACCATCACGCCGACCGCGGCTGGTACGGCCACCGCGACGCCGACTGGTATGGCCGCCCCTACGATCCCCGCTATGATTACCGGGAGGATCGACAGCAATCCCGTATCCAGCACGGTATTCACACCGGGGAGTTGAGTCCGGGAGAAGCCCGCTATCTGGAAAGGCAACAAGGGCACATACAACGCATCGAGGACCGTATGCGGGCGGACGGCCGTCTGTCTCCCTGGGAACGGCAGCGGCTGAACCAGATGCAGAACCGGGCCAGCCGGGATATTTACCGCCTGGAGCACAATGGCCGGCCCGACGCGAGGTCCGGCGACAGTCAGGCAGGCTGGCAGGGCAGGGGCTACGGTCCGCAAGGCGCCAACTCGGGCAGTTATGGCACCACACCCAGCGGCGCTCCGGTCACCGGCGCGATCTCCAGCGGGACTTCTGAGTCGGGAGCGAGCCAGGCGTGGCAGGGAGCTTCCGGCAACTTGAGCGGCACTGCACCGGGCGGCACCACGACCAACGGGGCGACCACCAGCGGCCCGGCACCCAGCGGGACCACCAGCAGCACGAACACCCGGAGCTGGCAGGCTAATCGTTATGGCGGGAACGGCTACACGCCCAATAATGCGGCCACCGCCTCTTCCACCGCTGCAGGCGGTCCCCAGGGCTGGCAGGGAAACTACGCCCGGCAAGGTCAACCGGGGGCCTTCCGGCCACCGTCCCCCCAGGCTGCACATTTCGGCCAACCCGGACCATGGCAGGGTCAACCTCGGTTTCAGCAGCAGGCCCGGGCGCAATTCACCCCCAATATGATGAGGCCGAATGGCAATTTCATGGCCCGCCCGACGGGCGGCTTGACCGGCAGGGTGAATGCCGCCGGTTTCTGGCCCCGGCGGCGGTAGGCCGGTTTTGGGGGGAACAGGCCAGGGACCTGAGATCCTTGTCCTTTCCCCTCCCGATCCGCTAAAGGGCCGGAAAGGCGGGCCAGTGGTTCGATTTCCCCATCAAAAGGGGGTGAGGGAGCTTGTGGGAGGGGGGAGGGGACCACTGACACTGGCACCTCCCCTTCCATTCATGCCACCTGGCCCCCGAATCTCAGGCCGGCGTTTTCCAGTTCCCTGATGCGGTCCCGCAGTTGCGCGGCCTTCTCGAATTCCAGTTTCTTGGCCGCGGCCTTCATTTCCTTCTTGAGGCGGGTGATCTGGCCGGGGAGGTCCTCCACCAGGTAGGGAGCCTGCTCTTCGGCGGCCAGGGGCACTGTAACGTAATCGGCTTCGTACACCGAAGACAGGATGTCCTTAATGGAACTTTTGATGGTTTCCGGGGTGATATGGTGGGCCTGGTTAAAGGCTTCCTGGAGTCGCCGCCGCCGGTTGGTTTCGTCGATGGCCGCCTGCATGGAAGGCGTGAGGTGGTCGGCGTAGAACAGCACTTCCCCACTGACGTTCCGGGACGCCCGGCCGCAGGTCTGGATCAGGCTGCGCTCGCTCCTGAGAAATCCCTCCTTGTCCGCGTCCAGGATGGCCACGAGGGATACTTCGGGGAGGTCCAGGCCTTCTCTGAGGAGATTTATCCCGATTAACACGTCGAAGACTCCCAGGCGCAGGTCCCGGATGATTTCCATGCGCTCCAGGGTGGAGATATCCGAGTGGAGATAGCGCACCTTGATGCCCAGCTCCTGATAGTATTCCGTCAGGTCTTCGGCCATGCGCTTGGTGAGGGTGGTGATGAGCACCCGCTCCCCCCGCTCCACCCGCAGCCGCACTTCCCCCAGAAGGTCGTCCACTTGGTGGGTGGCGGGCTTCACGGTAATTTTGGGGTCCATGAGGCCGGTGGGACGGACGATCTGCTCCACCACCCGGCCCTGAGCCTGCTCCAGTTCATAGGGCCCGGGAGTGGCCGACACGTACAGCACCTGGGAGACCCGCTCCTTGAATTCATCGAACCGCAGGGGCCGGTTGTCCAGGGCTGAGGGCAGCCGAAAGCCGTATTCCACCAGAGTTTCTTTGCGGGAGCGGTCTCCCCGGTACATGCCCTGGAGTTGGGGCACCGCGATGTGGCTTTCGTCGATGACCATGAGCGATTTACGCGGCAGATAATCCAGAAGGGTAGGGGGCGGCTCTCCTTGACGTCTGCCGGTGAGGTGACGGGAGTAGTTCTCGATGCCGTGGCAAAAGCCAAGTTCCTTCATCATTTCCAGATCGAACAGGGTTCTCTCCCTGAGGCGCTGGGCCTCAATGAGCTTGTTCCGGGACTCGAACCAGGCCACCCGCTCCTTCATCTCCGCTTCGATGTTCACGAGGGCCTGACGCCGCACCAGCTCCGGGATGACATAATGGCTGGCGGGGTAAATGGTCACCTTGGCCAGGGTCCTGAGGGTCTTGCCGCGCAATGGGTCGATTTCTTTGATGGATTCTATCTCATCCCCGAAGAACTCCACCCGGATGGCCCGGTCCTCTTCGTAAGCCGGAAAGATTTCCACCCGGTCCCCCCGCACCCGAAAGGTGCCCCGGTGGAAGTCCAGGTCGTTCCTTTCATAGAGGATATCCACCAGCTTGCGCAGCACCTCCCGGCGATTCTTCTCCATGCCTTCCTCGAGATACAGGAGCATGCCGTGGTAGGCCTCCGGCGATCCGAGGCCGTAGATACAGGAGACTGAGGCCACGATAATGACGTCCTGGCGTTCCAAAAGGGACCGGGTGGCGGAGTGGCGCATGCGGTCGATGGCCTCGTTGATGGAGGAATCCTTTTCAATATAGAGGTCGGCTTGGGGGATGTAGGCTTCGGGCTGATAATAGTCGTAATAGGAGACGAAGTATTCCACCGCGTTGTGCGGAAAGAACTCCTTGAATTCACCGTAGAGCTGGGCCGCCAGGGTCTTGTTGGGGGCCAGGATCAGGGTGGGGAGATTGAGCCGGGCGATGACGTTGGCTACGGTGAAGGTCTTGCCGGAACCCGTGACTCCCAGGAGCACCTGGTGGGAATGGCCCGCCTTGATGCTCTGGTATAGCTGTTCGATGGCTTGAGGCTGGTCGCCCTGGGGCTTAAAATCTGAAACCAACTTGAAGGTGTCAACCATATAAGAATCTTATCGGCCTGATACCGCAATTTGTTTGCTGGGGAGGGGGCCGCTGCTGCCTGGCCATCCCCCAAAATTTTCCCGTAAGATGAGAACCTCCTCGGGACCTCACCTAAAAGTATACCTGAAAAAGAAGCAAGACAGATCAAATCGGCCGGGCACAGCAGGCTGGTGCGGGGTCCGAAGCTACCCCGCCGGGGTGTCGCGTCAAGTCCCCAACTTTTTCCGCATCAGAAAATAGCTTTCATCTTCTTCGGCATCAGGAGAGAAGGTGGCCACCACGTGGAAACCCATTTTTTCATAGAGCCGCTGGGCGCCGGCCTTGAGGATATCCACGTCCAGCTCCACTTCTTCCAGGCCCTTGTTGCGCAGTTCCTGGAAAGATTCTTCCAGCAGTTGCGTGGCAATGCCCTGCCCCTGGTAATCCGGGTGCACGGCCACCCGGAGGATGATGCCCCGCCGGGCCTCCTTGCAGCAGCACGCCACCAGAAAGCCCACCAGGTCGCCGGTGGCGGCGTCTACCGCTACCAAAAAAATGTCGTCCAGGGAAGCCCGGAAATGGAAGTAATCCCATTGCCCGCCAAAAGCCAGATCCTCGATTTCCTGGATCCGAACCAGGTCTTGGGCAAGGGCGCGTCTGATGCCGAATCCCACGTGTCTGGGAGCTTCTTTGAGAATTATGTTCATGAGCCACCTCCTGTGGGGCAGGCGGTGAAGCTGAACCTGTAACGCCGGGCTGGGTGGAGGGGTTAAAGTTCTCAGGTCGGTTTCGGATCAGCAGCGAGAAATTTTTCAGATCGAGTTGCGGCGCTGAACTTCGGATTTCCGGGTCGCACGTGCTGGGGAAAGCGCTCGGGGCGACCGACGCTGCCACATATACGAATGGCACTAGTATATACCATGCTCCTGAGGGAACAAAGGGAAAATTCAGGTGAGCCGGGCTGAGCAGTGGCGGGCTGTCAGGAATCCGCAGTTAGCAGTCAGCAAGCACTGGCGGGGTGGGCGTCCCTGTCCGCCTTGACCAGCACCCGGGCTGGAAAGCCTGTGCCGCCCTTGAGGAACCTTTCAGGACAGTCGGCAGTCCGCTTCTCGCCTGACACCTGACAGCTTGAACTTTCGGCTCCCGTCTCCCCAAGAAAAGCTACTCCTCGCTCTCCTGACTCACCCGGCAATGTTCCTCGTACAGGGCCAGGTGGTGGTGGATGGTGTCGGCGATGGGCAGGCCGTACGGGCAGCGGGCCTCACATTCCCGGCACTCGATGCACTGCTTCACGGTTTCCATGGTTCCGGTTTTTGCGGCAAAGGCCGCGGCTTTGGCCGGGCCCATGCGGTGGGCCACAATGCCGTAAAGCATGGCCGGCGTGATCATCACCCCCTGGGGGCAGGGCTGGCAGTATTCGCAGCGGCGGCAAAATTTGTCCCCCAGCTCCTCCCGGTAGCGCGCCATGGCGGCTAGAATCTCCGGGGAGACGACGTTTTCCTGCTCATAGAGATCCAGGACTTCGTCCACCCCCGCCACCGTGTCCCAGCCGGGGAGGGGTATGATGTCCGGATACTGGCGCAGATACGCAAAGGCCACCGCGGCATTGTCCACCAAGCCGCCGCAGAAGGGTTTCATGGCCATAATGCCTACGCCCGCCGCCCGACATGCCGGATGCAACGCCTCGGCCGCGGCTTCCTCGATGAAGTTGAAGGGAAACTGGATGGTGCTGAAGATATCCATGTTCACCAGGCGCACCGCCATCTCCAGGCTGTGGGAAGTCACCCCTAGGTGGCGAATTTTCCCAACTTTCTGCGCGGCGATTGCTCCTTCCAAGGCCCCGCCGGGGCCGGTGATGGCCTTTAGGTGATCTTCCTGGGAAACCTGGTGGAACTGGAACAGATCAAGATAATCGGTGCGCATTTTTGTGAGGCTCTGGTGGATGTCAGCCTCCACCCCGGCCCGGTCCCTTTTGATGCTTTTGGTGGCGATGACCAGCCGCTGGCGCTCTCCGGCCAGGGCCCGGCCGAACTTGTCCTCGCTGTCCATGTACATATTGGCGGTATCAAACAGGGTGACTCCCCGGTCCATGGCCCGGTGCAGCACGGCCACCGCCTCTTCCATGGACAGCCGGATGATGGGAATGCCGCCGAACCCCACCTCCGAGACCTTCATCCCGGTTTTTCCCAGGGTCACGTAGCGCATATGTACCTCTCCAGTACAGATACATCGGTGGGCAACGCCCACTCTCCATTAAAATTGGGTAATGGGAGGGGGGATAGGTTCGTCGTGTTTTTTCAGGCTCTCCAGATAACCCTCAACAGCCTCTTTGATGTCGGCTTGAGCATCTCCCCTGGTCTTTCCCTGAGCAATGCAGTCAGGCAAACTGAGGCATTTCGCCACCCACCAGCGGTCTTCTCCGCATACATCACATGCTGTCTCATAACGTTCCTCACTCTGGCTTGTGCCCCGATTCGTTCCGTCGATCGGTCGGCCTGCACGTATTCCAACCTGACCTGCTCAGAAGGAGCCTCCGCCAGTGGGGTTTCATGTTCCTCTTCATGCTTTGTCCTATTCAATTTTACCTTTTCGTAGCCCAGGATTTCCAACTCTTTCTTTTTCTGAAGCATGGGGGGTATGCAGAATCCTGGAACCCGGGCCTCAGGGTGACGACAAAAAGATAAAACCTCCTGAGAATAAGCTGTAAGGGACCCCGCGCCACCGTTCTGCCGAAGTCCAGTCTGTCCCTCACCTGGTCTGATGCACGCCCAGATTAATGCTTTTTAATCTGGGGTTAATCTCTCGTTCAGGAAGGGTCATTATGTTATTTGAAATTTTTCGAGGAGGTTTGTCTATGGTTGTTAAACGTTTGTTCACTTGGGTGGTGTTGGTGGTGACGGTTTGGTTTGGCTTCCAGATGATGGGCTGCACTGCCTTCGCGGCCACGGAGGCTCAACCGCAGAATAAAGCCGACAAGATCCTGGATAAGGTTTCCAAAGAAGGCAATATGGCCATGCGTGACGTGCGCTGGGCCCGGGTGGCCATTTTCGATGGCCAGCCCCAAACCGCGGAGAAACTGTTGGACTCGGCCAAAAAGAATCTGGATGTTACAGAGAAACAGGCCCCCCACCTGCTGGTGGCGCTTGAGTCAACGGAAAAAGGCGCCGGGGTGAAGCCCCGGGCCAACCTTATTCCCATCGATGCCTGGATGATGTTATCTGAGGACTTTGTGCCGACCCCGGAGAAAACCGCCAAGATCAAGGAAGCCAACGAGCACCTGAAAAAGGGTGAAAAAGGCAAAGCGCTCGAGATCTTGCGGGCCGCAAACATCGATGTCAACATCACCCAAGTTTTGATGCCGTTGCAGGCTACCATCAAAGATGTGGATAAGGCCATGGCTCTGCTCAAGGAAAACAAGTACTACGAGGCCAACCTCGCTCTCAAAGGGGCCCAGGACGGATTACTCTATGACACGACTGCCATAAACGAGCCGATCAAGCCGGCCAAACAGGAAGGCACCTCCAGAAAGAAGTGATGGCGAGTTGGGCACAAGAACCTCCGAATACTTACCGGAGAGCCTGTGCACTGAAAAGGTGGAGGGTGGCTTCAGGTTAATGAAGGTGCGATGCCTTGAAAGGGCTGCACCTTTTAGCCAGATGCCACCCAAGATATCGGCTGCAGGGGCCGCTGCCGAAAAGGGGTAACTTTAATCCATCGGCAGCGGTCCAGGCGCCATTGAGACAGGACTTCGCAGCCCCGCCATTTGACACTCTGAGGCCTCGGCGCAAAACATGGAGAACAGCCGCCCCCGGCTGTATCCAAAGCAGGCGGGGGCGCCTGCTCTCCACCATATTGGTTTCTCAAGAGGTTTTTAGGGAAGAGGAGGGATTTTCGCAGAGGTCTCATGATGATGAGAATTCTCCTGTTACCTTTATCGGACTCCAAAATTTATCTGTTTTAAAGCTGGCAGGGCTTGATGGCTTAACATTTTCGGGCAAATTTGTGATAGTGTTTAAAGGCTGTGAGATTCCTGACACAAGTTTGGTTGAGGGGACGGGGAAGAGGCTGTAAGCTGTAAGCTATAAGCAGTAAGCCTTAAGCCTTGGGACTCAACAACGCAGGCGATCCGCCTGCGCCACGGCTATCAGTCCCCCCCTTGAGAGGCTTTTCACCATAGTTATTTTTTAAGGAGCGCGGTGATGACTGGGGATGACCCTCACGACACCATCGAAAAACTTTTAGGAACAGAGACGCCCTTTAAGGCCGAGCGCCGGGCCTATAAACCCCGGTTGTGCCCGGCTCTGGCGAAGGGCACGGGGATTACCCGGCCGCTGGATGGTTTTGAGCTGGAAGTGCTCAAAGTGGCCACCGAACAGTTGCCCTCTGTGAGCCGGAATAAGCTGGTGGAGATCGTTCCGGCTGAGGGCACATTCCGCCAGGAGAAGCCCCAGAACCTGGGTATCGTCCTGTCCGGCGGCCCCGCTCCGGGAGGACACAATGTGATTGCCGGGGTTTTCGAGGCCGCGAAAAAGGCGCATCCCGACAACCGCTTGATCGGGTTTCTGTCGGGACCCAAGGGTATCATCATTAATAAACACACGGAAGTCACCCGGGAAATGGTGGATCATCACCTGAATTCCAGCGGTTTCCACATGCTGGGAACCGGCCGGGACAAGATCGACACCCCGGAAAAGATGGAACACTGCCGGCAGACCTGCAAGGACCTGGGGCTAACGGGCCTGGTGGTGGTGGGGGGTGATGATTCCAACACCAACGCAGCCTTTCTGGCCGAAAATTTGCAGGATATCGGGACCAAGGTCATCGGCATCCCCAAAACCATCGACGGCGACCTGCAGGTGCCCGGACTCCTGCAAATCCCCTTCGGCTACCATTCGGCCTGCACGTCCTTTGCCACCCAGGTGGGCAACCTCAATTCGGACTGCAAATCAGACCTGAAATATTGGCATTTCACCCGGTTGATGGGGCGCAGCGCCTCCCACATAGCCTTGGAGGTGGCCTTCCAGACTCACCCCAATGTCGTTCTCATCGGGGAGGAGATCGAAGAAAAAGAACTTACCATTCACAACGTGGTGCGCCTTATCGCCGATGTCGTGGTGGAGCGCGCCAATCGGGGAAAAAATTACGGCACCATCCTGATCCCAGAGGGAATCCTGGAATTTATTCATGAAGTCAATGTGTTGATTATCAAAATCAGCTACATCATCGCGGCGTATAACCGGGAGGCCTCGGCAGAGGAATCCTTCCACACCCTGTCGTTTGAGGACCAGGTGCAGTTGATCGACAACCACGACATCTGGCGGGACTACGACAGCCGGGTGTTTCTGGGCTTCCCGTCGCTTCTGCAGAAAGGCTTGCTGCTGCCCCGGGACAGCCACGGCAATTTTCAATTTGCCCAGGTCAACACCGAGCGCATCCTGCTGGACATGGTGGCGACCTATCTCAGGAAGCAGCGGGCCAAAGGGATATACAAGGGGACTTTCCGCACCCAGAACCATTATTACGGCTATGACGGCCGGGGGACTTTTCCCACCAAGTTTGACTGTGACTACACCTATAACCTGGGCGTGGCGGCCTATCACCTCTTGGCCAACGGGGCCACCGGCTACATGGCGGCCATCCGGGATCTGCACAAGCCGGTGGAGGCGTGGCAGCCGGTGGGTATTCCGCTTGCCCCCCTGATGCACCTGGAGGAACGCAAGGGCCGCCTGGAACTGGTGATCCAGAAACAGCGGGTGGATCTCAGCTCCCGGGCCTTCAAGATCCTGGAGGAGAAAAGGCAAGAGTGGGCCATGGAAGATCATTACCGCTTCCCCGGCCCGATCCAGTTTGAGGGTCCCAGCGCCGACTGCAAGCCGCTGACGCTGCAGTTGAACAGCCTGGAGGAATGAGGTGCCTGCCGGGCAATCGGGAGGAACCTTCAGCCCTTACATGAATTTTGCACAAGGCCACCTGAGCTTATTTTAAAGTGTAATGACAAAGGCATCCCGCCGGTGAAAATCGGGCCGGGAGCCCGGGTGGGCCAGGGCCCAGTAGGTCAGGGAGCCGTCGACGGCCTGGATGACTGCGGCGATGGCCAGCTCCAGGGCCTGATCAGGAAAGATGAGGCCGGTCATATCAAGTTCCAGGGCAAGAGACAGCGCGGCTGGCTCTCTGGTGACGGTGAAGGGCAGGGCAGTCAGGGCCGGCTCCTCATGCAGACCCTGGCGATAGGCGCGAAAACCATAGACATTCCAATGGCCGGCGGGGGAGAGGTTAACTTCCCAGTAGTGCGGAACGTTTTCGGGGGCGAGGAAGAGCTCCAGGCAGGTTTCCCGCCACAACTCGTCACGGCGGGCGGGGCGATCCGCTGGAGGAGGGAGGACTACCGACTGCCGATCCCCCCGGAGCTCGTAACGCACGGTAAGAAGAGTCCCGTGCCGGGCGATGGCGCCCGTAATCGTCAGGGGAAACCGGGGAGCCTCACCGGGAAAGGGCTTTAAGGTAACGTTCCGGGGATTCATGCCAGGTCCCTGATGATGGTCCGGATAGCACCGGCCTGGGCTTCGATGCTTTCGGTGAGTTTAAATTGCACCAGGGCCCGAACCAGGTTGTGTTCCTGGCGCCGCGCTTTGAAATAGACGTTTCCCGCCAGATAATCCGTGAAGAACCGCAGGCCCAGTTCGAAGGCCAGGAGCCGGATGGAATCGTAAAGGTATGCGTAATCGCTGGCGGTGAGAAAATCTCGAGCCCAAGGGAGGTAGCCCGCCAGGATGGCGTTGGCCAGGTCAGGTTCGAAACGGACTTCCTCCCAGTCTTCGGTTTCTTCCCCCAGGGGATTGCAGCAGGAGCGCAGGCAGTCGCCGATGTCATACTGCACCAGACCGGGTTTGACGGTGTCGAGGTCCACCAGGGCCACGGCCCGGCCGGTGTCAACCTCCAGCATGACGTTGTTGACCTTGGGATCGCCGTGGATAACGCGCTCCTTCAGTTTCCCCTGATCTTTCGCCCCCTCCAGGAGGCCGGCCCAGGCCCGGCGTTCTGCCACAAACCTCAGGCAATACGCCACTTCGGGTAAGGGGGGAGCCTTTCTGGCCGCCAGGGTTTCGTCATAGAACCTCAGATACCCCGGGGTGACGTGAAAACCAGGCAGCGTGTTGGCCAACTGCGGCCCAGGAAGATCAGCCAGGAGGCGGTGAAAGAGGCCCAAGGCGCGCCCCGTCTCCCGCCCATGCTCCTGGTCCCGGATGATATCGAAGGTCTCGGCTCGCTCAATAAAAGTAAGGGCTCGCCAGAAGTTATCATCCGCATCATAGACGTGGTCGCGGCCCTCCGGCGTGAGGAGCACCCGGGGAAGCTCAAAGCGGCGGCCCCGGCTCAGGGGCTCGCGCTCGAGGCGCCGGCGCACATGCCGGGTCACGGTGCCAAGATTCGCCATGACCAGCTCCGGCCGCTGAAAGACTTCGGTATTGAGGCGCTGCAGGATAAAGTGAGACTCCACCGTTGACTCCTGGGACAGGGCTGATTGCTCCGGCCACACCGTCACCAGGAAGGTGTCATTGACGTTGCCGCTGCCATGGGGTCGGATGTCCAGGATTTTGCCCCGGGGAAAAAAGGTTCGGGCAACCGCGGAAAGATCGGCCATCAGGAGACCTGCAGGCGCCGGCTCAGGCGTTTTTCCAGATCCTGCGCGACGCAGGTGAGGGCGGGGCTTTCCCTGACAGGGCCGGAGTTGTTCCAGCCGGCTCGGAGGGCTTGGGCTTTTTTCCGCCTGAACACTTCGATATTTTCGGCCAGTCCCTGCCAAAGGAACAACTTCTGAAGAATATGGCGCTCCGGGGAGGAAAAATCTTTCTCCAGGTTGAAGGTTTCGCCTTTTTCGGTGGTAGAAAGCATGAGGTGATTTTAAAATGTCAGGGCGGCAAGGGCAACGGCAATATGAGGTAACCGGTCTCTTCTACCAGGACTGTCCCCACTAATCTTACTATACTGTATCCCTTAAATGATGGAACGAGTTTTCCCTGACCTCCCCGGAATTCAGCGGTTACCCCGCCTGGGGAAGGCTGGGCCAGTGGTGTATGGCGCCAGGAAGCAAGGGAAGGGCGCGCGACAGTTGCTGGCCGGCCGGTTGCTGCACGCCCTGGCCGAAGAGGAGCCGGAGTGGGCGGAGGCCCTGGCAGAGGGGCCGCTGGAACTGGCTACCGGACCCCTGGGACAACCTTTCCTGAAACTCGGCACAAAATTGGGGCCGAGCCTGTCTTTCAGCGAGGCGGGGGGGCTGGTCTGGGCCGCCATGGCAGGGCGAGGCCGGGTGGGGGTGGACGCCGCCCGCCAGGCGGATTTCGGCTCCCCATATCCCTACGCCCGGGCCTTCGGGCGGGCGGAATGGGATTGGGTCCTGGAATATTGCCAGGGGCTGCCAGCGTCAGCCGCGGCCCTGCTGTGGGCCGCCAAGGAGGCCGTTGTCAAGGCCCTGGGGGTGGGCTTTCACACCCTGGACCCGCTGGATCTCGAGGTGGCCAAGGGTCCGCCTGCCTGGGAGGGGATCAGTCTGACGGTGACGACCCCGGAACCGGTGACCGCTTGGGCCCGTCCCCTGACAGACGGCTGGCTGGCGTTGGCGGGGGTGAGGCAGTGACAGGAAGTCCTGGTAATTAATATTGTGTCTCCAGGATATTTGATATAATCATAAGTCTTATCCTCTGACACGCTTGCACAATTACTTCCTGTCACACATGGTCATTCTGTGTGAAGCGAAGAATATCGTATGTTCAAGAGGTTGAGATTGTTCAATTCGTGCAGATTGAGAGAAAAGCCGATTGTGCAGGAGACTCCTCTGTTATTGATAAGTTCGCCGGTGCAGGCACGCTGATGGTGGAAAATAAATTTACACTCACGAGATTAAAAATAATTCTTACTGCAATATTCCTCTCAGGTTACTTGCTAGGTGCCTTTGTCCAGGCTTTTTCTGTCAACACGGACATGGACAAGGCTGATCAACGGGATTATCTGGTCAGGGCCATTCATCTTAAAAATGATTTATATAAGAATATGACCGAAGGCAATCGCATGCCGGCCTATCCGTATCTTCTGTCATTTCTTTACCATCCCAGCATGGCCATGGAAGAGTTTTTTATCAGAGGGAAAATCTTCAACATCATCCTCTCGGTATTATTATTGTTTTTCCTTTATATTATTTTTAGAAGCTTTCTGGAGGGTCCGGAAGCCAAGGTTTTGCTCCTTATCATTGCTTTCATGGTATTCATGCCCAGGGCCGGATATGTTCAGAGCGAACTGCCCTTTTATTTCCTGACTTTTTGTGCCTTTGTGCTGTATTGGCGATGCCTGGCGCGGCCTCGCTTCCGGCTGGCAGCGGGGGCCGGCCTGGCGACGGCCTGCGGCTATTTGACCAAGGCCTCCATACTGCCGGCGGTTGTGTGGTTTGTGGGCAGTTTCTTCGTCATCAATATTATTCTGCCGATAGTTAAAGGCATTTCGAAAAAAATCCGGGCAGCAGGGACACTTTCTTATAAGATTATCCTTAAAAATATCGGCTTCCTGGCGACATTTATCTTGATATTCTTATTGACGGTGAGCCCTTATATTCGTATGAACAAAAAGATGTTTGGTCGGTATTTTTATAATGTAAATTCTACTTTCTATGTATGGTATGACTCCTGGGATGAAGTAGTAAAGGGTACCAGAGCGCATTATGATCGTCTAGGCTGGCCCAAAATGCTTCCGGAAGAAATACCTGGCCCCATAAAATACTGGCATGACCATACTATCCCGCAAATCATTGCTCGTCTGGTTCATGGCTTTATCATCGTGACCACGAATGCCATGGGCGGGATTGGCTACGCGCAATTTTTTTGCATATATTTTATCATCTGTATTTTGGCTATTGTGCAACGATATGATGAATTTATTGGGTATCTTACAAGAAATAACCATTTCCCGGTCGCTATTTGTTTATTCCTTTATTTTCTTCTTTTTTATATCTTAGATGTATTCGGTGCCGTAATCTTTAAAGGTCCCCGTCACGCCCTGGCGCAATACATGCCGGCACTGTTCGCCATGTTCTATTTTTTATCAAGGTTCAGGTTTGCCATTTTTTTGGAAAAGATTAAATGTCATTTTACGGTGCGAGAAGTGCATATTGTGGTCTTTTGTCTTCTGGTACTTGACTTGATTTTTTATGCGCCTTATAGATTATATATGGTCTTTAACGGCTGGTAATAATCGACGGCGATGGGTGCCGGCCGTGACAAACGTGTTTTTTAACTCCATGAACGGATAAGACAGGTAACGTGGCTCATATCCCTGGCAAATATACCCCTTGTTGTGAGTGTCGTTGTTCGATTTTCCGTTATTCATCAAGCCCTTGTTGGGGGAGCCTATGTCACCTCTCAGGCCGGTAATTGTCGGCGGCGGCCCGGCGGGTTTATCGGCCGCCAAGGCGTTGGCGGAGCATGGCTTGTCGAGTTTACTCCTGGAACAGGACCGACAGGTCGGGGGTCTGTGCAAAACGGTGGAACACCGGGGGTTCCGCTGCGATATCGGCGGCCACCGGTTTTTTACGAAAAACAAAGAAATCCAGGAAAGCTGGGAGCAAACCCTGGGAACGGAGTTTCTGACGCGCTCCCGTCTTTCCCGGATCTATTACCGGGCCAGGTTTTTCTACTATCCCCTGAGGATCGGCAACGCCTTGTTGGGGCTCGGTCCCTGGGAATCGCTCAACATCCTATCCAGCTATTTAACATCCCACCTTTTCCCGGTGAGGCCAGAAGTGACCTTTGAGGATTGGGTCTCCAACCGCTTCGGCAAGGTGCTGTTCTCGATTTTTTTTAAAACATATACGGAAAAAGTTTGGGGGATTCCCTGCACTACGCTCAGCGCGGACTGGGCGGCGCAGCGCATCCGCAACCTTTCCCTGGGGCGCGCGTTGTTGAACGCTGTGGGGCTGCGCAACGGCGGTCAGGTTACCAGTCTCATCGACTCGTTTCGTTACCCCAGGCTGGGCCCGGGGCAGATGTATGAAGCCATGGCCGACCAGATAACCGCCAGGGGAGGGGAGGTCCGCCTGGGGCAGCAGGTGGTGGAAATTCACCACGAACAGAACCTGGTCAAGGCGCTGATCAGCGTAGCCGGCGATGGCGGCCATATTGTGCCGTGTTCCCATTGTTTTTCCAGTATGCCGATTACCGAGCTGGTCCAGAAGATGCGGCCCCGGGCTCCCGAGAACGTCATGGCCGCGGCGGCCTCCCTGCGCTACCGCTCCATTATTACCGTGAATCTCCTTTTTCGTCAGGCCACCATCCTGCCGGACAACTGGATCTATCTGCACAGCCCGGAAGTCAGGGCCGGGCGGCTGCAGCTCTATACCAACTGGAGCCGGGACATGGCGCCGAAAGAAGACTCCAGTTCCCTAGGCTTCGAGTACTTCTGTACGGAGGGGGATGACCTGTGGCGGGCTTCCGATGCCGAGCTGATCAGGCTGGCCACGAGTGATTTGGCGCATCTGGGTTTCTACTCGGAGCGCGATATCGAAGACGCCTTTGTGGTGCGCTACGCCAAGGCCTACCCCGTGTATGAGGACGGCTACCTGGAGCACGTAGCCGTGTTGCGGGACTGGCTGGCGCAATTCTCCAACCTGTACTGCATCGGCAGATATGGTCAATTCCGCTACAACAACATGGATCATTCCATAATGACCGGCATGCTGGCGGTGCGCCGCATGATTGGTCTGCCGGTCGATCCCTGGTCGGTCAATGCCGAAGGAGAATATTTGGAGGCGAAGTAGTGCCCTGAGGTTTTGGGTTTCAGGTCTTGGGTTCAAAGGTTAAGACTCCGGGAAGGAGCGTCTGCACAACGAAAAATCTTCCTTAGTTGCCTGCCGTGCCCGGCTGAGTTTACGGCTGGCGCGGAGACCCGCGCTTGGTCTTTTTTGCCACTTTTTTATCCGTTGAACTTTGAGCCGCTTAAGAACAGAGGCTGCGGTTTATACTGAGTCGCAGTCAAACGGTGGCACAGGTTTTCCAGCCTGTGCAGGCGCAGATTGAAGCCTGTGGCTGCAGAAAAGTGCCGCTTGCGTGCAACGTGATATTAGTTGCGCCAGGGCCGGGGGTTGGGGTCCATGAGGCCGGCCAGCAGGACCGCCAGGATGCCGGTGAGAAAAATGCCGTCAAAGGTGCCGGCTCCGCCGATGGAGGCCACCGGTGCGCCAAGACCCCGCAGTTTGGCCAGGTTGGCCAGGTCTGCGCCGATCAGCGTTCCCATTGTGCCGACGATGTAAGCCAGGGCGGGGGCGTGTCGCCAGGAAAGGATCAGGCTCAGCCCCAGGGCCACCAGGGCGGGGATCAGGATGGGCACGGCTATGCCAACTCCGGGCACCAGATGGGCCAGATGGTGAAAAATGATGGCGGCAATGGCCGTTCCCACAAGGGCCTGGAGGTACAGACGGTTTTTGATGATGAGGTAGGCGGCCAGAATGGTGGGGATGACCGCGCCCCCGAGGTTAACGGCGATTATTGTGCCGGGAGCTTCAGTAACCATGGGAATGATGTACGGCACCCCGAAGAAGAACACTGTGCCTCCTGACTGAAGATGTTCAGGAGGCAGTTGATAGACGGGGATGTTGATGTAGCTTCCCAACAGTGAGAGGAGCAGGAGGGCAAAGACATTGCGGTGGTTGATGCCCATCTTCTGGAAGGCGTAGGTGAGGACGTTGATTTCGATGAGGACGACCAGGGCCACAAAGAGCAGCAGCAGCAAAAATAAGATGGGCAGCCCGATGGGGAAATAGTGCATGGAAGTTCCTTAAGTAAGGAAATGCCGATTATGCCTTTTACTCTGCAAAAAGAATACTGATTTTTACCTGGTGGGGGGGCCAGGCAGCACAGGCCGGTTGCAAACCAGTTCCTCCCCGCCCCCCCCACGCCCATCACTCTTTCGTGGTCCAGAACAGCGGTGCGTTCGTCCCAACTCCCCCAGTCAAGTTACCACCAAACAAGGGATTGAGGGAGAGGCGCGGGCCAGGGATCCCCCCAGCCCTTAGCCCCCTCATCCGCTGCTCTTTGCTTCGGGATTTTGTAGAGCAAAAGACAACATTGCCTTCATGTAACGGCTGAAAATTCTTCCCTGTGCCAGCGCGGCCTTGAAGCCTGCGACTCCATTCTGCAACAGACTCAAGAAAAAGTAAAAAGGTTTATGTATTCTCAGTCCTTCCTTTCTGCCTGCGGACGTTTTACGTTTACCTTTATTGCGGCGGCGGGCCCTGGGTTATCTGGACCAGATCATCAGGGCGCAGCCACTTGGCAAAGGCCGCCTTCACCTGGTCAGGGGTCAGGGCGAGATAGTGCCTGGCGGCCAGGGTCGGCTCGTCCCAGGGAAGGTCCAGGACCCACCGGGCAAGCAGGCCCGTGGCGATGCTGTCCAGGCTGGATTGGCTCAGGGTGATTTCTTTGAGCAACATGGACTGGGCCTGGCGCAGTTCACCGTGATCCACCGGTTGTTGCATCATCTTTTGGAGATTGTTCTCCACGATGCCCCGCGCCTTGGGGACGTTGCCGGGTTCACAGCCGTAATTGATGGAATACACCGCGCGGGTCTGATAGGCATTGAGATCCACCGACACGAAATAGACCAGGCCGGTTTTCTGCCGCAGGTCCTGATACAGCCGGGTGGCGTAGAATCCCCCTCCCAGCACGTGGTTGCCCAGATTCAAGGCGTAGTAATCCGGGTTGTCTCTGGTCAGGCCGACGGTTTCGGCCAGGACGACCTTGTCCTGGATGCGGCTGGCGTCCGGCACATTCACGACTGCAGGCTTATTGGGGGGCACCGGCGGCAGGAGGGTATTCGGCTTGGGACCGACGGCTTTCCAGGAGCCGAAATAGCGCTCAATTGCGGCCTTGGCCCGCTCGGGGCTCACGTTGCCGATGACCACGATGGCGGTCTTGTCCGGCCGGTAAACGCTGGTAAAATATTGCTTCACATCATCGAGACTGAGACTGGAAACGCTGGCCGGGGTGGCCTGCCTCAGGGTCGGGTCGTGAGGCGGGAACAGGGCCATCTTGACGGCCCGGGCCGCCAGATAATCCGGACTTTGCAGTTCCCCGGCCACGGCGCCGGCCACCTGGGTGCGGACGATCTTGAAGGCATCCCCCGGCAGACGCGGGTGCAGCTCGTTATCCGCCAACAGTTCCACACCCCGTTCGAAATGATTTGACAGCACTTTGAGGACAAAGGTAGTGCCGGCCGAGACTTCCGCGGCGATATCGTCCAGGGCCTTCTGGAAGGCCAGCCGGTCCAGAGAGGTGGTGCCGTAGGCAAAGAGCTGTTCCAGAACCTGGTCCACCCCCTCCCGACCCGGCGGCGTCTGCAGGTCCGGCTGGTTCCTGATGCGCCCCAACACGATGACGCCGTTGCTGACGGATGCCGGCTGCACGAAAAGTGTTATGCCATTGGGCAGAGTAGTGATCACCGGGCGGACCGTCAACTGGGGCACAGTTAGTTCATGCAGACGCTTTTCGGCCCACTCGGGAAGGGTGACTTTTTCGGTGGGCTGAATGGCGATGGTTTCCTTCCTGCCAAAGCCTTGGGTGGTCGAGGGCTGACCGGAGGGCTCCGGCGTGAGGATGGCCACGATGGCCTGGTCCAGGGTCAGGTATTGGCGGGCGACGCGGTTGACGTCTGCGACCGTCACTTTTTTGATAGCCTCCACCAGTTCCTGGGGGGATTGGCGGCCTTCCAGGGCCAGGGCCTTGGACCAGGCCATGGCCAGACCGGCGACGGAATCCTTCTGGAACTCCGCCTGGGCCACGGCCAGGTTTTTGGCGGCAGCCACCAGGTCAGAGGGAAGACCTTGTTTCAGGTAATCGTGGAGGACATTCTTCACTTCCTGGAGCAGGGCCTCGGGGTTGCCGTCTTTGGGGAAGGCTGCCATGGCCATACCTATCCCCACCTGAGGCATGGTGTCCAGGTCAAAGGTGGAGAACAGGGCCTTGCCTTCGGCCGTCAAGCCATAGAGATTGCCCCGCTGACTGCTCAAAACTCCCTCCAGCACTTTGGTGGCGGCGTAATCGGGGCTGTCATAGCCGGGAAAGCGGAAAGAGAGGACCACCAGGCCATAGGGCCGGTCGGTTTTGAAGCGCATGGTCTCGGCGGTCACCGGCTGCAACTGTATCTCCGGCCGGGGCGGCAAAGGTTTGCCGGGTATGGAGCCGAACAGGCGCCTTACCTGGGCCAGGGTCCTCTGGGGTTCAACGTCCCCGGCGATAACCATGATGGCATTGTTGGGAACATACCAGGTGTCGTAAAACTTCTTCAACATGGCGCCGGTGGTCTCGTCAAAGGAGGGCTTGGTGCCCAGGGCGTCATGGGCATAGGGCGTTCCCTTGAACAGGGACGCGAGCAGCTTGGTATAAAAAACATACTGGGGACTGGACAGATCCCGGGCCACTTCCTGCTCGATGGCGCCCCGTTCTTCCTGCCAGGACTTTTCGCTGTCCATGACGCCGCTCATGCGAAGGGCTTCGATGTGGAGAACCACCTCCAGGTCATCGGCCGGCACTGTAAAAAAATATTGGGTGAGGGTCTGCTGGGTGTCGGCGTCGAACCTGCCGCCCATAGCCGCGGTGATGTTGGCCAGTTGGTTGGCGGAAAGCCCCGGACTGCCGCGGAACATCATGTGCTCCTGGGCGTGGGCCATACCGGGAAATCCCGGCGGCGCCTCATTGGAACCCGCCAGATAGTTCACCACGACCGTGGCCACGGGGGCCAGGTTGTTGGGGACGATGACCACTTTCAGGCCGTTGTCCAGGGTGGCCCGCAGGACCTCGGGCTTGGGGGTCTCTTTGGCACAGGCCGACAGGGCCGCCAGGAAAAACAGGAAAATGAGGGCCCAGCGACAAGCCCGGCCGGTGGCGGCAAGGCTTTGTGGAAAATAGGGTGGGCGCATGATTACCTCCCGAGTGCGGGCAGCGAGCCGTAAGCGGTGGGCAAGGGGAAAAGCTCCCACGCCAACGCTGTCGCCCCGACAAAACGCTCCCTGCCTTCTGACTGAAAACCCGCAAATAATGCCAGGCGGCCGTCTCTGCGGCCACATTGGGGACACGAACGGCCCGCCTCTCTTGGTGCTGGCAAGATAAGGCCGGACGCCAATTTTCCCCAACTTTCTCAGTCTCTGAATTAAACATAAGCTTACCTGAAAACGGGTCAAGATGGCGGCTGTAATTATACCGGCGGGGCCAGAGGTCCGCAGGAAAAAAAGGCCTTGAGCGGAAAACCGTCTTTCTCCGGTTTAATTGATTGGCTCGGCATATTGCACTATAATCGGGCCCGTGCACGGCGATTTCGAGTTTTGGTTTTCAGCCGTGGGAACAACCAAAGGAGGATGAGAATGCGAAGGGCAATCCTGGCGGTGCTGCTTGGTTTTTTGATCATGGCTGCCCCGGCGGCGGCAGAAAAACCGCTGGCCCCGGTGGGCCAGATCACCTTTGAAGCCACCTCGCTGGGGGTGGGGGCCACCATGAGTTGGGGCAAAGGCTGGCTCACGTTCAAAGGAAAATCATACCCGATCCTGGTGCAGGGTTTGGGCGTGGTGGGGTTGGGTCTTTCCCAGGTCAAGGCCAAAGGAACGGTTTATAATCTCAAGAAACCCAGCGACATAATCGGCGACTACGCCGAAGCCGGAGCCGGCATTGCTCTGGTGGGCGGGGTCAAGGGTTTCCTGGCGAAAAGTCAGAAAGGCGTGGTCTTGGATCTGACCGCGGAACAGACGGGGGTGAGCTTTAATTTGGGCGGGGGCGCCTTTACCATTACCATGCCCCAACCCAGGCATAAGCCCAAGGGTTAAAAAGCAAGGTGCCAAGTACTGTGATTAAAAAATCCAAATATCCCCTTTGCTCTGCAAAGAGAATACAGCTTTTCTCGTGGGGGGGCCAGGAAGCGGCGGCTCCCTGCCCTCCCTCACCCCCCCTTTCAACCCTTTTGTGCGCCGGGAAGCCGGGACGTTCGTCCCGGTCAAGTGCCGCTGGTTCCCAAGCAGGAGCCTGGGAACAAGATGGAACACCCAACCAGGGATTGGATGATTCAAGAATTCGGTACCGTATTGAGTGAAGAGAGCTTTCCTCTCACCCTGACCCTCTCCCCCCAGGGGGACAGAGAATTAAATGAACGTTATTGAATGGCTAAGTAATTTATGGGTAAGGCCCAGAAGAGGCGGCAACGGCTTAACGCAGTCCGGCGCAGGCTGAAGCCTGCGGCGTGCTGTGTTTCTGCTCCGCTCAGATGCTGTGAATCATATAAAAGACCAAAAAAGCCCCGATTGCCAGGATGCCGATGGCCACCATGACGTCAAGCAGCATTGAAGGCCGATAGGTATTGTCAAGAATTTCCTGTTCAACCTTTTTGTACCGGATAAAGGCCAGCAGTCCCAAGAGAGCGCCTGTAGCCACCAGTAGTATGCCGAATATGGTGGAATATCTGAAGGAGGAAACGGGAGGGGGAGGCACCTTGGCCGCCTCGAACAGGAAGGGCAGCCTTCTCATAAATAGAGCAAACTTTTCCACCACGAAACCAAAGGCCATGATGCCGATACTGGTCCTCACCCAGGCCAGAAAGGTTCTTTCATTGGCCATGTGGTCCCGGCGGTCAGGAACACCCTTGGGTTTGTTTGTTTCGGGGACAGCAATCATAACAACAACCCTCACACTAGTTAGAGAAGCAGGATTATTCCCCTTTGATCCGCTCAAACGCAGCCGTTAACCAGTCTTACCCCTCATCCCCCCTGCTCCCAGCCGCCGCCCAGGGCTTTGTAGAGGGCGATGAGATTGGTGTCCAGGTTGCGGGTGCTCTGGCTCAAGGCGTCCTCGGTGGCGAACAGGGAACGCTGGGCATTGAGAACATTCAAAAAATCGGTTTTACCGGCCACATAGAGCTTCATGGCCAGGTCCACCGCCTGGCGGTTGTTGGCGACGGCGGCGACCAGGGCCTTCTGGTGCTCCTGCTCCTTGGCGTAGGCGGTGAGCGCGGTTTCCACGTCTTTTAAAGCGGTGAGCACTGTCTGCTGATAGGTCAGCAGGGCCTGTTCCTCAAGGGCATTTTGGAGCTTGATGTTCCAGACGATCTTGCCGGCCGCGAAAACCGGCCAGGTGGCACTGGGACTGAAGGACCAGAACTTACTGTTGGTGGTGCCGATTCGGGTGATGTCGTTGGCGGCGAAGCCCAGGCTGCCGGTCAGGTTGAACTTGGGAAACAGGTCGGCCACGGCGACGCCGATGCGGGCGGTGGCGGCATGGAGCTGGGCTTCGGCCCGGCGGATGTCGGGGCGCCGACGCAGCAGGTCCGAAGGCAGGCCCACCGGCACTTGGGGCGGCGTAGGAGGGATGGGGGTTTTCGAGGCCAGTTCTTTGGCCAGGAAGGCCGGCTCCTTGCCGAGGAGTACGCCGATGCTGTAGATGGCCGCCTGCTCGGAAGACTGAAGCACCGGGATGGTGGCCGCGGTGGTGGCCACCTGGGCGTCGGCGTTGGCTACATCCAGTTTGCCCACGAACCCGGCTTCAAAACGCTTGTGGGTGATTTCCGCGGTTTTTTGCTGGGCCTCCAGGTTCTTTTTGGCAATGGCGATCTGCTCCTGGAATCCCCGGAGATTAAGGTAATTGTTACCTACTTCGCCCACCAGGGTAACCAGCACGTCCCGGCGGTCTTCCACCGCAGCCGCCAGATCGGCGGTGGCGGCCTCGACGTTGCGGCGGGTGCCCCCGAAAATATCCAGCTCCCAGGAGGCGTCCAGCCCCACCTGGAATAATTCCGTAAAAGGAGCCAGGGTGGAGAGGGTCGTCCCTGCCGAGGTCAACGTGGCGCTGGAACTGTGGCTGCGCTGGTACAGGGCCGTGCCGCTGGCTTGCGGGAAAAGCCCCGCAACCGCCACGCCCCGCGCCGCCCGGGCCTGGCGGATGCGGGCTTCGGCGGTCTTAAGATTCAGGTTCCCGGCCAGAGCCAGTTGCACCAGGCCATCCAGGATGGGGTCGTGGAAGGACCGCCACCACTGGACCAGGGTTGCCGGCTGGGAAGTGGTCCGGCTGGCCGGGGGGGGCGGCTGGGAAGCCGCCTGACTGACGTGGGGGTCCGGCTTGATGTGGTCCAGGCTGTAGTAGGTCTGCGGCACCTTGGTGGCTGGCGGTTTAAAGTTGGGGCCCACCGCACAGCCGGTGACGGTCAGGAGGGTAAGGGTGGCCAACGCCAAATATAAAAGAGCAAAGGCAGCCGCAGGCTTGAGCCTGCGCCGGCCCAGGTCAAGGCAGCTGTGCCGGCAAAATCTGAGCCCATGGCGAAGCCAGGCAGCCATACGACAGATTGCCGGCGGCAAATTTTTGCCGGGCAGCGTCTGCCCTTCTCTGTGGTTCGGACTATTCATAGCGCAAGGCATTAATGGGATCAAGTCTCGAGGCCTTCCAGGCCGGGTAATAGCCGAAGATGATGCCCACCGACACGGAGACGGCAAAGGCCGCCAGGATAGCGCCCAGGGAGATTTCGGTGGGCCAGTGCAGAAAGGTGGACACCAAAAGGGACACACCCCGCCCCAGGAGGATGCCGGCGATGCCGCCGCAGAAGCAGAGCAGGACAGACTCCACCAGGAATTGCTGGAGGATGTCCCGGCTCCAGGCGCCCACGGCCATGCGCAGGCCGATCTCCCGGGTGCGCTCCGTCACCGACACCAGCATGATATTCATGATGCCCACACCCCCCACCACCAGGGAAATCATGGCCACCACCAGGAGCAGTTTGGTCATCATGCCGGCGGTGGAGGTCAGCGCCCTGGTCATTTCGGTCATGTCCCGGATGCTGAAGTCCTCGGGTTCGCCGGGCTTGATGTGGTGCCGCTCCCGGAGGATCTCGGTAATCTGGTGGATGGCCGCGGGAATCTCCGGGGTGGAGCGGGCCGCAACCATGATCATATCCACGTTGCTGAAGCGCACCGGCAGAGGGGTGTCGGCCTGCTGGGTGGCCGATTGTTCCGGATAAAGACTAAGCTTGGCGTTGGGATAGAGCTGGCTTAAGGTATTCACCTGTTGGGAGGCGGCGGAGCTTGAGCTAGCGGAGGAACCGGCGCTGGCACTGCTTTGACTGCTCTGGTTGGCGGTGCTTGCCGAGGTGCCGGCCACCCGGTATTTGATGGCGGTCCAGGGCGCCAGCAGGATGTCGTCCTGATCAATGCCCACCATGTTGGCCCCCTTGGAGGTCAGGGTGCCGATGACCTTAAAGGCCACATTGTTGACCCGCACTTCTTTGCCCACCGGGGAGTCCCCGTTAAAGAGCTCCCTGACCAGGCGTTGGCCTAGGAGGCACACCTTGCTGCCGTTTCTGACGTCCTGGTCAGAGAACATCTCCCCTTCGGCCAGGGGCCATTCCCGCACGTCCAGGTAGGCCGGGGTGGTCCCGTAGATATAGATGGGCACCCAGTTCTTGTTGCCATAAATGACCTGGGTGCGGGCCCGCACCACGGGAGCCGCGGCTCTCAGGGCCGGGGCTTCTTTCAACAGGGCTTCGGCATCCTGGGGCGTCATGGTCATGACGCTGCCGGCCCCGAAGCTGACGCCGCCGCTGCTGGCGGTGCCCGGCATGACCAGGAGCATGTCGGCCCCCATGCTGGCAATGGTCCGCTGGATGGCGGTGGAGGAGCCATGGCCGATCTCCATCATGGCAATGACTGCGGCAACTCCGATGATGATGCCGAGCGCCGTGAGCGCGGCCCGCAGATAATTGCGGCGCAACCCGGCTAGCGCGGTGCGCAGCATCCAGCGGAGGCGGGGCCAGGCCAGGGCGGCGCGGCGGACGGTGTCAGGCTCCAGCCGGGGGGCTTCGGCGTCGGTCTCGACCGGCGGGGTCTCATCCGATTGCACCTGGCCGTCATGGATGCGGATAATGCGCTTGGCGACCCGGGCGACCTGCTCGTCGTGGGTGACCAGGATGATGGTGACGCCTTCCTGGTTCAACTTTCGAAAGAGGTCCAGCATCTCCTCGCTGGTCCGGGAATCGAGGTTGCCCGTGGGTTCATCGGCGAGCAGGAGTGAAGGGTTGTTCACCAATGCCCGGGCAATGGCCACCCGCTGCTGCTGCCCGCCGGAGAGCTGGGAAGGTTCGTGGTCGAGGCGAGCTCCCAGCCCCACCCGCTGCAGCAAGCCTTCAGCCCGGCCGCGCACCTCCTGGTCGGAGAATTGCAGGCCGTTGTAAGACATGGGCATGATGACGTTTTCCAGAGCGTTGGTCCGGGGCAGCAAATTAAAAGTCTGAAAGACAAAGCCGAGCTTGTGATTGCGCAACAGGGCCCGTTCGTCCGGGGTAAGTCCGGTGACGTTCTGGCCTTCCAGCCAATACTCCCCGGAGGAGGGCCGGTCCAGGCAGCCCAGGATGTTCATGAGGGTGGTTTTCCCGGACCCGGAAGTGCCCATCAGGGCGACAAACTCTCCCCTGGAGATGGCAAGGGAGACCCCTTTGAGCACGGGCACGTCGATTTCGCCCAGGCTGTAGGTCTTATAAATATTTTTGAGTTCGATGAGTTTCATGGTGATAAGCTGCTTTGGCAAGATCTTAGCGCTGAGAGCTGATCGCCTCCGACCCTCCCCTTAATGCTTGCCGCGGAAGATCTGCGGGGTAAAGGGGCTGGCAGACTTGTCCGGTGCTTCGCTTCCCTTTTCAACTTCACCCACCACCACCTGCATGCCGGCTTTGAGTTCGGGGCTGCTCACCTCTGTCTGCGTCCCGTCGGTCAGGCCGACCTTTACCTTCAAGGGCTTGACTTGGCGGCCTGCGGGCAGCCAGAGGGTTCCCTTGGCCGTATCAGGTTTTTTCTCCTGGTCCGCGGCCTGGGCGCCACCTTGGGGATGCCGGGTGTTATAGGCGTGCTGGCCAGAGCCTGCGAGAATCAGGTCAGGCTGCGGGAGAAAGCGCAGCGCGGCGTTCGGCACCAGCAGGACGTCTTTCCTTTCGGCCACCATAAACCTGAGGTTGGCGGTGAGGTACGGCAGCAGTTTGCCATCGGTATTGTCGGTATTCACTTCCACGGTATAGGTCACCACGTTTTGGGTCATGGTGGCATTGAGGCGGATTTTCCCCACTTCGCCCTGAAAAGTCATGCCGGGATAGGCATCCACGGTAAAAGTGACGGTTTGTCCCGGATGAATATTGCCGATATCCGCTTCATTCACCGAGGCCCAGACCTGGATGCGGGTCAGATCCTTGGCGATGAGAAAAAGGCTGGGGGCGCTGAGGCTGGAAACCACGGTCTGGCCGATATTGACCCGGCGGTCGATGATGATCCCTTTCACGGGAGAAACGATGGTGCAGTAATTCAGGTTCTGTTGGGCCCGGCGCAAGGCGGCCTCGGATTGGGCCACGGCCTTCTGGGCCTGGACTATCGCGGCTTTGCCCACCTCCACGTTGGCCTTGGCGGTCTCAAAGGCGGATTGGGCCGCGTCATAGTCGGCCTGGGACAGGGCGTCGGAGGGGCCCAGCTTCTGGGCCCGGGCCCAATCCCGGCTGGCCTGATAGAGTTTGGCCTGGAGTTGCGCAAGATTAGCCTGGGCATACTGCACCTGGGCCTGGTTCTGGGCCAGTTGGGCCTTGACCGCTTCGACATCCGCGGCGTAGAGGGAATCATCGATGCGGGCGAGCACCATGCCCGGCTCCACCACGGAGCCATAATCCACAGGTTTGCCATGCTTATCTTTGCCAAAGGCCACGATTTTGCCCGCCACCTGGGCCCCCACATCCACCACTTCCTCCGGCTCCACGGTGCCGGTGGCGCTGATGGAAGCCTGGAGGTTGCCCCTGGTTACGGCGGCCGTGCGAAAGGAAGTAGTACTCCGTTGGTTTCCGGACCAGAGCCACCAGCCCGCCAGGACCAGGATAACTGCGAGAATACCCAGGATCAGCCGCGGTCGTTGTCTGACCGGAGAAGATATTTTTCCCCAAAAATTGTTTGCCATTCCTTTTATACTCGTCAAAGAAAATTCTTAAAATTTTCAAACAGGGTGGACCGTCAGGCCGGACCGGGACGGCAAGCCCCGATACTATCAACATATAACAAAAAAAACACCCATATCCGTCACCTGAGCATGGTTTTTCGGGCTGAAGGTATTGATCAATTTTATCATAATCTTAAGTTTAAATATGAGAGGCACCATTGGGCCGGGTGGCAACTCCCAACAATCTTCCAAGGATAAGACCATGTTTACCGAGCAAAAGTTTGTTGATTTTGTGAAGAATACGGTCATAACCGGCTTCTTTGTCCTGCTGCCGCTGCTGGTGGTGCTGGGGTTGTTCGGGTGGGGAGCGGCGACGATCTTCGGCATCCTGAAACCGGCCCTGGATGTCTTTGCCATCAAAAGTGCGGGAGGCATGATCTTTGCGGTCCTGGGGGGGATTCTGCTCTTTGGGGTGGGGTGTTTCCTCACCGGCTTCTTTGTCAGGCTGCAGGCCGGCAAAGTGACCCAGGAGTGGCTGGAGGGGATTCTGCTGGAGAAGCTGCCCGGCTATACCATGTTCAAAAGCCTGACCCAGAGGCTTTCCGGCCAACAGGGCCTTGAATTTACCCCGGCCCTGGTGAACCTGTACGGGACGGAAGCCTGGGCCGTGGGGTTCATTGTAGAGGAGCCCGACCTCGGCCAATTTACCGTGTTTGTGCCGGTTTCGCCCATGCCCACCGTGGGGCAGGTTTACCTGGTGCCGGAGTCCCGGGTGAAAAAGCTGGATGCCAAGCTCCTAGAGGTGGTAAACAGCCTGACCCAGTGGGGCCAGGGTTCGGCAAAGTTTCTCAAGCGGCCGGCAGGGTTGGTATGACGTTTCGCAGATACGCTTATGGTGCTCTGCGCCCTCTGCGTCTCTGCAGGAAAAAGAAGCAGCGCAGCCGGCGCAGAGATTTTCACTGAGAGAGGCGGGCGGGGTGACAGCATCGGAGGGGTGGGGTTCGGGTCCGCCTACCCCCTTGTTGATTTTCCGGAATCAGCGCCGGGAGCTGGCCAGGAGGCGGCCCAGACGGGAGCGGGACAGTTCCACCGCGCCTTCGGGGCAGACCTCGTTGCAACACCAGCAGCGGATGCACCGGTTCAGGTCCACCACGGCTTTTTGGTCCCGCAGGCGGATAGCATGCTGGGGACAGGATTGCTCGCACCGGGAACAGCCGACGCAGAGTTCGGGGCTGACACTGGGGCGGGGGAGAAGTTCCCGGCTCAGATATTCCTTGAGACGCCGGGGAAGCCAGGAGAGGCCCTCCAGGCCGTCCTCAAGGGTGTTGGGGCTGGGGAGCTTGTAACCGGGCAGCCGGGCCTGATCCAGGGGAACACCCCGCACTTCCACCGGGGGCGGCGGCGCCAGTTGAAAAAGGGGCACGGCGCCGGCCCCGAAGCCCATCATCTGGCCCATAACCCAGTCCACTGCCAGGGGGTTGGTGCCCGCCACCAGAAACCCCACCTGCCGGGCGCGCCCCCAGGTGGGGCCGTCGCCTTCCATGCCCACCACCGCGTCCACCACCTGGAGCCGGGGTTGGAGGTAATCCACCAGGTCGAGAAGCAGTCCCATGAAGTCGGCGGGGTCTTTAAGGCGCGTGTGGTAGGCCACCTTCATGACCCCGGAGACCGCGCCGTAGAGGTTCTTGACGGCGCCGGTGAGGCGGGCGAAAAGGTGGGTCTTGAACTTGGGCAGATTGAGCAGGGCCGGGGCCGAGGCCAAGGAGCGGTTCAGGGTGACCACCCGGAGGCTCCGGGCGTGGGGGATCTTGACCTCCACGGGGTCGAGGTTCATGTCCAGGTTGAGGCCCAGTTCCCGGGCTGCATCCTCCATGCCGGTGCGGCGGTAGAGAAATTTCAGGTAGCCGGGGCGGGCCGGGCCGGCGGGGCTGTCCCCTAAGGTTATTTCCCGGCCGGCGGTCTTCAGCAGGCGGGCTATGGCCTTCACCACTGCGGGGTGGGTGGTGACGGCGCGTTCCGGCGGGAAGGGTCCGGCCAGGTTGGGCTTGAGGTAGATGGAACCCTCCGGAAAGAGGGGTTCCCAGCCCCCGAGGAGGTCCAGTGCGGCCGTGAGGGCCCGGTTGACTTCGGCCTCATCATACGAGGAGCAGGGCACCAGGGCCACGGGCGCGGGCTTCGCAGCCGAAGGGGCGGGCATAGAATTGTGCGGCATGGTTTCCATGGTCATCCTAAGAATACCAGAGAACCGGCTTCTTGACCACGTTGGGGGCAACACCGGCTGAAAAGCCCGGGCCGACACGGCCGCCTGCTGCTCACCGAAAATCAGCCAAACGTCCCGGCACGTACCCGGTGGATCATGGTTGCCAAGGAGAGAGAAATATATTATCTCCAGGAAAACCTTTTGCTAACATCCGAGTCGGCGGTTCGTCTAAGATAATAAAACCAGGCTGTCGGTCTGGGGGCGGGAAAGGTGATTGCGCAGGTAAGGCGGGCTTTTCCCATCAATTCCTTTGGCGACGTTCGCGGTGAAGAAATGATACGAGGGAAAAGAGTTTTTGCGGCCTGTTTGTCCTGGACTGTTATTCTGTCAGTCGGCGCCCTGGCTTTAACCGGGTGTTCCGGGCCGAATGCCGGGCTGACACCTTCCGGTCCATATTATGGAGAAGCCTATGAGACGCCCCCACAGTATTCTTATGGAGGGCCCTGGGTCGGGACCAATACTCCGTGGGTCTTTTACCAGGGAGATTGGTTTTATAACGGCATGTTGTACTATTTTTTTGGCCCGCAATACGGTTGGGCTCCATATTATGCTTATCCTCCTACCTACATAGTCAGAACAACCTACTATTACTCGCCGAAGTGGACCGCCTGGTATCACCAGCACCCTCAATATGTGCAAACTTTTACCCGGAGATATCCCTATTGGCACAATCACCATGCGGGTCAGCGTTATGATCAAAATTTTTATAACAGGTACCATCAGGGCCAGGGCGGCGGGTGGCAGAAAGGCTTCCAGGGAATCCAGACAAGGCCCTTCCCCGAGGGACGCAAACCGGCCCAGCCGGAACCCGTGCCGCCTCAAGGGCACAGGCCCGGTGCTTATTCTGTGACCCAGCCTGCGCCGGCCCATTCCCCCGAAAGGCTCAGACCGGTCCCCGGCCAGGGGACATCCCCCGCATTCCGGGGGACCGGTTCCACCCCCGCAGCCTCTTACCAAGGACAACCCGCCCCGGTGCAGCAGCAGCCGCAGTATCAGCGGCAGCAGCAATTCCAGCAGCCCCGGAAGCCACAACAGTTTCCGCCGCAGCAACCCCTCAGGCCCACTCAGCAGCCGCCGCAGGCGTACCATCCGCAGCCGCCACAACAGCCCCGGCAACCTCACCAGCCGCAGCCCCGGCAGCAACAACAGAAGCAGCAGCACCAGGAGAAAAAAGGGCCTCAACAACCGGGACAGCCCTAGAGGAATTGCGGAGAAGAATGCCTGGCAGGGAGGGGGACAGGGGGCGGCGGCTCCCTGCCCCCTCACCTGCTCGGCTTCGGTTATGGATGTGGCAGCGCCAAAGAGATAATCGATAATGCCGCTGGAAACTGGAGCACTTCCGGAGAACTTACCGGTTGTGGTGCGAAGCCGATTCGCCGCGCCATAAAGACCAGGAGGTCAAAAGGCCGGCGGCTGCCAGGGGAATCACTCCCAAAAAGATAAAAACGAGATCGCCGGGCATGCGGCACCATTCCAGGACCCGCACGATATGCCGGGACCGGTAGGCAAACCCCCGGGCGTGCCAATAGCCGTTTTGCAGGACGTCATACAACTGCATGACTCCGGCGGGGAAGAGATTTCCCAGGATCATCAGGGCCAAGCCGATGTTCAATCCCCAAAAGGACACTCTGATCAATTTCTCCGGCCTGAGCCACTGTTCATCGGTCAACACCTGGCGAAAGGCCATCACTGTCAGGGCCACGGCCTCCATGCCGAAAGCTCCCATGAGCGCGGCGTGGCCGTGATTCGGCGTCAGCGTGGTCCCCACTTCGAAATAACTGATGATGGGCAGGTTGATGAGAAAGCCGAAAATGCCTGCGCCCACAAAATTCCAGAAGCCCACGGCCATCAGAAAATAGAAGGTCCATTTATGGGGGAAGGCCGGATGTATGGCGGTTCCCTTCTGAGACCGGGTCACCTTGATGAAATCCCAGGCGTCCAGCGTGAGCAGGGTGAGAGGCACCACCTCCATGGCGGAGAACATGGCGGACAGGGCCATATTGACGTGGGACTGGCCGGTCCAGTACCAGTGGTGGCCGGTGCCGACGATGCCGCTCCCCAGAAAAAGGATGGCGTCCAGGTAAATCACCCGGGTGGCGGTTTGGCGGGAAACCACCCCCAGCCGGAAAAAGGTGACGGCCACCATCACGGTGACCAGCAGTTCGAAAAACCCCTCCACCCACAGGTGGATAATCCAGAACCGCCAGTTGTCCACCGTGGTGTAGTTGCTGGTGCTGCCGAAGAAAAAGGCGGGCAGATAGAAAACCGGAATGGCCAGGGCCGCGAGCAGAAAGAGACCGGAGATCTCCCGGCGCTCCGGGTCCTGAAAAGCCGGACGAAGGGCCCGATACAACAGAAAGACCCAGAGGATGAGGCCGATGGCGAGGAGAACCTGCCAGCCCCGGCCCAAGTCCAGGTACTCCCATCCCTGGTGGCCGAACCAGAACCAAAAATGGGCCAGGACCTGTTTGATGCCCAGCAGTTCCCCCAGGAGGCTGCCGCCTACCACCACGACCAGGGCCCAGAACAACAGAGTAACCCACCTGCTCTGGCCCCTGGGTTCCGTCTCCCCGAGGGTGGAAGCTAGCAGCAGGCCGCCCCCCACATAGGCGGTGGCGATCCAGAAAATAGCCAGTTGCAGGTGCCAGGTGCGCAGGATGTTGCTGGGCAACCAGTGATACAGGTCCAGACCGTAAAAGCTCCAGGGCTCCACCTTGGCATGGGCCGCGGCGGCCCCCACCAGCACCTGGGCCAAAAACAGCAAAGTGACCACCACGAAAAATTTGACGGTGCCCTGCTGGCTGGGGCCGGCCTCTCCGGGCAGCATCAGCCGGTGTTCCGCCGGGGGCAAGCCCTTCCAGCCCAGGTAGTTGAACTTGCCGAAGAAAAACAGGATGGCCGCGGTCCCGGCCAGCAAGGTAATAAGGCTCAGGGCGCTCCAGAGATAGGCGGCCGGCACGGGGGTGTTGCCTGCCAGGGGATCATATGGGAAGTTGCTGGTGTAGGAATAATCTTTTCCCGGGCGGTTGGCCGCGGCTGCCCAGGCGGTCCAGGCGAAGAAGGCGGTCAGTTGCCGCAATTCCTCAGAATTAGTGAGGAATTTGAGTCCCAGGCCGCCGTTTTTGGTGTCATCGGTGAAGTACTCCGCCCATTTGGCGATCTGCTTCCGGTAAGAGGATACTTCCGGCTCTGAAAGGGTCAGGGTTCTGGTCCGGGGCTCATAGCGGTTCCCTTTCAACAAGTGCTGCGCGGCATTCCGGACTGCGTCACCCTCCCCCTGCTGAAGTTCCGCCGGGTTCCGCCCATAGAGCCGCTGGGCCTGGTCGGCATGAGTCTCCAGGGCCAGGGTGTGGAGATACTCCGCAGAAAAATCCGGCCCCAGATAAGCTCCATGGCCCCAGATGGTGCCGTTTTCCATGAGACCGTATTTCAGAAAAACCTGCTGGCCCGCCAGGATATCGGCGCCGGTGAAGACGGTTCGGCCGGCGGTGTCCACCACCCGCTCGGGAATCGGCGGCGCATCATCATACGCCTTAAAGGCGATGTAGATGAGGATGGAGAATCCCACCAGCAGGACGGACAGCACCGCCACCCGCCACCAGGGGGAAAGCTCCTGATCAGCATCGTTTGGGGTTCCCATACGACCTCCGAGACACTATTTAATGATGGCTCCGCAGGCGATACGGGGGCCGGCGTTGCCGGCAGGATCGGTCACATAGTCATCCGGATTGGCGTGGATGACCAGGGAAGTGCCGCCCGGCTGCAAGAGAGAATTCTCTTTCCCTGGAATTAAAGTGACCAGTTTGGCCACGACCTCGACCTTAGCCTTGCCATCGGGGCCCACCGTGATGTTGGGGAGATCGCCGGCGTGAGGGCCGTTGGGGTTCTTCAAGCCGTGCTCTTTGTGGAACGGGTTAAAATGGCCGCCGGCGCTCATGAAATCGTGGCCCTGGCACTCCCCTTTGCCATGAATATGGAAGGCGTGCTCTCCAGGGGGGAGATTTTCCACGGTCAGCACGATGTTTACTCCTTCGGGGGTTTGGGTTAGTGTGGCTTCGCCCACCTTCCGGCCCTCAGTATTGACCAAAGTTGCCTTGGCTGTGGGCGGAGAAGAGGAACTCCCGCAACCCCAGGCCAGCAACGCCAGGACCGATAACACGGACAGGATTCTCCCTTTCATCTGACTTCCTCCTTGACGTAGTGAAGGTTGAGCAGCGATCACCAGGGGCGGGGCAGGCCTCGCCTCCAAACATTTTGTCGGGTGCGCCCGGTACGCCTCTGCATTCTCTGCGTCTCAGCGATAAAAAGAATACCGAGACGCCACGGTCGGAACAATGAATGGTGTTCAATGAGCGTTGCGTGGCCAGGTATGGCAACGGCAGTCAGGCCAAACCGATATCCATCTTGGTTTGCAGCTTATCCCAGAATTGCCTGACGTCAATGATGGCGCGGGTGTGGGTGCCTTCGCCCACCTTTTCCCGTTCGTCGAAGGCTTCCACCTTGAATTCCAGACGGTGTCCCTTCACACTCAGCAATTCGGCCCGGGCCCGCACCCGCATCCCCTGAGGAGTGGCGGCCAGGTGTTTGATGTTGATGCCGGTGCCCACGGTCATATGGCCGGGTGTCAGGAGCGGGTCCACGAGGTTGCGGGCCGCGACTTCCATCAGGGCCACCATGACGGGCGTGGCCAGCACCCTGACGCCGCCGCTCCCCAGGTGCGAGGCGGTATGCCTCTCTTCCACAAGCAGTTCTTCTTCGTGCACCATTCCCGGTGTCAGGTCAGCCATTAAACCTCCATTGCTTAACCACAGGCAGTCAGCGGTCAGCAGCTTGGCCTGCCAGGTTGCCGGTTGCTTCCTGCCGGCTGCTGCTCGGCCAGTCAGGGATGCCCCAAAGCACCAGATCTTCCCCTACCTGGTGGAAAGTAACCTGGGTCAACCGGGGAAAGTTTCTCAGGGGGAGGGAGAGGGAGGAGTCCAGAACCCGCAGGCCTCCCACCAGCACGGGCGCCACGGTGACAATCACCTGGTCCACCAGTTGGGACGTGATGAAGCTGGTGATCACCTGGGCCCCGCCTTCCACCATCAAAGAATTGATGCCCATTTCCCCCAGCTTGGCCAGGAGCGCAGTGAGGTCAATGCCGCCGCACGAACCCTGGGGCAAACGGATCACCCGGGCGCCCTGTTTTTCCAGGTCTGCCTGGCGGGAGGCCTCCGCGGTTGGCGTGGTAATGACCCAGGGGAGGTTGCCGTCTTTCAGGAGATTGGCATAGGAGGGGAATCGCAGGCGGCTGTCCAGCAGGATGGGCTGGGGATTGCGGCCGGGGACGAGGCGCACGTTTAGACGGGGATTATCCGCCAGCACGGTGCCGATGCCCACCAGGATGGCGTCGTGCGCGGCCCTCAGGCTGTGGGTGAAGGCCTGGGAGGCAGCACAACTGATTCCCAGAGGGTGCCCGGGGCGGGCCGCGATGGAGCCGTCCAGACTCTGGGCGTAGGTCAGGGTGACCAGGGGCCGCTGCTGCTCCCGGCGGCAGGTGTCGCCCTGGGTGGCAATTTCCCGCAGCTTGAAAAGCAGGATCTGGTCGTTGGAAAAGGCGGGGCCGGGCTGCTCCGGGGTCAGCAGGTGGTTCATCCGCCTGGCCTTGGTCAGCAGGTACTCGCAATTTTCGGGAGTGACCCGGGAAATGAGGGGCAGACGTTCGGTAATTTCGATTCCCAGGTTCTCCAGGCTTTCGATTTTATGGGGGTTGTTGGTAAGCAAGCGGATGGTGCAAAGGCCCAGATCTTCCAGGATGAGGGCGGCGATGTCGTAGTCCCGCTCATCGGCTTGGTGGCCCAAGGCCAGGTTGGCGTCCACGGTGTCCATTCCCTGGTCCTGCAGGTTATAGGCCTCCATTTTTTTCACGAGGCCGATGCCCCGGCCTTCCTGGCGCAGATAGAGAAGCACTCCTGCTCCGGCCTCGGCGATCATGCGCATGGCCAGGGTGAACTGCTCGCCGCAGTCGCAGCGCAAGGAGCCCAGCACATCGCCGGTGAAGCACTCGGAGTGCACCCGCACCAAGACGTTCCGGGCCCCTGCCACCTCCCCCTGGACCAGGGCCAGGTGCTCCTTGTGCTCCCGGTCGTCCTCGTAGAGAAACAACTGAAACTCGCCCCATTCGGTGGGGATGCGGGCTTGTGCCCGGCGGATAACCATGAGTGGCGGATCAGCCACGAAGATATCTCCTTTCAAAAGGCCGGTCCTGGTCCGATGGGCCGCAAGGAGGGCCGCCGTCTCGTTTCACAGGCCCAGCAAAGAACGGGAGGGACCGTTTCCGGTCGCCGCGGCGACGGGCAGAACGGCCTTTGTCCTGAACCTTCTCCCCTTATCAGCACCATGGCGGCCTGATCAGCCGACGCGACGGCCAGGAGTTTCTAGAAAAAGTAATGCTTACACCCCCCAGGTGCAAGGGGCAGGGCCTGTTGGCCGGACAATTCTTAAAAGAAAACTCATTGACTTTTGACGGATTTGGGTAAAGATAACTGAGCATCTCAGCCATAACAGAAGCTGGAACCGTTCTCGCACCATGTCAAGCATCGAACCCCGGCTTATTTCCCGGCCCTGGCCAATGCCACGCTCTTCTGCCTCCCCTCTGGGCCATATGGCCCGCCTGGACCTGGCCGTCAAGATTCTCATCCCTTTATTGCTGCTGGTCCTGTCGGTCCTGGCCGTGCAGTGCGGTTCCTTTGGGGATTACCTGGAAATGCTGCAGGGACGGACCTACTCCGCCATGCTCCCGGCCCTGGGGGCGGTTTACACCCTGCTGATGCTGCTCCTCCAGGCGGCGCGCACGGTGCTTTGGGCCCTCTACCGGCCGTATCCGTTGAGTGCGGCGCCGCTCCCGAGCCTCACCGTGGTTGTTCCCGCCTATAACGAAGGGAAGATGGTGGAAATGGCCCTTCATTCCGTGGCCCAGGCCGATTACCCCAAAGATCTGCTGGAAATAATCTGCGTGGACGACGGCTCCACGGACGACACCTGGGATTACATCGAACGGGCCTGCCGGCGCTTCCCCGGCCTGATCCAAACCATCCGCTTTCCCACCAACCGCGGTAAAAAAGCGGCCCTGTACGCCGGTTTCCAGAAGGGCCGGGGGGAGGTCCTGGTGACGGTGGATTCGGACAGCGTCATCGAACCCGGGGCCCTGCGCCACCTGACGGCGCCCCTCCAGGAAGACCCCGGCATCGGTGCAGTGGCCGGCAACGTCAAGGTGTATAACCGCCATCAGAGTTTTATGGGGAAAATGCAGGGCGTGCGGTTCGTGAACCTGGATGTTCTCCGGGCTTCCCAATCGCTCTATAAAACGGTGGTCTGCACGCCGGGATCCCTGTCTGCATACCGGCGGGAGGCCCTGCTGCCGAACCTTGACGCCTGGCTCCACCAGACTTTTCTGAAGGCGCCCTGCCACCACAGCGAGGACCGGGCCCTGACCAATTTTATCCTGAAAAGCGGATATTATTCTTATTATCAACGCTCCGCGGTGGTTTACACCCTGGTGCCCGAGACCTACGCCGGCGTGTGCCGCATGTACCTGCGCTGGGAGCGGGGCAATGTCCGGGAATCCATCGTCATGCTGGGCTATCTTTTCACCCGCTACCGCCGGAAATACCGGCTCATGCCCATCGTGGAGTGCCTTCTCACCCAGATGGAGGGGCCCCTGGCCAGCTTTTTCTTTGCGCTGCTTCTCTTTTCCCTTGTCGTCTATCCGGCCATTCTCTTTAAGCTGCTCATGCTTCTGGGGATTATGTCCACCTGCGGGCTCATCTATTATTTGTGTCTGGAGCGGGATCTGGAGTTCGTCTACGGCATCATTTATTCATACTACGCTTTTTTTCTGCTGCAGTGGATTTTCCCCTATGCCTTTTTTACCGTTCGGGACCGCCGCTGGCTGACGCGGTGAATTGCCGGTCATCAGGAACCAGTGAGCAGTGAGCCGAAAATCTGAGGTCAACTTCCTCTTCTGATTCCTCATCACTGGTTACTGGAATCCAGTTCTCCACGCAAAAGACGCCAAAGATCAAGATGGTTCTGAAGATGGATGTCTGCCTTGAGGGAGAGGTTTTGGTAAGCGATGAAGAGGACTTTCGCCCGGGCGGAGACTTCCCGGTCCAGGTCAGAATCCCCGATATAGCAGGCCTGGCCCGGCTGCACCTCAAAGTGGTGCAATATGCGGTGTATGCACTCGGGATGAGGCTTGGGATTGACGACGTCGAGGCTTGAGACCGTGAATTCAAAAAATTCCCCCAGGCCGCAGTGCTTCAGGACGGGCAGGAGGCTTTTGCCCCGGTTGGTGGCGATGGCCAGGCGATAGTGGGGGCGCAGCCGGGTCAGGGTTTCCTGGAGGTCCGGCTCCGCCCGGATTAAGGGCAAAAACGGGGTGTTGTCCACGGTCTTCTGGTATTCCTGGGCCGCGGCCAGCCAAGGGGTGTCCTGCAAGAGCCAGGTGAGGGCGTCGGCGGCCGCCAGGGGTTTGATGCAATCCCACTGTTCCGGGGTCAGAGGAGGCTGGCCGAAGCAGGCCAGGATGTGGTTGTAAAAGGCCTGGTTGGCGCGGCTGGAGTCGATCAGGACGCCGTCGCAGTCGTAGATGATGACCCGTATTTGGGCTAAGTCATGCATAATTAATGTAGATTTTGATTGAGGGACACAGTTCTTGGGCGATGCCAGGGCTTACAGCTTTCGGCTGGGCGCTGACTGCTAACCCTCCTTTATGCCGCAGAAATCCAGTTGATGGGCGATATAGATCAGTTCCCGCCGGTCGATCTGCTGGCGGCGGCGGGAGATCCACATCTGGAAGGCCTCTTTTGGCAGGCGTGGATGCCCGCGCAGGGCCTCGCCTACGGTATGTACCAGGTAATGCAGAAAATACGCCTCGTCCGCGGGGTAGCCGTCCGGCCCGGCATAGACCACCCAATCCGAGCTCCCCGCAGCGAGAATGCGCCCGCCGCATGGGGGAAGAGCACTGAAAAGGAGACGGCCGGTCTGGCTGGAGCCGGAGGGCCGGCCGCAGACCCGGCGTTCATCCATGGTGGCGTGGTAAAGTTTTTCGATGAGGGCATCCTGAGCGGCATCCAGGGTGGGCAAAAAAAGAGTAGCCCCGTCGAAATTGAGGGTGAAATAAAAGCAGCCCCCTGGCTTGAGTAAAGCGAAAAGGGAGGGGAGGGCGGTGTTTAGGTCCACCAGGTCCAGGAAGGCATGGGCCACTATGACGTCCCAGGCGGAGCGGCCGGAGGCGCGGGCGGCGAAGTCAAAAATATCGACAGCCTCCAGGGTTACCGTGAGAGAGCGGGGGGGGCTGGCCAGGACCCAAGCGGTTCCCATATCTTTCCACTGCAAGCCCCGGTCCCGGGCAAAATCCGGCAGGCGTGATTTCGCCGCCGCAATGTGTTCGGGTAACAGATCCACCGCGGTATAGTCGGCGTTGACCAAGATTCCCCAGTCCCACAGGCGCTCCATCATGGTGCCGATGCCGCAGCCCACTTCCAGCCAGGCGACGGGGACAGGACCCTGCCGGGGCCGCAAGGCCTGAACCAGGGCGGTGAATACCTGACGGCTCAGGGCGCGGTCGTCCACGCTTTTCTTGGCGGCCAGGTAGCGGACAGAGCTGAAGTCAGCAGGAATGGGCATATCGCAACCTTGAGGGGAAGACCGGGGGACCAGCGGGTCCCACGCCCTCCCCTCAAACTCCCCTCCCAACCCCTTTACGGGGGCGAGAAAGCTGGGCCTTGCGGCCCGGCTCCCTTCTCATCTTTTATCCCACTTAGGGGCTGGGAAGGGGGCAGGGGGCCACTGCCCGCTGGTCCCCTCCCTCACAATGCCATTCCTATGCGCCTCGTGAAGCAGGAATCAGAGACTGTAAAAACCTGCGTACCGCAACCCCGGCGTCATTCCAGGTGGGGTGGGCCGCGAAGCGGGCTTGCGCGGCCAGGCTCATGGACAGGAGCAGGTCCCGGTCCGCCGCGAGCGCCATCAGGTGCGCCGCCAGGGCTGCGGCGTCTCCGGGGGGCGCCAGAAAACCGTTCTGCCCGGAAGTGATGATTTCCACGGCACCCCCGGCGGTGGTGGCCAGGGCCGGCAGGCCGAAGGCCATGCCTTCGAGATAAACAATGCCGAAGCCCTCATAGGAGGAGGGCACTGCCAGGACGTGGCTGGCGGCCAGGCGGGCCGCGAGATCTGCTTCGTCGAGAGGCCCGGTAAATGCAACCTGGCTGCTCAAGCCGGCCGCAGCAATCTGGCCTCGAATCCGCCGCACATAGGCCCTGTCCGCCTCCAGACTCCCCACTACAGTGAGCCGCCAGGTTTCGGGGCGCAGGGTGGCCAGGGCCGCCAGCAACGTGTGCAGCCCTTTCCGGGGAATGACAGTTCCCAGAAACAGGACACGCAGGGGCCCCGGTTCATGGGCCCGCATCGCCAGGTCTTCCCGGCCCGGACGGATCTGAAAACGGTCAGCCCCCGGAAAAGCCAGCACCGAAGGTTTCTCCCGGCCCACCAACTTTCTTACAGTTTCCCTGGTGGTCCGGCTGTTGAAAATAAAGGCATTGACCGAGGCCAGGTAACGGCGCTCCACCAGGCGGTAACAATGGTTTTGCCAGGCGGGCCGAGCCTCGGAACAGCGCAGGTGGTGGACGATGGTTACCACCGGCGGGTGTCCCCGACCTTGAAGACGGCGGTTCAGCCGGAACAGGGAAGGGTGGGCCAGTTCGTCCTGGAGGATGACGTCAACGTTCAAGCCCAGGAAACGGCGTCCCAGCGCAGGTGAAATATTGTCCATTAACCCCCTGGCATAGGATGGCCAGGGCAGGGAGACAATTTGGACCTCATCCCCCTGATGGCGCAGATAGTTCACCAGCAGGCGGTCATAAAGAAAGCCGCCGCTGATGAAATCGAGGTCGCCATAGAGGACCAGGGCAACCCGCATCACACCTCTTCCCGGTAGGCGGCCCAGGCGATGCCGGTCTCCCAGATTTTCACCTGCACGGTAGTAAGAGTCGTGGCCTTGAGCCGCTCTTTGAGCTGCTGACAAAGGATCCGGGAGAAATGCTCGATGCTGGGGTTTAAGCCGGCGAACTCCGTCAGGTCGTTCAGGGTCTTATCCCGGTAGTAGGAGACCAGGGCGTCGAGGTGGGTTTCGATATCCACAATATCCACCAGGTAGCCGTGTTGATCAAGGCTCTTCCCGGCCAGCTCCACCTCTACCTGGTAATGGTGCGAGTGGCGTTGGTTTTCCTCCCCCCACTCGCCTCCCACCAGGTAGTGCTGGGCCACAAAATCCCGCTTGACGGCAACGATGTACATGGAGAGACTCCTCAAGGCCGCGCATGGGTCAAAACCACCTGGATAGCCTCCTCCGGGTGCTGGTCCAGGAGCTGGTAAGCCTCAGCGGCCTGGCCCAGGGGGAATCGGTGGGTGATGAAGCGGGCCGGTTTGATTTTGTGCACCATCTGCCAGGCCGCGCCTAAAACCCGATCCCTGGTCCAGCGACCGGTGAGTTCCGGCGCGATGGTGCTCACCTGGCTGCTCAGGATGACCTGGCGCTGCCGGTGGAAATTGCCCCCCAGGTGCAGCTCGGAAATTCTGTTGCCATACCAGGAGCCGATGATGACGCGGCCGTGAAAGCCCGTGACAGCCAGGGCCTGATCCAGGGCGGCGGGGTTGCCGGAGACCTCGAAGGCCAAATCGGCCAGGGGGTCTTGGACGCCGCTGGACAAGGCGATGCTGAGGTTTTCGAGCAGGTTTTCCTGGAGAGGATCGAGCGCGGCGTGGGCTCCCAGCATCTCGGAGGCTTGACGGCGGTTGGGGTGGCGGTCCAGGGTCACCAGCCGGCCCAAAGGGAAGTGTGCCAGGAGGGCCGTGAGCAGCAAACCCACGATGCCCTGGCCGAAGACCACCACGTTTTCGCCGATCAGGGGTCTCGCGTCCAGGACCAGGGTAATCGCGGTCTGCAGGTTTGGCAAAAACACCGCGTCCTCCGGAGTGAGGCCGGCGGGCACTGCCATGAGTTCGTCAGGGTGAGCCAGGAAGAGGTCTTCGTGGGGATGAAACGCGAAGACCAGGGCATCCTGCCAACAGGGGTCCACTTCCTGGCCCGACTCCACCACCCGGCCCACCGCGGCATAGCCGTATTTCAGGGGAAAGGCCAGATTACCCCTGAGGGCGGCGATTTTGGTGTCCGCCGGCAGATCCTGTGGGGCCTGGCCCCGGTAAATTAACAGTTCCGTGCCCGGGCTGATGGCGGAGAGCAAGGTCTGAACCAGGACCTGGCCGGGACCGGGGGAAAGCAGGGTTTCCTCCCGGACGGCGACCCGGTAGGGTTCGGTGAAATAAAGTGAGTGCCTGAGCATAAACTATTCCCCGATAAGGCACCGGACAGTGAAAGTTCGCCCGATAATTGATACCTGATCGCTGCTGGCTGAAATAATTTTGGTTATTATCAGAAGCCTCCGCCAGGGTTCTTACCGAATAGCCGGTTAAAAAAGAGTCTCCCTATGCTTGCTTAACCTATAGATTTAGTTAATTTTTTCACTCTTCTCCCGTGGGGAAGAGATCAGTTGCTCAAGACACCCCTCATCCCAGCCCTCCCCTTGCAGGGGAGAGGATGTTTCTCTTGAGCAGGCTTGGCCTGTTCCCGCGCAGATGCTGTGTTTTCAGCCCCTGATCTACGCACACCTTTGCAAAATCTTTACCGGATACTATTGGGTTTATTATATAAGAGTGCAGGTGGGGCCGAAAGACTCTTGATACATGATTTCATAAGTCCGGCGGGCGCAGGCTTGCCGGCCTGCTCACGCGGGCGGCGGCACCTCGTCGGCAGGGTGGGCCGCCTTGTTTCCCCGGCCTTTTTCATTTATCCTCAAGTATCCTAAAACCCATCAACCTGGATAGGATACTATCCTGAGCACCGCAACCCCTGGTTTGAGCAAAAAAAGACTTCTGGTCACCGTGGCGCTGGCCGCCTTTATGGCCACCATGGACACGAGTCTGGTGAGTGTGGGCCTGCCCCAGATTGCCGCCTCGCTGGCGACCTCCGTAGCTGCCATCTCCTGGGTCATGGTGGCTTATCTTCTGGCCAACGCCTCTCTGCAAATCATGGTGGGGCGCTTGGCTGATCTTGCCGCGGCCGGGCGGCTTTTCATGGCCGGCGTGACGTTGTTTGCTGCGGCCTCCGGCTTGGCGGGCCTGAGCCCCGGCTTCCTCTTCCTGATCGCCTGTCGGGTGGCCCAGGGAGTGGGGGGCGCCATGATGTTGGGGGTGTCGCCCAAGCTTATTACCCTGGCTTTTCGTGAAGGGGATCGAGGCTTCGCGCTGGGGATTTTTTCCGCCGGTTTTGCCAGCGGCGCCACCATGGGAGCTCCTCTGGGCGGGCTGATCCTGACCTACCTGAGCTGGCGGGCCCTCTTTGTGGTCAACCTGGCCCTTGGTGTTGTCCTCCTGGTGATCGGCACCCGTGTCTTAAAGAAATTTCAGGCGCCCCAAGCCTGGAAGTGGCAGACCCTGGACCTCTGGGGGGGCGTCATTTTGACCGCCACCCTGGCCCTGTTCATCCTGACCCTCACCGGGGTGAGGGATCACGGCCTGATGACCGTGCACAATCTCCTGGGCTTCCTGTTGGCGGGCGCCGGCCTGGTCCTCCTGATCATCACCGAGCGGCGCCAGCCTAATCCCCTGCTGCACCGGGAGCTGTGGCTGAGATGTGACTTCATTAAGGGGATTTTCGGGGTGCTCCTGGCCTTTGCCTGTGTCATGGGGTCTTTTTTCCTGCTGCCTTTTTTCCTGGTGCAGGTTTTCAACTTCCCGCCCACCATGGTCGGCCTGATGCTGGCGATCCTGGCCATCAGCAACGTGATCATGGCTTTTCTGGGGGGACATCTGGCCGACCGGATCGGCAATCTGATCGTGCTCCGAACCGGGCTGGCTTTTATCTTTGCCGGCCTGTTTTTTCTGGGGACCGCCACCCCCCGGACAGCCATCCTGAGATTGGCCGGCAGTCTGGCCCTCACCGGCATGGGATTGGGGCTTTTTTCCGCGCCGAATTTAAATGAAATTCTGCACGGAGTGCCACCGAAACTCATGGGTCTGGCGGCCAGCACCAGCGCGGTGATGAAGAATCTGGGGGCGCTTTTGGGGGTGATTGCGCTGGTGGCCGCCCTGGGGTGGGAATCCAAGGAACATGTCACCCTGATATCTGCCGTTCACTTCAGTGCCGCTCATTTTCAACGGGCTTTCTGGCTGGCCGCCGGGCTGGGGGCCTTAAATTTTCTGGTGAACCTGCTGCCGAGAAGAACGGGGGAGCGGTGAGCGGCGAGCTGTGTGGCTTGCTGGGTTGGGGTTACGGGTTCAGCAAGCTTAAGGGTGACGGACTGCTAACTCCTCAATCCTAAAGGAGGTTATTATGCCGCGGGACATTCCGGTGGGAAACGGCCGGCTCCTGGTGTGTTTCGACAGGAATTACTGCATCCGGGATCTTTATTACCCCCATGTGGGCCAGGAAAATCACGTGGGAGGGAAATCTTGCCGGCTGGGCGTGTGGGTGGCCGGGCGGTTCTCCTGGGTCAACGAGACCTGGCAACGGGACCTCTCTTATGAACCAGATACCATGGCGACCAGGGTGAACCTGTTGCAGCCCGCCCTGGGCATTCTCCTGATGTGCCGGGATGCCGTGGATTTTCACGAGGATATTTATGTTCGGGAAATCACCGTGGAAAACCTCGAAGGGGCGGCCCGGGAAGTGCGCCTGTTTTTCAGCCTGGACCTCGGCATCAGCGGCAACGATTTGGGGGACACGGCGGGCTATGACCCCAAGACCGGTGCGGTGATTCACTATAAGGGGGCTCGGTATTTCCTGGTCGGCGGCGTTATCGGCAGCGACTATAAGCTCAATCAGTTTGCCGTGGGCCAGAAGGGGGACGGGGGCCGCGAGGGGACCTTCAGGGACGCGGAGGATGGAGTCCTGTCCGGCAACGCAATAGCCCAGGGGTCGGTGGATTCAGTGGTGGCCCTCCACCTCGGACTGGCTCCCAACTCCCAGGGGACGGCCTACTTTTACCTGGCCGCCGGCCAAAGTTGGGAGGAAATCAGGCGGCTGGACAAGGCCATCAGGGCCAAACACCCCAAAAATTTAATCAAGCGCACCGAAGATTACTGGCGTCTGTGGGTCCGCAAGGAGTCGCCGGCCCTGGAGCTCCTGCCGGAAAACCTGGCGGATTTTTACCGGCGCAGCCTGATTATCGTGAGGACCCAGATCGACGCAGGCGGCGGCATCCTGGCGGCCAATGATTCGGATATCATTTACTTTAACCGGGACACTTACTCCTACGTCTGGCCACGGGACGCGGCCCTGGTGGCCCACGCCCTGGACCAGGCGGGGCACCCCACCGCCTCCCGCAATTTTTTCAATTTTATCTCCCGTCTGCTGCAGCCGGAAGGCTGCCTCCTCCACAAGTTCAATCCGGACGGGACGCTGGCATCCTCCTGGCACCCCTGGTTCTTTGAGGGCCAGCCCCAGATCCCCATCCAGGAGGACTCCACCGCCCTGGTGCTGTGGGCCTTATGGCACCATTTCGTCCTGTACCGCGACCTTGATTTTATTAAGCCCCTGTACCGCCCGCTTATCAAGAAGGCCGGGAACTTCCTCTGCGCGCACCGTGACCGGGAAACGGGTCTGCCGGCGCCCTCCTATGACCTGTGGGAGGAGCGCCGGGGCATTTTGAGCTTCACCACGGGCGCGGTCTTCGGCGGACTCACCGCCGCGGCCCTGTTCTGCCAGGTCCTGGGGGAGGAGGAGCATTCCCGGCGCTATCAGCAGACCGCCGCGGCAATCCGGGATGCCGCGTCTCAGTATCTCTGGCGGCCCGAGTTGAACCGCTTCTGCCGGATGATCAGCCGGGACGCCCAGGGACAGATGCACTATGACGACACCTGCGACGCCAGCCTCTGGGGATTGTTCGCCTTCGGCCTCTATACGGCTGACGACCCGCGTATCATCGCCACCATGTCGGCCCTGCGGGAGAAGTTATGGCTCGACACCCCGGTGGGGGGCATGGCCCGGAACGAGGATGACGGCTATTTCCGGGTCAAAAAGGACCTGCCGGGTAATCCCTGGTTCATCTGCACCCTGTGGCTGGCGGACTATTTTCTGGAAAAAGGCTCCGAGGAAGACATCAAAGAGGCCCTGGAGATTCTGGCCTGGGTGGCCGCACATGCTCTGCCTTCCGGAGTGCTTCCCGAGCAGATCAATCCCTTGACCGGGGAACCGCTGTCGGTGTCGCCGCTCACCTGGAGCCACGGCACCTATATTGCCACGGTGCACCGCTACCTGACTCACATGGCCCGGCAAGAAGAGGGCGCCAGGCCGGCTGCGGCCGGCCCCTATGCCCGCCAGGAGGACTGGATTCACCGGCTCTACTCCCAGACCTGCGATTCGATCCGGGGGATCTGCAAGTTTTAAAGGCAGTCTGTAGTCGCAGGCTTCAGACTGGGCCCGCCAGGTGAGGACATCTGTGCCAGCGGCCATTTTCCGGGCACCTTTCCCTCCTGATCACCCGGTCCCTGGCGGCCACTCCAGGCCCACTGCCCCAAACAGCAGGGCCAGAAAAGCATTTTTATACACCGGCAAGCTCTTGTCTTTTCTCATGACGATACTGATATAATCCGGTTTGAAATAACGCCGCAAGGGGATAAAGTCCAAATTCCGGTTCTGCGGGCCGGGCTGATCCCGGACCATGGTGGCAAAGGAAATCCCCAGGCCCAGTTCCACGTATAGGGAACTCAGCTCCACGTTGGATGACTCCAGGATGACATGATAATCGGCGCCTGCCTTCCTCAGATGGTCTTCCATGGACGGCCCGACCCTGAAGCCGGCCTGGCGGGGCGGTAAAATCAGGGGATAGGCCGCCAACTGTTTCATGGTGAGGCGTTTTGCCCGGGTTAAAGGATGGTTTTTCGGCACCATGAGAAACATTTCCACCGGCTGCCAGCGCACGCTCATTAAATCCCGGGGAACCAGGGACTCCAGGGCCACGCCGAAGTCGATTTCGCCCGCTTTGACCAACTCGATCACTCCTTCCTGGGAGCGATCCAGGATGGTCAACCGCACCTGGGGGAATTGGGCCACGTAATCCTTGATGATCCAGCGAAACAAATGGAACAGGGTGGTAAAAGGCGCGGCGAAGCGCAGGGTGCCTTTGTGCAATCCCTTGATTTCGTTCAGCGTTTCTTGAAGGTCGCGCAGACCCTGAAGAGTGTTTTCTGCAAAGGTATACACAAGTTCGCCGGCCGGGGTGAGGCGCAAGCGCCTTTTGCCGATCCTTTCGAGCAGGAGGCAGTCGAATTCCTCCTCCAGGGCCTTGATCTGCTGGGACAAGGCGGATTGGGAGCGAAAGGTGGCGTGGGCGGCCCTGGTGAAGCTGCCCAGCCGGGCCACCTGGTAAAAGCCGAGGAGCTGCTGCCATTCCATATAAGATTATTTAATGATTAAAATTAATATTATTAATTTTTCTTACATTATTTTACCTGATAACATCAAGGAAAAATTGACCAGGGAGGACGTCGGCCATGAAACCTTCTCTGCAAGAGGGGCTGACCTTTGAGTTTCAGTTTCCGGTGCCGGAGGAAAGAACCGTTCCCCATCTCCTGCCGGAATCTCCCGAATTTCAGCAGATGCCCCATGTCCTGGCCTCGGGCTACATGGTGGGGCTGATTGAATGGGCCTGTATCAAGGCGATTCATCCCCACCTGGACTGGCCCGAGGAGCAAACCGTGGGCATCGATTTCCAGTTGAACCATTCCGCCGCCACCCCTCCGGGCTTTACGGTTACCGTGACGGGAAAACTGGAGCATGTGGAAGGGCGGAAGCTCACCTTTTACATCCTGGCCCGGGACGATTTCGACCGGATTTCCGAGGGCTTCCACCATCGCTTTGTCATCGATGCCGCCAAGTTCAACGGCAAGATGGCGGCCAAGTCCGCGAAAAAAGCGGGAAGCCAGTGACCGGCACGCAGTAATCAGTGAACGGAGTGAATCTTCTTTTATCGATTATGTCTTTTGCTCTACAAAATCTATAATCGGAGATGAGCGGGTGAGGGGGCTAAGGGCCAGTGGGCCCTTACCCCCTCCCCCGCACCCCCTCC
>Ga0207433_10001290_pt1 | contig 54396 bp, 47 predicted proteins | sample YelNatPaOPGAMG01_FD_187559 | JGI IMG/M metagenome (GOLD analysis project Ga0207433, IMG submission 187559) | Hot spring thermophilic microbial communities from Obsidian Pool, Yellowstone National Park, USA - OP-RAMG-01 (SPAdes) (version 3) | ecosystem: Environmental > Aquatic > Thermal springs...
GCAGGACGAGGAATGGCTTACTGAACGGCGCTATATGTCGTTGGGCAGCCTTAGCGAAGTCGCCACGGATGCTCTGGCGCCGGTCAGCGGTAAGTTCATAGCGTAGAAGACCAACAGGAGTCCGCGGGATTTTACACCACTTGACAAGACTCTATCGTGCCTAAAGCGCCCTCTCGTCGTCTTATAATTATGGGAGCACTTTTTCTCCCCGCCCATCCCATCCCAGTCAGGAGACCCCAATGCCATTTTTCGTGCTTTCGTGATGAATATCCCTTCCCAGCAAAAACAACTTGCAAAACGAAACCAAACCGGGCATGCAGCCGAGCGTGGACTGAGCGTGGAGCGGCCGGGGGTTTCGTTCACCCAAAACCGTCGAATTCCCGCGCGAAGCCGTGCCTATTGCCGAAGTCGGTTGGTCCACTGCACCAGCGCTTCCAGAAGCTGGCGGATGCGTTGGCGGGTTTCCTTGTCGTGGAGCTGGCCGTGCTCGTCGAACTTCTTCTCGGCTAATGCGACCATAACCTCGGGGCGGTTGAGCGGGAGCATATTCAGAAAGACGCAGCTCTGGCGCAGGTGGTATTGCGCCCTTGCGGTGCCGTTGCTGCCGATGGTTGCGCCCATTATGGCGACCGGCTTACCCTCGAACGCGTTGTCCCCGTACGGTCGCGACGCAGCGTCTATGGCGTTCTTAAGCACGCCGGGCATGGAATAGTTGTACTCCGGCGTCACGATGAGCAGAGCGTCCGCGGCCCGGATTCTCTGCTTAAACTCCCGAACTCCGGGCGCGGGGTCGTTTTCGAGGTCCTGGTTGAACGGCGGAATGCCTTCGAGGTCGAACGTCTCGAATTCGACGTCTTCAGGGGCCACCTCCTGCGCGACCCGTAGAAGAGCGCGGTTATATGAGCCCTTGCGCAGGCTGCCGGCAAAGCCGAGGATTCTGATCTTGTTCATGTGGTTCTCCCGCGTGTGTGTTGAGACAGATATACCACAACAAGCTGGGCAGTGAAACCCGCGTGCGACGGCGAATGCCAGCCGGGAGCGCTAGATGGGTATACCGAACACGTTCGATTTCGCTTTTCGGTGGGATTATGCGCGCGTTTGCCTGTGTGATAGCCCTTCTTGTGCTGTGCGTAGGTGCTCGCGGGGATGATATTCTCGCCATGCCCACCGCGAATATGCTCGACCGCGGCCAGATGGAGTTCGCATACTACCATGTTGACCTTCCCGCCCCGCACGGCGGGCCGGAGAACATCGAGGCTCAGGTCCTGTACGCCGGCTTGACTGACTACATCGAGCTCTACGCGCAGCGAATAGCGATAGACAAGGATGTTACGTCCGTCGTGCTCAACGGCGACTTGCGGCTGATGAAGGAGACCCCGACCACGCCGCAGATGGTGATAGGGTGCCGCAACATAGGCGCAACACCCACCACCAACAACCCGCCCTTCGGCACGATCAACTACCGAGCCCGAAGCGCCAACCAGTCGTACTACTTCTGCACTTACAGGACGTTCTACCTCAAAGACGCCGGGCAGCCGCCGTTCATAAAGTTGCATGCGTGCGTGGGGACTTCGGACTGGACACTTGGCCTCCAACGCCGGCACGACGGCCTGTTTGGGGGCATACAGGCTCTGATCACGCCTTACCTGGGCGTAGTTGCGCTCTACGATGGCGCCGACTCCATTACCGGAGTTGCCATAGCACCCGGGCCTCCCGGACTGGCCATCCGGGCCGGCATGTTCTCAGACAGCTTCTACGTGGGCGTGGCGTACCGGTGGGGCGGGATGTGGTAGGCTCGCCGGATTACTGCTTCACTGTTGAGTCTTAGAACCGGGGTCAGCGGTGTACCGACCGATGGGAATGCTCACTGTCATCGGGTCTTTCCAGACGAGGCACAGTGGGCGCTCGGACCTGTGGAATCCCTTAGCGGACCATGAAGCATCGGTCGAATAGGCGTGCCTGCCGTCGCTGTCTCGTAAGAACTCGTAGAGCGGCGTGGTCGTGGCGGGCGGGTTGGTTGCACCGGCCGGGAGGGCATAGAAGATCGGCCCGCCTTCGCCAGGCTCATGCCCTTCGACAGGCTCAGGGTGCTCGGGTTTCGCGCCGGGGCTGTCCCCGACTACGAGTGCGCCGTTCTTTGAGTAGACCGGCACCGTTCCGACGCCCGACAGGTCGGGCGCGAAGAACGCGATCCGTGGGTTCTGTTTGCGGTCGGGCACAAGCTGCAGGGGTGCGAATCGATCGGGTATGCCGTCATTCGGAATGGCATATATCGGCACGGGCAGCGCGAGCCTCGGGCTGGACAGATCGAGTTTGTACATGATCTGGTTGTAGTCGTATCGCGGGGTGGGGCAGTCGCTGTTGCCGGACATCCACGCTGCGTAGGTGCCTTCGAAGAATATCTCGCGCCCACTGTCCTTATCGAATTCGGGATGCTGCACGGGGTTATAGAAGCTGCACTTGTCGTGCGTGACGATCTTGCGGGCATAGACCCACGGCCCCAGCGGAGTGTCAGCCTCAAGATACCACACCTCGCCCAGGACTGAAGTGCCGAACAACTGCAGCATGACCATCACCCACCGGTGCCGGTATGCGTTCCAATACACCGACCCGCTGTGGTAGCCGACGGGCTGGCCGGTGTCGCAGTCCTGGATGTGAAAGAGCGCGTCCTCGGGCTTAAGGAGCCCGTTCTCGATCGCCTTGGCCTCGTCGTTGGGCTTCAGTGCGGGCGCGTCGCGCTTCCAGTCCCATCGGACTTTGCCGTCAGCGGCCCGGTCGATCTCGAGCTTGTCCAAGCGGCTGCCAGGTTTCGCGCATGTGAATGCCTCGTAGGATGATGGGTCCAACAGATGGGCGGTGTCGTCCTTTGTCCGGGTGAGAGGCAGAAAGTGGACATATCTGGTCCCGTTGTCGATGACCCTGAAAGGACCGCCTTCGGGTGAGATCGGCGCGTTGAGGTCGAGCTCGCGCACGGCACTGAAGACCTGCGCGTTGTCATCGAACTCGGCGATACCCGCGGCGAGGGTTTTCATAGTGCCGTCTACGTTGATGTAGCGGGCGAAGAGCCGTTCTTTGCCGCCATCGTCGGTCATTGTGAGCAGAGCGCCCAGCCAGATCGGGCCACTCTTTGCCAGCGGCGCCATGCCCTTGCAGAAGCCGGTCTGGTCCACGAAATAGGTGAGATCGACGCCAACCTCGGGGTCGAGTCCACCTCTACCGGGCAGGAGCGAGGTCGCCGCGGAAGAGTGGAAGTTGCCAAGTGGATAGGAGGGCCTGGTAGTGTCGCCCCACATCCAGAACAGCTTGCCCTTGTAGATTGTGGTCAGCACTGAGTCCTGGCCGATGACGAGCCCGTTGATGACGGGTTGGCTGATAGGAGCCTTGCGTCCGAGCAGAACGGTATCGGCGTAGAAGCCCTGGCCGGTGACGCGATAGAGCCGCTCGGCGATGTTGACGCGCTTGATGCGGATCTGAGCGCTGCCGCCCTCGACAGTCTTGAGCGTTACCCCGGCGTAGCCGAAGTTGTCCTTAGGGTACTCATAGCCGTGGCTTTTCACGAGGAAGTGAACGTCGGTGTTCATCAGGCCGGGTTCGTAGAACGCGACGATGCCGTTGCTGTCCGTGTAGTGGGAGATTCGGCCGGTGGTGCTGAGTTGGACAAGCGGGACCCCGCGGTCGGTCTCATCGTCTACGACGGTGATCGCGAAATACTTGCCGGGGCTGGGCGCGTTCTGTGCGGCGGCCGTCGAGCACAGCAGCACGACGATTGCCAGCGCGATGACGCAGACATGGAGAGTCGGAGGCATGAGGATACTCCTGGCGCACGGGCCGACAAGTCGAGCCAAGCCCGTGACTTGCCCACATTGTACACTTAGGTAACGTGATGTCAATACGTCGGCCCGCGATGTGTCCGTCTAGTCTTGCGCGACAGGACGTCGCCAGCGCTGAGTAGGCACGAGGAACGAGCGGCGTATCCCCCGGCCGACAGCCCTCGGCCGACAGCGCATCCTAAGGATGTCGCGAGAGGCGTCGCGAAGCGATCGCGAGAGCCAGACCCCGAATCCACTGGCGTCACGCTCGCAGATCGCCGTCTGGAGACGGCTCCTACAACCGAGTACGGCTTTATCCGCAGGCTGCTAGCGGTGAAGGTTCCGTTAGAACTCCTAAGTAACTCGCTGTTTCTGAGCGTGTTACCTCCCTCGACAACCGGGCGCGCCGGGTGGGACACTGGGCTCTCTCCCCGCGATCAGGATGGGGCGATGGTGACGGCTGGATCCGTCACCATCAGGGGTATCTCAGGCGCTATCGCCGGTCGCGCTTGTTGAGGTCGCGTGCCATCTTGTGTATCTTCTTCCATTTCGTTCTTTCGGTCACTGCCGCGCCCGTATCCTGCTTGCGCTCCATGTAGAGAAGCTCGCGCTTCATCTTGAGATAGTTCTCGAACCGATCTCGATCGAGCGCGCCTTGCTCGATAGCCTCGGCGACCGCGCATCCCGGCTCGCCGGCGTGACTGCAGTCGGCGAACCGGCAGCCTCGTGCTATCTTCTCGACATCGCTGAACGCGCCCGCAAGGCCGTCGTCCGCGTCCCTAAGGCCCAATTCACGCATTCCGGGCGTGTCGATGATGCAGCACCCTGACGGCAGCACGAAGAGCTGGCGCGAAGTCGTCGTGTGGCGGCCCCTTCCATCGAAATCCCGAACCTCCTGCACCCGCTGAATGTCGTTTCCCAGCAGATGGTTAGTGAGGGTGGACTTCCCGACTCCCGACGAGCCCAGAAACGCAACCGTCGCGTCTGCCCGCAGATGTATCGAGAGGTCGTCAAGTCCCGTGCCCGCACAGGTGCTTATGGCATATACCGGGAATCCCGCAGCCGATGCACGAACCGACTCGACCTTGTTCTCAACATCATCGCAGACGTCCGCCTTCGTCAGAACGATCACAGGCTCCGCGCCGCTCTCAAGCGACAAGGCAAGATAGCGCTCGATCCGCCTCACGCTGAAATCGGCGTCGAGCCCGCACACGACGAACACCGTGTCGATATTGGCTGCAATCGGCTGAGCGCCAGTGCGTTTTCCTGCTTCTTTGCGGGCAAACAAGCTCTTTCGCGGCAGGACCGACGCTATGATCGCGTGCGGCGGGTCTTCGTCGAGAACGGTGATCTCGACCATATCGCCCACCACCGGCATCCCATAGGGACCGGGATCGTGATACATCCGGCCGACCGGCACCGCGGGCATCTCGCCTCGCTCGGTGATTACAACATAGTGGCTTCTGTGCTCAAGTGATACTCGTCCGACTGATGTTCCATCCGGCGAGTTGACTGTAGTTCGCTGTTCGGGTACCAACGCAATGTCCTCCAACATATTCGAAAGATGAACGTGACGAAGGGATCAGCGTCGTGCGCCGGAGCAGCAGATGGATTGGTAAGAGGGGTTTTGTCAGCTAACCGACGAAGCGCGACACCGGTCCCGATATTTCGAATATGTCATACGCAGCGACCATGTTGCGCCTCCTTGAGATGTGATGGCCTGATTATACCCAATCGTGGACAGGTTGGCAACAGCAATAAAAGGGCGCAACAGCTTACGAACCGTGGGCTGTTGCGCTCAGTTCAGTCTCAGGGGAGAGAAATCCGAGTAGGTCGGGGCTGGCGACCGTATCGAAGCGTGGTGGAGTTCTGACCGCCCTCAGAATTCACTCACTCCGCGGTCTAGTTCGCTTGGACTCGATAGATATGGACCGCGTTGGGCTTGAAAGTGTCGGATATCACGCCATCGGTGACCGGGACGCTGCGGTTCTCGAACATCACATCCGCCGTGCCTTTCGCTCCCAACCCCGAGAACTTGATGGCGGCCTCCGGTCCCTCGCGCTTCGCGGCGAGGACGTAGACCTTGCCGTTGACCCTGCGCGCCAGATACTCGATGTCATCCGCTCCCTCGACCCTAAGCTTCATATCGTCTTTGGGGGCGATGAGTACAGCGTTAAGCTCGGTGCCCTTCTTGAACTCCGAGAGCAGGGGTTTCATGACGCTGTACCAATAAGTCCAGTTCCACCCGTAGGGCTGGTCCTTCTCGCTGAGGACACCGGGGAAGCCAAACCAGTGGATGCCCTTTGCGCCGTCGATGAATGCCTGGTAGGTCATGTAGCGCATCTGCTCGAATGTCGGTCGGATCAGAGTGTTTCCCCGGGCCGGCACGACCCCGCTCCACGTGACTCCAAGCACCATGAATATGGGCTTCTGGTCGTGGACGACCTCCACCATGCGCTTGGTGTAGTCACCGACGACGCTGATGTTCTTGTTGGGAAGGTGGGAGTTCTTGCCCATCGGGATGCTGACCGGATAGATGTCCGCGCCGCTGATGTCGCAGGAGTCGTTGTAGCGCCGCAGTTCCTCAATCGTATTTCGAGGGGCCTGGATGGTGATCACCGGCCTGTCCGGGTCGAGTTCCCTGATCAGCTTGTAGCCCTTGGCAAGCCCCTCCGGGCTCTTCTTGCCCCAAGCGGGCTCGTCCTCATTCTTCCAGAAAAAGACGCCCGGGCGGTCCTTGTATTTGTTGATCATCCTGCGAAGCATGGCCTCGCGCTCGGGGTGGTTCGGCTCAAGGTTGCTGAGTTCGCGAAGGAATACCCAGGCGCCAATGCCTCCGACCGCTTCCACCGCGGCGATATCCGCTTCGAGTTTCTTGAGAGTCGCATCGTCCCAGTTCTGCTCGGACGGACCGGAGCGGAAGTAGTTGATGCCGCCGTCGGCGAGTTCTTTCCAGCCGTTCTTGCCGTCGGGCGTCTTGAAATCGGACGGCGGGCCGGGCGCGACGCCGAGCGGCAGGAAACGCTCGCCGTTGAACGTCAGGGTGTGATCCTTTTCGATGCCGATCTTGACAGGGCCTGCCATCGCGGATGATGCGATGAGCACGCAGCAGGCTATCAATAGCAGTTCCTTCATCGTGAATGCCCCCCAGGTCCGGCGGGCATGCCAGCGGCCCCGCCGGTAGTAAGAGCATTATATGTTCACTAAAGCGCATCAGTCAATGGCTCTGCCGGGCTTGCCTCGATGGGTTGTGCTGGGCAGTGCGGGGTAGACTAATAGTGGAGCGCGACAGCCGCGGAGGATGGCCATGTTTGGTCTGGCATTCTTCCTGCTGCTGCTGACCATGGCCGCAGCGATATTCGCCTTTGGGGCGGTGGTCCCGGCGGGCGTGGCGTGGGCGTACGCGCTGTTCTGGGTGTTTCTGGCGCTGCTGATCATTGTTCTGTTCGCGGCCGCAGCGGCGCCGAGGGGGCCGAGACGACCGATAGAACATCGATAACGTTCGCTAGCCCGGATTATGCGTGAGCCGCGTGCGATCTTCGTGAATAATGCAGGCTAGTCGTGCTTCTTGCGATCGAAGACGTGACACCGATCTTGCCGAGAGCTTACTTGCGCCGCTGCAAGGCAGCTATCTGGTCGCGAACGGTGCGGCGATCCACTTGCCTTCCCTGGACTTCAGCGACGCGATTCGTTCGGCCTCCGTGAGCACGCGTCCGGATTTTGGATCTACTGCGTAGACCGCGCCGTCAACCATGCGCGTGGCGAGACGCCCCGCCGCAAAAGCATTGCCCTTGAGATGTGGGGCATCGAGTATGCCGGCTGCTATTGCGCGAGCAATTACGCTCGCACTCGACAGAGGGTCCTCATCCCCGTTGCCGAGTTCGCGGATTGCGTTCAGGGTTACCTCGGCCTCGGCCAGGAGTTGCCTCTTTCGCTCGAGTATCGCATTGCTCGACATCATAGGGTGCACTTTGCCGAGGCAGTTCTGCAGCACCCCATGGACTATGTTGCAGCTTTCGATTACTTCGGCGGATGTGGCCGCATGGTCGCCTTCACAGTAGCCGACGACATGTATTATGTGAGGCACGACGCCGAGGGCGAGCATGGTCGACGCGGCGAGTTGGCCCTTCGCTTTATCGATCTGCGGCGAAAGGTGCAGCAAGCCGGCACGCACTTGCCTGAATGAGACGAAGTCGGTGCTGTGCAGACTCTCCACCATCTCGATCTGAGCCTGGACTTTGGCCAGGTCCATCTCCGGTGAGATGCCAGGCGGCGTGTTGAACATATACTGCGCCACGTAATGGCTGACGCCCATGCGTTTTGCGTTGTATGCCGCGAGGTAGGCCGTTACGACCGAAGTGACGCCGTGGGAGTCCCTGAGACCCCAATGGTGCGGTTCGTTCACCTCGACAGGGATGCCTCTGAGTCCATGCCATCTCATGCATAGCTGGTTTTCCCTAATCGCATCCTCGGGCATTCGGTCCGAGCGGCCGTCCAGGACGCTGTACCAGCACAGTGGCACGGCGGCCCAGGCGTTCTTGATGGTCCTCTGCGCCACTTCGGCCCAGCTTAGCAGATCGCGCGTGCCGCTGTAGATCCTCAGCAAGGGATAGTTGCCTGTTCGGCTGGCCTTGTAGATGGCCTTCAATTCGGCTTCGCTGCGGAGTGGGACGCCGCCGGCGCCGGCCAGTTCCGGCTGCATCTCCTCGCGCCTGAAAAACGACTCCTGCGCGTTCTGGTCAGGGGCCGTCGAGATTACGTCCAGGACGCCCGATTCTGCAATCTCGGCTACGCCCTCGATGGTCTGAGTTACGCTCGGCAGGCCGAAGTGGTGGCGAAGCAGTGGGTAGGGGTGCTTCTTTTCGAGGCGATCGAGGAGGGTGTCACCGAAATGCTCGGGTCGGGACCGTACCGTATCGCCTCGCAGGTATGCATAGATCTCATCAGGGCTTTCCACGCCGGAGAAGCAGCGCTCAAACCAGCCCATCTTCTCGGCAATCTCGCACATAGGTGGCGTTCCGCCGAAAGCGAATCTTACGCCCTTGATGCCGCGTGTGCGAAAGCCGAGTCTGAGATCCTCAAGAAGCCGTCTGCCGACCTCGGGCGTGAGTCTGTAGCTCACACCGACGATATCCGCGCCGTGCTTCTTCGCGGCATCCATGAACCGCTCGGGAGGTACCGCCGCGCCGAGAAACACGGTCTTGTAGCCGAGTTGCTCCGCAATCGAGAGGAAGCCGGCGACACCGGCAACGTGAACGCAGTTTCCGAGTGCTCCTGCCACGATCGTTCCAGGCATGGCTAGTCCTCCCTTTCATCGCCGTCGAGTATGAAGCGTCTTATCTGCTTGAGGGTCATCCCGGCAAGCCCCAGGCTGTCGGCCGTTCTGCCCTCTGCTCTATAGTCAACCTCGTGCAGTGTCGAGGCCAGCAGGATGATCGAGTCGATCGTAGGCGTCGGCACTTCAACAAGCTGCCCCAGCGAGGAGATGGGTACCAGGCTCATCGGCACGTCCTCGCTTATGTAGCGGTGATAGACCGTCTTGGGCGCCTTGATGCCATCGTAGCCTCTGTTGGCCCGCATTGCTTCGTGCAGGGTGCGGCCGGCGGCATCGTATGCTATGTAGAGCCACTCTCTTGCCGACATGGCTCTGAAGCCAAGCGCTTCGGCTACGGCCACCCTCTCTCTGTCCATTGCCTCAAGGATCAGCGCTACCGCTGGCGTGATGCCCTCGGTATAGTAGTCGAATTCGCCGTTCGTGCTCTCGATGCGCCCGGCGTTGAGCACTGTCACCGCGGGGTGGAAGATTGCCCCGATGTTGTCGAGGCTGGTCTTCATCACATTATCGCCCGGCACGAACTGCGGGAACGCTGTTCTGAGAGCTTTGACAACCTCCGGTGTGCGATGGGCGGGCAGCGCGGCGACCGGAATGCTGTTCTTGAGCCGAAACACTCTAGTCTGCGCCGGGTTCATCGAACGGCTTGCATAGATAAACGTCTGTGCCTCCGCAACCACAACGTCCGCAGTGCAGCCTGAGTCGCGAATGACCTTAAGCGTTTCCAGCGCGCCGCCGGTCCTGCCGGGGTTGAGGACTACCATCTGCCCGTCTACCAGGTGCGGCGCTATCTGCTCCGCGACGAATCGGTGCGCGCTGGCAGGTACGACGACCATAAGGATCTGTCGTCCGTCGATGGCTTCCCGGACGTTCTTGGTGATTGTCTCCAATCGGGCGAATCCGCTCGGCATCGAACTGACGCCATCGGCAAGTATCTCCAATCCTCCGGCCGACTGAATGGCTCTCAGCCGGCCCTCGCCACGGTTGTAGAGCGATACGTCAAAACCCATCAGAGACAGGTGGCCCGCCATCGCCGTGCCGCCGTGGCCGGCTCCCAGGACGGCGAACCTTGGCATGCCCTCGGTTTTCATCTCCGCAGCGCTCCTCTCCGCGACTGGATACTGAATCAAATTCAGCCAGTGGACAAGATCAAGGCGCTCAGGTGGGGTACTCAGCATCGGTCGGAGGCGGACAGGAGGTCGAAGCCGAAGCGTGCGACGGCTGCGCACCGCCGCCACAAAAGGCGGCTCTTCCTGCCGCGCCTGCGAGGTTAGCTGACGGGCTGGGGTCGGAAGACTGACCCCTCTCCACATTCGGAGACTGGCCCCACTGATTGGTTTCCCCGCTCCCGCTCTACGCGGGACTCGGCGCCTGATTGTGTCACGGGCATCATACCATGATACGGTGAGAACGGCAACCAGGTTTCCGTTTCGCGTTGACGCCTGCAGGGAAAAGACTTTCGGCTGGAGTCGAAGGAGGAATAGCCATGGCCAGAGTCGCACGCCAGATGGTGGAGAACGCCGGAGTCGATGTCGATAAACTTATCGATCTATTGGTCAAGAATGCAGCTGCTGAGCTAACCACGTACTACTACTACACGATTCTGCGGGCCAATCTCATCGGTATCGAAGGTGAGACAGTCAAGGAGATTGCAGAGATCGCGCGCGTCGAGGATCGCAACCATTTCGAGGCACTGGTACCGCGCATATACGAACTCGGAGGGGCGCTGCCGGACGACATGAAGGAGTTCCACGATATTTCGGCGTGCGTGCCCGCCAGACTGCCGAGCGATCCGAGGGACATAACCGCGATGCTGACGGTGCTCGTCAACGCGGAGCGCTGCGCCGTGAAGGGCTACACGCACATTTGCAACGTCACCACCGGCAAGGACCCGCGGACCTACGACCTCTCCGGGGCCATCCTCAACGAGGAGATCGAGCACGAGTCGTGGTTCTCGGAGTTCCTGGGCGAGGGGCCGTCCGGGCACTTCATGCGTCGGGGCGAGACATCGCCGTTCGTGAGCAAGTTCCTGAGATAGGCGCGATCATCGGTAGCGATCGACGACTGACCGCATCGCGTCTGCCTTGCGTTCCATGTCCTCGACCAAGGCGAACTGTGTTCGCGCACGGTCGAGGTTGTGATGCTCGCGGTGGATCTTGAAGTAGATGTCGCCCTGCAGGTAGTCGGCGATGAAGCGAATGCCGCACTCCAGAGTCATCAGCCTGGCCGAGAATGGCATGTACTCGATCTCGGTTGGTACAAGGAATTCGCGCGCGGTGTCGAGATAACCGTGCGTGAGGTGCTCGAAGAGGTCTAGGTCGATGCCGACTTTGCTTAGATCAAGTTCGTCCTCCGCGGCGGCGGCCGCGCCCGTGCGCACGGAGTCGCCGAAGTCGTAGAGCGCCGAGCCCGGCATGACGGTGTCGAGGTCGATTACGCAGATGCCCTCGCCAGTGATGTCGTCGAGCATGACGTTGTTGATCTTGGTGTCGTTGTGCGTGACGCGTTCGGGCAGTTCTCCGCGCTGGAGCATATCGACGAGAACGGACGTGTCGGGTTCGTGTCTGAGCACGAAGTCTATCTCGGGTTTTACGGACGCAGCTCGGTTCTTCGGGTCCGATTCGAGGGCGCGGACGAAGTCTTCGAACCGCCGGCGCGAGTGGTGGAAGTTCGGAATGGTCTCGTGTAGCCGCTTGCCGGGCAGCGTGCTTAGCAGCTTTTGGAACCGGCCGAAAGCCCTTGCGGCGTTGTAGACCTGGCCGACGTTCTCGGCGCGGTCGTAGGTGAGCGCGCCTTCGACGAATATGTAGGTGCGCCAACGGTCGTCCCCTGAGCGGTAGAAGGACTTGCCGTCGATGGTGGGCAGAAGGGTGAGCGACTCGCGGTCCGGGTTGCCTCCGGCCGCGACGATTCGCTCACGGGCGTAGGTCGTTACACGCTCCACGTTCTCCATCAGCGACTCCGGATCCCTGAAGACGTTCTGGTTGATGCGCTGGTGGATGTAGCGGCGCACGCCGGTGCTCGTTTCGAACCGGCTGGCGTAGGTGTCGTTTATGTGGCCGGAGCCGTAGGGTACAGCGTCGAGGAACCGTCCGTCGAGTTGGAAGTGCGAGGAGACCTCGCGCAGATCGTGCTTGGCAGCCGTAGTCAAGGTCTAGTTGCCTCCCTCAGCCCAAAGATCTCCCGGATAGACCCCCCTCGATATCATGTCCCTCACCGCCGACTGGATCAGCGGGCGATCTTCCTGATAGGTTACGCCGTACCACTTCTCGCTGGTCTCGAGGACCCTGACGCGCGCGCGGCCTGCCTTGACCGAGCTATCGACCACGGCAGGCAGGAAGTACTCGCATCTGGCGATGTTGTCGGAGTTTGCGCGAAGGAACGGCGCGAAACCGGCGTCGAGCTCGTCTATTATGCTTGGCGTGAAGCCCCAGAAGTTGAGCGACACGATGGTCCGGGGCGCGAGCAGGACCGAGTCGCTGCCGTCGATGTGTCTTATCTCGTCGCCGACGCGCTCGATGCGTGTGCGCTCAGTTACGTTCGAGAGGAACCCTTCCGGCGTAAGGTCGCAGATGCCCCGCGCGACCGAGCCGTTTTCGGAGAGCGTGTTGGCGAGTTCGTAGCCGACCATGCAATAGTCGCGGACGCCGGCGCTGTCCTTCGTCTGCTTCAGATAGGGGGCGATCGTCGCATAGGCCTCCGCGCCGTAAAAGTCGTCGGCGTTGATCACCGCAAACGGCGTATCGATCACTCCCTTGCAGCTCAGCACGGCATGACCTGTGCCCCACGGCTTCGTGCGGCCCTCGGGAACGGAGAAGCCCTCGGGCAGGTTGGCGATATCCTGGAAGACGTAGGCGACATCTATTCGCTTCTCCAGCGAGCGACCGATCTTGTCCCGGAAAGCTTCCTCGATGTCGCGTCGGATGATGAAGATGATCTTGCCGAAGCCCGCGCGGATAGCGTCGTAGGCGGAGTAGTCGAGTATGATCTCGTCATTGGGGCCTATGGGATCTATCTGTTTGAGTCCGCCATATCTGCTGCCCATTCCCGCGGCCATTACTACCAGACTGATGTCAGACACTGCTTTGTGTTCCTCCGCTGCCTATTCTACTAGGTAATGGTTGTTCTGTCACGCCCTGGTGTGGGTAACTCTCCTGAAGACATCGGCAGAGGTGCACGCTTGGCGGGCAGGTAATCGGCTGGCCGGCGTGGAAGCGGTCTGAGAAGCATGGCAGGTCGGCAGGCAGCCGCTGCGACCGACGAGCATTTTGCTGCGATCAGGCGGACGGATGCAGGATTCCCGATCTCGCTTGTGGAATATTTCACAAACAATCAACCTTGGGGAGTGTTACTATGGCGCGTGTATATAACTTCAACGCTGGGCCGGCGGCTCTGCCGCTGGAGGTGCTTGAGAAAGCACAGTCTGAGATGCTGGATTTCGCCGGGACGGGCATGAGCGTAATGGAGATGTCGCACCGCTCCAAGGAGTTCCAGGGCGTTGTGGACGACGCGGAGGCGAGCGTCCGGCAGCTTATGGGGGTATCGGACGATTACGCGGTGCTGTTTTTGCAGGGTGGGGCGAGCCTGCAGTTTGCCATGATTCCGATGAACCTGCGGCGTGAAGGCAAGACCGCGGACTACGTCGATACCGGGAGCTGGGCCTCCAAGGCGATCAAGGAAGGCAAGATCGGCGGGAGCACAAATGTCGCGTGGTCCGGCAAGGAAGAGAACTACGTTCGCACGCCCAAGCAGGCCGAGCTGAAGTTGACGCCGGGCGCCGAATACGTCCACATCTGTTCGAATGAGACGATTGGCGGCATACGCTATCCGCAGTTTCCGAAGACCGACGCACCACTGATCGCCGACATGTCCAGCGAGATCATGTCGCGCGTCATCGACGTGGACCAGTTCGGGATGATCTACGCGGGAGCACAGAAGAACATCGGGCCGTCGGGACTGGCCCTCGTGATAATCCGCAAAGACCTTATCGAGCGCACGCCCGAGACCGTGCCGATCTTCCTTCGCTACAAGACACACGCGGACGAGGGCAGCCTCTACAACACGCCGAACACGTGGGGCGTGTACTTCCTCAAGCTTGTGATGGACTGGATGGATTCGCTGGGCGGCGTGGCGGCGGTCCAGAAGATCAACGAGGAGAAGGCCGCGGCGCTGTATTCGGTGATCGATTCCAGCGACTTCTGGCGGTGTCCGGTGGAGACGGAGAGCCGGTCGATCATGAACGTTGTGTGGCGGCTGCCCAGCGAGGAACTCGAGGAGCAGTTCGTGAGCGAGGCCAAGAAGGCGGGAATGATCGGGCTGAAGGGGCACCGGTCCGTCGGCGGCATACGGGCGAGCATCTACAACGCCGTGCCGAAAGCGGCCGTGGATGCGCTGGCTGCGTTTATGAAGGAGTTCGAGAGCAAGAACGGGTGAGAGCTTTGAGTTAGGAGGCTTACAGTCAGGAGTCTGGAGTGGCCGCCATTGGCGGCCACTTTTTTGCGTGGGCTACTTCACGTAGCCGTGATCTACCGGGACCATCTCCTCGTCCTTGATGAGTCCGATGCCTTTGGCGTAGTATTTGTACTCCTTGGCGTCCGGATCAACGGCCGAGGTCTCGACTGTCTTGAGGACATTTGAGAACGTGCCGGCGGGGACCTTGAGCTTCTCGGTGACGCTCACTATCTCGGCGCGGTCCATGGCAACTCTGGGGGCCACTTCCTGATAGTACTTGTGCCTGACTTTGGGATTGCCGGGCACGGCTATGCCGGGTTTGTTGCCTTTCACTCCCGCGAGCCCAGGAGCCTGCGTGGCCGGTGATCTTGGTGCTCCGCGCTCGTCTTCGGCCGCGGAGGTACTGCAATGAGCTTGAGTTGGAGTTCGGCTCACCTTTTTGTGTCAGTCCCATGGGAAACCTATTCGCCGTTCTCGGGGGCCTCGCCGGCTTCCTTTGCCCTGGAAGCGGCTTTCTCTTCGCCGGGCTTGCCTTCCTCGAGTGAGTGCAAGCGTGACGTCGTAGTGCAAGACGGGGCAAAAACCGGCATTTGTGCGAGTGTCGGGAGTTCGGCAGTTGGTGCATAAGCCATGTAAGATTCACCGTGAGTGGAGTGCAGCAGTGATCAGATGCGTCATCAGAACATGCGGGCTGGCAGCAGCTTTGCTCGTGTTTTCGGCATTCGGTGCTTCGGCGTTTTCGTGGAGCGACATGACGCCGGCTGTCATCAGCGGCATAAGCCTCGATAAGCCCTTGCAGGCCAACGTACTCGACTACACGCTCACGCTAGGCAGCAGCCCGACTATCATCTTGAGTGGGCAGACATTTCAGATCGATTGGGTTCAGGCGTTCTACGTGGTGGCGGGCGGGCCAGATGCGAGGTTCACAGCGGCTGCCGGATCGGGACCGCCGCGCTGGTCGTGGGACAGCAAGACCGCGGGCGGGCAGGTCTCCGGCTGGATCGGCACGGGAAACACGAGACTGCTGTGCGGCCAGTCGGCGGAGTTCTCGTTCAGCGCGTTCGACCCTGCAGGCTGCTTTCTTATGCCTGCATACCACATCGGGTACCACGACGGCGGTAAGGCCGTCACCGGCTGGTATGTGTCGCAGCCCCCACCGTCAGGTCGAGGAGGAGGAGGTCCGGACCTCCCCGAATGGCCGCCTGTGATTCTCGCGGCCGGTGGGTTGAGTGCTGCGCTGCGCTGGGTCGGAAGGGCGCGCCAACGAGTCTCAGCCCGCTAGATCCGTTCGATCATACCTGGTTTGCCGAGTTCGCCGGCGACGTGGAAGCGCACTGGCAGGAACTGCTCGACGATGGCTATATTGGTGAGCAGGTGCAGGGTGACCTCGCAGGTAGTGAAGCGTGAGGCGCCGTCAGCGAGGGCCATCGGAATGATAAGCTGGTCGGCGAGGTGCTTGTCGATCGCCGCGCCGGACTCAAGATAGGCTTCCAGTTCGTCGCAGGCCTCGTCGGCGACCTTCTCCGCACGCTTCTTGAGTTCGCCGAGGGACTGGAAGCCCGCGTGGGCATTGCCCGCGGTCAGCGATATGAAGACGATCGTGCCCTTGCCGCGAGACGGGTACTGCGTAAGGATCTCGTCGCTGAGCAGACCTGCGCTTTTCAGCCTGGCTGCAGCAGTGCTGAGCTGCCGCTCGGCAATGCTCGTGGGCAGCCCCGAGACCGCCGAAGTCAACCGAGCGTGGAAGGGGCGCTCCGGCGCCGTGATGTCAATGGGCTCGACCCGGTCGACCGCCGGGACTTCGACCTCGACCTCGCCGCCACCCTCGGGGTAGTAGCCAGCGGCCTTGATCGAGTAGTGGCATCGAACACCCATTGCGGCGACCGTGGGCAGGAATGTGTCGTCGATGTAGTTCGAGGTGGGCGCGAACGGCACGTGTGTGCCGCCCTTGATGGTAACGCGGCTCCTCCCCCCAGACATCGCCAACGGCCACAGAACGGTCTGCAGCACGAGGTTCACCGAGCCGGCCGATGCTCGGACCTTCGAGACGTCGAAAACGTAGTTGCCGGGTCGGGTTGGGCCAGGCTTGAATGTGAGCCTCGTCGAGTCGACCTTCGCGCCGGTGAGTTCCGCGCTGCATATCTCGGCGACTGCAAGCGCGCCTGTGAGGTGCTGCGGGCGCAGGCCGGGCTTGGGACGATTTGCGCGAATGTTTTCGATGGCGACCGATTGCCCCGTTATCGCCGCGAGCGCAAGGGACGTGCGCAGGATCTGTCCGCCGCCCTCGCCGAAGCTGCCGTCGATGGTGATCACTTGGGCTTACTCGTGGGCAGCTTGACCTCGGCCGCGATGAGCGCGCCGCTGTCGTCGCGCGCGGTGATGAAGTATGGCGTTGTGGGCTTCGGTGCGTCGGCGGTCCAGGCGCCGTCTTTGCCCGTCAGTTCGGTTGCTTTCCAGGAGGCCTTGGTGTAATCAGAGCCATCCGCGGTGAGCAGGGCGACCGCCGTCACCGGGCGGGTACCCGACGCCGTGACCTTGAGCTTGCCGGCCGAATCCGCGACTTTGGCGGTCGGCAGGGCAGGACCGCTGCGAAGCGCCCAATCGAACCACTTGACGATATCCGCGTTGGCGGCGTCGTCGAGTTCGTGGTTCTTGTTGGGAACCAGGCAGAGAGCCTTATCACATTTGGCGGCCTGGTAGGTCTTGAGGAACGGCCGGAGGGGGTAGTAGGTGTCCTGTGTTGCGCCGACGAAGAGCGTCTTTCCGCACTGGCTGGTGAGGTAGCTCGACGGATCGAAGTGGTCGCGCCAAGCCTGAAGCTGCTTCTTGGGCATCTTGCTGGTGATTCCGAGCCAGCAGCTCTCCTCCGGGATGTAGCCCGCGCCGAACACGTCGCACGCGGCTGTGATTCGGTTGTCGATGCCGTTGGCGATCAGAGTGATCACCCCGCCCCAGGAGTAGCCGACCACGCCGATGCGCGTGGGATCGACCTCGGGGCTCGCCGACAGCGCGGACACCGCTCGGCAGACCGAGTTGACGGCGGAGTAGAGGAAGGAGTTGCGCGGCGACGGGCTGACTTTGAAAGTGTTCTCGTCGGTCATGTCCGGCCCTTCGGAGCGAGACGTTTCCCTTACTGGTCCGCCCTTGCCGGGAAGGTCCATGGAGATTGCGGCGTACCCGCGCGATGCCCATTCGACCACGGCGTCCTTGCTGGACAGGTGCGCGCCACCATGAACCCAGACGATGCCCGGCAGCTTGGTGCCCTTCTTCGCGGCGGGGAATGCGTAGTAGGCGAAGATTCGCAGCCACTTGCCGTCCGCGCCGGGGCTGTCGTAGTAGACCTCGCGGCAGATCACGTCGCCGGTTGAGGATTTCTCCGTGGTTTCCTTTGCTACTTCCACCTTTGGCTCCGAGCGCAACTTGTCCATGTCCCAGAACGACGCCGCAAGCGGCGATGAGATCGTCTTCTTCGGCGCAGTGAGAGCGCTGCCCATGCCGAAGGGGTTGGTCGTGCCGAAGTCGCTGGATTGGCCGTTGCCCATTCCCGTATTTCCTCCACAGCCTGCAGCGATCACGCAGGCCGCTATCGCTAATGCCAAGCCTATGCGCATGACTAATCACTCTTTTCTCGCGCGAAAGATCGAGAGTCAGAAATCGAGAACGCGGATCGGGGGCGAGGCGTTAGCCCCTTGCTTTCCTCTTCTTCGGTTCTAGCTTTCTTCCTTTCGCGATTGTGGCTTCCCTGCTCCCGGTTTCGTGATGAACGGTTTGCGGACGTAGAGCGGGGCGAGGGCCATCGCGTTGTCGTCCTCGCCAGCCGCGAGCCGCTTCGCGCCCAACTCGATCAGTGCCGCCCCGCGGGCGAAGTCGTCCCACGCCGGAGCGAGCACTGCGAGATCGCCGAGGCGCGCCGATATGGCGTTCCAGTTGCGCCGCGCGCCCGTGCCGCACAGATATATACGACGATCCCTTGCAGATAGATCATCCAGTATTTCGCCGAGAGTTGAGACCGCGTAGTTGTTGAGGCGAGTGTCGGCGGTGGAGTCGAACAGCGACCAGTACGCCTCATCAGCTCGGGCGAATATCATCGGGCAAATCAGGGCGTCGTCTTCCACCGGCGCGAGCCCGCGCGCCATCGCGTCCAACGTGCCGATTCCGACTATGGGTTTACCCAGCACATACGCAAGCGACTTCGCTATCGTTACGCCGATGCGCAGGCCGGTGAAAGAGCCCGGCCCGAGCGCGACTATCACGCCGTCCAGATCGCCGATCGCCGAGCCCGCGTCGGCGAGCATCGACTCGACGTTCGGCAGCATCCTCCGAAGCAGGTTCATCTTGTGCGCGAAGGCATACTCCGCGATGACGGATGAGTCCCGCCCGAGCGCGATGGTGCATACGTCTTGTGATGAGTCAATGGCTAGTGTCAGCAAGTATTCCTCATGAAGGGAGATCGCGAATGGAAGAAAGCCAGAAAGCGGGAAAGGGAAAGAGCTCTCTTTCTGGTCCTCTAGCTTTCGTCTTTTCGCGATGGCTCCCTTCCCAGTCTGCTTATCGATTGCGCGAGGCGCTCTGAGTCGGTTTCGAGCGTAAGCTCGCGGTCGGTGTCGCCGGTCATGCGCAGGGTTATGTCGAGTCGCTCACCGGGCAGCATCGACTGCATCCTGTCGCCCCACTCGATGATGGTGACCCCGTCACTGTAGATATACTCCTCCAGGCCGAGCGTCTCTACCTCCTGCTCGCCCGAAAGTCGGTACAAATCGACGTGGTAGAGGGGGATTCGGCCGGGGTGCTCGTGGATCAGCGTGAACGTGGGGCTGTGGATGTCGGCGGCGAGGCCCAGCCCCACGGCGATGCCGCGCGTGAGCGTCGTCTTGCCCGCGCCCAGGTCGCCGTACAGCGCGATCACATCACCCGGCGCGAGCAACTTGCCCAGCCTCTCGCCGAGGGCGGTCGTTTCGTCTGCGGTTGTTGTACGTATCGTTAGCCTCATGCCGGAAACCAGCTAGAAGTGCTCCCACGAGCCTCCGATGGGCTCCTCTTCATCTGAAGCGAGCGCAAGTGTGACGGAATCGCCCTCCACGATCTCGCCGATCACGCGGGCGGTTGAGCCGGTCGATGAGATTGCCTTCGCTATGGCTGGTGCGTCCTTGGGGTCGCAGGTGAGGAGGAGTTCGTAGTCCTCGCCTCCCCCCGCCGCGAGCTTGACCGGGTCCGCATCAAGCCGGGACGCCGCGATGTAAAGGTCCTCCGAGATCGGCAGCGCGTCTGCGATCACTCGTGCTCCGACGCGCGATGCTTCGCAGAGCTTGCGCAGGTCCGCGGCGAGGCCGTCGCTGAGGTCCATCATCGAGCGGATCCTGCCTGTCACGACAGCCGCGCGCCCTTCGCTCACCCTCGGCTCGGGCTTGAGATGCCTCAGCACGCACGCTTCGCTGGCGCGTTTTGCTTCGCCAAGACCGAATCTCAGCAGCAGTTCGAGGCCTGCGCGGGAGTCGCCGATGGTGTTGGTCACCATAATCGCGTCGCCCGGCTTTGCGCCGTCGCGCCTCGCGACCAGGCCGGGCTCGACCGTCCCGAGCTGCGTCACGTTGATAACGATACCCGCGCCGCTCGCGACCGTATCCCCGCCTGCTATCACACTGCCATACTTCGCCGAAACGTCGTGCATCCCCTCGTAGATCGCTTCGACAATGCCGACTTCGATGTCCGGCAGGCCGATGGAGATGAATGAGTAGGTTGGAGTCCCGCCCATGGCAGCGATGTCGGATATGTTGACCGCCGCGGACTTGTAGCCCAGCAGGTAGGGCGCGTTGATGTCCATTCGGAAGTGTGTGCCCTCGATGAGCAGGTCGGCCGTGACAACCAGCAGCGAGTCGCCAGCGCGGATGAGCGCGGCGTCATCACCGATTCCGAGCGCGAGTTCCCCTGCGCCCGCCGCGCCGTATTTGTCGCTTATCAACTTGATCAGGGCGGTCTCACCGCCAAGGTCGGAGATTCTCATGGAGCTATCAGCCACCAGCTGCCTCGCTGCCATGGCGCCGCGGCGTATTCGCGCCGGCAACGCCCAGGCACGCGGATCGCGGGCGTCGGCAGTTCTTCGCTTCCCACTCTCAGCTCTTAGCCTTCCCAAGATACTCCTCAACCACCTTCATCGCGCACAGCTCGCCGCACATGGAGCAGGCGTCTTCGACGCCGCCGGAGCGCTTCTCGTAGACCGCGCGGGCCTTGACGGGGTCGATGGCGAGCTCGATCTGCTTCTGCCAATCGCGAGCCTTGCGGGCCACTGCCATCTCGCGGTCCCACTCGGCCGCGCCGGGAATGCCTTTGACTATATCGGCGGCGTGGCCGGCGATCCGAGCGGCGATTACACCCTCCTTGACGTCTTCCACCGTCGGCAGGCCGAGGTGCTCGCTCGGGGTGACGTAGCAGATGAAGTCCGCGCCGTTCATCGCGGCAATCGCGCCGCCGATGGCCGAGGTGATGTGATCGTAACCCGGAGCGACGTCAGTGACCAGCGGCCCGAGCACGTAGAACGGCGCGCCCTCGCACAGCCGCTTCTGGATCTGCATGTTCGCGGCGATCTGATTGAGCGGCACGTGGCCGGGGCCCTCTACCATCGCCTGGACCCCTGCCTCACGCGCGCGCTTGACCAACTCGCCGAGGATGATCAGTTCCTGAATCTGCGCGCGGTCGGTCGCGTCCGCAAGACATCCGGGACGGAACCCGTCGCCGAGGCTGAGAGTGATGTCGTAGCGGCGCGCGATCTCGAGCACGTCATCGTAGCGTTCGTAGAGCGGGTTTTCTTTCTCGTTTGCGAGTATCCACTTCACGAGGAACGCCCCGCCGCGGCTGACCACGTCGGTCACGCGGCCCTGATCGCGCAGGCGCGAAATCGACTCCATCGTGATGCCGGAGTGCAGGGTCATAAAGTCCACGCCCTGCCGGGCCTGGCGCTCGATGACTTCGAGGAGGTCGTCAGCAGTGATCTGGGTGATCGCGCCGCGCTCCTCGACCACGCCGACCGCGCACTCGTAGATCGGCACGGTGCCCAGCGCCACGTCGCAGCGCTCGATGATGACCTTGCGGATATCGGTCAGATCGCCGCCGGTGGAAAGGTCCATGACGGCGTCCGCGCCGGCTTCTACCGCAGTCCTGAGCTTGACGAGTTCGTCCTTTATGTCGGGAAACGTCGCCGATGTCCCGATGTTGGCGTTGACCTTGGTTCTCAGGCCGAGCCCGACGCCGCCGGGGCGCTTGAGGTCGCGATTGGTGTTCTTGGGAATGACGACCGTCCCCTCGGCGACGCGCTTGACCAGCACATCGATCGGGATCCGCTCGTCTTGCGCAACGCGCTCCATTTCGGGTGTTATCCTGCCCTTTCGGGCGGCTTCAAGCTGGGTCATAGGGAATAGAGAGCAGGGAATAGGGAATGGACACCGCCAGCAGCCGCCGGACAAAGTGGTGTAGGAGGGGTCTCCAGACCCCGAATCCGCTCGCCTCGCGCTCGGAAATCGCCGTCTGGAGACGGCTCCTACAACCGAAAGCGACTTTATCCGCATCCCGCTAGTGCTGAGTAGGTCGGGTCTGGCGACCGTATCGAAGCACGGCCAAGCACCGCCCTTCGATACGTTTGTTCCTCGCTACTCAGGGCTATCGGGGGTGCACTCCTTCTACACTCCTAAGTCTTGCTCCCGAACCTCCTGATAAGATCAATTGTTGCTGTTGTCATGTTTTGCGCGCAGACGACGGCGGATACGACTGCCGCCGACGCCGCGCCCGCCGCTGCCACCTCGGTGATGTTCGCTGCACTGATCCCGCCGATGGCCACCACGGGTAGTTCAACGCGCCTGCAGACCTCACGAAGCGTTATCAGGCCCGAGATCGGGCCGGCGTCGAGCTTAGTCGATGTCGCGAAGACCGGGCCGAAGCCGACGTAGTCGGCGCCAAGTCCCTGGGCGGCAAGCGCCTGCTCAAGCGTGTCGCAGGACAGGCCTATGATCGCCTTCGGACCGAGTACCGCTCTGACTGCCGGTACAGGCATGTCGGTCTGGCCGACGTTCACCCCGTCCGCGCCGACTGCTGCCGCGATGTGAACTCTGTCGTTGACGAAGAACAGCGCTCCCGCGTCCGACGTGAGCTTGCGGATTGCGAGCGCTGCCTCGTAGAACGCGCGGTCGTCGGCGTGCTTGTCCCGAAGTTGCACGATTTGCGCGCCGCCGGCAAGGGCTGCCCGCGCGATCTCGACGTGCGTCCTGCCGGGGAGCAGCTCTTCGTCTGTTATTACGTACAGGCCTGTGAGACGTTCTTTCATGGGCAAAAACGCAAGAAGCCGCAAGCTCCCGTCGGAGACGGGGACTCGCGGCCGAATAGCTCCCTCTCCGCTTCCCTGCCGGGTCGAAAACGCTCTGCATTCCCGTGAGCAGGTTCAAAGGGTTAGCTCAGCCGAGCTTCTCAGCCTCGACGAATTCCCGATTAGCGAATTCGTCGCGAGGCACCCCCAGCGGGCCATTTCGCCGACCAAGGGTCGGCGGTTACAGTTTATCATTCAGTGGGCAGGGTGTCAAACGATCCGCGCCCTCGCCCGCTCAGCGTAGGCGGCCTTCGGAGGTTGGTACACTGATATTGGAGGTGAGCGACATGATCGACCGAGTAAGAGAGTTCCTAGCTCAGTCCAGGCTTGCCGGGGTGCTGCGACAGGTGCAGTTCCCCATAAGCAAACAGGAGCTGATCGACTTCGCCGAGGAGCATAACGCCCCGGATAAGGTCATTGAGCTTCTGTATGAGCTGCCTGATACGGTGTTCTATAAAGCGTCTCAACTGCTGGAGCATCTGCGCGGACAGGCAGAACCGGAGCAGCCGGCACAGCCCGAGGGGCGCACGTACAGCGAATACGACTTCGAAGAGTTTGAAGAAGGTGATTGACATGCGCGGTGGTGGATTTGGCGCATTTCTCGCGCACTCAAACATAGCGAACTACATCAAGGACATCGAGTTTCCCGCATCAAAGCAGGATCTGATCGATATGGCAGAGGACCACCACGCTCCCGAGAATGTGATAGAGGCTCTGGAGAAGCTGCCCGATCTGGAGTTTGCCAATATCGGTGACGTGACCGAGCATCTGAGGATCTAGCCCGCATTACTCACGAGGACCGTGAACAATGCTCTTCGAGCCTCGGACTATGATGCCCATGTATAATCAGAGGTGGCGGATTGCCGCAGCCTAGAACTCCACCGCGGCTTTGATCCGGGGGTCGAGGCCGGGGATAGACTCGATCTGTTGGGTGCGTTCCAGGCGGGTCTGGGCGATCAACGCGTCGATCTTCGACTGGTCGTAGTGCTTGTTGAGGTCGAACCTCGTGGCATCAAGCCCTTCGACGTGTAGGGGCGTCTCGACCATCCAATCCGCGTCTTCGTGCCAGCGGATCGTGTCTCGGGCGATGCCGCGGATAACGGCGGACATCTCTGCGATCTCGACTCGCGTGACTCTTCTTTGGACTTTGCGCGCGCCGTCCAGCCCGAGCTCGACAATCTCTCCGACACCGCCGGTGTTGAGCATGTAGCAGCCGATCTTGCCTGAATGCGATTTCACAAGCTCGTAGAACGCATTAGCTGCTTCGGCGGGCTCGCCCACGAGAAGCGGATTGCCGCCGATCTCGCGCGATTCTGCGCCGCCGGAGTCGATGGATTCAGATAGCAGGAAAGCGACCGCTGCCTGTTCCGGTGTCAGCTTGCTCGCAATGGGCACGACCGTGTATTTACGGACCATGAACGCTACGATAAGCCCGTCGAGTTGGGAAAGCGGCGGAAGATCGATGGAGGAGCTGGCCAGGTCGCCGAGGTCTTCTCGTTGAATGATCGCTCGTCCGTTGGCGGTGAGGGTGCGGTCCTCGAAGTAGACGTTGCCGAGGTAGTCCACCATCACGTTGTCGAGTATCGCATTCGGCGACGCAGCGGCTTGGTAGAGCAGGGGATGCGATTCGGCGTTGAGTCCCTCGGTCTTGATGTAGAATCCGCGCTCGCTACCCAGCGCCGCTCCATCTGGCCGCCAGAATACGACTTCGTCCTGGGCGATCTCTACGCCTTCGCCCGGCTGATGGAGGCCGTGGTCAGAGCAGATGTGCGTCGTCTTGCCCGACGCGGCCATTCCAAAGAGCAGCATTCCGAGCCTTCGGGAGCCCCCGTCTGGGCCGGTTGCTCGAATGATCTTTGTCCCTGCGTGCAGGCCAAGCATGTTCTGCTGTTTGGCGCGCCACATCGCCATTCTCAGGAATGCATTCTTGGCCTCGCCATAGTAGTCCGTGCCGAGCACGTAAGTGACGCCGATCTCCGGGAACACCAATATCTGGCGGTCCTTCTCCTGCCACTCGGGAACGAAGACCACCGTCAGCCGTGGCCCATCGGCACTCCTGCTTGGAAAGAACGTCTGCAAGACCTTGTGCGCGAGGCGCGCAGTCTCACGGCGGTAGTTCGAGAGATACAGTGTGCATTCCGGCGCGAAATCCGGGTTGTCGCCGACGCGGCAGTCCACGCGCATCAGAGGCGCGCGTTCGATGTAGCGATGCAGCGTGCGAATGGTGTCCGATGCGTGCTTGCGTATGTCACGCTTCTTGGAAGTGGGCTCGCCGGAGCGAACGCTCGGGCTGCCGAGGTGAACCGTGAGAGCCGCGCTGCGATTCTTGACCGTGCTGACCCAGTTGGTATTGCCGAATGCCGTGGGCGTGCCGAAACCGATGGCTCTGGCGCCGATCTCGTCGGCCGAAAGCGTAAACACGTTCGGTCGCGCCGCAAGTTGGGCTATGGCGTCACGGACTTCATCAAGCAGGGGCTGTTCCAAAGGTCACCTCGTTTCTCTAGAGATTATAGAGTCACGTGGCGGTGAGGTCAAACAGGATTCGTGTGCTCAAAACAGGACAGACAAATGATTGTGATGACGAGAGCGTGACTGCGCGTCAGTCGTGGACTCGGGGACTGGAGAACATGTCTTAGCCCAATCAGGACAACTGAAAGTCTTCGAAAGCTGGTTTTTTGGTCAAAGACCGCATTTTCCAACACTTTTTTTCGTGTACACGCTCATTCGAGAAGGAGTTGAGCGTGAGACCGTAGAAATCACTGCCAAGCGAGCTCGACTGAGCTTGTTTACGAGGCTCGCAATGCTAGGAAAGGATGGTGAGTCATAGATGCAGGGATATTGCGTTAAGTGCAAAGAGAAGAAAGAGATGAAGGATGCTAAGGCCGTCACGATGAAGAACGGCAAGCCCGCGACCAAGGGCGCCTGCCCGACTTGCGGAACCACCATGTTCAAGATCGGCAAGGCCTAAGCTGCCTGACCGAGCAAAGCTTTTGAGAGCCGGCGGGGTCGTTTTGGCCCCGCCGTTTTTGATCGTGCTTCTCACGGAAACACTAGAACGCGGAAGGAGCTATTGCGAGAGGAAGAAAGACAGAGATGCGGAGAAGTTCGTGCTTCAGGTTTTCTGACTTTCTCGCTTTCGCGGTTGGTTTTTGCCATGAGACTTGACGAGATGCCACGGATATCGCTGACCGCGCTGCCGACGCCGCTCGAGGAAGCGCCGCGACTGGCCGAGCGCCTGGGCTTGCGCAAGCTGCTGATCAAGCGCGATGACTGCACGACGCTTGGAATGGGCGGCAACAAGGTGCGTAAGCTTGAGTTCCTGATGGCCGACGCGCTTGCGCGGGGCGCGAACGTCGTGATGACGGATGGCGGGCCGCAGTCGAACCACGCCAGGCTCACGGCCGCGGCCGCTCGGAAGGTCGGAATCGAGCGGTGCATTCTGTTCCTGGGCGGGCCGAGTTTCGAGCGGTTCGAAGGCAACCTGCTGCTGGATGTCGTGCTCGGCGCGGAGATTCGCTTCATGCCCGACGCGACCGTGCCGGACATGGAAAGTGCGATGGAAGCTGAGGCGGAGAAGCTCAGTGGGGAGGGACTCAAGCCTTACGTGATCACGATCGGTGGGTCGAGTCCAGTGGGCGCGCTTGGATATGTGTCAGCTATCCGCGAACTTGCGGGTCAGCTCAGTGATGACGACAAGAATCCGCTGATCTTCGTGGCTGTAGGTTCGGCAGGAACACTCGCAGGCTGCTCGCTGGGCGTGAAGCTGTTTCTTCCGGAAGCGCAGGTGATAGGGATAAGCGTGACGGGCAAGGCTTGGGCATGGCAGGATCGGGCCGCGCGCGTGGCAACGGGCGCTGCCAAGCTGCTGGGAGTCGACTACTCTTTCGCGCCGCCGCAGTTCCGAGTCGAGGATGCCTACTACGGCGAGCGCTATGGCGTGCCGTGTCCCGCCGGCAACGCGGCGATCATCGAGGCCGCGCAGACCGAGGCTATTATCCTCGACCCTGTCTACACCGGCAAGGCGATGTCCGGTCTGATGGACATGGCGCGCAGGAAGCTCATAAACACCGACCGCACTGTCGTCTTCATCCACACCGGCGGTGGCCCGAGCCTGTTTGCGTTTGAACAGGTGTTTCGGGGGATGGCCAACATAGACTGGGGCAATAAGGCGTGAACCCGGCAGTGATTGCTGTTGCTTTGGTAGTTGCGGCTTCATGCACGGCTACGGGCAGGTACCCGGATACCGCAAAGGGCTTTCAACTCAGGTCAGTAGCATACGACGGCAAGCAGGTCAACTACAGCGTCTACGTGCCGACGACCTATGACCCGACCAAGCCCACTCCGACCATCATCTACCTTCACGGCGCGGGCGAGTGCGGCACCGACGGGATCAAGCCCACGAAGCTCGGAATCGGTCCGGCCATCAAGCGTAACCCCGAGGCATGGCCGTTCGTCGTCATCTTTCCTCAGATAGACAGCCAGAAGACAACCTGGATAGCCAACGACGCGTTGGTGATGAAGATACTCGACAAGTCACGCCGCGAGCTTAACGTGGACAGGTCGCGCATCTACCTGACCGGCGCCTCAAAGGGCGGCAACGGCACGTGGGCCATCGCCGCGGATCACCCGTGGCTGTTCGCCGCAATCGCGCCCGTGTGCGGGGCGGCCGCCAACGGAGCTGCGGCGAAGGCACTCGTGAATATGCCGATCTGGCTGTTTCACGGGGAGAAGGACACTGCAGTGCCGGTTGCGAAGGCCCGCAGGAGCATCGAGTGGGTGACCTCGAACGGCGGATCGGTCAAGGCGAGCATCTACCCCGATCTCGACCACCACGTCTGGGACCGCGCGTATCAGGACGAGAAGCTTAACGAGTGGTTCCTGGAGCACAAGCGAGTGGCTGATCAATGACCCGATGGGTCGGGATCGACAGGTGCGGCGTATCTTGGCGGATAGTCGCCAACTTCGTTGTGGCGGGGAGCCGATGTGTGTCCGGAACTGGAGCTGTGGAGGTCTCGCCGCTTCATGCAGCCTGTTCGACAAGTGCGAAGGGTTCTTCCACCACGTCGTCTTTGCCCGCGATGCCTTCTCTAGCCAGTTGCCTGTTAGCTTCCAGGAATTCCACTAGCAGCCTGCGGATAAAGTCGCTTTCGGTTGTAGGAGCCGTCTCCAGACGGCGATTTCCGAGCGCGAGGCAGACGGATTCGGGGTCTGGAGACCCCTCCTACACCACTTTATCCGGCGGCTGCTAGGGCATCTTGCAGATTGGCGCGAGCTTCCTCCCTGGTCCGGCCCTGCGTGTTGACGCCGGGGATCTCCTCCAGATAGGCGACTATCCAATCCCCATGCTTCTCATAGACGGCGGTAAGATTAGCCATGCAAGCCTCCGTTGCGCACACTCATTATACTACGCATCTCCCCACCGCCTGTGCCACCGCGTTCACCTCGGCCATAAGCTTCTGGAACACCTCCAGCCGAAGCGATTGCGCGCCGTCGCAGAGGGCGGCTGAGGGGTTGGGGTGGATCTCGATCAGGAGGCCGTCGGCTCCGGCGGCGATGGCAGCCTTGCTCATCGCGGAGACGTATTTCCAGTTGCCGCACGCATGCGAGGGATCGACTATCACTGGGAGGTGGCTCAGCGATTTGGCGACGGGTACGGCTGAGAGATCGAGCGTGTAGCGGGTGTGCTCGCGGTCGAGCGGATGCACACCGCGCTCGCACAGGATCACGCTGCCGTTGCCCTGCGCGAGGACGTATTCGGCAGCGAGCAGCCATTCGTCAATGGTCGCGCTCGGACCTCGCTTGATCAGCGCCGGGTGGCCGGACTTGCCCACGGCCGTCAGCAGCGGGTAGTTCTGCATGTTGCGCGCGCCGATTTGCAGGATGTCGGCGTGTTCGATTACGAGGTCGAGGTCGTGCTGGTCGATGAGCTCGGTGCAGGTTACGAGCCCGAGCGAATCGCCCGCCTCCTTGAGCATCTTCAGCCCGTCGAGGCCCAGTCCCTGAAACGCGTAGGGCGAGGTTCTCGGCTTGAACGCGCCACCTCGCAGGATCTTGCCGCCCGCGGATTTGACAGCCTCTGCTGCCTCCAAAAGCTGTTCGCGGGTCTCGATCGCGCACGGACCCGCTGCGACTACGACTTCGTTAGCGCCGATCCTGACGCCCTTGATCGAAATGACCGTGTCAGCCGCATGGAACTCCCTCGAAGCGAGCTTGTACTTGCGGCTGACGTGCGTGACGTGGTCCACGCCCGGCATCGATCCGAGGATGTCGGCGAGGGTGTCGCGCAAGTCCGTCGGAATCGCGCTGGCAATGCCTATCGCGTGCCGGTCTCCACCGGGCAGGTCCAAGCCGTTGAGCCCGTAGCTCGATATTCTCTCAACCACCAGTCGGACTTCCGCGTCGGTGGCGTCGTTTTTCATCGCAACTATCATTACGAACTCCCGGAATGGACAATCGCGGAACGGAGAAAGTCAGAAAGGAATGAAAGGGATCCGAGTCCCTCTCTTTCTATCTTTCCGCTTTTCGCGATTGCTTGTTCTCCAATCGTATTCGCTCGCACGATCCCTTGTAATACTCTTCCGCGATCTCGAACCCAATGAACGGTACATCCAGCCTGGCACAAGCTACGGCGCTGGCGCCGATGCCGACGAACGGGTCCATCACGAGCTTCGCGCGCTCGATTCCGTGCAGACGGATGCAGCGGCTCGGCAGTTCCACAGGGAACGTGGCGGGGTGCGGGCGCTCCTTGTCGCGGCTCTGAATGGTCTCATACGGAATGAACCACGTGTTCCCGCGGCAGTGGACGTCGTGCGCGCCGTTCGCCCAGCGCGTGACGTTAGTCTTGTCCTGGTACGGGACTCCGACTGCCAGCCTGTCGAGTTGCACTGTCCCGCACTTGGTGAGATGGAACACGTATTCCTGGCAGTCGTTGAGGAAGCGCTTTGAGTTGATCGGCTTGTAGTGCCCGACCACGACGTCTTGCACGATGCCAGGGTAGTCCCCGACCTCGGCCTTGAGAATGGCGATGGATTTGACCCAATGGATGACGTTCTGCAGCGTGAAGTGCTGCGTCATCACGCTCAGGAGTTGAAACGGCACGAGCGGATCGGTGGGTTTGGAGCCGACGTTGAGAAACAGCGAGCCGCCGTCAGCGAGCACGCGCTTGACCTCGCCTGCCCACTCGTCCATCCACGCGAGATACGCCTCGCGCGACGCGGTGTCGTCGTAGCCGTTGTAGCTGATGCCGAGGTTATACGGCGGCGACGTGACGACGACGTCCACGGCGCCGTCCGCGACGTGCTTGCGCATGCCGGAGATACAATCGCCCAAGTGGAGCGTTACGCGTCCGTTCTGAAAGTGGTTCGGGTTGCTCATAGTGCTCGAGGGTAATGCGATCGCGATTCTCCCTCTAGGGATGTTCCTCTGATCACTTCGCCAGCGATCTTAGTTTCGTGAATATGGCAACGGCCTCTTGAGCGCCTTCCTGCTTCGCCACGACCTTGCCACGGGCGTCGGTCAGGACGAGGGCCGGCGGGCTCTGGATCGAGAACTGCGCGGACGCTCGCTCGCCGTCATCGCTCGACCATTCCAGCCTGATGAATTTCGCATTGGAGCCGAACTCGGCTTTCGCGCTGTTGAAGGACTTGTCGAGTCCGCTGGCCTTGTCCGATCTTATCAACACGAGGGCAGGCTTGCCCTTGGGGACTGCGTATGCCGGCGCAACCTGCGCCGCGCTTACGCTTCACCCGCCGCCCACGGCGGTGTCGCACGCCGGTGTGGACTTTAGCTTCGGCCTGGGCTGGCGGACCTGTTGCAGACCGATCCACAGCCCAACGAGCACCAGGCAGGCTATCAGAGCCTTTGTTGCATTGCTCATATCGCCCTCCACTTGAGTGTATCTTCTTCGCGCGCAGCACTGTTCCCTTGCCGGATTGAGTGTTACAATCATAGGCGAGGTGAATAATGTCCCTGAACGATTATGTAGACTCGCTGCCGATTGTCAGCACCCACGAGCATCACTATGCGTCCCGCCCGCCCGGTGAGGGACTGCACGGGCTGGACTATCTGTTCCATCACGCCTATGTCGGCAAACAAGGCGCGGACAAGAAGGACAGGGCGAGGTTCCTGGAGTCGGTGTGCGGGAGATCGTACTTCGTATGGTACCAGAAGGCCCTCGATGACCTGTTCGGATTCGGTGGCGAGATCACAGCGGAGAATTGGGACGCGATCGGTGACCAGATCGACGCCGCGCTTGCAGCGCCCGACTTCCACGACGATATCTGGACGAACAGGTGCCGTTATACGCGGGCGATTCAGGACTCCTACTGGGACCCCGGTTCGGACAACGGCCGGCCCGATCTCTATGCGCCCGCGTTTCGAGTGAATAGCTTTCTCTACGGCAGTTGCATGGAGACAGCGGATCACAACCTCAACAATGCTCAGGCGCTGTATGGGGAGTGTGGCAGCCTTGACGAGTACCTCGCGATGATGGAACGAGTGATCGTCGAGAAGAAGGCGGCTGGGTGTGTCGCACTGAAGTCGGCGCTGGCGTATGATCGGTCGCTCGACTTCAAGCCTCGCAGCAAGCGCACGGCGGAGAAGGTGTTCGGGATGCCTCCGTCAAACGTCGCGCCGGAGGAGCTGAAGGCGTTCGGCGATTTCATCTTCGATCATCTGTGCGAACTGGCGGCTAAGCACGATCTGCCGTTTCAGAATCACACCGGTCTCGGCAGGCTCGGCGGCTCCAACCCTATGAACATGATACCGATGATCGAGAAGCATCGCGATACCAAGTTCGTGCTGTTCCATGGCGGGTACCCGTGGGTGGAGCAGGTCGCAGCGCTGAGTCACAACTATCCGAACGTGTATGTCGATCTGTGCTGGCTGCCGATCATCTCCACATCCGCGGCTGAACGCGCGCTGCATTCGCTGATAGAGGCCGGGCGGGATTCGTCGCGTGTTACGTGGGGCGGAGACTGCTGGATCATCACGGAGAGCTATGGCGCGTCGCTTGCGATGCGCCACGTTCTCAAGAAGGTGCTTTCCGACAAAGTGGCGGAGGGATACCTGACCGAAGCCCGCGCGCGGCGCTTCGCGGAGCGAGCACTAAGCGAGAACGCCAAGGAGCTTTACAAGCTGGGATAGGAAGGCAATCGCGAAAGGAAGAAAACCAGAAAGGAGCATAATGGATTCCTTCTGGTTCTCTATCTTTCTCCGTTTCGCGATTGCTTCCTCTGGGAGGATTGGATGATTCGAGTTGCTATGATTGGCGCGGGGAGCGTCGGGTTTACACGCAGGTTGCTGATGGACTTGCTGGCTGTGCCGGAGTTCCGGGATACCGAGTTCCGGTTGATGGACATCTCCGGAGAGAACCTCGAGATGGCGACCAACCTCTGCCGGAAGATGGTGGCGGACAACAACCTGCCGGCCAAGGTAACCGGCACGTTGGACCGTAAGGAGGCGCTGCGAGGGGCGGACTACGTGATATCGACGGTGCGTGTCGGTGGCTTGGAGGCGTTTGCGCACGACGTTGAGATTCCGCTGAAGTATGGCGTCGACCAGTGTGTGGGCGATACGCTCGGTCCTGGCGGCATTTTCTACGCGCTGCGCACGATACCCGTGCTGCTCGATGTGGCGAAGGATATGCGCGAGGTCTGCCCGGATGCGCTGCTGTTGAACTACTCGAACCCGATGGCAATGAACTGCTGGGCCGTGCGGCGAGCGGGTGGGATTCGGATGGTGGGTCTGTGCCACGGCGTACAGCACGGCGCGCATCAGATAGCCAATGCGCTCGGGATTCCCGCCGGCGAAATGGAGTATATCTGTGCGGGGATCAACCACCAGACCTGGTTCACGAAGATCATGCATAAGGGCAAGGACTTGACCGACCAGGTGCTGCCGGCCATGAAGCGTGAGTACGCCAACAGTGAACCGGTCCGGATCGATGTGCTGGAGCGGTTTGGGTACTACTCGACGGAGTCCAACGGCCACCTGAGCGAGTATCTGCCGTGGTATCGCAAGCGGCCGAGCGAGATCGAGAGGTGGATCGATCCCTCTGTCTGGGTCGGGGGCGAGACGGGCGGATACCTGCGCGTATGCCGCGAGAGCCGCGATGACTATACCAAGAACTACCCGAAGTGGCTCTCCGGCGAGCTCGATCAGATCGCGCTCGGCAGCCGCTCGAACGAACATGGATCGTGGATCATCGAAGCGTTGGAGACCGGACGGCGCTACTGGGGCTGCATGAACGTCGCCAACACCGGCCTGATCACGAACCTGCCTGATGGATGCACGGTCGAGCTGCCGTGCATCGTGGATTCGAACGGGATTCAGCCGACTTACGTGGGCGACCTGCCGATGCAGTGTGCCGCCGTGTGTCGCGCGAGCGTCAGCGTGCAGGAGATGACCGTTCAGGCCGCGCTGACCGGCGACAAGCAGCTTGTGAGGCTGGCGGTCCTCAACGATCCTCTCACGGCCGCCGTCTGCACCCCGGACGAGGTGTGGAAGATGTGCGACGAGATGTTCGAAGCGCTGGGGCCATGGATGCCGGAGTTCTAGGGGAGCGCCAGGAACTGACAGCGAAGAGCAATCCCAAGGGGCGGACCGCACGGTCCGCCCTTTTTGCGCGTAAGGCGTGTAACCGCCCGGCGTTGGGTAGAATAGGGCGGCGGCACGCCTGATGCCTCCACACGACACCGGTTTCACACTGACCTCACACTCGGCGAAGATCGAACGGGAGGGAAGAAGATGAGAAAAGCCTGCATTTCGGCGGTGTGCGTTTGCCTGCTGCTCGCCGGCTGCCTTGCGCCCTGCTGCGCTTCTGCCTACCTGATCCGCGACCTGGGCTCCTGCGATATCGTCGCCATCAATGACAGCAACCAGGTCCTGCTCAACTCGGGTGGCCAAGCGTTTTTGTGGCAGGACGGGTCGGCGCGGTTTCTGTTCGACGGCTACGCGGTCGATGTGAACAATTCGGGGCAGGTGTTGGTCGGCGGGCCCGTCCCGGCAATATGGCAGGACGGTGTGATGACTCCCCTGCCGCTGCCCACGCATCCGTACATCCCGAGCATATCCGTCCACGTCTATGCCATTAACGATGCCGGACAGGTCGTCGGCGCGGCGTGGGGCGCGAGTATGCCGCCTCAGTTCAAGATGAACAGCGCGATGATATGGGAGAACGGAGGATTCAGGCCGCTCTGGAGCAGCCCATACGAGACGGCTGCCGAGGCCTACGATATCAGCGACAACGGCTTCGCCGTCGGCTGCGACGGTCGGGGGCACGTCGGCGGACTGTACGACTACCTGATGTACGTGCTTAGCTGTGCGTATGCCGTTAACGATCAAGGCCGGGTGGTGGGTTCGTACGGGTATGGATGTCCCCCGTCGGACTTGCCGGTCTATGGCGCGTATCCCGATCACGCGTTTGTGGCTCAAGGCAGCGAGTGGTGGGATCTCGGCACACTCGGAGGAGAGACGAGCTGCGCGCTCGATATCAACGAACTCGGGCAGATAGTGGGCTACTCGGCGCTGTACAGCGGCGTCGTGCACGCCTGCGCCTGGCAGGGCATCGACTCCCTGTGCGATCTTGGAACCCTCGGAGGTACTGGCGAGAGCCGGGCCTGCGGGATCAACGAGAACGGCTGGATCATCGGTACCTCCAACGGCCACGCGGTAGTCTGGCAGCCGATCGTGCCCGAGCCGTCGGCGTTAGTCGTTCTGCTATGTGCTGTGGGCGGGCTGACATTCCGGCGCAGGCTACTTCGCAAGTAACTCGCCGACTGCAGTTCTCGCTCTCGGCACGGTTTCCGGCGCTGCCAACAGCACTATGTCACCTGCCAAGTCTTCGGGCACCACGACGGATTCGCCAAGTGACTTTAGGGTGTGCCACTTGCCGTTTCTCAGTTCTCCACATTCAGCCGTGAGGCCGGCGCGCGGAAGCGAATACTTGCCGGCGCGCAGGGCGACGAAAGCGATCTCGCGCGAGTCGGCGAGGTCGCAATCATCCAGTGCGACCGCGAAGAAGTGGTCCTTGCCTGATGCCAGCGTGACTCCGTCGCGGGAGACATCTCCCTGTGCTTCGACGGCTGTGAGCTTGCTGCCTTTGACGACAAGCATTGCCTGGCGGTTCGCGCCGACCGTGAGCGCATACTCGTGCCCGCCGACCGTCGTAATCACCTTCGCGCTCTTCTCGCCGGCGTTGCCAAGCATCACGGCTTCGCCGTCCTTGCACGACAGGCGGAAAACCTGGATTCCCTTGGCATCCGGGGTCACGGCCTCGGGTTTGACGCCGGCTTCCTTCGCAGCCCGAATGTAGATCGCCCCCAACGGCGTGTCCTCGCCGAACTCCGCCGGATCGCTGGAGAACAGCACTTTGCCCTTGCCGACGGTATTGAGCACCGCCACGGGGCCGTTCCTGTCGGCTGCAATCGCCTTGCCGGCGGACGGCCGGAACTGCATCGACGGGTAGCCGACATACGCAAGGCCATCGTCATACCGGATCTTTTCCCGCGTGCCCTTCTCGAAGTGGACGTTGGGATAGGACTCCTTGGTGAAGCTCACTCCCGCGAGTTCCTCGAGGCGGCTGGCCTTGGTCCGTTTTCGGTCTTCATCGTAGCTGAGATCCCCGGAGATATACAGCCCACCGCCGCGGAGCACGAAGTCCTTGATGTGCTGATAGCCGGCCTCGGACAGCGCGAACGGGGAGGGGAGCACGAGCAGCTTGGCGGATCGTGGCAGCTTGTCGAGGTCCCATTCGTTGATAGTGCCAAAGCGCAAGCGCGCGTCAATGAGGCCGTTCGCTGCGCGCATCATTGCTTCAGTTATGACGCCGGTCGCGCCGCCGAAGCGCGACTCGTCCGGCAGCACCAGATACACCTCCGGTTCGACGTACTTCGGTCGCATAGTCGAGAACAGCAGGCTCATTGCGCGATACGCCTTCGTGACCGGCTTTGGCGTGAAATCCGAATGGACGATTCCGTAGGGGAATATCGAGCCCTGCGGATCGCGCCAGTGCCAGTTGCTTGCAAACACGCCGCCCAGGGCGAGAGTGTAGTGCCCGACGTGCAGATACCTGAGTTCCTGCTGCTCGACAGTGTCGTAGTTGTGGCCGCTTTCCTTGAATGTCGGATAGGTCTTGGATCCGAACTCCCCGATCGACGGCGCCTTGCCGCAGTAGCGGCGGTCGGTGATCGCAAGCTGAGCGTCGAAGCCTCGCGGGGCGGTCATCTTGAAGTAGTGGTGCCGGTCAACGAAGTCGAGCGCGTCGGATGTGACGACGGGGTCCATCATCATTCCGTTCCACCAGCCCAGATAACCGCACGACACGAGCCGTGAGGGGTCTTCGGACTTGATCGCGTTCGTTACATCGCTCACCCACTTGCCTCCCTGCTGCAGGAGGAATTGGTACACGTCTCGGGAGCGGAGGCTCGTCCAGTCTCTCGTGATCCAGCCCATCTTGAGCGAGCCGAGCTTCTCGTCCTTGCCGAGCTCGTCGCCCCATGCCGCGCGCAGAGCCTCCTCCGAGCCATACTTGGCGCGGAGGTAATCGCTGAACCGTGCGTCACGCGGCTTGTCCTCGTTGTTGTGCCAGTCGGGCTCGTTGAACAGGTCGACGAACATGCCCTGGATGCCGCGGTAGCGCTTGCCGATGTCCTTCGGCAGCGAGATCAGGTCGGGGTTGTCGAGGTACCCACGCATGTACACCGTGCCGCTCAGCCAGAATGCAACGTGGTGGCGCGCCGCCGCCATCACCAGCGCGTCACGGAACCGCCAGTCCTCCTCGGTGTCGCTGTAGGTGAACGTGCGTGCGACGTGGATGCCCATATCAGCCATGTCGCGGAAGTCGCGCTCGACGTCGAGTGGGTCCATGCCGGCGGAGCAGTAGCGGTCGTAGAATGCTTCTACCCCGAGCATGTAGCGGGGCCTTCCGTCGTCGCGGAGGTAGTTGTCTCGATACGATAGCGACATGCCGTTGGCGATGGTAAGCTCGTTCCAAGCGTAGAATGCGGTGCGTTCGGTATCGATCGGCTTGTCATCGACCAGTAGATCGGCTCTCGCGATGTAGAAATCGTCCTGGAATGCGCCAGGGTGCCATGTTGTTGTGATCTGTCGCGTCTCGCCCGGCGCGAGGTCGAGATGGATGCTGTCTGAGTGAACGGGCGAATCCGATTCATCGGTGATGTCGATGCGCGCCACGCACGCCAGGCGCTCGCGCCCGAAGTTGCTGACGCTGCCGATGATCCGCGCTTCATCGCCCGACCTGTAGCAGGCGTATGACGGGTGCAGGTCGTGGACAAACGCGCCGCGTCGCATCGCTCTGACTGTCTCGATAAGCAACTTATCGGCGCCCGGCTTTGAGAACAGGTCGAAGCTCTCGATCCCGAAGTAGGCCCAGATCGAGCTCTTGTAGGGCTCCAGCGTGTTCACCATCAGTGAGCCGGCGCTGCCGCGCGAACGACCGAACTCGTCTTCGGTGTCAAGCAGTGGTATGAGCCGGCTGCGGTGGGTCTTTGCGGTCCAGTACCACTCGGAGCCGGTTGTGCCGGCGGCTGCCCAGCCTTCGGTATCTGCCTTGAGGGAGAATCCTTCCGGCGCGATGTGCTGGTCCGGCGCTGGCGTGACCGATCTGCCGCCGGTGAGGCGATAGCCCGCGTCGAATACGCCGAGCTGTGCATTGTCCCACTCGAGGAAATCCGCGGGCTTGCCGTGGCGCATGTTGATCGGCTGACGGAGGACACTCAGGTCCGGGGCCGAGTCGTTGGGATCGTCTGGGATCAGGCGCACGTCTCCGACAGCGACACCAAGCAGGCGAGTGTCCGGGCTGTTGCTCACCTCGCTTGGCCGCCAGAGCTTGCCCTCGAAGCCGATCTGAAGTTCGTTCTTGCCGGCGAACTCCTTGGGGCCAAGTCGGACATTCAGGGTCTGTCCGCCGCCGGCGCTGATGTCCATGAAGCGCTTTCCGTTGACCAGCAGGGCCCATTTCGATCTTGCCGCGAGCTGGTTGACGGAGATCAGAATCTGCAGCGTGTAGGTCTTGGCGGGATCGACGACAAGCCTGATTGCGGCGTCCTTGCCTGACCAGCGTTTCTGGCCGTTCGGGTCGCCCCACTCACCCTGGGCATCCTCGGGAGCGTTCCACTCGCCGGTAAGATAATCCTCGTCACCGTCGGAGCCCATCTTGAGTTCGTGTGTGGGTACGATCTTCAGGGCGTTTTCGAGTGTGAGCCACTGTCCGCCCCACTTGATTGCCGGAGCGTCGAACGCGTAGCCGCCAGTGGAGAGGAAATCGCCGCCCGCGCGGAGGTACGCCAGGAAATTGCCGCGTGCTTTGGCGGGGAAGTACGGGCCGTATGGCAAGATCACGAGCCAATACTTGTCGGCGCCAAATGCCTTTGGGTCCGCCAGTTGCTCCGCCGATATGAATTCCACGCTGTCCTGAGAATCCTGAGTCTGGCGAAGGATGCCGGCCAGCTTCTCGGGCTCGGAAAAGCAGGGCTTCGCCGGAAACGAATCGCGCAGGATGGCAATCTTCATATCCGCCCCCAGGACCACGCTCGCACACAACGCCAGTATTGACATGACAAACAGCAATCGCAACACGCATATCCCCCTGTTATGTCGCAATTCTAGCACAAACGACTCGTCTGTTGCCACCCGGAAGCAGCGGTGATAGACTTGTGGTGCTATGGCACTGAAGGGGATGATCATATTGGCTCTGTTCGTGGCAGCAGTCTCGGCCTCCGATAGCGCGGAGTACAGAGGGCGCTATTGCTCGGGCAAAGGTGATGTTGAGTACTTGCGGTTGCTCGATCGATCGTTTCAGTCGTTCCACCCAAGCTCCGGCACGCCCAATATCTCGATGTTGTACTACCCCGACTGGGACTGCCTGATCGAGGGTTCGAAGTGGGACGCGTGGTGGATCCAGAACAGCTACGGCCCCACGTTCTGCGCGCTGCCCTTCTTGCAGGAGCCTTGGCTGACGTTTCTGCAGCACTCGCAGGATATGTGGTTCGATAATCAGGGCGACGGCAAAAAGCACGGCTGGGATCAGTTCGCCACGCTGGTCGGCCCCGACGGCTGTCTGTGTGACTGCGCGCGTCCGAGCGGCGCGATCTTCAAGCAGGGCGACTGCAACTGGCCGATGCACGATTGGTGCTTCGAGTTCACCGCGGCTGGCGTGCTGATGCAGTCCGAGCTTCTGCTGATCGGCCGCGATGCGGATGCGATCCAGAGATATCTGCCAAAGCTGGAGAAGGCGTGCGCGTTCATCGAAACGCGGCGCGATCCAAAGAACGGGTTGTTCCTGGTCGGTCCGGCGGCTGATCTCCTCGCGCCCTCGTACGGCGGAGTCAAAGAGGCGGACGCGTCGTTCGGGAAGGGCTATCTGGCGGGCTTATCGATCACATACCTAGGCGCGCTGGATAGAATGGTCGAGCTTAACAAGCTTACCGGCAATACGGCCAAGACGGCGGACTACCAGCGCAAGTACAAGATCACGCGAGATTCTCTAGCAGAGCTGGTCACGGACGAGGGCTACTTCGTGCGGTCGATCGATCCTGATGGCACCAGACACGGCGTGCTGGGACAGGACAAGTACGGCTACTTCGGAGCAGTCGCGAACGTGGACGCCGTTGCCCTGCGTGCGGTTGATGACGCTGGCGCCCGCAGGATATATGATCGGATTGCGGCCCTGCCTGAATTGCGGCCACACGACTTCATCATCACAAGCTACCCTGCCTATGACGACATGTATGACAACTGGGGCAGCCGTAAACACGAGGGACTATGGACGTATGGCACGTGGGTGAACGGCGGTGTGTGGTCTACCGTGGAGGCGCGCGCGATATTGGCTTACTACCGGGTCGGCGCGTACGAGGACGTTCGGAAGTCCGTGAAGCACTCGATGCGCCTGGCGGACGAATACCAGATGGACGCGCCGCTCAAGAATTTCGGCGCGAGCGTTTGGTTCGACCAGGAACTCACAAACCTCTGCTACGATGCGCTTGGGATTCCCGCGGCGATGATCCGAGGGATGTTCGAGTATGTGTATAAGTCTGACGGGCTTATCCTATACCCGCATATACCGCCAACGATCAGCGAATACTCCCAGACGGAGCCGATCCGATTCGGCAGCAAGCGGATTACGATCACCGTGGTCAATGGCGGCCCGCGCGTTGCATCCGTCGAGGTCAACGGCAAGAAGTGGCCGGTCGGATGCGCCGACAGTGTATCTCTGAACTATGATTCGCTTCCCAGTAAGGCGAGAGTCGAGATCGTGATGGAGGGCGGATGGGCTGACGGTCAGACGACTGCCCCTGCGGCTTCCCAACCTGTCAGGTTCGAGTCCAGGGTAGAAGCGTGGGACATGAGGAAGCCCAGTGGTCTTCCAGAGCAACTGCGTGGGCCTTACGCCGAGCTGCTCGCGGCGCAGCCGAAAGCCAAGGGCGAGTTCGAGAGATCTCTGATCCGCGAGGCTCTGCGGGCGTTCGATGCGTACCGCGAGCGTGCGAATACGAAGACTGACCAGACGCCCGAGAAACGAGCTGCCGTGCTCAGCATGTACGAAGACGCTGCCATGAATACCTACAAAGGGTGGGTTCGACATACTGCTGAGTAACCGGCTGACTGCGCGGGTATAAGGAACCTCGCGTATTTCCAGGACACCGAGGGCAACACGTTCGGGATCATGGAAGAGGACGAGTCGGCGGCGTAGGGTTCACTGTACCTGTCCGCCGTCAGACATTCGGCGGCCAACAAGATCAATCAATATGCTCCTCCACGACCCTCGATACGAGCGACGGGCAGGAAACTGCCTCAGTGTGTTCACTGTTGAGCCAAGTTCGCAGACACGCGTTCGAAGCCAGGTGCCGAATTGGGCTTGACAGGGCCGGAATTGTACGCTATAACTCCTCCAGAGCTGACGGGCGCACAGACGAATATCCTTTGTGTGATCTGACACTCCGCCGGGAGGTTCCAGTGATGCGTATTGCTGTCGTGCTTTTATCTTGTGCTCTGCTGTGTCAGGCTGTGTTCGCCGCTTCGATCTCCGATGTGAAGCTGATAGGAGATGGCTTCGCCTCTCCCGCCTTGTCGGATCTGACGTGCACCCAGTCGGGGTACATACAGGACAAGCCGGGCATTCCTGGGATTCGCGTCGAGAACGGACCTCCTGCAGGCACGCTCTGCGATATCTCGGCAGGAACCGTTCTTACCGATGCCAACGGCAACCGCTATATCCAGTTGCCGTCGTCGGGATACACCGCTAAGGGTATGGCAAGCGCGCGTCCCGTGGGCATGCCGCCCTCGGCCATTGGGGGAAGCGACCGGAACTTCGTCCTCGGCACCAACGCTGGCCAGAGGGGGACGACGGGCAAGACCGGCATCAACAATGTCGGCCTGTATGTCAGGACTTGGGGCGATGTGTCGTATGTGGATCCCAGCACGTTTGTGCTTAGCGACGGCGCTGGAGCAAGTGTAAGGTGCACCGGAGCTGCTTCTCCCAACTGGCGGAAGGCCGTCGTGACCGGTACTATCGAGCTCTACAAGGATCCCGCAAGTGGCGACTACATGCCCGCATTGCGTGTCGCTTCAGTGGACGTCTTGGCGCCGTCGGAGTCTGTCACGGCCCCTACGGTGTCGGGGCCAACGAGCGTTGCGGTTGAGGCCGTTGCATGGTTTGGTGCGGCCGCGACAGACGAGCATCGCCACGGCGTGGAGTATCGCTACGACTGGGGCGATGGCACGTCGTCAGGCTGGACTAAGTCAAGGATATGGCACTCGTGGAAGACGGTGGGCACCAAGTCGATCGTGGTGACCGCCAGGAGTCTGGGCCATCCCGAGGTCACAGCCGTTTCGGAGCCGTTTCGCGTCGAAGTGTGCGATGCAGTTGTGCGAACTTGGCAGCCCGTCGGGGGCCCGCGGAATGCTCTCATAACGTGCTTCACGTTCGGGAGCGGAGGCATTGTGTATGGCAATACACACGATCAGGGCATATGCCGCTCGACAGATGACGGCGTTCACTGGGCCAACCTTGGATGGTATGGCGATGGATCGGTCGTGACCGCAGATGAACGCATATTCATGGTCCAGTCGCACGTCACACTACGCTCGGATGACGATGGGGCGAGCTGGGTCTCGCTGGGCAACATGGGGACCACGCTTTCCGGCGATTCGGCTGGGCGCTTGTACTCCAGTGGCTACAAGTCCCTATGGGTTTCGGCGGATTGCGGAGACCACTGGACGGTCGCGACTACACCCGCCGGAGTGACTTACTGGAACGATATTGCCGCCGATGCCTCCGGAGTGGTCTTTGCAGCAACCAACGCGGGTGTGTATCGATCCTTCGATGGCGGACTGACGTGGCTGCCAGCAAACAACGGCCTGGGCAGTGTCTACTGCAAATGCCTAGCCGTCGTCGGCGATACCGTCTACGTTGGCACATCACTGTATGGCATCTTCCGCTCGATCAATGGTGGCAACAGCTGGACGGCGAGCAGCAGCGGGCTGCCTGCGTCGGCCAATATCGTCAGGCTCAAGTCTGATACCGCCGGCAGGCTTTTTGCTGCTGATTCCAATGAGGTTCTGTATAGGTCTACAGACGGCGGGGCCACCTGGGGGCCTGTGAACGGGCTGTCGGTTGCATGCTTTGGCGTGAGTCCAAGCGGAGCGCTTCTTCTGTCGAAATCGTCAGGAGTCTTGCGCTCAATGGACGGTGGCGACACCTTGACGTTGGCTGAGTACGGTCCATTCGGGGGCAAAGTCAACGGCCTTGCTGTGGACACCATTGGGCGCGTCTACGCGGCCGGCGGCTGCATCTATCGCACAGCGGACAAAGGCCTTACGTGGGGATCGCTCAACATAACCGGCGCAGTAGCGACCTCTCCAAGTGGACTCCTGTTTGCGGCCGCCGCAGACAAGATCTATCGCTCATCCGACGATGGAGCAACCTGGACCGCGTGCGCGGATGGGCTGCCGGGCGGCAGCTTGTACAACTCCTACAGTGTAGCCGTCTCTCCGAGCGGCACACTGTTTGCCAGCAGGATCCATACTCCGGCAGCGTACGTATATCTCCACTATCTCTATCGATCGACAGACAACGGCAACAGCTGGTCCATAGTGGTTCCGGAGGACTCCGGTTCGATCTCCCTTCCTGTGTGGAACTCGGCCAGGCAGCTGTTCATTAGCAGGTCCGGCGTCGTCTATCGCTCCGATGATGATGGCGTTACGTGGTTGCGAAAGGACTCAGGGATACCAAGCAACCTAAGCATCAACACCATCTCTGTCAGTCCTGCCGGGCAGCTGTACGCGTCTCTTCTGTCCGCGTCGTCGTACGCGCAGTACGTCTTTGTCTCGACTGATTGCGGCGAAAGTTGGACCCAGGTGGGCGGCGCTGCGAAGATGCCGTGGGCTTTCAACTCAGACGGCGACATGTTCGCTTCTGACGGGTCCGGGGTCTATCGCTCAACCGACGGGTTGGTCTGGACAGCGTTCAGCGATGGGCTAGTGACCACGCGTGTCAATCGCCTACTACTGGATGCCGATGGATATCTATATGCGGCGACCGATGACCTCGGGCTCTTCAGGACGACCACCACGACTTTGCGCTGACCATCATTCAGCTCCTGCACAACTCCATAAACACAGCGCATGTCCAGCCGAGGGCGGTTGCGCCCAGCGGGCGGCCGGTGGACGCGCTGTAGAGCTCGCCGAGGTCGTCGCTTCGGGTCATCATATCGAGGAGGCGGCGGACAGCTTCTTTGCGTTCTCGCTCGAAGCCGTGAATGCGCAGGACTTCCGTCATCACCCATGCGATGTTTGGCCACACCGGCCCGCGCCACCACTGCTCCGCGTCGAAACGGCGGTCGGAGTACGCCACGGACGGAAAGGGCCGTGATCCAAAGAAGTGCTTCGGGTTGATCAGATACCTCGCGATCATTTCTGAGGCAAGGCCGGCCGGCAGTCTGACACCACACCACAGCGGCATAAACGACGCTGGGGTCAGCACTTTGTGGAGCCTGTCTTCACCTACGAGCCGGTCGTAAAATACGCCATCCTCAGGATCGAAGAGCTTCGCATATATCAGCCTGGCGTGCGCGTCGGCTCGTCGCTCCCACTCGGTGGCTTCCCGATCCTTGGCGAGTATCGGCGCCATCTTCGCCAGCAGCCGCATCTCGCGGTTGAGGTATGAGTTCAGATCGATCCCCGCGACGCGGCCGTCGTCGAATCGTGGGGAATCGTCCCAGCCGGATTCGAGGCCGTCGAGATACTCTACGAGGCCGTCGCCGTCTTCGTCACGCCGCGAGAACCACCACTCGATACTGCGCGCCACCGGTCCATACACGTCTCTGAGAAGCTGATCGTTGCCGTAGAGCTCGTAAAGATGCCACGCCGCCCACGCGATCAACGGTGGCTGCGACGCGCCGGGACGGTTCCACGTCGTGCAGATGAAGTGAGGGATCTTGCCATCCGACTCCTGGTTCTCACACAGCGCGAGCAGGAAGTCCTCAGCGAGCCGTTCGTTGAACTGACCGACTCCGTGGCTCACAAAGCACGAATCCCACAAGAAATGGCAGCAATACGTCCCTCGACTGGGGAACGCCGCGTGCCGGCTGATCTGACCTCGCGGCGTTTTTGTGTTGCAGATCAACTCGTAGACTGATCTCGCGTAAGCCAAGCGGTGTTGTTTGTGAACGCGCTCAAAGCTGAGCTTGTCCAACGCCTTGTCCAGCCAGTTGTTGGAAGCTGCGACTGCGGTCTCGAAGCGCGGGGCGTGGATGCGACTGACGCGATCCTCGATCTTGTCGGCTGTAGGTCCTTCGCCAATGCCCAGCACAAAGGTCTGCTCTTCGCCGCCAAATGACTCGCGCCGAGCGGTGAGGCTTAGCACTAGCGGGCCACTGGTGTTGATGCCGGACGGATCTCCGTGTTCCGCTCCGTCGGCGATTGCGTGGATCTCCGAGAACGCTTTCGGCACTATCAGGCACAGCGTGAGCGGGTGGGTGGGGTCGGGGTCTCTATCATCGGTGCGAGGTGCACGACTCTCGATGGTCAGGCGGCAGGAGTCGGGGTCAAATCGCACTCTGCGCTCGATCGGCGGATCGGATGCCGGCAGCAGGAACTTGGCGCGAACAGCGGTCGCACTGCTGCTCTCCTCCAGAGACGCGGAGTAATAGACTATGTCCGAATCTGCGAAAGCCATCCTGCCGGTGAATCCGTGGCCGTCGGACTCATCGACTTGCAGAGGGGAGTTCACGCGGGTTTTCTGCCATTCGCTGCCGCCCTGGGCGCCATCGATATGGAACGTCAGCAGGTTAGGTGAAAGCAGTGCAGGGTTGCGGTTGTAGAACAGATATACCTGCTCGATGCCCAGACGTTCCTTCTTGACGACGCCGAACCACGAGTAGTGCGTGCAGAACGCAAGCTGCCTGATATCAAAATGCAGCTTGCCTCCGAGGACATCGAGGAATTGCTTGCAACCGTCGCTACTCACGAAGTACTCCCAACTACAATCGCGAATGCGAAAGGACGAGCGGGCGACGGCTGTCGCCGCACGCTCCCTTGTCTTCTATTCCCTATATGCTGTTCCGTACTCCAGCCCCTAGTTCGCAGTATTCACGAGGATCGTGCATAATCCGGGCTAGCAGCCGCCGGACAAAGTGGTGTAGGAGGGGTCTCCAGACCCCGAATCCGTCTGCCTCGCGCTCGGAAATCGCCGTCTGGAGACGGCTCCTACAACCGAAAGCGGCTTTATCCGCACGCTGCTAGTGGTGCGAGAAGATGCGCTCGCCGGTGAAGACCATCGATATTCCGTGCTCGTTGCATGCCTGGATGCTGTCCCAGTCACGCACTGAGCCGCCCGGCTGGACTATGGCTTTGATGCCCGCCTCGGCCGCCGCGTCCACGCTGTCCCTGAACGGGAAGAACGCGTCCGAACTCATCACCGCGCCCTCGAGGGTCTCCTCGCCCCGGAACTTCTCGCGAGCCTTCGCAATCGCCTGTCTGACGGCCGTCACTCTGTCCTGCTGGCCGGTCCCGACCGCAAGAGTCACGCCGTTCTTGGCGATCACAACACCGTTCGACCGAACGCTGAGGTTGACGTACCAGCTAAAGAGCATGTCCTCCAGCTCGCCGCTTGTGGGGGCGTTCTCGATGGTGAACTTGCCCTGCTTGGGATGTTCTGTCGTCGCCAGGATCAGGTCATTGACGCTCTTCACGTTTGTCAGCAGTGGTTCGGCTACGACCAGGGTGCCGTCCACCAGGGTCTTGATAGTGGGGAACGCCGGGTCTCCAACCCATTTCGGCAGGCTCGTCAGATTCGGCAGCTTTATGACCCGGATCTCCTTGTTCATCTTGTAGGTCTCGAAGTCATTGAGCACCGCGAGGGCATCTTCGTCGAAATCGGGCGCGGCTACGACCTCGACCACCGTGGTCATGATCTCTTTCGCCGTATCGATGTCCACTCTGGTGTTGAACACAGCGGTGCCGCCGAAGGCCGCGACTGCGTCGGCGTCGCGTGCCCGGATGTAGACTGACCTGAGGTCCTGTCTGCCGACCTGTACCGCCGCGCCGCTCGGGTTAAGGTGTTTCATAACCGCGCACGCGGGCCTGTCGTAGTATTTCACGATATTGGCGCCGTGATTGAGGTCGCCGTAGTTGGTTTCCGAGAGCCCTGACTTGCCGGTCTTGAGCAGTTCCATATCGCCGAACGGCAGCCCCGAGGAGTCCATCGGCCGATAGAAGCTTGCTCCCTGGTGCGGGTTTGTGCCGTAGCGAAGGTCCTCGACCTTGGTGAATCTCGTTCCCAGTATCTCCACTTCGTCCGGGAAGCCGCTCTCGGTCCTTGTGAAGTATTTTGCGCGATAGTCCGTTCCCAACTCTCTCCTCCGTGCTGCCAACCGGCGATAATCCTCAGTGTTACGCTTATCAATTGCGGCATTCGGCGCGAAAGTCCTTCTTCGAGAACAGCGGGCGATAGGCGTGCGAAATGCCGTCTGTACATATTGGACAGCGAAACAGATCGTTCAGCGTGGCGCGGGGGAAGGTTTTGACTTTCGCCGGGCGAGGTGCTATTGTGTTATCCGGCAAGACTGAGGCACTGCAATGAGAACCACGGGACTGATTGCTATATTGATTCTTTTAGTGGCCGTGAACGGCTGGGCGGCGGACTTCCAGTGGCCGTCGCAGATGAGCATCGGTGGGTTTCAAATCACGGACATACGCGGTACTGTCAGGCCTGACGGCTCGGGCAGCGCGACCGGCACCCTGCAGGTGCCCAACCTCGGCGATTCGGCTGTTACACTGGCTCGCAACTCTCGTGGCGACATAAGTGGCAACGCGTCCATGGACATGCGCGGCGTCCGCGGCAGTTTTGCTTTGTCCAGCAGTGGCCTGAGAGGGCAGGGGACAGTGGAGTGCTCCCCGAAGTCTATCGTGGACGCCTCGATGAGCATAAGCCCGCGCGGTGAAGTGGCCGGCAGCGGCAGGCTCGGCCTCGGGCGGCTGGTTGCATCAGTGGATTTCAGCGTGAACAACTCCGGCTGCAGCTTCAGGGGCGCCGCGCCAGTCAGGGCGCAGGTTGACACCCCGATCGCGACATACAAGTTTGACGGGAACCTTGCCTTGCAGGGCGCCGCCGGCAGGGCTGCGGGGACCGTGTCCGGCCGCGTCGAGCGGACCAGCAAGGTCGGCAACCAGGTTACCTCAGTTACAATCCCCAACACCGCCGTGGATCTCTCCAATGGCCAATGTACGGTAAACGTTGGCGGGGTGAGCGTTACGTTCTCTCTGTTCTGAACAGCCGTCCAGTTGAGATGGAACCTGCCCCCCCACAAGGTCGTCTAACACTTCGTATAGGCATGTGTTTGCCGCCAGCACTGGCACGCCTTGCTGAGGTGATTGACGGCCAAGAGCTTGAGAGGTATAATCCGATAGTCGGGCTTAGGTCCGCACGGGTTTGGAGGAACGATGATGACAATTCGTCGCGCCGCATTGCTTGCCTGCCTGGTGATTCTGGCATCGAGCGCCGCGCTTTGCGAGGATGCAACGATGGGCCGTTACGGTCCAATGCAGGCGAGCTTCACTTCCGAGAAGCTCGAGCCGCCGCTCATGCTCGCGTGGGAATATACTGCCAACAGGTGCAAGGGCAACCCCGCTGCGCCCGTCGTCGCCAATGGCGTCTGCTACATCGCGTGTGGGGATCGCATCTACGCGCTGGATATGGCGACCGGCAACCTCAAGTGGAGATACCCCATGGACGTGGCACTGACGGGCACCGTCAAGGCTACGCCCGCTGTCGCGGACGGCAAGCTCTACTTTGGCACTGGCGACTCCAAACTATACTGCCTCAACGCCGAGACCGGCACGTTCGAGTGGTTCTTCGAGACTCGCGGAGCGGTGAGAACACCTCCGTTCGTGGAGGGTGGGATTCTCTATTTCGGCGCGGACGACAACTCCATCTACACGATCGATGCTGCCACCGGCGATACGGTTTGGACGAAGCCCTTCACCGCGCGCGACGATTTTGCAATTGGGATTGCCTTCGGGGCAGGTATGATCGTTGGGTCGTGCATGGACGGCAACATGTACGGCGTCAATACGAGCGGGAAACCGCGCTGGTTGTTCAAGCTTCCATCGGCTCCGGTGAAGTCGTCGCCAATCATGACCGAGAATCTCACGATAATGGCTGTCGGCAATACCATGTATGGTGTCACGACTCGCAGCGGGCAGATGAAGTGGTTCACTCAGCTGCCGAGCGACGTTGCCGCAACTCCGGCGACCGACGGCACCGATGTCTTTGTGCCATGTCACGATAAGAAGCTCTACTGCTACAACATCGCCGGCCGACAGCCAGTGATGAAGTGGACCGAGCCCGTAGACATCGGAGGGATACCGGCGTCGAGCCCCACGGTTGCCGGCGGACTTGTCTACGTTACTGCATCTCACGGAATAGTGGCCGCTTACTCCGTCGCGGATGGGGCGCTCAAGTGGCGATATGTTGTGTCGCCGTCCTCGCAGACGAGCCCGGGATCGTCGTTTACGGATGCCTCGTCGTCGCCGATCGTTGCTAACGGATCGCTGCTCGTCCTTACGGACGACGGCGTGTTGCATTGCTTTACCAAGACCGCACCGGACACATCGGTACCGGACTACTACTACCTGACGCCGGCAAATGGCACGCGAATGTCGGGTTCACCTCCCATAAAGATCTCCGCAACACTCTACGATGTTGGCAGCGGCGTCGATTTCGGCAGCGCCACTATGTTGTTGGATGGTGAGCCTGTAGAGCTTACGACTGATCTGACTACAGGATGTGTGTCCTACACAACGCCTGTCGGCGACGAGAAGGGTGGAGCGGTTAGGCCGCTCAAGGATGGCGTTCATCTCATCACTCTCAGGGTCAAGGACTACGCCGGCAACGAACTGGTCAGAGAGTGGAACTTCACGGCGGACTCGACTCTTCCCCCGCCGCGGCGCGTGACGAAGCCGGTTGGCAAGTCCACCAAGGACCCGACTCAGCCGAACAACAACAACAATAACAATAACACTAACAACGGCAGATTCGGTCGATGGGGTAACCGCGGTCAGTCGGGCGACAACTCCGGACCGCCGACGCCTCCTGGTGGCTATCAGCCGCACGACAATCAGGACCGTGGCGGCCACCGACGCGGCGGTTACAACGGCGAGTACGGCCCGCCCGGCGGAGGCTAGTCCGCATATACCACATGGATGAACGTGAACTGAGATCCTGGCTCCGGCTCAGTCGGCTGGAGCTGTCCCCAAGGGCCGCCGCTGCTCTTATGGAGCGGTTCGGCGGCCCTCAGGCCGTCTTTGACGCCTCGGAGGAGGAACTGAGGAGCGTTGACGCTCTGACCGACAAGGGCCTTGCGAAGGTGCTCGGGCCGGTGCCTGCCGCTATCGATCGCGATCTCAAACTCATTGATGAGAAGAACGTGAGCGTGATCCCGCTTGCGTCGCCAGATTACCCGGCCAGCCTCAGGCAGATCTACGACCCGCCCACAGTGCTCTACGTGCGCGGCAACATCCTCGAATCCGACAAGCTGTCCGTTGCCATTGTAGGATCGCGCCGGGCGTCCGCCTATGGCAAGAGCATTGCCGAGAGGATTGCGACTGACCTTGCGCAGCGCGGGATTGCCATCGTGAGTGGCGGGGCACGCGGGATCGATACCGCCGCGCACAAGGGGGCGCTTGCCGCCGGTGGTCGCACGGTCGCGTTTCTGGGCTGTGGCATCGATGTCACATATCCGGCCGAGAACAAGAACCTTTTTGACGCAATGGCAGAAAGCGGGGCTGTCGTATCTGAGTTCCCGTTGGGCTCTAACCCCGAACCCTGGCGCTTTCCTCCCCGCAACCGGCTGATCAGCGGTCTGAGCCTGGGCGTTCTGGTCTGCCAGTCACCAAAGGCGTCGGGGGCGTTGATCACCGCAGGCTACGCTGCCGAGCAGGGCAAGGACACCTACGCAGTCCCGGGCAATGTGGATGATGAGCGCAACTGGGGCTGCCACAAGCTCATTCAGGACGGCGCTCTGCTGGTGAACAGCGCGGCCGACATTCTTCGGGAACTCGGCTTGGACGGAAGCGACGGCGAGGAAGCGCGCCAGATGGCGCTGCCGATCGAGTCGCTCAACGAGCAGGAACGCGACATAGCCGCGCTGCTGTCGCTTGAGCCTATGCCGGTGGACGAGATCATCGAGAAGACCGGCCTTCCCGCACCGATGGTGTCAGGGACGCTGACGGTGCTGGAGATGAAGAACGTAGTCCGCCGCGTGCCGGGGAATGCTTACGTGCGGGCGATCTAGCCTCAGATTCACGGGCTAGCGGTGCCTTCCCGACTTCATGATTGAAACGATCAGCCACACCCCGAAGATCAGCGCGACTATGTAACCGATCAGGCCAAGGGTTGGAAGATCGAACCAGCCTCGCGTGCCTTTTCCGGTTGCGACGATCAGCGAGGAGCCGATTATGGTCGCTGCCACGATCAGCGCTATCGATATTCTGTTGGCTGACCGCGCGAATGTCGCCTCCACATCCTCCAGGTTCAGGTGTTTGAACTCCACCTTTAGCGTGCCCTCGACAGCCTTTCGCATCAGTCGTTCCATCTGCTCGGGCAGAGCGAACAGGAAGCTGCGCGTCGAGGCTATTGCGCGGTACAACTCGTTGACGAGGTTCTCAGTGTGTAACTCACTGCGAACCGCCCGGCCGACATAGCCTCGGGCGACGGCGGTGAAGTTGAAGTCAGGGTCGAGTTGGCTGCAGATGGAGTCGAGTCCGGTAAGCACCTTGCCGAGTACCGCAAAGCTGACCGGCAGTCTGATCTTGTGCTTCGCGGACACGTTAAGCACCCGAAGCAGCAGTTGGCCCATATTGATGGACCTCGAAGGCATGTCGTAATAGACCCTGATGACCTTGCTGAGGTCACGCGTAAACAGCCGCACATCGACGTCGGTTTGCGCGATGCCCAGATGCAATATCTCGTCAGCCAGGACCCTGATGTCACGCTGCTCGAACGCCATAAGCATTCGTATCGCGCCGGCGCGGTTTTCGGAGTCGAGCCTGCCCACCTGCCCGCAGTCCACGATTGCGATCTCATCGGACGGTGTGATGAATATGTTGCCGGGGTGGGGGTCTGAGTGGAAGAAGCCGTCGACGAATATCTGCTTCAGGAACGCCGATGCGAGCCGGTCCGCCAACTCCTTGCCTTTGGCTGGCGCAATGGTCGTGGCGGCGTCAGTGACCTTTGTGCCGTAGATTTCCTCGAGTGTGAGGACGCGCTTCGTGGTCAAATCCCAGTGGACCTGTGGCACGCGTATGCCAGGTTCGCCGGACATCTCTTCGCGCAGGCGGTCCGTGTTGTGGGCCTCCCGCGTGTAGTCGAGCTCCTCCCTGATCGTCATTGCGAACTCGTCTACGACATCCGAGATCCCATACGTGCGCGCGCGTTCCCAGTGGTCCTCAAGAAAGGCCGCTCGTTTGTAGAGGATCTCTATGTCCGTTTCGACTTGTTCGGCGACAGCGGGTCTCTGCACTTTGACGATAACCGGCGTGCCGTCTCCCAGCGTGGCCCGGTGGACCTGGCCCAGCGATGCCGCTGCAAGGGGCGCATAGTCGAAGTCCGCAAACACGGCGGAAACCGGCGCGGAGAACTCCTCTTCGATTACAGCTCTGACCTGTTCGGGCGGAAACGTCGGGGCAGTGTCCTGGAGCTTGGTGAGCTCGTTGATGTAGGGCTCGGGGATGAGGTCCGGGCGGGTGGAGAGCAATTGGCCCAGCTTGACGAAGGTCGGCCCGAGTTCCTCGAGCATTTCCCTGAGATGCGCGGGAGCGTGCTCGCGCGGCGTCAGCTCCGCGTGCTTGCCCAGGTGTTCTGATAGGCCGAGACGACCCAGCATCCAACCCCAGCCGTGTCTGGCGAGCACGCCTGCGATCTCACGATACCTATGGAAGTGCTTACGGCTCTTGCCGAGGACCAATATCGGTTACCTTGCCCGGATCATGCGTGGACCGCATGATCCGGGGCTTGGCGAAGGATCATTGCCGGTAGCTGTGAAAGTGCATGCTAACTCGGCGGTATCTGCTCGTCCGGAGACTCACCGGCCATCTCGGCCTTGAGCCCGGCCAGACGGGTTTCCAGAGCAGCTACTCTGGCCTCGAGCAGCTCAACACGCTTTGCCTCGGCTGCTCCGGCCTGCTGAAGCATCTTTGAGATCTGCTCGGACATCCAGTCCTGGATCTTTCTCTTCTCGTCTTCGGAGCGCGCCGACACCTCATCGATGAAGCGCTCGGCCTCATCTTTGGACATCTCGCCGTGCGATACCATGTCGTCGGCGAACTGCTTCAGCTTCTCGGCGCTCAGCACGGCCGCGCCCAAACCGAAGGCGAGGGACTTCTTGACCATCTCAGTCAGGCTCAACGTAGGACACTCCTCTCGGATGCAGTGTGGTTATTCATCACGGCGCCAGTTTACTCGTGCGAGCTTGTTGTCCTGGCCGAAATGATACTCTATCGTGCCGCTGTAGGCTTTGTGCACCGCGCGACCGATCCGCTGGGCGAGCTTCTCGTTTGTTGTGGTGACGGTGATCTCCTCCGGCCCGTGTTCCAAGCTCATAATGCGTTCGAGGGGGTTGACCCCTTGCGCACGATCGCTCTCTCTGCGGATGAGATTGAGAATGTCGTCCTTATGTCTGGGTATGAATGCTCCGCTAAGGGTGAGTACACCGCCAGGCACCTTGTCTTTCTGCTTTCTGCAGGCTGGACACACTGCTTCCTGGGCTGGAATGCCCGCCTCCATTTTGGGCGCCTGGTCCTTGAGGTACCATCTACCTGCCGAGTATACCGATCCACACCGTGTGCAGACGGTGTTCTCGGCAAGGCACTCATCGTCCATGTAGGGGTCGGCGTAGGATTCGATGTTACGCCTGATACGAACTGGTGATTGAGGTGTTCTGTCCTGCAATGGCGTTTACCTCCCTTCGCGAGTCGGTAACTCTCGCGGAGTCGCTCGCAACGGGTCCATTACAGGATTACCCCTAAGCTCGAACACGCCAAACAATTGCGGAGGTTGTTTTTTCAGGAGCGCGCAGAGCTGATCAGCGCCCAGCCGGCCAGCGCGAATCCATAGCAGACGAATGGTATGTAGGCCACTTTTGCGGGCAGCGCGAGCCACGACACGGACGCTATGGCAAGACCGGCGATGGCGAGCAGCCAGTAGCGGGCGGTCGCCCACTTTCCGCCCATCAGCCAGCGGGTGAACGCAGTGTCGTATGGCAGGTCCGCCCCGCACTTGGAGCACTTGCGGGTGCCGGGGTTGTTCTCGGTCTCGCACCAGCGGCACACCGGGTTGGTCGTATCGCGGAGGTAGCGTTCCTTTGACCATTTCCCAAGCTTGTAATGGCACTCCATGCCGGCTCCTAGATCGACCGCGGCCTGTAACTCATCTACCGCACGATCGAGCTGGCCCAGGCTGTAGAGGGCGTCGGCCAGGAACTCTCGCGCGGCCAGATTTCGAGGATCAGCGCGGATGGCGGATTCATATTCAGCGCAGCGCTTCTTGTAGTAGGTGCGCCAGCTACCCAGCTTCCATGAATAGATTCCGTAGGCCAGCCCGGCCGCCAGTGGGACGAACGCAAGCAGGAACTGCCACGCGCAGTGGGCCGAGAAGACGCCAATGATCAGTCCGCCAAATATGACCGTCAGCAGGATCGCCTCGGAGGCCTCTACCGCGCCTTCGCTCCACCAGTAGAGCGCTACGAATATGCACCCGCACGCGAGCGCAACACCTATTATGGACCACATGGAAGCTCTCAGCCCTCAGTCACTAGCAGCCGCCGGATAAAGTGGTGTAGGAGGGGTCTCCAGACCCCGAATCCACTGGCGTCACGCTCGCAGATCGCCGTCTGGAGACGGCTCCTACAACCGAGTGCGGCTTTATCCGCAGGCTGCTA